>Ga0207667_10001128_pt1 | contig 33691 bp, 28 predicted proteins | sample KBSCornC52_FD_184301 | JGI IMG/M metagenome (GOLD analysis project Ga0207667, IMG submission 184301) | Corn rhizosphere microbial communities from Kellogg Biological Station, Michigan, USA - KBS Corn C5-2 (SPAdes) (version 2) | ecosystem: Host-associated > Plants > Roots > Rhizosphere > Soil ...
CAGCCTCTCAGCGGGGGGAGCAGGGAAGACTCCTGCCGTGATTGCGCTGGCCCGATTGCTTCAGGCCAACGGCCACGCGGTGGATGTCCTCTCGCGCGGCTACGGCGGCGAATCCAACGGAGTTACGAGAGTCGATCCCGCTGCCCCGGAAGCCGCTGCTTGGTTCGGCGATGAACCAGTCCTGATCGGTGACTCTGCTGGGGTTCCAGTGTGGGTCGGTTCCGACCGCTACGCCGCCGGTGTGGCCGCAGAACAGGCTTGTTCGCCCTGGCTTCATCTGCTCGACGACGGCTTCCAGCACCGCGCGCTGGCCCGTACCGTCGACCTTGTTCTGATTACGGCCGAGGATCTCGCCGACTCGCTCCTGCCCGCCGGCAACCGCCGCGAGCCCCTTTCTGCGATTGGTCGCGCGGACATCGTCGTGCTGCGCGAGGAAGAGAGTGCCGCAGTGGCCCCCGCGATCCGCCGGTATCTACGGCCGAGCACGCCCGTCTTCCTCCTCCGTCGCACCCTCCAGCTTTCCAGCGTGTCCAGCGCCGCTGTACTCGCCTTCTGCGGCATCGCTCGCCCGCAGGGGTTTCTTCAGATGCTGCCATCCTGCGGCCTTCGCGTCATTGACTCGGTCTCCTATCCCGACCACCATCGATACACGGTGCGGGAGTTGGACGGGCTCGTCCGGCGGCTCCAGTCCAGCGCCGCCCACGCATTCGTCACTACGGAGAAGGACGCTGTGAAGATCACGCCCGAGCTACGCGCCATTCTGGAAGCCGCCGCTCCCATGCATGTGGCCCGGCTGCATGTCGAGTTCACGGATACTGCCGCACTGCTCGCCGAGCTGGAGGCCCGGTGCCGCTGAAGCCTCTCCGCATTCTGATCGTGCGCATCGGAGCCATGGGCGATGTCCTCCATGCCCTGCCCGCCGTCGCTGCTCTGCGCAAGGCGCATCCCGAGGCGTTCATCGGCTGGGCTCTGGAGCCACGCTGGGCGGACCTGCTTCAGATCGCGGGCGATCCCGAAGACATGTCGCAAGGGGTTCGCTGGCAGGTGAAGGCGCTGGTCGATCGCTGGTACGCGGTTCCGGCAAGCTCCTGGAAGCGCCGGCCCCTGGCTCCGTCCACGCTGCGCGACATTCTCGGGTTGCGGAAGGTCTTTCAAGCCGAGCGCTTCGACTACTGCGTCGATCTGCAGGGCGCGCTGAAGTCCGCAGGCATCGGCTGGCTGGCCGATGCTCCTGTCTTCGCCGGTTACGACCAGCCTCGCGAAAACCTGGCTCGCAGGCTCTATAGCCGCTGCATTCCTGCAGAAGGTGTGCACGTGGTCGAGCAAGGTGCTCATCTGCTCGGTGAGGTCCTCGGCGAAGAGCTCCGGCCTGCGGCCATTCCCTTACCAATGCAGGAGCTGGCCGAACGATGGGCCGATGAAACCGTCGGTTCCCAGCCCTTCTGCCTCATCTCGCCGGGAGGCGGCTGGGGCGCTAAGCTGTGGCCGTCCGAGCGCTTCGGCCAGGTCGCCGCTCAGCTGAGCCGCGTCGCCGGCATCGAGTCGATCGTGAATGCCTCGCCCGCGGGCTCCGCGCTGTCTGAAGAAGTCGCCGCTGCGAGCTTCGACCATGCGCGGGTCGTGCCCTCTTCGCTTTCGCAGTTGATAGCCCTCACGCGGCGAGCGGCCCTGGTCATCGGCGGAGACACCGGTCCGGTCCATCTGGCCGCCGCACTCGAGCGGCCGGTGGTCGCGATCTTTGGCCCTACCGATCCCGCTCGAAATGGGCCATGGAATACCCGCAGCCGCGTGCTGCGCGATAGCACCAGCGTCACCAGCCACAAACGCGTGAAGCGAGCTGAACCCGGCCTGCTGCGGATTCCGGTGGAAGACGTCACTGCCGCAGCGCTGGAATTGCTGGGCCAGCCTCAGCCCTGAATGCGGCTCAGCCGGCGCAGCGCCCACCAGGCCGCCAGCGCGCCGGAAACCACCGGTACCACCAGCACCGTCCCGTGCCCGATTTTCAGAGAGTGAAGCGCCATGGCGCCCTGCGGGTGGTGCACCGAGGTGTAGACCAAAATGACGATGAATATCGTCAGGATGCCCATCCCCAGTGTGGCGCCGATCATGAAGGCGCCCGCAGCCAACAGCCATTTCTGCATGAGTCCAGTATGCAACGAGGGCCGCTGCTTCTGCAGATGAGAAAATAAAGGCTGCACCAGTCAGCAGCAGGAGACGGATTGAGCGGGCGTACAGGTTGGCAGAAGATCGCACAGCGGATTCGAGTCCCGCTTGGATTTGTAGTCGCCGCAGCGTTTCTGTGGCTCGCCTCGCCAAGCTGGGTTTCCATGGCAGAGAGCCTGCTGCTGGTGCTTCCCGGGCTGTGGCTGCGGGCCTACGCCTCCGGGTATGTGCGCAAGAACGCCGAACTCACCACCACGGGGCCGTACGCCCATACTCGGAATCCTCTCTATCTTGGCTCGATGCTTATCGCCTTTGGGTTCGCAGGTGCGTCGGGCAGCTGGATCATTGCCATCGCACTGGCGATTTTGTTTGCCGTTATCTACATCCCCACTATCCAGGGCGAGGAGGCCTATCTCCGCGCTCATTTCGCCAGTTTTGAGGAGTACGCCCGTGTGGTCCCACGCCTGCTACCGCGGATCACCGCGGCAAGGAAGGTCGAGGCTGGCGCGGAGGAGCGCGGTCACTTCTCGGCTGACCTGTACCGGCAGCACCGCGAGTACAATTCCCTGATGGGAGCGGCAGCCATCTATCTCGCCCTTGCAATCCGGCTTGCCTCCGAGCAGCGCATCCTCCAGGCCAGGCTGCCCTGGCACCCGTAGAATCCTTTCGCCCGGAGAACCTCCGTTTGCTCAAGGTACGACGACAGCTCAGTGTGGCCCTCCTGTTGGTTTCCTCTTTCGCGGCTGGCGTGCGTCCCGCTGCCGCGCAGATCCTGGGGATCGGATCGCGGCCGCCAGCACAGCCCGTCGTCATTCCCACGCTGCAGCCGCCCTCTCCGGGCTTTACGTTCCCGGTCCGGCAGACCCTTACGTTTGCGGTCGACTGGCGCGTGTTTACCGGCGGGACCGCCGTGTTCCATTTGGAGCAGCAGGGGGACATGCTGCACATCACCGCAACCGCGGATACGGTCGGGGCGGTGAACATGCTGTTTCCCGTGGCCGATCGCTTTCAGTCCGCGTTCGACATTCACACCGGCTGCTCGACGGGGTTCTCCAAACAGACTCAGGAAGGCCGCCGCAAGGTTTCCACCGACCTTACCTTTGACTATCACGCCGGCCGGCAGAACCTGCTGGAGCGCAATCTGGTGAAAGGCACGCAGAAGACGGATTCAGCCAACATTCCGGCGTGCGTTACCGACTCCCTTTCGGGCATCTTCTACGTTGCCTCGCAGCATATGCAGGTGGGGCAGGACATCCGCTTTCCGCTGGCGGATGCCATGCGTACCGTGACCGTCACGATGAAGGTCGAGGCCCGTGAGGAGGTCAAGACGCCCGCTGGAACCTTCCAAACGCTGCGGGTGGAGCCGACCGCCGAGGAAGGCGTGGTGAAGAACCGGGGCAAGATTTGGATCTGGTACACCGACGACGCGCGGCACATGCCCGTGCAGATTCAGGCTCGCCTGTTCTGGGGAACCATCACCTTCCGGCTGCAGAGCGTGGAGCCGAAGTAGGCGCGCCGATCGGGTGATACCCCTCCCCACCCCATATTTTGGCTGGAAGTCCTTTGTTTCCTGGTGCTTGCAAGGCATGTGTATCAGTAAAGTATTGCAATGAAGTGACTTATGGCTAAAATCGTGCGCCGGAAGGACTTAGAAGAGTTCTCAGTTCTGGAGTTCTCGGCTCAATGCATCAGGAAGTTTTAAGCAAAGAACCCGGCACTTTGCCGGGTCATTCTTTGATCCTTAAGTTAAGGATATCAGGGCGAGCATAACTCGTGTCACATGGAAATGATCGACGTAAGTGACAGGTGAATCGAAGGTTGTCGCGTTTCTGAACGGTTTGGGGGCTTGACACAGGATTCTGGGCAGAATTTGTCGCTTTTTAATCTTAATCCGAAGCCAAGGCGTGGCTTGCGGCAGCGGCCGGTTGCCGGGAAAGGCGAAACATGAAAGCTGAGAAGCCAGAATCGCCGAGGTGTAAGCGGCCTCAATCCTGCACCTGGAGACCAGAAGGGCGAGAGCGGCGAGCAGGCCGCCGGTTGAACTGTTCGCCTGCTTGCATGTACCTTGGGGAGTGCCGATTGGCCGCGGTCCAACGGCTGCAAGATGCGCGCTTTCGGGCTGCAAAGCGCATCGAATATGGACGACGGGCAACCCATTCCACGGCTGCGGAACATGTGGAAGCAGGTCGTGTTTGAACAAGAAGAATCGCAGGCGCTACCCGCGAGCGCGGAACCATTTCCGGAGTGAGAGAAATGAAGATTGTGAGAAGCAAATTCGCCGGAGTCGTCTCGGCGGTAGTCCTTGTCGCCTGGATGATCACGCCGGCGGCTATGCAGGCACAGGCAAACGCCACCGCTAAAATCCATGGTCACGTCACCAGCCCGATCGGCGCGCCGCTGGCGAACAGCGAGATTCGCCTGACCACCGACAAGACTCCCGGCAACAAGCCTGACCGCAAGTATGACTACACGTTCCCAGTGGATGCGAACGGAAACTATACCGGGGACAACGTGAAGCCGGGGGACTATGTGGGCATCGTCTCCCAGCAGAATAAGAACATCGACTACATACCGGTGACATTGAAGGCCGGTGATGACAAGGCGCTGGACTTCGACATGACCCGCAAGGAGTTCATGGACAAGCTGACTCCGGAGGAGAAGAAGCAGCTGGAGGAGTACAAGAAGAGCGCCAGCGCTGCGAATGCTGCGAACGCGAAGATTGCGAATCTGAACGGACTACTGACCCAGGCGCGCAACGACACGAACGCTGGCAACTACGAGGCAGCCATCAAGGCCATGACGGATGCGACCACTACGAAGCCGGACGAGCCGCTGCTCTGGCTGAGCCTCGGCGACGCGCAGCTTGGCGATGCCAACGCCGCTTACAAGGCGGCCGGCAATAAGGCTACGGACCCTGCCGTTCAGGCAAAATTTGCCAAGGCCGAGGACAGCTACAAGAAGGCCCTTGACGTGAACTCCAAGAATGCCAAGCCAAAGCCGGAGTACACGGCCACTGCGGACAACCAATTGGGCCAGGTGCTGGGCAAGGAAGGCAAGACGAAGGATGCGGCCGCAGCGTTTGATGAGGCAGCCAAGGCCGATCCAACCAAGGCCGCGACCTACTACTACAACGAGGCCGCAACCCTGTTCAACACCGGGGACATGACGGAGGCGGCCTCCGCAGCGGACAAGGCAGTGCAGGCCGACCCGACCAAGGCCGAGGCGTACTACATCAAGGGGCAGGCGCTGGTGCAGAAGGCGACCGTCGATCCGAAGACGCAGAAGATCGTCGCGCCTCCGGAGTGCGTGGAGGCCTACCAGAAGTATCTGGAGCTGGCGCCAACCGGACCGCATGCTGAAGAGGTGAAGAGCATCCTGCAGGGCATTGGAGCCGATGTGAAGTCGAGCTTCAAAGCCAAGCCGGGCAAGAAGTAGTCCGGTCCATAGTGCAATCGAAAGCCCCGGGACAATCCCCGGGGCTTTCTGTTGGTCGAGAACAGGAATTGGATATGCGATGGCTGTGCTGAGCTTCGAGCAGGCGCTGGCGACGGTACTGGAACACGCCGGGAGGGTGACGGGCCGTCCGGCAGAGACGGTTCCGCTGCTGGAGTCGATGGGACGGGTGCTGGCGGAGGCGATCGTGGCCGATCGCGACCAGCCGCCTTTTGACCGGGCGACGCGTGACGGATTTGCAGTGCGTGCGGCGGAGTGGGCCGCAGGGAAGGGGCTGTCCGTGGCCGGCCAGGTTCGCGCCGGTGAGATATGGCGTGGAGGTGAGCTCCCACCAGGCGCGGCACTGGAGATCATGACGGGGGCCCCGGTGCCGCCCGGAGCAGACGCTGTGGCCATGCTGGAGCACGCCATCGGGGCGCATCGGTGTGTGGAACCGGTGGAAGGCCGGCGCCTTACCGCAGGAGAGAATATCGTGCGGCGCGGCAGCGAGGCGCGAGCGGGCGAGGTGGTGGTTCCCCCCGGATCGGCGATTACGAGTGCCGAAATCGCAGAAGCTGCCAGCTGCGGAATGGCTGAGCTGCAGGTGTATCAGCGGCAGAAGGTGGCGATTGTGGCGACTGGTGACGAGCTGGTGGCGTTGACGGAGTCGCCCGCGGAACAGCAGATCCGGAACTCCAACGGCTATGCTCTGGCTGCTCTGGTCGCAGCGGCGGGAGGGGAGCCGCAGATGCTGGCGATTGCACGCGATACTCGTGAGGATCTGCGGGCGCGCCTGCTGGCGGCACGGGAGGCTGACCTGCTGCTGCTCTCAGGTGGAGTGTCCGCGGGCAAGTATGACCTGGTGGAAGAGGTGCTGGCGGAGTTTGGCGCGGAGTTCTACTTCACCGGAGTGCGGATGCAGCCGGGCAAGCCTGCGGTGTTTGGGCGGATTCCGATGGAGCGGCTGGGTGGGCGCGCGGGAAGCTTTCTTTACTTTTTCGGGCTGCCGGGGAATCCGGTTTCGACCGAGGTGGCCTTTCACTGCTTCGCAGCGCCGTTGCTGCGCGCTTTCGGGGGAGCAGGGGTGACGCAGCCGCGGCTCGCACAGGCGACGCTGGAGGAGGACGTGGCCGCGAAGGCGGGGCTGACGCGGGTGCTTCCGGCACGCTGGACGGCGCAGCTCGATCAGCCGTCGGTGCGGCTGGTGCGATGGTATGGGTCGGGCGACCTTGCGGCGAATGCACGCGCGAACTGTTATGCAGTGTTTCTGGAGGGTGGGCCGGATTGCAAGGCGGGCGATGTGATTCCGATTCTGCTGCGGTAGCATGGCGTGGATGGCGTATTCATCCCCATTCCGGCAGGCTCGCCACGCGCGGATCGTGGGCTTTCTGCTATATGCGGCGTTTGCGGTCGGTGATCTTTACGTTGTAGTAAGCCACTTCCACTCGATGACGGCGTTGCAATGGGCGATTGCGGCGATCTGGATGCTCGGGGCGTTGGTGTGGATGCGATTGATGGGGCAGTCGCTGAGAGCAGATGACGATGAGTGATGCTTTATCGCATTACGACGAGTCGGGCCGGGCGCACATGGTGGACGTGTCGGAGAAGTCTGCGACGCGGCGCGAAGCGGTTGCGGAGGCGTTCGTAGAGCTCTCGGATGCTGTGCTGGCGGCGCTGCCGCAGAACCCGAAGGGCAATCCGCTGGAGGTGGCGCGCTTTGCCGGGATTCAGGCGGCGAAGAAGACGGCGGAGCTGATTCCGATGTGTCATCCGCTGCCGCTAAGCTTTGTGGACGTGGAGGCGGTGGTCGTAGCGGGCGGCGTGCGAATTCGCGCCACGGCGGCGACCGTGGCCGGGACGGGCGTGGAGATGGAGGCGATGATCGCGGCCTCGGTTGCGGCGCTAACGGTGTATGACATGACCAAGGCGCTGGACAAATCCATCCGGATTCGCGAGATCGTGCTGGTGAGCAAGTCCGGGGGGAAGTCGGGCGAGTACCGGCGTGCGAGCGGTCAGGCCTCGACGAGGCCGTAGCGGCGCTGCCACTGCTGTTTGAGGCGCTCCCATACTGCGTCGATGTCGGTGCGCGCGAGGGCGGGGTCGGGCGCGGCGGAGAACCGTTCGGCCTCGGTTTTGGCGAGCTCGAGTAAGGCGCGATCGCGGAGCAGGTTGGCGACGCGGAATTCGGGCAGGCCGGTCTGGCGGGTGCCAAAAAATTCGCCGGGGCCGCGCTGCTGCAGATCGAGCTCTGCGAGCTCGAATCCGTTCTGGGTGGCGACCATGGCGTTGAGCCGGGCTTCGGCCTGCTCGGTGACGCGATTGCCGGTCATGAGGATGCAGTAGCTCTTGGCGGCGCCTCGGCCCACGCGCCCACGGAGCTGGTGCATCTGCGCGAGCCCGAATCGCTCGGCGTGGTCGATGACCATGACGGTGGCGTTGGGGACATCGACGCCCACTTCGATGACGGTGGTTGAGACGAGCACGTCGATCTCGCCGCGTTTGAAGCGGGCCATGGTGACCTCCTTCTCGTCGGCGGACTGGCGGCCATGGAGCAGGCCGAGGCGAAGTCCGGCGAGGGCGCCGTGGCGAAGCTCGTCGTACATGTCGGCTGCGGCGCGGAGCTTTGGCTTTTCGGTGAGCCGCTGGGTTTTGGCGCGAATGGATTTTGTGGCGGCTTTTTTCGCGCTGCGCTTGGGCGCAGGGTCCTCGGGGGCTTCCTCGGGATCATGGGCGAAGTCAAGCTCGGGCTGGTCGTCGCGGCTGCCTTCGATTACGGGATAGACGAGATAAGTCTGGCGGCCTAAGCTGGCCTGTTTGCGAACGAAGGCCCAGACATCGTCGGCACGGTCCTCGGCGGTGCGACGGGTGACGATGGGAGTGCGGCCGGGCGGCATCTCGTCGATGACGCTGACGTCGAGGTCGCCGTATAGGGTGAGCGCGAGGGTGCGCGGGATGGGAGTGGCGGTCATGGCGAGGACGTCGGGATCGGTGACGCGACCGTCCGCGCCGGGCTTGCGCATGAGGCGAAAGCGCTGCTGCACGCCGAAGCGATGCTGCTCATCCACGATGACGAGGCCGAGGTTGGCGAAGTCGGCCTTTTCCTCCTGCAGGGCGTGGGTGCCGATGACGAGCTGCACCTCTCCGCGCATGATGCCGCCCTGGGTCTCGCGTTTGAGGGCGGGTTCGAGCGAGCCGGTGAGCAGAGTGACGCGGTAGGGTTTCGTGGTTGAGGGCGAGACGGCGTCGGCGAGCAGCTTGCGGGCGGAGAGGTAGTGCTGGGTGGCGAGGATCTCGGTGGGGGCCATCAGGGCGACCTGGTAGCCGTTCTCGATGGCGACCAGCGCAGCCTGCATGGCGACGATGGTCTTGCCGGAGCCAACGTCGCCCTGCAGCAGGCGGCGCATGGGCTGGGGGCGGCGCATGTCGGCGACGATTTCGGCGAGGACGCGCTTCTGCGCGGCGGTGGGATGGAAGGGAAGCACCTGCTTGAGAGCGTCGCGGACAGCCGGCCCGGTTGTGAATGCCGTACCAGCGCGCTCGCGCATTTTGCGGCGCTTGAGCGAGAGGCCGAGCTCGAGGTAGAAGAGCTCCTCGAAGATGAGGCGGCGGTGCGCGGGCGAGGCGGCGGACATGAGCTCGGGCATCGGTGTGCCGGCCTCCGGGAAGTGCGCTGCGCGGAGAGCCGCGAGTCGCGCGGGGAAGCCGAGCCGGTCGAGCATGGGGGTGGGAAGGGTCTCGGGGACGTCGGTGAGCTCCTGCAGGATGGACCAGAGGATGCGCCGCATCCAGCGGGAGGTGAGCTTTGCACCCCAGGCGGTGGTGCCACCCAGCGATTCGTAGACGGGTACGATGCGGCCCATCTCGAGCATGGCGAACTCCGCGTCTGGATCGCCGCCCGAGGGCAGGATCTCAAACTGCGGCTGGATGATTTTGAACTTCGAGAGCGCGGGCGGAAGCGAGCCGGAGGACTCGGCGGCCTTGAAGGTTCGCGAGGACTCGAGCTTGCCGTAGACGGCCACCATCTGGCCGGGCTTGAACTTGTCTTTGAGGTAGGAGCCGTGGAACCAGATGCATTTGACGCTGGCGCTCCCTTGGCCGAGCGTCATCTCAAACATGGAGCCAGAGCGGGTGCGGAGCAGGACGGAGCCGCGGACCTCACCGATGATGGAGGCCATGCCGCCGGGAGTGAGTGCGGAGATGGGCTGCGGGTTGAGCCGGTCCTCGTAGCGGAAGGGGAGGTGATAGAGGAGGTCTTCGACGGTGTGAATGCCGCGGGTGGCGAGGTGCTCGCCAATCCGCTCGCCGATGCGCTTGACGTATTTGACCGGCGTCGAGAGTTCCAGCATCAGGTTGATGGTAGCAAGCGATTGCCGTGGCAGACCTGCGAAAGAAAGCAAGCCGGTGGGACCGGCCAAGTAAGATAGAGGCTGGATGCATATCAACGAGATCTTCGCTGCCGACCAGACCACGGTTTCTTTTGAGTTCTTCCCGCCGAAGAGCCAGGCGGAGTCCGAGGCGCTGTACGCGAATATTGCGCTGCTCGAGAAGCTGCAGCCTTCGTTCGTCTCCGTGACGTATGGAGCGGGCGGATCGACGCGTCAGCTGACTCACGATCTGGTGGTGCGGCTGAAGCAGACGACCTCGCTGGATCCGATTCCACATTTGACCTGCGTGTGCCACAACGAGCAGGAGGTTGACGACATCCTGACCAAGTACGCGCAGGCCGGTATCAGCAATGTGCTGGCTCTGGGAGGTGACCCTCCGCGCGACCTGCCCGCCTACGACCGTACGCAGGATGCCTTCCACCACGCTGCGGACCTGGTCGGTTTTGTGAAGCGGTTCAATGACGGCGGAACGCATCCGGACCGGCGCGGATTCGGAATAGGGGTAGCCGGTTTTCCGGAGGGGCATCCTTCCACCCCGAACCGGCTGGACGAGATGGACTTTCTTAAGGCCAAGGTGGATGCGGGCGCCGACTATATCTGCACCCAGCTCTTCTTCGACAATCACGACTTCTACGACTTTCGCGAGCGCTGCGAATTGGCCGGCATCCACGTCCCGATCATCGCCGGTATTATGCCAATCACAACGCTCAGCGGCATGAAGCGTATGGCGCAGCTAGCGCTGGGAGCGCGGGTTCCGGCGAAGCTGCTGCGCGCGCTTGGGCGGGCGGGAAGCGATCCAGAGGCGGTGAAGCGGGTTGGAATCCACTGGGCCACGGAGCAGTGCCGCGACCTGTTGGATAACCAGGTGCGCGGGATTCACTTCTACACACTGAACCGGTCGGATGCGACGCGACAGATCTACCAGAACCTGGGGCTCGCGGACAGCCTCGCCCTGCGACGGACCGAAGGCCAAGCGGCAGTCTGACAGGGGCGGTGCTGGCTTAATGCGCAGAACGCCGCTATTGTTTTCAGGGTACTGGTAACAGCGGGTTGATGCTGCGCGGAACCGAATGCAGGCGTCCAACCATGAGAGAGGCAGGGCGCTTGGCGATTCGTTTGCATTTCTGGGGGGCCGACCAGACGGTTACCGGCTCAAGTCACCACATTGAATGCGCAGGGCAGAACGTGCTGCTGGACTGCGGGTTGTTTCAGGGCAAACGCGATCAGGCGGTGGAGATCAACTCGCACCTGGCGCTGACGCCGGAGCAGTTGAAAGCCGGCGTACTGAATGCCGTGGTGGTTTCGCACGCGCATATCGACCACACCGGCTGCCTGCCCCTGCTTTCCAGGCAGGGCTACACGGGGCCGGTGTACACCACTCCTTCCACGATCGACCTGTGCTATCCGATGCTGAAAGACAGCGCGCACATCCAGGAAAGCGACGCGGAGTTCATGCAGAAGCGGCAGAGCCGGCGGCGCGCGATCCAGATGCCGGAGGGTCCTTCGCCGGTGCAGCCGCTGTACACGCAGGAGGATGCGGCGGCGATCTGCGATCGCATGCGGCCGGTGAAGATGCACACACCTTCCCTGGTGGCAGGCACAAAGTATGCGGGCTTCACGATGACGTCGTATAACGCCGGCCACATGCTGGGGTCGACTTGCGTGCTGATGGAGGGTACGGAGAACGGGAAGACGGTGCGGCTGCTGTTCTCCGGCGATGTCGGCCGCAAGAATTTGCCCATCATCAAGGACCCGGACCAGGCGCCCGCAGCCGACTACCTGATTATGGAGAGCACCTATGGCGACCGGCTGCACGCTCCGGCGACGGACGTGAAGCAGAAACTGGCTGCGCTGGTGAAGAAGGTGACCGGCCGCGGCGGGCACCTAATTGTGCCCGCGTTTGCGGTGGAGCGGACGCAACAGCTGGTGCTGATGCTGCATGAACTGATCCAGGAGCAGCAGATTGTGGAGTTCCCGATCTTTGTTGACAGTCCGCTAGCCTCGGCGGTGACCGAGGTGTTCAAGAAGCACACCGAGGACTGGGACGAGGCTGCATGTGCCTTCTTCAATCGGGGGCAGGATGCGTTTGGCTGGAACCGGCTGCGCTACACACAGACGGTGAACGAGAGCAAGGCGCTGAACGATCTGCATGTGCCCTACATGGTGATGTCGGCCTCAGGGATGTGCGAGGCGGGGCGGATTCTGCACCATCTGCGGAACGGGATCGAAGACTCACGCAACCTGGTGCTGCTGACGGGATACGAGGCAGAGAATACGCTGGGACGCAAGCTGGAGGACGGCCAGAAGCAGGTGAACATCTTCGGCGAGCCGATGCAGGTGCGGGCGGAGGTGGATTCCATTGACGCGCTGAGCGGCCACGGCGACCAGCAGGAGTTGCTGGACTGGATGGCTCCCGTAGCTCCGACGCTGAAGAAGGTGTTTCTGGTGCACGGCGAGCCATCGGCGCAGCAGGTGCTGAAGGCGAAGATCGAAGAGCGGTACAAGCTCGAGGTGATCTGTCCGAAGCGTGGGGACCGGTTTGAGGCAGCGGTGTGAGGGAGAGTTGCTAGTTGTTAGGCGACTCGAACGCCAAGGGTTTCCAGAGACTGAGAACTGCTCGGAGCGTCAGTAGCCGTTGGCCAGCAGGTAGTCGACGGTGAGCCAGTCTTCGCGGGTGCGGGTTCTTCCCTCGGCGTATTTGCTGAGCACGTCCACCTCGAGGTTGACTTCCATGCCGGGCTTGAGCGCGTGCAAATTGGTGGCGCGATAGGTATGCGGCAGGATCGCGATGCGTATCTCGTCGCTCTCGACGGCGGCTACGGTGAGGCTGATGCCCTCGATTGCGATGGAACCTTTTTCGACCACGTAGCGCAGCAGCGGCTGCGGAACGCGGATGCGGAGCACCCAGTCTGAATCGTCCTGCTGGCCGTGCGCGCCGGAGACTGGATCAAGGGCGGTGAGTGTTCCGACGCCGTCCACGTGGCCCTGCACCACGTGGCCGCCCAGCGGAGCGCCGGCCGGAGTGGGAAGCTCGAGGTTCACGGCAGAGCCGGGATGAAGTCGTGACAGCGTGGTGCAGGCAATGGTTTCGGCGGCGAGGTCGGCTGCGAACCAGTCCGGCCCCATCTCCAGCGCGGTGAGGCAGACGCCGCTGACGGCGACGCTGTCGCCTTTGTGCAGCCGCTGGGCGATGCCCGGTGCGCTGACGATGAGACGGGCCGCGCCAGCTCCACGGGTGAAGGATCGCACGTCGCCGGTCTGTTCAATGATGCCGGTGAACATATTCCTAGCCTATCCCAGCCCACGGGTCGCGCAGCACGCCGCGGACGAGGCGGTCTTCGCCGACCTGGGTGCGCTCGACCTGCTGGAGTTTGGCTTCGAGTTCGGCGGCCTCGCCCCAGCCTGCGGCGAAGGGAAGGGAGCCAGGACCCAGGTTTGTTGGCGAGTAGAACAGCACAGCATTGTCCACGAGGCCGCCGCTGAGGAAGGCGCTGTTCAGGCGCGAGCCGCACTCCAGCAGCAAGCTGAGTAGATTGCGCTGGCCGAGCACATCGAGGACAACTTCCAAATCGCGCCGGCCGCTCGCGCCGACGATACGCATCACCTCGACGCCAGCTGCTTCCAAGGCTGTGACGCGAGCGGCCTCGGCCTCGGGGTCGCAGAGGATCAGCAGATCGTTGGCGGCGGACTGCACCAGCCGGGACCGAACGGGGGTTCGGAGCCGCGAGTCGAGAACGATGCGCAGTAGCGGGCAACGGCGCTGGCTGCCGCTGCGGTCGGTCAGCAGCGGGTCATCGGCGAGCACAGTCTCGACGCCGGTCAGGACGGCGTCGGCTGCATGGCGCATGGTCTGAACCTGCTGCCGCGCCTCGGGGCCGGTGATCCAGAAGGTCTGGCCAGCAGTTCTCTGCTCGGCCGGAGGAGCGAGCATTCCATCGGCGGAGAGTGCGGCTTTGAGCGTCACGAGCGGGCGGCAGGTCCGTATCCAGCAGGCGAAGGCGGCGTTAATGGCGCGGGCTTCAGCCTGGCAGAGCCCGGTTTCGACGGAGATGCCGGCCTGTCGCAGGCGTTCGAGGCCCTGGCCTGCGACCAGCGGATTGGCGTCGACGGTTGCGGCGACGACCCGGCGAACGCCCGCGGCGACCAAAGCGTCGGCACAGGGCGCGGTGCGGCCGTGATGGCTGCAGGGCTCGAGCGTCACATAGGCCACTGCGCCGCGTGCGCGGTCACCCGCGGCACGGAGGGCGACGATCTCGGCGTGATCGCGCTGGTCGTAGCGGTGGGCGCCCTCGCCGACTACCGCGCCGTCCTGGACGAGGACACAGCCCACCTGGGGATTGGGTGAGGCAAGGCCGGCGGTGGCACGCGCCAGCCCAAGCGCACGGCGCATGAAGCGTTCGTCGTCGGAATGAGATGGGTCAGCCACCTGCACAGGATAGCCGGTAGGAGCTACTTCACCATGGACTCGACGAAGTCCTCACTGGAGAAGGGAAGGATGTCTTCCATTTTTTCGCCGACGCCGACGTACTTGACGGGCAGTCCGAGCTCGGTCGCAATGGCGAGCACGATGCCGCCCTTGGCGGTGCCGTCCAGCTTAGTGAGGACGATGCCGGTGACGCGCGCGGCCTCTGTGAACAGCTTGGCCTGCTGGAGGCCGTTCTGCCCGGTGGTGGCGTCCATGACGAGCAGGGTCTGGTGCGGCGCGCCGGGAACCAGCTTCTCCGCGGTGCGGCGCATCTTGTCAAGCTCCTTCATCAGGTCGGACTTGGTGTGCAGGCGCCCGGCGGTATCGGCGATGAGGACGTCGGTCCCGCGCGCCCTTGCTGCCGTGCAGGCATCGTAGAGCGCGGCGGAGGGGTCGCCGCCGGTTTTGGTCTTGATTATGGGGGTCTCGGATCGGTTGGCCCAGACCTCGAGCTGCTCGATGGCGGCGGCGCGGAAGGTGTCGGCGGCGCAGAGCAGCACGGTCTTACCCTGAGAACGGTACAGGTGGGCGAGCTTGCCGGTGGTCGTGGTTTTGCCGGTGCCGTTGACGCCGACCATCATTACGACGGTGGGAGGAGTGGAGGCGACGATGTCCGGGGTGGCGACGCGGTCCAGGACCTGCTTCAACTCCAGTTTCAGCAGCCGCTTGAGCTCGGCGCCACCTTCGATGCCATGACGGAGAGCACGCTGGCGGAGGTTTTCGATGACGATGCGGGCGGTGGGGCCACCGATATCGGCCTGCAGGAGAACGATTTCGAGCTCGGCGAGCGAGGTCTCGTCGATCTCGCGGGTAAGCGCCAGCACCTCTCCGATGGACTCGGAGAACGACTCCCGGGTCCGAGTGACCGCCTGGCGCATGCGGTCGAAAAAGCCAAGCTTCGCCGGCGGGTTCTGCTGCGCTGCAGCCGGTTCAGCCGCCGCGCTTTCCTGCTCGTCGGGGACTTCGGAGTCCGGTTTACGCCGGTTGAAAAGTGAAAAAGCCATGCAGATTCAGTGTATCAACCAAGCGGACCGTGCTCTCAGGCCAAGCTGACCGGGTGCACGACCATGAGCTGCGAGCGCGGGGCGTTGGGTGTCACCGCGTGGATCCTTTTTGCGGCTGGCCGCGCGATGAGAACGCCCGCGATCAAAAGCACTAACAGGGCGATGCCTGACCAGATGAGCGCGTGGGAGAACATCTTCGTGCCAGAGCCGATTTGTTTGCTTTCGAGTTTCTGATCCGGTTTTGCCATACCTAAGTGCGATGCGGGCGGGGCAGAAGAAGCCGCCTACTCATCGCGTCCGGGACGGGCCATGAGCTGGCGGATCGCCTCATTGGGGCTCTTGCCCTGGTGAAGGATGGCATGCATCTGCTCGGTGATGGGCATCTCCACGCCATATCGGGCGGCGAGCCCGAGAGCGGCCGAGGTGGAGCGGATCCCCTCGGCAACCTTGCCGTGCATATCGAATAGGATGTCAGGGAGGGCGCGGCCTCGGCCCAGCTCCGTTCCCACCGTGCGGTTGCGGGAGAGCGATCCCGTGCAGGTGAGTACCAGGTCGCCGACACCGGAGAGACCGGCGAGGGTGGGCCGGCGTCCTCCGCAGGCGACGGCAAGGCGAGTCATCTCGGCAATGCCCCGGGTGATGAGCGCGGCGGCCGAGTTGTGCCCGAGTTCGAGGCCGTTGACCACGCCGGCGGCGAGAGCGATGACGTTCTTCAAGGCCCCGCCAAGCTCCACTCCGGCGACATCCACATTGGTGTAGAGGCGCAGCGAGGACGATCCGAACTCGCGTTGGATGCGGTGCGCAAGGCCGGAGGTGGCAGAGGCCGCGACCAAAGCTGTGGGCGTACCGGCAGCGACTTCGGCTGCGAAAGACGGGCCGCTGAGAACGACAAGAGGGTTAGTGGACATAGCAGCGATCACCTGCGACATGCGCAGCAGGGTACCCTCTTCGAGTCCCTTGGTAGCGCTGACGATGACCTGATCGCGAGCGAGCATGGGAGCGATCTCGCCGAAGATACCGCGCACGTACTGGGAGGGAGTGACGCAGAGGACGATCTCGGCATCAGAGATGGCGCGAACGATGTCTCCCGTTACGACGACGTCGGATGGCAGCACATGGGCGGGAAGATACTGCTCGTTCCTTCTGCTCTCACTGAGTTCGGTGGCGACCTGGGGCGAATGGCACCACAGGGTGACGTGATGGCCGCCGCGCCGCGCCAGCGAAATGGCAAGCGCTGTTCCCCATGCTCCGGCGCCGAGGACAGCGATGCGGCTCATGCCTGCGCCTTTCCGGCGTCCGCACGACGGCCGAAGCGGCTTTCGGTTCCGCTGAACAGGCGATGGATGTTGCCGTGATGCTTAAGGATGACAAGCAGCGGGATGAAGAAAAAGCCGAAGGTCAGAACCGGTGTCCAGGGCCGGACGAAGTACCAGGCGAAGAACGGCAGTGAGACGGAAGCCAGAATCGAAGCAAGCGAGACATATCGCGATAGGGCAAATACGGCCAGGAAGACCAGCAGCGCACCTGCCGCCAGTGGCCATGCAAGGGCGAGGAAGACGCCCATTCCGGTGGCGACGCCTTTGCCGCCGCGAAAGCCAAGCCACACAGGGAAGACATGTCCCATCACCGCAGCTATGGCCGCTGCCATGGCGAGATCTTTGTTGCCGCCTCCGAAGTGGCAGACAAGTAACACCGCAGCGAATCCCTTCAGCAGGTCGAGCAGCAGCGTCGCCAGGCCGAGCCCTTTGGCTCCGGAACGGGCGACGTTGGTTGCCCCGATGTTGCCGCTGCCTCTTTCGCGAATGTCTTCCTTGAGGAAGACGCGGACGAGCAGATAGCCGAACGGAATCGAGCCGAGGAGGTAAGCAGAGACAACCGAGACGATCCAGGGATTCATGTGCGCAGCTCCGAGTCTACCAAGCGGCAGCGCAGGAAGGTTCGGAGGCGCGACGCTAAGCGCGTTCGAGCAGAGCACGGCGCAGCAGCTCAAGCGCATGCTGCGAGGCCCAGAGCCGGATGCGATCGCGATCTCCGGCCAGGTTCAGCTCCGTGACGCGCGGCTCTTCGCCCTGAAAGGCGAGGCCCACGTAAACCAAGCCAATTGGCTTGCCGAGATCAGCTCCGGTGCCCGGACCAGGACCGGCGATGCCGGTGATGGACACGCCCACCGAAGCGCTGGTGCGGCTCCGGATTCCTTCGGCGAGCGCTCTGGCTACTTCGGCACTCACCGGGCCTTCGGATGCGATCGTCTCAGCGGGCACGTCCGCAAACTGAGTCTTGAGCCGGTCGGCATAGGTGACCGCCCCGCCGAGAAAGTAGCGCGAGCTGCCGGGGACGGACGAGAGCCGCTGCGACAGTAGTCCGCCGGTGCAGCTTTCCGCCGCGGCCAGTGTGTTGTGGCGCATGCCGAGCATGAGCAGCACGACTTCTTCGAGGGATTCTCCGTGCGAGGAGAAGATGGCATCGCCGAGCTCGGCTTCGATGCGCCCGGCCAGCTCGTCCACGCGCTTCTGAGCCTCTGCTTCGGTGCGCTTGACGCAGACGAAGTGAAGCTGGATCTCGCCGGATCCAGCGAGGATGGTGGTCTCGACATCGTCGTACGGTTTGTAGATGGGGGAGGTGCGTGCATCCACCTGCGACTCCGGGATTAGCGCCATGCGCAGTATGCGCCGCGCCATGTGCCTTTCGGGCAGCGCCTGCTTGAGGCGGGGTCGGCACTCGGCCTCAAACATGCCCTTCAGCTCACGCGGGGGTCCGGGAAGGAGAATGATGATTTTGCGGTGGCTGCCAACGACGGTATCGAGATACTGCCCGGGCGCGCTGCCGTTCTGGTTCTCGAGAATGGTGGCGGTTTCGATGACGTCCGCCTGGCGCGCATTGTTGGGCGGCATGCTCATGAGCCTGGCAGCGAAGCGCTTGTAGATGCCGGCGAGCACCTCATTATCTCGATGCAGTTTGAGACCGAGCGCGCCAGCGACGGCCTCGCGGGTGAGGTCATCTTCGGTAGGTCCGAGGCCGCCGGAGAAGATGACGATGTCGGCACGGCCGATAGCGATGCGGGCAGCACTCATCAGGTGCTGGAGCTTGTCACCGACGATGGTCTTGAAGCCAACGGAAACGCCGAGCTCGTTCAGCTGCGAGGTGAGGTAGAGCGAGTTGGTGTCCTGGCGGAACGGGGTAAGCATCTCCGATCCGGCGGCGATAATCTCGGCGATCATCGGTGCACCGTCCGGAACCGGGATAGAAACTGTGCTTCCTCGGCAAGTGCGGTCAAGGCAGCGGCCGCCCTTCTATATCGAGAGCGACGTGGTAGAGCGCGTCCCGGGTCGCAAGCGCCGCCATACCGTCCTCCAGAAACGCGAGGCCCACCAGATTGTTGCCTGAAAGCACCAGAGAGGCTTCGTGGGCGGGCGTGATACGCACGATGCCGCGCTGTCCGCGCAGGGACGCCGCCACGTACAGAGTCCCGTCGACGTCGAAGGCAATGCCCTGGGCCCGGCCGAGCCCGCGGTAGAACTCGGTCGTGTGGCCGTCGCGGTCAATCGCATACACGGCCTGGTTGCTGGAGGTGGTGGGTCCGGTGACGAAGAGCGTGCCCTGGTTATTGAACGCCAGGTGATAGGCGGCGATGCTGGGCTCGAGCGTCGCATAGACGAAGATCTGCCGATCGGATGCCGGGCCGCGGTCCGGCCCAACACGGAAGATGGTTCCGGAGCGGTCCCCAACGTAGAGGTTGCCATCGCCGTCGAAGGCGATGCCGGTGGCGATCCCCATGCCCTCCGCATAGACGGACTTCTCCCCTCCGGAGGAGACGCGATAGACAGTACCCTCCGCTCGCGAGCTGACATACAGGAAACCGTCGGGGCCGAAGGCGAGGCCGGTTGCATTCATGAGGTCGCGGACAAAGGGGCGCATCTGAAAATCGCGCGCGATGGAAAAAACCGAAACCGGAACGCTCTGCCCACGCGTGCCCGAGATGGTCGAGTACACGGTGCCATCGGAGTCCACGGCGGGATTGGCGACTGGGTGCAGCCCTTCGGCCATGGGCACTGCAACCCGCAGCGCCAGGCTGTTGCTTCGTGCTGAGCCGAGATCCAGCTCCACGTCCCCGGAGATGGTGCCTTCGAGAAGACGGATTACGGCGCGGTCCGGCCGGCTGAGGGCAAGATGCGCGGTGACATCGCCGACACGCGCAAGCGGAAGGCTCGTCGCAGGGTCCGCCTGTAATGCGCTGCCCAACAGCTCCACTTCGCCGCCGGGCATTGCCGCCCAAGGGCGCAGGCTCTCAAGCCGCGGTCCACCTGATCTGGTTGCGTGCAACGAGGCCTTCATCGTCTTTCAGCGTATGCTGCCGATGAGTTCTCGCGCAATGGCAGGCGCGCCTTTGCCCGCAATTGTGGAACGCTTGCGCGATTTCGGTCACGCTCGGGCGGTTTGCATGGCGGCCCCTATTCCATGCGGGAGGCTGCCTGGCGGAGCAGCTCGTCTGCGCTGAGGCCGCGAATTGAGGCGTCGAGCAGTTCCACCATGTGAAAGGCTGGGAGAGCCTTCTCACCGCGCCGCCTCAGGCCGCTCATCAGCTGCAGCAGGCATCCCGGATTGGCAGAGACCACTGCGGGCGCGTGCGCCTCCATCAGGTTGGCGACTTTCCTGTCGCCGAGCTGCTCGGCCGGCTCGGGCTGCAGCAGGTTGTAGACGCCGGCAGAGCCGCAACAGAGGGAGGCCTCGGCGATCTCTGCGACCTCAAGGCCGGGGATAGCCGTCAGCAGCTGTCTCGGCTCGCGGAAGATGCCCTGCGCGTGACGCAGATGACAGGCGTCATGATATGCGACGCGCAGCTCAAGGGGATGACGTGGGGCGACAGGTGGAAGGTCGCAGAGCACCTCGGCAATGTCGCGGCACTTTTCGGAGAAGGCACGTGCCCGGTCTGCCCAATCGGGATCGTCGCGGAGCAGGTGGCCGTACTCCTTCATGGTGGAACCGCACCCGGCGGCGTTGATGACGATGGTGTCCACCTCGACGGCCTCGAAGGCGGCGATCATTTTCTTCGCCATGGCTGCGGCCTGATCCTCCAGGCCGGAGTGGAGCATGAGAGCTCCGCAACATTCCTGCTGGGGCGGCACAAGGATCTCACAGCCTTCCGCCGCGAGCACCCGGGCGGTTGCGGCGTTTACATGTGCGAAGAACACCTGCTGTACGCAGCCGGAGAGCATGCCCACTCGGCGCCGAGGCGTGCTCGCTGGCTGGGTGCGCTGCGGCATTCTTGCTGCGTAGCTCGACGGCACCCGAGGCAACAGCGACTCCATGGCGGCAAACCGCTTCGGCAGCAGATTCAGCAGTCCCGAACCGCGCACCAGCTTCTGCAATCCCGATTGCTGATAGAGCCGCAGCGGAAGCGCCATGGCGCGGAGACGAGACGGATGGGGAAAGGTCGCAAACAGGAGCCGTCGGAAGAAGGAATCCGATGTGTCACGCGGAATGTTTCGCTCCACCTGGGCTCGGGTGTCTTCGATCAGCTTCCCGTACTGCACTCCCGAGGGGCAGGCGGTCATGCAGGCCATGCAGCCGAGGCACTGGTCGATGTGCCGTTGGAAACTCTCGTTCAGCGGAGCCTCGCCCTCCGCTGCCTTCTGCATCATGTAGATTCGGCCGCGGGGCGAATCCATCTCTTCGCCCCAGAGCACGTAGGTAGGGCATGCCGGCAGGCAGAAGCCGCAATGGACGCAATCCGCCAGCAGGTCGCGGTCGGGAGGGTGATGTGGATCGAAGCTCGACGGCTTCGACGGGGTAATCTCGACCAGCGCGCTCATCGACCGATCACCACACCCGGGTTCAAGGTGCCCTTCGGGTCAAATCGACGTTTGATCTCCTGCATGAGCGCAGCCGAGGTGCCTACAGGCGGCAGCGTTCCCAAGCCATCGGCTGCACGGAGCACGGTCAGCGAGCCCTCGGGAGGCAGCAGCTCGCGCAAGCGATCTAAGTCAGCGACGCCGGGCACGCGCGCTAGCAGGATGCCCGAGGCCTGGGCGACGGACTCGCCGCCCAGCCGGACGACTGCTGCGGAAATTTTCGCAATGTGGGACGGTAGCATCGTGAGCTTCGCCACTGTGCCATTCGTTTCGAAGAGACGCTGCCTTGCGCTGAACATGTCCACGCCGAGAGTGCCGGATACCCCCGCAAGCGCATCGAGCATACCAAGCTGGGCGCGCATTACCTCCTCCATGCACGCAAGCTGAACATCCAGTGCGTACCCGCCGGCGTTGGCTCGCAACTGCATGGCTTCCACGCTCAACTGCGAGTCCAGGACCTTCATCATCTGAGCGCCGCAGACGTCGGCTTCGGTGGCTTCGAGCGTCCATATTTGAGTGCAGCGCGAAATCGAGTGCAGCCGGAAGGTCACCTCAGTGACGATCGCCAGTGTGCCGTACGCGCCAATCATGAGCTTATGCAGGTCGTATCCGGCGACATTTTTGACCACCTTGCCGCCGGAATGGGCAACGGTGCCGTCCGCGAGTACGAGGGTCATGCCGATGACCAGGTCACGCAGGCTGCCGTACTTCAGCCGCAGCGCACCGGAGTCGTTGGTTGCAATCACGCCGCCTATCGTCGCCTGTTCCGGCCAGAGGGGATCGAGTGCCACCTGCTGCCCGTGCTGGGCGAGGGCCTGCTGCATCTCCGACCAGATGGTGCCAGCGCCGACGGTGGCGGTCAGGTCCTGCCAACTGTGCTCGCGAACGCCTGCAAGGGCACAGGTCTCAAGCAGCAGGTCACCGGAAACGGAACCAGGCCAGCCCCTCTTAGTGCCTGCACCGCGAATTTCGATACCCACTCCGGTCGCGTCCGCCGAACGCACGAGCGTGGCGAGTTCCTGAGTGGATGCCGGCGAAGCCACAACACGGCCGTCGCGGTCAGTGACAAGGCCGGCGCTTACTGCAGCCTTCATTTCCTCGATTCTGCTGGTTACGCTTTCCATCTAGAAATACTCGGCGACTCCGGCGCTCTCCAGCGGATGCGGAGTGTGGGGTCCGGTCTTTTCTCCGCATAGTTTGGTCCGGGGAAACACCTTGTCGGGGTTGGAGAGATTGGCCGGGTCGAATGCTCTGCGCACGCGCTGCATCGTCTCGAGATCGGGCTCGGAGAACATGTAGCCCATCGCCTCCTGTTTCTCCCTGCCGACGCCGTGCTCTCCGGTGATCGAGCCTCCTCGGTCCACGCAGACCTCAAGGATGCGATACGAGAGGTCGAGCGCGATCTGCTCCTGCCCGGGAATGGCTTTGTCGTAAAGGACCAGCGGATGCAGGTTGCCATCACCGGCATGGAATACATTCGCGACGCTCAGGTTGACGGCATCGGCCATGCGCGTGATCTCGTCGAGGATATCGGGCAGCGAGGTCCGGGGAATCACGCCGTCCTGAACGATGTAGTTGGGGGAGATGCGGCCCACGGCGGCGAATGCTGCCTTGCGGCCTTTCCAGATCAGGCCCCGTTCGTCTGCGGTCTGGGCCCGCCGAACCTCCCACGCACCATTCTGGTTGCAGAGTGCCGTTGCCTCAGCGATCTGCGCCACCACTTCGGCAGCAGCGCCATCGAGCTCCACCAGCAGCAACGCTTCGCAAACTGGGTAATTCGGATGTACTGCCGCCTCCGAGGCTTTGGCTGAAAGGCGGTCCATGATCTCGAGCGCTGCAGGAAGCATTCCCGCAGCGATGATGTCGGAGACGGTCTGGCCGGCAGCACGGATGGAATCGAATGCGGCCAACAGCACCTGCACCGTCTCAGGCCGCTTGACGATGCGGAGCGTGAGCTTGGTCGCGACCCCCAGGGTTCCCTCAGAGCCGACAAACAGACCCGTCAGGTCGTAACCCGGAGCATCTGGTGCAGAGGATCCAAACTGCACCATATCGCCGCTCGGCAGCACCACATCCATGCCAAGCACATGCGTGGTGGTAAAGCCGTACTTCAGGCAGTGCGCGCCACCGGAGTTCTCCGCAACATTGCCGCCGATGGTGCAGACGCTCTGGGAGGAAGGGTCCGGGGCATAGAAATATCCATGGGGTGCGACGGCATCGGTGACATGCTGGTTGATCACACCGGGCTGCACCTCCACCCTCTGGTTGGGGATGTCGATCCTCAGGATCCGGTTCATGCGGGCGAAGCTGATGACCACGCTCTTCTCCGCGGGAAGCGCTCCTCCGCTCAGGCCGGTACCGGCGCCCCGGGCGACGAACGGCACGCCATGGCGGGCGCAGGCGCGCACGACAGCCTGCACCTGCTCGGCGGTACGCGGCAGCACAACCGCACCGGGCAGGGTGCGGAAATTGGTCAGACCATCACACTCGTAGGTCTGCAGCTCATTCGCAGCCGTAATTAGCCCGTCAGGAACGGCGGCGCGGAGGTCAGCGAGGATACCGGAATCGGGCATGCAGAATTTCCATGTTACCTCCCGGAGCACATGCCGCGCAGAATGGGTCGACGGGCACCGCTCGCGCCGGGAGGCTGCTTAGTGAGGCCGGGCGAGATACGCGTAGAGCATGGTTTCGACTCCGACCAGCGCCGCCAGGAGGATGCTGTGCTTCAGCGTGAATCGGAACAGCTGCGCCTGCTCGTCAGCAGGCATGCCGGTGGCCGCGGCGGCCACAGCTATCGATTGAAGGCTGATCATCTTGCCCATGACACCGCCTACCGAGTTCGCCGATGCCACCAACACGGGGTTGAGACCGAGTTTGCTGGCGCTCACCACCTGCAGATTGCCGAATAGCGCATTCGAGGAGGTGTCCGAACCGGTAAGAAACACACCCAGCCAGCCCATCAGGGGACTGAAAAAGGGAAAGACAGTTCCGGTGGCGGCAAATGCCAGGCCAAGTGTTCCAGTGGCCCCGCTGTAGTTCATCAAGTACGCCATTCCAAGCATGGCCGAGACGGTTACGGTGGGCTTGATCAGCTTAAGTGCGACCGAGATGAGAACCCCACCAAGCGCGCGCAATGACATCCGAAGAATCGCCGCCGCAAGCAGCGAGGCCAGCATGGCCGAGGTGCCCGAGGCTGAGAGCCAGCTGAAGGTATAAATCGCTCCGTACTTTGAAGGCGTGGCAACCACAGGCGGCATGCGCAAAACCAAATTGTGAAGTCCAGGCCAGGGGAACTTTACGGATACCGCATCGAGATGCGCCAGGATGCTCGGCTGCCCCCAGAGAAGCACAAAGACAACCAGGAGGGTGTAGGGCAGCCAAGCGTCCCAAATCTCGCGCCCAGTGTGGTGCGGGCGGTCACTGCGAAGTTGCATGGTGTATTCGCTGTTGACCGCGGGCTTCCAGAACCGCAGCAGCAGAACCAGTGCTCCCATGGCGCAAAGGGAGCTAAGGATATCGGCGAGTTGCGGCCCGATGAGGTTGGAGATGGTGAACTGAATTCCTGCGAAGACTACGCCGCAGGTGACTACAGCCGGCCAGATCTCGGCCATTGCTCCCGCGCCGCTGGTTACCAGGACAATGTAGGCGGGCAGGCAGAGGGAGAAGGGAAAGGTCAGGCGCCCGGTGACCGCGCTCAGCTCTTTGAGTGGAAGTCCAGTTACCCCGGCCAGCGTAATGATGGGGATGCCGATGGAGCCAAACGCCACCGGGGCTGTATCGGCCAACATGCATAGGGAAGAGGCATAGAGTGAGGTGAAGCCGAGGCCCACCATCATCGCCGCGGCGACGGCCACCGGCGTACCGAAGCCGGCACAGCCCTCGATGAATGCGCCAAAGGCAAATGCGATCAGGAGTGCCTGTACCCGCTTGTCGGAGGTCACCGATCCGATCGATTCCTTAATGATCTCGAACTTGCCCGTAACGACTGAGATCTCATACAGCACCAGGGCCCAAAAGACGATCCACGAGATGGGGAACAGGCCGAAGCAGGCTCCATCCAGAGCGCTGCTGATGGCAAGAGTCGGGGGCATGCCGTATCCGGCTACGGCGAGCAGCAGCGCCGCGGCGAGTCCGGAGAGCGCCGCGATCCAGGAAGCCTTCCGCTTCACGGCGAGAAGGTAAAGCAGCAACAACGTCGGCAGGATCGCCAGTGCGGCTGACCACCCCAGACTATTTCCGACCAGAACATACCTCTGCTGCCAGATCCCACCCATCCACTGCACCTCGGCCAAGAAATTTCTTTGATCGAAATAGTACGGCCCAGCAACTACTTCGATCAAAACAGCTTGGCAACGGGATCAGGTACATAACACTTTTGTGGCGGTCCGATGTACCTCTTTGGGTATCTCTTCTGTGACGGAAGATTGTTACCGTTTTTTAGGATTCGCTAATAATAGGAGCCGCATCGCGCATCCGGAGGACGATTCACCGTGAGCAATTTAAAGCTTGCCTTCCTGGCTTCCGTGCTGCTGTTCGGATGTACGACGCCTTTGTTTGCGCAGGACGGTTGCATCGATTCGCCGGAAAACCCGACGGTTGTGCTTGCGATCCTCGGATCCGCCGGGGCGTTCTACTCCACGCTGCGCCACCGCGCCAAGCGTAACCGGTAGAGCTCGCAATGCCGGCGTCATCGCAGTCAATCAATCTCATCACGGCGGTTGCCCCGTCCTCGCGTCTTCCCCGGAATCTGTGGCTCTATGCGTCGGTTGCGCCGCTGGCACTGCTTACAGTTCTGCCCTGCCTGGGCTTTCTTTGGGCTTCCTGGACGAGCGATCCGCTGAAGTCGGTGGGCATCTTCGTTCCGCCGGTTTGCTTCGTTCTGATCCTTCGTGCCTGGCGCAGCCAGGGCTGGAACGTCGAGTGCAACTGGTGGGGGTTTGCGCTGATTGTCGCTAATGCAGCCATTGGCTGGGTCCAACTCCACTCCATTCTGCTGCTGGTGATATCGCCGCACTGGACCACTGCGATTCCGCCTGTTTCCTTGCCGCTGATGTTATGCACCGCTGGCATTGTGCTCATGTTCGGCGGTCTGCGTCTGTTGCGAGCAGCCCTGTTTCCCATTTGCTTCCTCTGGTTCGCCAATCCGGTTCCGCGTGCGTTCAGCCTGATGGTCGACCTGCCTTTGCAGACGCTCTCGGCGGAGGTGGCCCGGGGCTTCGCCATGCATCTGGGGCAGTCGCTCACGCCTGACCATCTGCGGCTGATGTTCACGCCGGATTTTGGAATGTTCATTGCGCCGGGCTGCAACGGAATCCGCGGCTCCGTCACGATGGCGTTGATCGCGATCGTGGCGGGCTACATCTATCGCTTCCGCTGGTACATGAACATCGCGGTGGCAGCCGGAGCCGTCGTTCTTGGCTATGTTTTCAATCTGCTGCGGCTCTGCCTCTTGGTCCTCTATTACGTTGTCGCGCTGCACCTGCCCTGGCTCAAGTCTCGCGCCGAGACCGCCGATTACATTATTGGCGGAGCTCTGTTTCTGTTGGCCTCGGTCCTTCTGTTTGGAGTGATTCACCGCCTGCGTGATCGCCAGTCGGCGACGCCGATAGTTGCCAGCACGGTCAACCGACCCCCGGTTTTGCCGGTGGCCCCCGCGGCGGCACTGGCAGCGTTTGCCTGCCTCGCTGGTGTGGGATTTGCTTCGGCGCTCAACACGAATACGGTCTTCTTGCGCAGTGCAGCAGAGCGCTTTCCCAGTGAATTGCGAGGCTATTCTCTGGTGCGCACCTGGGAGGAGAAGCTGGATACCGGGGTGGTCGTCTACCAATGGGCGGAATATGCGGCGCCCAACGGCAAACCCGTTGCGATCGGAATTTCACCGGAGCTCAGCTGGCACGATCCGCTGATCTGCCACACCGTACGGGGTGAGCACCCGGTGAGTCAGGGCCCGATGGCGCTTCCCACAGCAAGCGATCCGGTTAGTTTCAACTCTGCCCAGTACTTCGACGGCATAGCGTATACGCTCGAGGCATCTACCCAGTGCTCGGGTGGCGACTGCAACGAGTTCGCCACTCCACAGAGGCACTTCGGCCTGGTTTACTCGCGTCTGGACCGCGGGTCCCTGTTGTGGCACCCGTCGCGCTCCTTGCCCGTGATCGTCCGGGCGGAGCTGCCGGAGCCGGGCCTTTCGGTGGGTGAGGCTCGAATCCAACTTGCCGCGTCGGTCGCGTCCTTTGTGAGTGCGGTCAACCTTGGAGAGCTGACACGTCCGTGAGCCGCCGTCCGGCGCTGCATTCCGCTTCCGTTTCGGCCGGGTGGCTGATTCTCTCAGCCGCCATTACAGGACTGCTTGGCTGCGGCGGCTCCTCTTCCCCGAGCACAAGCACAAGCACGAGTGTCGTGCAGAATCCGCCGGTCGGCGGCTACTCAGGCCCGGCAATCGCGGGTAAAGCCTTTGCGGGCGCGCAACCGCTGATTGGCGCGTCCGTGCAGCTCTACTCCGCAGGAAGCTCCGGCAATGGCTCAGCAGGCACCGCGTTACTTACGCCGGCGGTGACCACAGACTCCGCCGGCTCGTTCTCCATCTCTTCCGGCTATACCTGTCCGGGTTCCGGGTCAGAGGTTTATGCGATTGCGCGCGGCGGTAAAGCAGGGGCAGCTGCTTCGGCGAATGCTGCGATTGCTTACTTTACTGCACTGGGCCCCTGCAGCAAGCTCCCCGCGACCATCGTGGTCAATGAGGTCACGACCGCGACCGGAGTCTACGCGCTCGCCCAGTTTCTGGCTCCCGGCGGAAATCTCGGCGCAAGCGCAACGAATGCCGCGGGACTCGAGAATGCGTTCGATACGGCGGCTGCACTCGCCGATGTCAGCACTGGAGTAAGTCCTGGAAGTTCGTTCGCGTCGAACGGCAGTTCGCCTGCAGCTACGATCAATACCCTCGCGAACGCACTCAGTGCCTGTGGAGTCTCGGCAGGTTCCGGCTGCACTCCGTTGCTTACGGCGGCTACGCGCAGCGGCTCAGCTGTGCCGGCGGACACTCTGGATGCTGCCCTGAACATCGTCCACAATCCCGCCGCAAACATCGCGGCGGTCTACTCGCTGGCCTTATCTTCTCCCGTGTTTGCTCCAGGGCTCAGCTCCGCTCCGGCCGATCTGACACTCTATGTCGATTACTCAGGCGGCGGGTTGAACCTTCCCACCGGTCTCGGCGTGGACGGCAATGGGAACGTCTGGGTGGCGAACTACGGGAATGCTGCATCGCTCTTTTCGCCTCTGGGCAAGCCGGTATTCATCAATGGCATCACTGGGTTCGGGTTGAGTGCCTCTTACGGACTCGCTATTGATGCGAGCAACAATGCCTGGATCCCCAACGAGCCCAGCACCGGTCTGGCCGGCAACAGCGTGAGCGTGCTGAATCCCAGCGGGCAATCGATCGCAGGGGTAGCAGGTTTTACCAGTGGGGGACTCAATTATCCGATCTCGATTGCCGTGGATTCCGATGGTTCGGCATGGGTGGTGGACTATGGCAACTCGCACCTGACACACCTGAGCAGCACGGGGCAGGCGCTCTCCGGAAGCTCCGGCTATGCATCGCCGCAACTTGCCTTTCCGGTAGCTGTCGCGATCGACGGCAACCACAATGCGTGGGTGGCCAACCAGGGCAGTGGGACTGTGACGCGGGTCGCGATGGACGGATCTCAGTTCACCAGCTACGCCTGCTGCAATGCTCCCTCGAACCTTGCTATCGACCGGACCGGAAATGTATGGCTCGCGAATTTCTATAGCGACAGCATCAGCGAAGTCTCCGCAGGGGGAGCCATTCTCTCCACGGGCTACACCGGAGGCGGCCTCAGCCATCCGCAGGCGATTGCTATCGACGGTGGCGGCAACCTCTGGATCGCGAACTATCGCGGCTCTTCCATCACAGAGCTCGCAGGCGCGGGCGGTGGCACTCCGGGTACGGCGCTTTCACCCTCCAGCGGCTACGGTCCGCACACGGCCATGCGCCAGTCCTACTCCATTGCTGTGGATGCGAGCGGCAATCTCTGGATATCGAACCTAGGGAGCAACAGTGTGACGGAATTCGTTGGGATTGCCGCGCCGGTGCGCACACCTTTGGTTGGGCCGCCCAGCATGCCTTGAACAATTGCAGCTTAGCTACGGCCGGACACCCAAGGTATTGTTCTGCACCCCAACTGACAGCGGAGTGACGACAGGGGTCGCAACGCCGATCAACTGGGTGACAGTCGAGTCATAGGGGTTAGCAGTCCACACGTTTCCAGAGCCATCGATCGCGATGCCGAAGGGTGAGCGAAGGCTGCCGCCCTGGTATCCGGTGGAAGGGGAGAGCAGAGATCCATCGCTCGCCAGTTCCACAACCGAACTTTGCACATCGAACCCCAACACTCCCAGGCAAGCAACCCAGACATGACCATCGCCGTCGATTGCAATCGCATCTGGCGAATCGATGGCTGCCGCCTGATATCCGCTGGAGGGGGATACCGCCGTACCGTTGCTGGCAAACTCAGTCACGTTGGTGGTGCTGGTTGAGCTTCCGTAGCTTGCCACCCAAATGTTGCCCGAGTGGTCGACTGCCAGGGCTACAGGCTTGTTCACGCCGCCGCCGGTGAAGCCGGTTCCTGAGAGCAACGTCCCTGAGCTTGAGAACTTTACAAGGGTGGAGCTGTCGCGGCTTGCCGCCCAGGCGTTTCCGGAGGAATCGATGGCCATGCCGAGCGGCACCTTCAGGCCGCCCGTAAATCCCGTGGTGCCCGAGAGCAACGTGCCTCCGTTTGAGATCTCGTCGGCGGTGTAAGGGCCGCTGCAGAAGGAGTTGCCACAGTCCGAGGCCCACACGTTTCCGGATCCGTCTACCGCCACATTCCATGGATTCTTGATACTCACCCCGGTGTAAGTGGCACTCACCGAACCAGTGCTGGAGACCTTTATGAGTGTTCCATCCGCTTCCGCTGGGAGCCATACGTTTCCACTGGGATCAATCGCAATCCCGTGGAACTGGCCGGTCGTAGTGGAGATGAGATAGCCGCCAGCCGGCGAGAGCGCATTTCCATTCGGCGCCAGTTCGGTAATCGATCCCGCTCCTCCGGTATCGGTCACCCAGACGTTTCCAGCCAAATCGACCGCGATGGCCGAGGGATCATCCACTCCGCCTCCGGTGTAGCTGATGCCCACGGTGAAGTCGTTGGGTGCCGTACTGAGCTGCGGAGAAAACGGAGCCTGTGCGGTTGGCAGACCGAAAAGCGCGGCGATATTGGACCCAGGATTGTGCGCCATGTTGATGGCTGCGCTCGCCGTATCCGTGGGAGCGGTTCCGCTTGAACCGCTGAACTCTGCATTACTGAAGAGCGTGTAGCAGGCAGTCGTATTCGGCGGACCGGTCACCGAGCCGCTGGAGTTGATGCAGCTGGCAAGGATGTCCCCAAGCGTGTTCAGCAGTTGCTGGGGAACCGTTCCGTTGCCTCCCGGTGTTGCCGTGCGTGCCGCGCCGGTAGCAACGTCGACCAGATTGCTGGCATTCGCAAATGCATTCTTGATGCCAGTCGTCGCCGCCGTGCTCCCCGAGCTGGAAACGTGAGTGGCGTCACTGGCAAAGCCTGCCATAGCGTACGCTGCAGCGACGGTCGTCAGCTCATTCACCGCAAGCGTCGGAGTGGCTGAAGCGAAATTGTGGGTACTTGGGCAGTTCCCCAGAGCGGCCATCAGGCCGGAAGACGGATTGTTTCCCGCGCCAGAACTGCCGCCCAGAGCATAGAGATAAACCTGGGTATTCGGAGTGCAGGTGTAGTCACCCGTGATGGAGAAGGCGCCGCTTGCATTGGAGGTGACATAAGCGCCAATCGAATCCGCTGTTCCGGTGCTGCCCGCACTCAGCAGCGACAAGGACGCATTGCTGCTCGATGGCGCGATTCCAGGACCTCCATTGCCGGTGGTATTCGCTGCGAGAAGGTAGATATGCGCGCCGGAGATTGGCTGCTGTCCACCGTGCACTGTGCCCTGGATTGACACTCCCGGCTGCGCGGTCGGTCCGGAAAGCGTTCCCACAGCGCAGCCTGTAAGCAGAACAGGAAGGGACATTACCACGGCAAATCCAGATCGCATACTTCACCCCAGGCTGGAGCTTCGGCACGCTGTGTGGAGCTCGCGTACAGCGCAGGAAAGTCTCCTTTTATCGTCGCCCAGGCCTATTCTGACGCTGAATGGCGGAAAAGTTGTAAATTTCTAATGTTTCTCAGGTGGGGTGAGTGCCATGTCCATAAACAAGTAGTCCATCGGCCAGCCGGGTTTCACGCCAGTATGCCGCACCACTACGGCGAGCTGAGCGTAGTGGCGAATTGCGTGCAGCATAGCGTGCAACAGCACAGCCCGCCTGGTGGCAGTCGCCGGGCCCATGGATCGCGTGACAAAGTGAATGCGTTCGTTCCAGTCCACCTCTCGCGCCAGCTCCTGCCGGTAGAGTTTCACGGCGCGCTCATGCGTCGCGTAGATCGCCGCTGGGGAGTCGTAAGGGATGTCGCCGTACTCCGTCGCAGGCAGCCCGGCGAGTCGCTCGGCGTATCGCAGTTCCACAGCCACAATGTGCTGCAGCACGCCGGCAACGGTCACCGCGCCTGCGATATCACACTTCACCTCGAGCAGATCCGGGTGTTGCTCCAGCAGCGAGCGCCACTCCGTCGAAGTCTTCTCCAGCCATCCCAGCAGCTCTTCCGCACTCATTGCGGGAACCGACATACTCTACCTCCCTTTACAGCCCGTCGCGAAGCGCCCTCCAGCCGATGTCGCTCCGGTACTGCATCCCGTCGAATGAGACCTTCCGCAGCGCCGCATAAGAGTGGCTCAGCGCCACCTGTAGCGCCGATCTCGCGTCCTCCGCATTTTCCGCGGAAGATGTAATCGCCAGCACGCGGCCCCCTGCAGTGACCACTCGCCCGTCTTTGAGAGCCGTTCCAGAGTGGAAGATGACCGCATCGGATTCGGCCACCGAGTCCAACCCGGAGATCGCCTGTCCCGCAACATAATTGCCGGGGTAGCCTCCGCTTGCGGCGATGACACAGGCGCTGGCGCCGGGTCGCATCCGGATGTCGAGCTTGTCCGCCTTGCCGTCGATGGCGGCCTCGAACAGGTCGACGATATCAGTCTGCAGCCTGACCAGGATGGCCTGCGTCTCCGGATCGCCGAATCGGGTGTTGAACTCGAGAACCATTGGCAGCTTCGACCCATCGGCCTGAGGAACTATCATCATTCCGCAGAAGAGGATGCCTTGAAACGGCGTCCCCTCTTCCGCCATCTTGTCCACGGTGCGTTGGGCCACATTTTTCAGCAGCCAATCGCGGGTTTCCGCGCTGAGTAGTCCGTCGCTGGTGTACGCGCCCATGCCGCCTGTGTTTGGCCCGGTGTCACCCTCACCCACGCGCTTATGGTCCTGGGCGGCGGCGAGCGCTACTGCCGTCCTGCCGTCGCACAGCGCGAAGAACGAGACCTCTTCGCCCTCGAGAAACTCTTCCAGCACCAGCTCTGTTTCCGCCGATCCCAGCAGGGCGCCAGAGAACATCTCCTCCGCGGTACGTTCCGCCTCAGCGTTTGATTGGCAAATCACCACACCTTTGCCCGCAGCTAGGCCGTCAGCCTTTACAACCACCGGCGTCTTAAAACTCGGCAGCGCCTTACGCACTTCCTCCATAGAGGTGCATCTGGCGTAAGCGGCGGTTGGAATTCCGTGCCGCTGCAGGAAAGCCTTTGCGAAGGCTTTGCTCGTCTCCAGCCGCGCTGCCGCCCGGGTGGGTCCGAAAACATGGAAGCCATGCTCGGTCAACTCGTCCACGACGCCGGCCGCCAACGGCAGTTCCGGCCCGATGACCACCAGGTCCGGTCGCTCTTGAAGCGTTAGCCGGGTTACTGCGTCACGATCTCCGGGATCTACCGGCATGCAACGAGCGAGTTGCGCGATGCCAGCGTTGCCGGGAGCGCAGACCACCTCACTTACTCTGGGGGACCTCCGCAGCGCCCATGTAATGGCGTGCTCCCGGCCGCCGCCGCCAATTACCAGCACTTTCATGCGTTCCGTTCGCTCCTTATTCGGTTCGGCCTGCCCTGGGCTGCGCAACCACCAGGCCGCGTGGCGTCGGCAACAGCACCACCGAGATCAGTCCTTCGCGCTCCATCTTCAGCGCCGCCTCGCGCACTACCTTCAAGTGCGAGCTGGCATCGTGCATCAGAATGATGCCGTTTGGGTTCATCTGCGGCAGGAAGCGCTTCACCTCCTGCTCCCGGATCGGCATGTCCGAGTCCGAGAACAGCAGGTCGATGGCGCCTTCCACCTTCATCTCCAGGCTGGACTCGTTGCGGAGTTCGATCCATCGTTTCAATGGCGAG
>Ga0207667_10001131_pt1 | contig 33634 bp, 29 predicted proteins | sample KBSCornC52_FD_184301 | JGI IMG/M metagenome (GOLD analysis project Ga0207667, IMG submission 184301) | Corn rhizosphere microbial communities from Kellogg Biological Station, Michigan, USA - KBS Corn C5-2 (SPAdes) (version 2) | ecosystem: Host-associated > Plants > Roots > Rhizosphere > Soil ...
ACACAGTTTGAAACTGCGCAAATTCTTGAGAGCAAAAACCACGACTTTCTGCGAAAAAAATCTGATCAATTAAGACAAGCAGCGAGTGAAACTATTGAATTAATTACAGATAGTAATACCACAAAAAACTTAGACCTTTTTAGAGGACGGGCGAAGAATAGCTTGGAGATATTGAAAAGTTCCTCAGATGGCGTTTTAATTAAAGAGAACAGCTATGTGCAACATGTTCTTAAAGCTGAAACGAAAGATATTCTAGATGTTATTATCGATTGGTTTAAAAAACTGGGTGCTGTATTTAATATTAATACTATGCGTGATGAAACGGTTTCCTCCATCAGCGCAGGTGGTTGTGGGTTCTTTAAAGAAGCGATAAATATTCAGTGGAGTCGCCGCGTGCAATCACCTGATTCAAGTGAAGATAGTGATGAATCTGAAAATGATGCAGGTAATAAACATGGAATTAATTAGTCGTCCCTAAAATATTCCAGCCACAACTCTGAAGGGCTTGTCTTCCCGTAAAATTTCTGTCTGATATTGTCGAAAAGTAAAAAAATTTACCCACAGAAATTTGTACGGGATCCAGGTACAATACTGAAAAAAGCTTCGTCAGACAGCTTGAAACTGGGCCCCAAATAAATTTTCAAAAAGCTTTTTTTTCTTTCAGACCTCAATAGGTGAAAATTTTTTGGGGTGACAGTATGGCATGATTTCTTCATAACACCCTCAGTATCTTGCCATTTTTTTACGAGATAAATGCATCTGCACTGTTTTTTTGCTTTGAAATAATATTTCAGGGGCGGCTAATTCATGTATTTGCATATAAAGTATAGAAGCTGAACCCGATCTGACATGTCTTGTAAGATCAAGTGCAAACTTTTATATATAAGACGTGTCATCGTTGAGAGTGCTTGATTACCTCTCCAAATATTTTTTTAATAATTCATTTAATTGTGCAGGATTTGCTTTTCCTTGAGTCGCTTTCATGGCAAGACCTACAAAAAATCCAAATAATTTATCTTTTCCAGAACGATATTCTGCAACTTGGCTAGGGTTATCTGCGATAATTTTTTCAATAATAGAAATAATCGCTGTACTGTCTGTGACTTGTTTAAGATTTTGTTCTTCAATGATCGTATCTGCGGATTTTTGTGTTTCCCAAATTATTTCAAAAACTTTTTTTGCAATATTGTTTGATATTGTATTATCAGAAATTCGATTTAACAAGTTGGATAATTGATCAGGAGAAATTTTAGAATCCTTGATGTCAATATTATTTTTATTTAACACGGCAGATAATTCTCCAAGTATCCAATTGGCGGATAATTTTGGATCTGATGAGTTCGCTGTTTTTTCAAAATAATCCGCAAGTACTTTTGAAGAGGCCAATAAGTTTGACTCATACTCTGATAATTTGTAATCCCGATGAAAACGATCACGCTTTTGATGAGGTAATTCTGGCAATGTTTGTTTGATGTTATCAATATATTGATTATTGAGTATTACAGGTAAAAGATCAGGATCAGGAAAATAGCGATAGTCGTTGGCATTTTCTTTACTTCTCATACTGCGTGTTTCATTTTTATCGGAATCGTATAATCGGGTTTCTTGGACAATGCTGCCGCCATTTTCTAAGATTTCTTTTTGCCGTTGTATTTCATAATTGATTGCTTTTTCTACAAATTTAAACGAGTTAATGTTTTTGATTTCTGCACGAGTACCCAATGGTTCACCTGTTTTGTGTAGGGAAACATTGGCGTCGCATCGGAAAGATCCCTCTTGTAAGTTTCCATCACAAATATCCAAATAACAGACGAGTGCATGGAGTGTTTTAAGATAACTTACCGCTTCTTTGGCGGAGCTTAAATCGGGTTCGGAAACGATTTCCAACAATGGTGTTCCCGCGCGATTTAAGTCAATGCCTGACATATTTGGCATGGCATCATGTAATGATTTTCCTGCATCTTCTTCAAGATGTGCGCGTGTTATTCCAATGCGTTTGGTGTTTTCGTTGTCTAATATAATATCCAAATTTCCAGTTTGTACTATAGGCAAATCAAATTGTGAGATTTGATACCCTTTCGGTAAATCAGGATAAAAATAATTCTTTCGCGCAAAGACAGATTTATGATTAATTTTGGCATTAATGCTTAATCCGAATTTCACTGCCATTTCTACTGCAGATTGATTTAATACAGGTAATACACCAGGTAATCCTAAGTCAATATCGCAAGCTTGTGTATTGGGTGCGGCACCATAAGCGGTAGAAGCACCTGAAAATAATTTAGATTTTGTTAATAGTTGAACATGGACTTCTAATCCAATGACAACTTTCCATTCTGAACCATTTTGTATAGTCATATTTTTTGCCTTAACCATGAATTAATATAAAATTCATTACATACCAATTATTTGATGTATTATTTAAACCCTTCCGGCATTTTCAAATGCCAATCTGTTTGTTGTTGAAATTTATGCGCAGTATTTAATAATTTATCTTCTGAAAAATAGTTTCCAATTAATTGCATTCCAACAGGTAACCCTGATACAAAACCTACTGGTAATGAGATCGCGGGCAAGCCAGCAAGATTAATGGCACAAGTATAAATATCTGCTAAATACATGCTTACCGGATCATTTGTTTTTGCGCCTAATTTAAATGCTGTGCTTGGGGCAGTTGGCCCTAGTATAATATCGACAGTCTCAAATGCTTTGATAAAATCCGCTTGAATGAGATGACGCGTGCGCTGTGCTTTTAAATAATAAGCATCATAATACCCTGCAGACAATACGTAAGTTCCTGTAAGAATTCTTCGTTTGACTTCCGCACCAAAACCTTCTGCTCGAGTTCGTTCATAAAGATCTTGTAGGTTTTTGGGGTTTTCACAGCGATATCCGTATCTTACGCCGTCAAACCTGGAAAGATTGGATGAGCATTCTGCTGGTGCAACAATATAATATACTGGAATGGATAGTGTGCTGTTGGGTAAACTGATGTCATGTATGGTTGCTCCGGATTTTTGATAAAAGTCGATAGCATCCTGTAATAACGTTTGGATGTTTTTATCTAAGCCTTCTGAAAAGTATTCTTTTGGCAAACCAATTTTTAAGCCTTTTAAATCTTGATTTAAATTCTTGGTGTAATCTGGTACAGGAACGTTTACGCTGGTGGAATCTTTTTCATCGAACCCTGCCATTGCATTCATTAGTAATGCGCAATCTTCTGCGCTTCCTGCCATAGGGCCGCCTGAATCAAGGCTAGATGCAAAAGCAATCATGCCGTAACGAGAGATTCTTCCATAAGTGGGTTTTATACCTGTAATGCCGCACATTGCAGCAGGTTGTCGGATAGATCCGCCAGTATCTGTGCCGGTGGCGCAAGGTGTAATTCTGGCAGCAACAGCAGCAGCTGATCCGCCGGATGATCCACCTGGAACGCAAGTTAAATCCCAAGGATTTTTAACAGAACCATAGTAACTGGTTTCATTGGATGCGCCCATTGCAAATTCATCCATGTTGGTTTTGCCCAACATCACCATGCCGGCATTATTACATTGTTGAACAACTTTGGCATCGTAAGGAGCAATAAAATTATCAAGCATTTTTGATGCGCAAGACGTTTTGGTACCTTTAGTACAAAATATATCTTTTTGTGCGATAGGTATGCCTGTTAACGGGCCATGTTGATTTTTATGAATAGCATCATCTGCTTTTTTTGCTGAATCCAATGCTTTTTCAGGGGTGATAGTAATAAAGCTATTTAAGTGTTTATCGTGTTCTTGGATTCTATCAAGGTAATATTGTGTAAGCTCTGTGCTGGAAATTTTTTTGCTGTGCAAATCCGCCGACAATTCAGTTAATGATTTTATATACATGGAAAGACCTCTTTGTAGTTATCTGTTACTCGATGACCGCTGGAACAAGGAATAATCCCCCTTCTGTGAGCGGTGCATTTTCAAGGAAAAGTTCACGTTGATTGGATTCGGATACATTATCAAGGCGAAATCGTTGTACTTGGCCTTCTAATGGGTGTGACATGGGGTCAATATTGTGAGTATCTACGTCATTCATACTAGCCGCTAATTTAAGTAAATTATTGAGATTTTGAGCATATTCTGGAATTTTATCTTCTTCAATTTTAAGACGCGCAAGGTATGCAGTGCGATAAATTTCTTCGGGTGTGACGGCCATAAATGTTACCTTAAAGTTAAAATTGATCATTGTATCTTTTTTTTAATAAAAAATTAATATTTTATTTATGTAAGTATACTATAATGGCCGAGCTGTAATTTTATAAACTTAACAAGGGAGAATAATTGTGGACGGTGACTTAAACAATAAACCAGTTGTTGTAATACCAGGAAACGAAGCAGTAGATCCCCACAAGAAAATGCCGGAAGGGCTCTTAACTTGGGCAGGAATACAAGTTTTGCATAATAATGTCAAGCCCGATGGAATGCGGTTTTTTGATGACTTAAAAAAAATTATTTCTAAAAATAAGTTTGTAAAACGAAAGAAGAATGATGGCAGCAATGAAGAGGAAGACGTCGCAAATCTTAATTATGAAGAAAATTTTTTTGGGCCGTATGCATTAAATTTACTTCGTGGGCACAATAAAGAATTTAACAAACTCAAGCTTCCCTTTACAATAGAAACCGCCCGGGTTTTTGTTGAAATTATTGAAGCGTTAAAGGCTGAAATCGGAACATTGTCAGATGATATTGATATTAAAATTGGTGGTTATCCAGAAAATGCTCCAAATTTAAGAATACAAACAAAAGTTAAATTAAAAGCACATTTGATTGAATCGTATGCATTTAAAGTTGTCTCGTATTATTTCGAACGAAATGGATTAGACCAACAAAAAGGCACCGACCCCTATCTCCTCAATCAAGTGTTTACAAAATTTTGTGATTCCTATAACAGAGCTAATGATAAAACAGATTTTCAAAGCATGTACGATGTCACGATAGGTCCAGCATTAAAGTTTAATGAAGATGGCGTTGCAATAGGTAAAGACTATAATGCAAGTTTTTATAATTTCGTATTCGGCATTTTAAGCAGAGATAAAGCCGATGATATTTTAAAAGACATTTTAGCAAAAGATATCTACAAGCTTTTGCCTAAAGATGTAGCATTCGATATTATCAAAAAAGCTATAAAAAATTATAATGGTCTTACTCCGGATGATGAAGCTAATGAAGAAAGTTTAACGAAAGTATTTAAACCCGTTAGTAAAAAGCGAGGAAAAGGGTTTGATGAAGAAAAACAAAAATTGGCGAATGTGTTTTTGAATGAACTTTCACTAAAGCTAATAAAAATCAAAAAATCAAAAGTTAAAACCAAAACCAAAACCAAAACAGGCGAAGAAGCAGTCGTGAGCATTGATGGCGGCGATGATGACGTAGATGACAACAAGAAGAAAAAGAAAGATGTTGTAAATACACCCAAAGATGACGACGACGATTTGGATAATACTAAAGACGCGGCTTCAGCGGTGGTAAAATCAAATTCCCAAAACGATGCTGCCAAAAAAGACGCATTAAAATATCTCCAAGAACATGTTCTAGCTGGAGAAACTTGGGGGTTTGAGAAACGATTTTGTTTGTTTAGAGGGGGAAAAAAAGTATACGACAATACTGATCCTGCTCATAAAGGCAAGCCTGAATTGGTTCCCACCCAAGTTCAAAATATGAGAGTTTGGATAACGCAAGCAGTACAACATGAAAGGGCTCAAAATTCTCAAGATAAGTATCAATATGCTTACGGAGAAAGTATTAAGGCTGGATTGAGAATGAAAGCTCAGACTTTTCGTTATATCAGAGGAAGACGCGCAGCTGCGATTGATCTTTACGATAATATTTTGGATCGTTTACACGTTGATGACCAGCGTTCTTTAGATGCAATCAAAGAGTTTATTGATAAAAATATTTTTAAAATAGATCATTTCCCCAAAGAAATTCGATGCTTAGTCGGGGAATATAATGATTTTAAATGGAGTCATAAGCCAGAAAATCAAAATCTTACTCCAAGAGCTAAATTAGAGCGAGTGTTATACTGCGCAATGGATTTTGCAGAAAACAATAGTCATATTCTTGCCGGTAAAGTGTGTGAGCGCATTACAGACCACTTATGTGTAGATGAAACTAAGCTTGCTCAGTCAAATCAAGCTGTATTGGATAAGGCTGCTAATGATGTTGCTGATAAAGCTAATGCAAACAATGATTTAGGAAATGCTTTTAATACTATAACTTTTTAAATAGATATTAAATTTTTCACAAAAAATTTATACGGAACCCAGGAACAAAGGGATGCAGGCTCATTTTGCACTGTCGACTGACCTCATATTTACATGTCCTGCGTAAGGTAAGTAATAAATATAAATATGTACTCTATAACAAAACACGGGTTAAAAAATATTTAAATTGCTCACTTTAACATCTGACAGTTTATCGGGTACCCACGTTGGATTTTTATCTTTATCAATAACTGCAGCGCGAATACCTTCATAAAAATCAGGTTGCGTAAGAAAAAATAATGCCAGTTTGTGTTCCCTTTCCATACAGGTATCAAAATCGGCATTTCGCGCCATTCTTAGAATATGTAACGTCAGTTTTAATCCAGTGGGTGATCGTTGGGTGAGTTCGTTATATGTTTTCATGGCGAACGGCGAATTATTTTTTAATAATGCTTCCAAGATATCTTCCATAGCATTGTATCGAAAGCAATCGTTAATTAACTCTCTATGTTGGAATAATACATTTTCTTTAGGTGCTTCCCCGATAATTTGATCAATTAGTCCAATTGATAATGCCTCCGTTGCATTTAATCTTGTGCTTGTTAAGGCGATGTAGGTTCCAAGTTCACCTTCGGTGCGAGATAAAAAATAGGTTGCGCCGGCATCGGTAAAATATCCAATACTGGTTTCTGGCATGGCTAAAACAAGATTATTGAGAGCGATTCTTAGCGATCCATGAATGGATAATCCCAATCCACCTCCCATACTGATGCCATTTAAAATGGCAATATAAGGCTTTGAATAATGTTTGACTTTAGCATTTAGTTTATATTCTTCATCAAAAAATTCTTTGATAATGTTTTTTAAAGGAGCAATATTTTTATGATGGGCAAGATATATGTTATATAATTCTTTTAAGTCACCGCCTGCACAAAAAGCTTTAATCGAACTGCTCAGTATCGTCACCATTTTTACACGCGGGTCTTTTTCCCATTCAGTCAGTTGGCATGATAATGTTTTTATCATGGAAAGATTCAGTGCATTGAGTGCAGAAGGGCGGTTAAGGGTGATGAGCCCCGTATGATTTTTAATTTCAAAAAAAATTTGGTCAAGCGCTTGCATATTCATTCCTTGCATGATAGTCTGCGGATAAGTTGTTAAAACGAAACCATGATTGAACAAATAGGTCTTCCAATCGAAACTCCACATAAAATCTATCACAGGTAATCTATCATATTCTCATTAAGGGAAACATTATTTATGCCAATGAATCTTACAGAACTTAAACAAACTCCTCCATCAGAGCTAGTCAAAATTGCTCAGGAATTGGGGCTTGAATATGCGCGTCTTCATAAAAAAGATGTCGTTTTCAAAATATTAAGCGCATACGCGAAAAAAGGCGAAGAAATCTCTGGCGATGGTGTTCTTGAAATTTTACCCGATGGGTTTGGATTTTTACGATCAGCATCAGAATCTTACTTGGCAGGCCCCGATGATATTTACGTTTCACCTAGCCAAATTCGTCGATTCAATTTGCATACAGGCGATGTTATCTTTGGAAAAATTCGTCCTCCTAAAGAAGGCGAACGATATTTCGCGCTTTTAAAAGTGGATGAAATTAATTTAGATATTCCTGAAATTGCTAAAACAAAAGTTCCTTTTGAAAATTTAACACCTTTATTTCCTAATACCCATTTAAAATTAGAGCGTGGCACGGGCAGCTCTGAAGATATTACACCAAGGGTGATTGATTTAGTCGCACCCATTGGTAAAGGTCAGCGAAGCTTAATTGTTTCACCTCCAAAAGCGGGTAAAACAATGATGTTGCAAAGTATTGCAAAATCTATCACTGAAAATCACCCTGAATGTTATCTCATCGTATTGCTTATTGATGAACGTCCTGAAGAAGTCACAGATATGATTCGCTCTGTAAGAGGAGAAGTTATTGCAAGTACGTTTGATGAGCCTGCTACACGTCATGTGCAAGTGGCTGAAATGGTTATTGAAAAAGCAAAGCGATTAGCAGAACATAAGCGTGATGTGGTTATTTTATTGGATTCTATTACACGTCTTGCGCGGGCATACAACACTGTTATTCCATCTTCTGGAAAAGTATTAACCGGTGGTGTGGATGCCAATGCATTACAACGGCCTAAGCGCTTTTTTGGTGCTGCGCGTAATATTGAAGAAGGCGGCAGTTTAACCATTATTGCAACTGCATTAGTGGATACGGGTTCCAAGATGGATGATGTCATTTATGAAGAATTCAAAGGAACAGGCAATAACGAAATTCATTTGGATAGAAGAATAGCTGAAAAACGAGTATACCCTGCTATCAATATTAATCGTTCAGGTACACGCCGCGAAGAGTTGTTAGTTGATCAAGAAGCATTAAATAAAGTTTGGGTGTTGAGAAAAATATTACATCCTATGGATGAATTGGCTGCGATGGAATTCTTGTACGAACGATTAAAACAGGCTAAAACCAATCAAGAATTTTTTGATATTATGAAACGAGGATAATATTATTTTTGAATTCCAAATAAAAAATTATCGTGAATTATCAAACGATATTTTCCAAGTGTTTTTACATAATAATTCACGATTTCACTATCAAGCGGGGCAATATATTGAATTTTGTTTACCTGATGAACAGCAAAGACCATACTCTATTGCCAATGCTCCCAGTGAATTTTTAGAATTTCATATTAAACATGAAAAAGGAAATATTTATTCAGAAAAATTGGTGGATTACATTCGACAAAATAAAACCATCCAATTAACAGGGCCTTTTGGGACATTGCAATATCACACGGAACCCAAATTACCTTTGATTTTTGTTGCCACAGGAACAGGGCTTGCGCCTTGTAAAGCAATTATAGAAAAGGCATTACAAGACGATCAGCATGCAAGAATTGAGCTTTATTGGGGTGCAAGTCAAAAGAGTGATTTATATTATCATGAAGAATTAATTCAGCTTACTCATCAAGCACGTGATTTTAATTATTATCCTGTGTTGGAATCCCGAGTTTACCATGCGGTTTTAACGCGGCATCAAGATTTGTCTTCTTTTCATCTCTATTTAAGCGGGCATCAGGAAATGGTGTTTACTGCACAAAAGCTGTTCAAATATCCAAAATATTTTTACTCTGACTGGCTGGATTATTTCCCAAAAATTAAGTAAATCTTAATGGAATATAATTAAAATAGGCTATTCACATTCACTATTAAAATGAAATAGAATGATACATCTATCAATTTTAATGAATTTGTGTACAAATACTAAAATTTTGTTAATTTCTATTGATTTGTTAGAATTTGATTGGGTATTTAGCAAATGGGGTATGAACATGCGTAACATAGGGATGAAATTAGGATTAATTTCTATTGTGTTTCTTTTACTAAACGGATGTTATTCTTATCCTACAACACGTTACGTCTATCAAGGTGAATACTACCCTGATAATAACTACTATTATCCTAACGGATATATTCCACCTCAGCCCCCAGTGTATTGTTGGACGCTTTCAGGGTTTTATTGTAAATAGCGTATCTTGCGCATCAAAATTAAGAAAGCATGAAAAAGAAGCGCTTCTTATAATTTTTTAAACAATAAATCTGATATCACATGAGAGAGCTTTTTCCCGCGTCTTTCAAATTTAGTTTCTGGCCGCGAGTAAGAATGCAGCAATTCATTTGATGATTGAAAACATACATTTAACTCTGAAAATACTTTTTTAATTTCATCAGAATAATCTTGCCAATCTGTTGCGATGTGAATTATTCCGTTTTGTTTTAATTTTTGATGGCACAATAAAAGGAAGTCTTTTTGAATCAGCCGTCTTTTGTGATGACGTTTTTTTGGCCAAGGGTCTGGGAAATATATTTGGATTTTATCAAGCGAATGATCTTTTATATGTGTTTGTAAAACTTCTCTGGCATCATGATCAAAAATTTTTATATTGGAAATATTTTCTTTTTGACATTTGGCTATTAAGCATCCAATGCCAGGTTTGTGTACTTCAACTCCGATATAAAAATGGTCAGGATGATTTTTAACGTCAAGAAATAAGGATTCCCCCATGCCAAATCCAATTTCCAGAATGATAGGCGAAGAGATTTTATCTAAATTATCATCATTTTTAAATTCGATTCCATAATTTTTCCAGCCTGTTTTATTGGCGAGAAGTTGAGCCTTTGTCATTCGGCCTTGTCTTAAAACCGTGCTTTTGATGGATGGGTGATTTTTAATTTTTGATGCGCTATCATGGGATTCTTTATTTTGCGGGTGTAGTTCAATGGTAGAATAGGAGCTTCCCAAGCTCTTGGCGTGGGTTCGATTCCCATCACCCGCTCCAATTCCAGTATGTTCGTCGTGTTTTTTACTCAAGGCTACTCTCTTAACGTTTTAGCAATAATTACGTATTCAACTACAGCCTAACTGCTTAAAATATTTTTCACAAAAAATACTGGGTTTATGTGGAATATAACTTGGAATGTCCCAATAGGTATTGTTGATGTAATTTAAAACAGTATTTCTGTAATTGATGTAATTAAAATCTTGACCCAACACATAATAGAATGTTGCGCCATATAGGTTAAAATGGTTCACGCGAGCAGTTGAAAAATAGGGAATATATTCGGCGGGTCTTGGCGGCCGCGAATAAAAAATCAAAAAGTTTTTATGGTTGTAATCATTAAAGTCAGTGATTAAGTCATCTTCTCGCCCATGCTCATCCCCTTTTCCAAAAGTAGGTGCATAAGCGTTGGTGTCATAAAAAATCATGTCCGCTTGAACGTAATCTTGGCTCGAGAATACGTAATTGGCGTTATATTGATGCAAAAGGGTATTGATTTTGTTATGTTCAAAAAAATAAACTAATTTTGTATAGAATTTTTGATTAATATCAAATTTTTGAAATGTTTGCATGGGCAAAATTAGTAAAAGAGTAATCAATATTAAATGTAATCCTGTAAAGCAAAGTATAAAAGCCATGCTTTTTTTAAGTTCATTAACGTTTAATTGACTGCCTGCCCATAAATATATAAATGTAATAAAAGATAAAGGCCAATGTAGGCCAATTTCTTTTACTGAGCTTAATACAAGAAAAAACAATAGCGGTATAGTTATAAATATATTTAAAGCATCGTTTTTTAATAGTAATTTAATATGCTTGCAGCCATAATAAAATAGAGGGGGAGTGATAATGTAAATCAAAGTAAGAAGATAAGCAACAATGGTACATAGGCTAAAATGAGCTTCCACGTTTCGGTTGTATACATTGAATAAAATATTTGCCCATCCGTGTGAATAATTCCACCATAGATTTTCTAATCCAAAGGGTAAAACACCTAAAAATAATATAAATAACCCGCATATTCTTGAGCGGTTAGGTGAAATAATGACAAGATAAATAAAGTATCCCAACGCGAGCAAAACAGCGAAATATTTTGCAAAAAAAGCAAGGCCTAAAAACACACCTCCCATCCAAAACCATCCTAGGTGATCATTTTTTTTAAGTGCTTGCAAAACACAGATTCCAGACAGAAATGAAAAAAGAATCACAGGAGCATCTGTTGTAATGAGCACTCCACATAATGCTAATGGTGAAATTAAAAACAGGATACTGGAAAATGCTGCTTTTTGTTTGTCATTGGATTTTAAAAAAAGATATATTCCAAGGCCAATAATTGTTGTAGTGAGAATCATAGGCATTCTCAATACAATGGGGTTTTTGCTTAATAATAAAAATGGATACAACAGCCAACCAATTAAAGGGGGGTGATCGTACCCGCCCAGCTGAGGAAAGATTCCCCAAATAGCATAATAGGCTTCATCTCCTGTGACGGGGATAAAATGAGCGAGCATGATTTTTATGGCAAAAGTGACGAGCAATGTCCAAAAAACATATTTGGAAGCATTTTCGGTATTAATCATGATTTCTCTTGCCCTGTTAGTTACCCTATCGAGCGTAGAAATGTAGCGTAATTCGCCTAAAAATTCAATGATTTTTAATATTTTGCTTGCTTATCTTACGCAATGTTGTTAGGCATGAATGTCTTTGAAGGTTTTGCTCATAATTGTATAGTGACCTCGCTTGATGTAGAGGAGTGTTAAATGAGGGTTAAGAGAATAAGAGACTCAACTTCCTATGATTGTAAAACACATCCCTATATTTTACAGGCTTCGCTTTGCATTCAACACTCCTAATCTTTGCGTGCATTTAATTTTGATGCATAGGGTGAGTTATTTATTGAAGGTTTATTAGGTATATTTAACTGTCATATTCAAGTAAAATCGAATTTTATTATTTTGAACGACAAATTTATGACAGACTATAAATATTCTTTGAATTTACCTGAAACGAACTTCCCCATGAAGGCGAATCTTACCCAAAAAGAGCCTCAAATGTGTAAACAGTGGGAGGAAAATAAACTTTACGAGGCGATTAGAAAATCACATCAACACAAGCCCGAATTTATTTTGCATGATGGGCCTATTTATGCAAATGGTCATCTTCATATCGGTCATGCAGTCAATAGAATTTTAAAAGATATTGTGGTGAAATCAAAAAATTTAGATGGATTTAATGCTCCATTTGTACCAGGATGGGATTGTCATGGGTTACCGATAGAATTAAATGTTGAAAAGAAATTTGGTAAAGCGGGTGAAAAATTAAATCCAAAAGAATTCAGAGCTAAATGCCGCGAATATGCGAGTCAACAAGTCGATATTCAGCGCGACGCATTTAAAAGAATGGGTGTGTTGGGAGATTGGGAGCACCCTTATTTAACCATGGATTATTCATTTGAAGCGGATATTGTTCGCGCCTTATCCATTATCGCGCAGAATAACCACCTCCAACAAGGTTTTAAACCTGTTCATTGGTGTACTGAGTGCCGCTCGGCGTTGGCTGAAGCTGAGGTGGAATATCAAGATAAAACTTCTCCTGCAATAGATGTTAAATTTCTCGTCGTTAGTCCAAATGATTTTCCAGGTATGGGAGAATTATTTTTACCTATTTGGACAACTACACCTTGGACTCTTCCTGCAAATGAAGCCGTTGCATTGAATGAAGAACATCGATATGTCATAGTGCAAAGCGAGCAACCTAAAATGCGTTTAATTCTTGTAAAAGAATTAGTCGATTCAGTTCTGGAAAGATATAAACTATCAAAAGAAAATACGCAAATATTAGAGGAGTATCCTGCACAGGCATTTAAAGATTTATTGTTACAACACCCTCTTTATTTAGAAAAAACTGTGCCGGTAGTATATGGAGAACATGTATCTTTGGAGGCTGGTACAGGCGCCGTACATACTGCACCATCACATGGATTGGAAGATTATATTGTCGGGCAGCAATATCATTTACCCGTCAATAATCCGGTGGATGAAAGAGGTTGTTTTAAATCGGACACAAAACTTTTTGCAGGAGAATTCGTTTTTAAAGCAAATGATCATGTTATACAAATGCTTAAAGACAATGACTGCTTATTAGCAGAAGAAAAATTAAATCACAGTTATCCTCATTGTTGGCGGCACAAAACACCTATTATTTTTCGTGCAACACCTCAGTGGTTTATAAGTATGGACAAAAATCATTTGAGAAAAAATGCACTGAAAGCCATTCATGAAACAACTTGGATGCCTGATTGGGGACAATCCCGCATTGAATCAATGATTAAAAATCGACCTGATTGGTGTGTTTCAAGACAGCGTCAATGGTGTACACCCATGGGATTGATTGTGGATAAAGAAACAAAATCATTACATCCAAATATGTTGGAATTGACGAAAATAATCGTACAAAAAATTGAAAAAAATGGCATTGATGCTTGGTATGATTTAAGTTTAAATGAACTCTTAGGTAATGATAAAGACGCAGAAAAATATGAAAAAGTCATGGATACCTTAGATGTTTGGTTTGATTCTGGCGTGACACATTTTGGAATTTTAAAAGGTAAAATAGCGGATTTATATTTAGAAGGTTCTGATCAACATCGAGGATGGTTTCATTCAGCATTGTTAACGTCTGTTGGAATGTCAGGAAAAGCACCATATAAAGCGGTGTTAACACATGGATTTGCAGTGGATGAAAATGGCAGAAAAATGTCTAAGTCATTGGGAAATATTATTGCACCTGAAAAAGTGATTAATCAATTAGGTGCAGATATTTTACGTCTATGGGTCGCGAGCACCGATTACCGAGCAGAAATGATTGTGTCTGATGAAGTGTTATCAAGAACCTCGGAAGGTTATAGACGAATTAGAAATACGGCAAGGTTTCTATTAGCTAATTTGCATGATTTTGATCCTGACCGAGACCTTGTTCCATTTGAAAAATTATTATCGCTTGATCAATGGATAGTCCAATATGCAAAAACATTGCAAGATGAAATTAGACAAGCTTATACAGATTATGATTTTCATTTGGTTTGTCAAAAATTATTGAATTTTTGTATCGTTGAATTGGGCGGATTTTATTTGGATATTATTAAAGACAGGCAATACACAATGCAAAAAAACAGTCTGGGAAGACGATCCGCGCAAACTGCCATATTTCATGTGATACATGCGTTAGTGAGATGGATTGCACCGATCTTAAGTTTTACCGCTGAAGAAATTTGGCCGTATATTCCAAAGATTTCATCACAAAAAGAAACGTCAGTGTTTTTGTTGGAGTTTTATGAGTTTTCTGGTATGAAGAAATTACATTCATCCATTAAATGGGAAAAAATTGTTGAATTGCGCAACGAGGTCAATAAGGCTGTTGAAATTGTGCGTAATGAAAATAAAATAGGCTCAGCATTACAATGCAAGGTGCATATAAGAGCACCTAAAGATATGTATGATGATTTATCTGCGATTAATAAACATCAAGAATTACGTTTTGTATGGATAACATCTGATGCAACACTTGAGTTATCTGAAAACCTTGAAATTGAAATTACAGCATTAGAAGATGAAAAATGCGCAAGGTGTTGGCACAGACGGGAAGATGTTGGTGCTAATCAGGAGCATTCCACTATTTGTTTGCGGTGTGTGGACAATTTACCTGAAGGTAAAGGGGAAAAAAGAATATATGCATAAAACATTTAGAATGGCGGGCTGGATTATTTTCAGTGGAATTATCATTGGGTTAGATCAGTTTACAAAGCAGCTCGCACTTAAATATTTAACATTCCAGCAACCCACGATGGTAATTCAACATTTTTTTAATTTATATTTGGATTTTAACAAAGGTGCTGCATTTAATTTTTTGAGTAAACAACCTGGATGGCAGATGTGGTTTTTTGGAAGCATTGCGTTGATAGTCAGTGTTGGAATAGTTGTTTATTTATTTAAAAACCCTGATAATCCTGTATTAACAAAACTAGGATTATCGTTTATTTTAGGCGGTGCATTGGGAAATTTTATAGATAGAATTCGATATCAGCATGTCGTTGATTTTATCTCTTGGCATTATCATCAATATTACTGGCCAACGTTTAACATCGCAGACAGTGCTGTATGTGTAGGTGTGGTATTATTATTTCTGACTTTTAAAAGGGAACATAAACCATGACAATAGCTAATTCGTTAACAGCTCTTTCTCCATTGGATGGAAGATATTCTGAAAAAACAGAAAGCTTAAAACCATTATTCAGTGAATTTGGTTTAATTAGACATAGAGTGTTGATTGAAATCCGTTGGTTATTACATTTAAAACCAGAAATGGGTAATCAGCTTGAAAATGTATTTAAAGCTTTTAGTCAAAAAGATGCTGAGCGTGTCAAAGAAATAGAAAAAACGACTAACCATGATGTGAAAGCTGTAGAATATTTTATTAAAGAAAAAATTTCTGATTCAAAACTCAGTGAATGGGTACATTGGGGTTGTACTTCAAATGATGTGAACAATTTATCTTACGCGTTAATGTTAAAAACAGCAAAAGAAGAAGTATTAATTCCCATGATTGAAAAAATTATTTCGCATTTAGTAACAAAAACGCGTGAATATGCAGGTATTGCTATGTTGTCTCGCACGCATGGACAAAAAGCGACTCCAACAACTATGGGAAAAGAATTTGCAAATGTGGTGATGCGGTTACGATTACAATTGGATAATTTAAGAAATGTAAAATTTTACGGTAAAGTCAATGGTGCTGTGGGAAATTTTAATGCTCACCATGTTGTATTTCCTGAAAAAAATTGGCCTGAAATTTCAAAAGCATTTGTGGAAACTTTAGGATTGATTTATCAACCCTACACCACGCAAATTGAACCTCATGATTTTGTTGCGGAATTTATACACAATATTATGCGAATTAATACTATATTTATCGATTTTGCTAGAGATATTTGGGGATATATTTCCCTTGAATATTTTCACCAAAAAAATCTCGCGCAAGAAGTGGGGTCATCTACCATGCCACATAAAGTCAACCCGATCGATTTTGAAAATGCCGAGGGAAATTTTTATTTGTCCAATGGATTATTGAGTACGCTTGCGGATAAACTTCCTATATCGCGCTATCAACGAGATCTCGTCGATTCTACATTAATGAGAAATTTAGGGGCGGGTTTTGGATACGCCATGGTGGCCTATCAATCTTTATTAAAAGGATTAGATAAAATAGAAATTCATGGCGCAGTGATGGAAAAAGATTTAGAACAATCTTGGGAAATTCTGGCTGAGCCTATTCAAATGGCTATGCGTGCTTATGGTGTTCCTCATGCTTATGAAAAGCTCAAGGCATTAACACGCGGCAAGCGTATTGATCAACAGCAAATGATTGAGTTCATTAATCAATTGCCTATTCCTGATGATATGAAAGAAAAATTAAAGAAATTAACTCCTCAAAGCTATATTGGATATGCAAGGAAATTAGCGGAAAATATATAAACTGGATCCCAAATAAATTTTCGGTAAAGCTAAAGTATTTTAAAAAACCCATCGTGCAAAAATTTTTTGGGATGACAGTAAAGGCGATAGGTATAAACTAAGCGACTTTGGCCGCTTTTCCATTGTTCCCTGCAAGAGCTTTGATTTTTTTATTCAACCGGCTTTTGGTTCTTGCTGCTTTATTTTTGTGAATCAAGCCTTTTCTTGCCGAACGATCAAGAATAGAAGCAGTTTTTTTAAAAGCTTCCATAGCCGCTTTAAAATCACCTGTTCCGATGGTTTTCAACAATGTTTTTATTTGGGTGCGTAATTCAGAACGTTGTGCCACATTACGTTGGCGGCGTTTTTCAGATTGAACCGCACGTTTTTTTGCAGATTTAATATTAGCCAAGAGACGACTCCGTATAGTTAATAAAAGTAAAAAAATAAAATTTAATGAGGGTGAATGATGCCGTGTGTAATAAAGCTTGTCAATGGTCTTTTATCTCGTCTACAATACGCCAGTTTTTATTTAATTTAAATTTAGGAGTAAATACATGGCTTCAAATGCGTCTGAAGTGATAAAAAAATTCCAGCGCGGAAAAAATGACACCGGATCCTCGGAGGTTCAAATCGCATCATTAACAAAGCGTATTGGTGATTTAACCGAACATTTAAAGTCTCATCGAAAAGATGAGCATTCTCGTTATGGTCTTTTAATGATGGTCAGTCAACGTCGAAGATTACTTAAATATTTCAAACGAGTTAATCTTGATCGATATACATCATTAATTCAAGAATTGGGTATTCGTGGTCAATAAGAGATATTGTTATTATTTAAAATAGAGTTAAGGAAATATTGTGAGTCTTACTTTTACACCCGTCAAAAAAACCTTTCAATTTGGTCAACATACCGTAACACTTGAAACAGGCAGAGTTGCAAGACAAGCTGATTCAGTGCTGATTTCGATGGGTGATACCGTTTTGTTAGCAACTGTAGTTATGGCAAAGCGTCCAAAGGAAGGCATAGATTTTTTCCCTTTGACAGTTATCTATCAGGAAAAAAGCTATGCTGCAGGTAAAGTTCCAGGTGGATATTTTAAACGTGAAGGCAAACCGCCTGAAAGAGAAACACTTATTTCTCGTCTCGTCGATAGACCTCTTCGTCCTCTATTTCCTGAAGGTTTTTACAATGAAGTTCAAATTGTTTTGACAGTAATGTCATTTGATCCTGCCATCAGTCCAGATATTCCTGCGATCATTGGCGCATCTGCAGCAATAGCCATTTCAGGCATGCCATTTAATGGCCCTGTGGGTGCTGCAAGAGTAGGATACAAAGATGGTGTGTTTTTATTGAATCCTGATACAAAAACTGCGTTGGAATCTGATTTGGATTTAGTTGTAGCAGGTACTGAAAAAGCTGTTTTAATGGTGGAATCGGATGCAAAAGAATTACCCGAAGATGTCATGCTGGGGGCTGTATTGTTTGGTCACCAACAAATGCAAACAGTTATCTCTGCAATCAAAGAATTTGCAAGTCTTGCGGTTAAATCACCTGTTGAATGGGTTGTACCTGTAGCTAATGAAGCACTTGAAAAAGCTATAAAAGAAAAAGCCGAAGATGCTTTAGGCCAAGCTTACCTTGTGACAGCAAAACCTGATCGATTGTCTAAAATTGCAAAAATTAAAGAACAAGTCGTCACAGAGTTAACTCAAAATGAACAGTTTACAGAGCATGATATCTTAGTCAGTTTTGCAAATTTGGAAAGTCACATTGTTCGTCATCGTATTATTTCGGGGCAACCAAGAATTGATGGAAGAAATTTGGAAACAGTAAGGCCGATTAGTGTTATTCCTGGTGTCTTACCCAGAACCCATGGTTCGGTATTATTTACACGCGGTGAAACACAGGCATTAGTTGTCGCTACATTAGGAACAAATAAAGATGCTCAGACAATTGACTCTTTAGAAGGTGATGTCAAAGATAGCTTCATGCTGCATTACAATTTTCCTCCATACTCAGTAGGAGAAATTGGACCCATGACTGGGCCAAAACGCCGCGAAATTGGGCACGGGAGATTAGCTAAGCGTGCGGTTCTATCTGTATTGCCCACACAAGAAGAATTTCCTTATGTGATTAGAGTTGTCTCTGAGATTACAGAATCTAATGGTTCAAGTTCAATGGCCAGTGTATGTGGTGCGAGTATTGCTCTCATGGATGCTGGTGTACCAATTAAAGCGCCTGTGGCTGGAATTGCGATGGGGCTCATCAAAGAGGGAGATAAATTCGCTGTATTAACAGATATTTTGGGTGATGAAGACCACCTTGGAGACATGGATTTTAAAGTCGCGGGTACTGAAAAAGGTGTAACTGCGTTGCAAATGGATATTAAAATAGATGGTATTACAAAAGAAATCATGGAAAAAGCTTTGTCTCAGGCGAAATCAGGCCGTTTACATATACTGTCGATTATGAATAATGTATTGCCAAAAGCGAGAGAAAAAATTTCAGATTACGCACCAAGAATAATTACTATAAAAATCAATCCAGAAAAAATTCGAGATGTCATTGGAAAGGGCGGCGCAGTGATTCGTGCAATTACTGAAGAAACGGGTGCAGCAATAGATATTGCAGATGACGGAACAATTAAAATTGCCACAGTAGATAATGTTGCAGGTGAAGAAGTTGTCAAGCGGATTACTCGTTTAACAGCAGAAGTTGAAGTTGGAAAAGTCTATGATGGCACTGTTTCCAAGATTGTTGATTTCGGTGCTTTCGTCAATGTTTTACCTGGAAAAGATGGTTTGGTACATATTTCTCAAATATCTGATGAGCGTATTGAGAGAGTATCTGATGTGCTTCAAGAAGGCCAAAAAATAAAAGTCAAGGTCATGGAAATTGACCGAATGGGTAAAGTACGACTCAGCATGAAAGATGTAGAAGAATAATTTTTAAAAAATAAGAATAATTTTCTTGACAGGTTGTTGTTGCAATTGGTATAAAACACGGCTTGCAAAGTGGTGAATAAAAATAGTAATAAACAATTTTTTAGAATGACTTTAAAATTTATAGGGGAAGGAAAATGAACAAAGCAGAACTCGTTGATGAAATTGCAGCTACGACAGGTCAAACGAAAGCTGATGCTGGACGTGCATTGGATGCCGCGATACTTGCAATTCAAAAAACTCTAGAAAAAGGTGATGAAGTTACACTCGTAGGATTTGGTACTTTTAAAGTATCCAAACGTGCTGCAAGAGTCGGGCGTAATCCGCAAACAGGTGCGAAGATTCAAATCAAAGCTGCTAAAGCGCCTGTGTTCAGGGCTGGTAAAGCATTGAAAGATGCAGTTAATCGCGGTAAATAAAGGTGATAATTTTGGGTGCTTAGCTCAGCTGGGAGAGCATCGCCCTTACAAGGCGAGGGTCGTAGGTTCGATCCCTACAGCACCCACCAGATAATGTTAATCAGTTTAGGAGTGGTAGTTCAGCTGGTTAGAATACCGGCCTGTCACGCCGGGGGTCGCGGGTTCGAGTCCCGTCCACTCCGCCAGCTATTTTAGGTTCATTATGCTTCAGAATATTCGTGAAAAATCGCAGGGAGTGCTAGCTTGGACAATAGTGATTCTCTTAATCGCGACATTTGCGCTTTGGGGAGTTCATTCATACATCGCTAGCAACAGAAGCATCACATCAGTGGCAGTTGTGAATGGAGAGCCTATCACGGTTAGTCAGTTGAATACATCTTATCAGCGTTTGCGTCAACAACAACAAATGCAATTGGGTGCAAACTTTTCACTGACTAAAGAAGCAGAAGCGCTTCTCAAAAAACAAGCGTTAAGTCAACTTGTCCTTTCTCAAGTCATGCTAGATGCAGCCAAAAAAGCTGGATATCGCGTAACTCGCTCGCAAGTTGATCAAGCTTTGCTCAAAATTCCAGCATTCCAACAAGATGGTCAGTTTTCTATAGAACGATTCCACGATGTGTTAAGCGGTATGATTTACACACAAGATCAATTTTTAGCAGACATGAGAGGTTCTATGTTGATAAATCAGGCACAGGGAGGTTATATCAATAGTGCCTTTGTATTACCCAATGAAGTGAATGAAGCGGTTAGATTAGTAAACCAGAAACGTGATGTAAGTTACCTTATTATTCCAGCTTCCCGATTTTCACAAAAAGCAGTGCATCAAATAAAGCCATCGGAAATTCAAGATTACTATAAGGCTCACCAAAGTGAATATCAGTCACCTGAGCAATTGAGTATTTCATATCTTACACTTTCTTTAAAAGCTATAAAATCAACATTGCATTTTGATAAAACAAAACTAGAACAATATTATGAAACCAATATTCAAAGCTATACTGAACCCCAACAGTGGCATGTCGCTGCCATTTTTCTGAAAATACCACAAGATGCTTCTCACAGTGATATTGCCAAAATCCAACAGCGTGCGCAAAGCATTTGGGATGAATTGAAAAACAAAGGTGATTTTGGAACGCTCGCGGAAAAGTATTCTGAAGATGTCGTGTCAGCAAAAAATAAAGGTGAACTTAATTGGTTCAGTGCTGGAACGTTAGATCCCGCTTTTGAAAAAGCCGTTGCCAATCTCCAAAATTCTGGCGATGTATCAAATCCTGTGAAGACAGGTTATGGCATGAGTATCATCAAATTACTTGGAGTGAAAAAAGCAAGGGTACAACCTTTTGATGAAGTTAAAACTCAAGTTGAAAGTGCATTGTTGGATAGACAAGCGGAACAAATTTTTTCTGAAGATAGTGACAAACTTCAAAATTTGACCTATGCAAATCCGGAGTCACTTGAAGTAGCAGCAAGAGCATTAAACTTGGAAATTCAATCGACGAATTTATTTGGCCGTAATGGTACAAAATCTGGTATTACATCTCATCCGAAGGTTGTAGCTGCAGCATTTAGCCATGATGTATTGTTCCAAGGTAATAATAGCGACCTTATCCAAATTGATCCTAACTCTGTTGTTGTATTACGTATAAAAGAACATAAACCTTCCGCAATATTGCCTCTCGCAGATGTTGAAAGCACTATTCAAATGAAACTGCGAAATTCCATTGCACAAAAAGAAGCTGAGTCACAAGGTGAAATGGTTTTGTCTCAATTACAAAACCACAAAATGTCTTTAGCGGAAATATCAAAAAAATATTCTCTTTCATTGCAAAGTGAAAAAAATGCTGGACGTTATGATACAAAAGTAGATGCTGCGATATTAAACCAAGCATTCAAGATGCCTTATCCATCGTCTACAAAGGGAATGGTATTGCCCTCTGGGGATTTTGCTATTATTTCTCTTAATGCGGTTCACCAAGGTGAATTTGATAAAGATAAAATGGATATTCAGAGTCGAGTTTTTAAAGAAGAGTTAGAAAGTAATTATGGCCATTTGGATTATCAATTTTACGTAAGAGACTTAATGAAAAAATCCAAAATTAAATTTAATCAAGAGCCATCTACTCAAGATAATATGGATATTGATTCTGATTCTGATTCTTCTTCATCATGACAAAAAAACAAGGATTGTTTATTACGCTTGAAGGTATAGAAGGTGTTGGTAAGTCTACCTGCTTAAAATTTATCTCAAAATTATTAACAACAGAAGGAATTGTTCATGTTGTAACAAGAGAACCTGGTGGAACAGCTTTTGCTGAGGAAATTCGCCAGTTATTATTGCATAGGCATAATACACCCCAAGAGACAATTTCTTCTGAGACAGAGCTATTGTTATTATTTGCAAGTCGTGCCCAACACATATCCAATGTCATATTGCCCGCATTACAGAAAGGAGAATGGGTCATCTGTGATCGATTTACAGATGCAAGTTATGCTTATCAGGGTGGTGGGCGAGGCATTCCTAAAAAAAAAATCAGCATTTTAGAAGAATGGCTCCAAGGAAATTTTCGTCCTCATAAAACATTACTGTTAGATGCATCGGTAACAAGAGCATTGAGCCGTACAAAACATAGAAAACAACAAGATAGAATCGAACAAGAAAAAGAAATTTTTTTTCATAAAGTACGCAAAGCCTATTTGCATCGTGCAAGATCTTACCCTGCTCGATTTCATGTCATTAACGCCGGACGTTCGTTGTCACAAGTTAAAAATAATATCAAAAATATCTTAGACACTTTCATTTCGAATTGGAAAGATGAGCATGCAGGATAATCTCAAACAAATTCCACAGGTGGTGTTGCTTTTTGGTGGAAAGTTTTCTTTGCGGCTTGATAAAGTAGCTGGTTATATCAAACAGCTGCTTCCAGATATTCAGTACTCTTCTCAAGATTTATTAACAACCTTTCATCCAGATGTTTTGATTTTGCCCCAAGTAGAAAACAAAGAGAAATTGGACAGCATTAAAATAGACGATGTAAGACGCGCTATTTCTCATCTTCGGCATTCTTCTCATCAAGGAGGAAATAAAATTGTTGTATTACTGAATGTTGATTATATGTCTCTTGAAGCGTCTAATGGATTGCTGAAAATAGCTGAAGAACCTTTGCCTAACAGTTTTCTGTTTTTACTTTGTCAATATCCTTATTTGCTACCTGTAACACTGAGAAGCCGTTGTTGGAAGGTTGCTTTGCCGTATGAGCAAAACGTTTCAAAGAAATTATTGCAAGATATAGAAACGAGTTTAAAATTCATTAAAAATGGAAAGCTTAATGTGATTCAAGCCAGTGAAAAATTCCAGTCAATGGATTTATTAGAAGTTCTTGATGGATTATATTATTTTTGTTTGAGCTATCTTTGCAGTACATCATTCAATAAAAAATTATTTCGCTGGGTGGATGTCATTAATCAAACGAGAATGCAAGTGTTGAATAAGCAAAATCCTAATCGACAGCTTTCTCTTGAAAATATTTTTTATCATTGGAAAACTTTCTCATGATGTTAGTCGATTCACACTGTCATTTGGATCAACTTGATTTAACTCAAGATAATGAAAGTTTAACAAGCGTTCTAAATGAAGCTTGGTCAGAACAGATAAAACACATTTTATCTGTAGGTCTTGATTTAGTTCAGTCAAAAAAAGTCATCAATATTGCATCTACCTATCCAAATGTCAGTTGTTCTGTGGGTGTGCATCCAACGGAATCGGCCGATGAATCTGGAGTGCATTATTCTGTCGCGCAATTAGAAGAAAAATTAATCGAATTGGGCAGTCATTCGAAGGTTGTGGCTATTGGTGAAACAGGGCTAGACTTTTATCGAGATTCAAACGAAGAAACTAAAAAAAATCAAAGTGATAAATTTCGCGCACATATACGCGCTGCCAAAATCTTAAAAAAACCCTTGATTATTCATACAAGACAAGCGCAAAATGAAACTCTCAATATCATGGCTGAAGAAAATGCTGCCGAAATAGGAGGTGTGATGCATTGTTTTACAGAAAGTTTAACAATGGCACAGGCGTGTATGGCGATGAATTTTTGTATTTCATTTTCGGGTATAGTGACATTTAAAAACGCCATAGATTTACAACATTTGGCACAAAAAATCCCATTAGAAAAAATATTAATTGAAACAGATGCGCCTTATCTTGCACCTATGCCGTTTCGAGGTAAAACTAATAGACCGTCTTATGTAAAATATGTGGCTGAGAAAATTGCCGAGTTACGCGGTGACACATTAGAATCTATTGCTTACAATACTACGAAAAATTATTTTGATTTATTTTATCTGTCAGACAGGAGTGTCTATGTTAATGTGGCTCAAAGATAAAGTCAGATCGCTTTTTTCACTTTTTTCATTTCAATTAAATACATTTCCGGACAGATTAGAAGCTTGGCAATATATTTTGATGGGATTTCTCCTGTTTTTTGCATGTTTTTATGGGTTGTCAGGATATGCTATTTTGGATATGAATGAAGGGCTTTATAGTGAAGTCGCAAGAGAAATGTTCACCAACAAACATTTTATCATTCCAACATTGAATAATGTTCCTTATCTTGAAAAGCCACCTTTGCTTTATTGGTTAATTTCAATTAGTTATCGCCTCTTTGGAGTAAATGAATTTGCAGCAAGGTGTGTACCTGGTTTTTTTATGGGTTTAACAAGTTTAAGTGTTTTATATGTTGCATGGCGTGAAAAAACACTTCGAATAGGGTTTGTCACTACAGTAATATTATTGAGTAGTATTGTATTTATCATGATTGGCCGTACAGTATTTTTTGACATGGTTTTAAGTTTTTTTATCGCAGCAAGTTTATTTTCATTTTATTTTTGGACAAAAGAAAATAAAATTTTAGATTTGTATTTATTTTATATTTTTCTTGGCTTAGCCGTATTAACCAAAGGATTTTTAGCATTGGTGCTAGTTGGATTAATCGGCGGAATTTACTTGTTATTGGTACAAGAAAATAAGTCTATTTTAAAACAGATGTTGAATAAAAATGCTTTGATTTTATTTTTAGTCATAACTGTGCCGTGGCATATAATGGCGATCATTTCATTACCTCAGTTTTTTTGGGAATATTTTGTTAACAATCAAATCATGAGATTTTTTAATCTTCGAGTTCCTCATGATTTTCATACAGGCCCTATTTATTTTTATTTGCCAAGAATGGTCGCATATTTATTGCCATGGACAATTTTTTTACCTGCCATTTTGTGGCCTATTCAAGTTAAAAGACCCTGGAATAATAAACTTACTGTATTATTATTTTCGTGGTTTATTGTAATGTTGCTCTTTTTTTCATTGTCAGGAGATAAAGGCGATTATTATTTAATAGTTGGAGCTGTGCCTTTAGCTTATTTAATTGGGCAAAAGATTGAAAACTGGTTGTTAGATGGCCAGAGTAAATTTTTATCTTGTGGATTTTATTTATATGCAGTTTCATTAGTTGTGGTGAGTTTTGCTGCATTAGTTTTATATACTAGCAAAGGTATTCATGATCCAGGCGAAATTGCGGGAACGAAAATTCCTTTTATCCTCAGTCAATCTATTTTGGTTTTGGCGGTTGTTATAACAGCTTACGCAGTAGGAGGGTTTTATGTATTACATAAAAGCTCTCACCAGGCAATTATTTCATTTTTATTGATCGCGGGTTTTATTGTTCCATTAGAATTATTTTATTTAAATTTTCGAGAAGATACCCAGGCTAAATATTCACAAATCAATTTGGCTAAATATGTTCGCGTACAATATCAACACAGAATAGTATATTTTTATCAGGATTTTGAAACGCTTTCCTCCTTTGTGTTTTATAATGAAGAACCAGCGATGATTATAGATTCCAAGAGCGAAGATCTCTATTTTGGTCAAAACTATAAAAACAAAAAAAACCAACAAACGACATATTTTATTTCTCTCAAAGACTTTTTAGCACAATCGGATAAATCACTTGTTTATGTGGTATTAAAAAAAGATAAATTAACATCATTTCTGGACAGTGTTGGAGATAAGTATAAAACCCAATTTTGTGTCGTGCAAACGAGTGGTAATGTAGATCTGCTCAGTAATTCCAATGAAGATTGTAGAGCAAATCTTGATATAGTTTTGGGCGGCCAGCAACAGGGCAAAAGCCTTTTGGAGATTAAGAAAAACAATCCCTAGGTATTTTATTGATACCAATTTTGAGTGATTTTGGGTATGATGGGGTAATGGATGGATTGTTTAGCCTAAGGAGGGTAGTATGGAAATAGAACAATTTCGTTGGAGACAAAGCAACTCGGCATGGGACAAGGGCATTGAACCGGGTGCTTTAGGTGATAAAGCCGCATTAGTCATATTTTTTACATCAAGACAAATTCTCGAAAACCGAACCCATCTCATTGATAATCTGAAAAAATGTTATCCAAAGGCGGAGATTGTAGGCTGTTCGACTGCGGGTGAAATTTTAGGAACCGAAGTCACTGATGATACTTTAATTGTGACTGCAATTCAGTTTAAGAGTACTAAAGTGAAGTTGTTGACAAGCCGGGTTCAAAACGCTGAGCACAGTGAAATGCTGGGAAAAGAGCTCATGCAAAAATTGCCTCAGGAAGAATTAAAACATGTATTTGTCCTGTCTGATGGTTTAAAAGTTGATGGGGCAAAATTGGTAAAAGGTTTTAAGCAAACACTTAAAAACAACTCTATTGGTATTACAGGAGGCCTTGCTGCTGATGGAGAAAAGTTTGAAAAAACACGAGTATATTGTAACCAACTTTTAGAGGAAGGCGGTATAGTTGTCGTTGGGTTTTATGGTGAATCGTTTAATTCTTCTTATTCTGCAATTACAGGTTGGAGATCATATGGGCCAATTAGAACAGTCACAAAAAGTGATGGTACTCGGCTTTTTGAACTCGATAACAAACCTGCCTTGGAATTATATAAAAACTTTCTAGGTGATTTTGCAAAGGATTTACCTGCGATTGGATTAGTTTATCCATTGAGAATTTGGGGAGAGGGAATAAAAAAAGAAGCAAACCTTGCCAGAACGATTTTAGGAGTTGATGAAAAAACCCAAAGTATTTTATGTGCTGGAGGCATACCTAAAGGTTGTAATGTACAATTTATGATGACAAATACAAACGAGCTTGTAAATGCTGCGTCTGAATCTGCGAATAATTTACGGGTACCTTTAAAAAATATTCATCCTGAGCTTTGTTTATTAATGACGTGTGTTTCGCGAAAGGCTATCATGAAACAACGAGTTGAAGAGGAGCTTGAAGCCGTTTCTGAAATAATCGGAGAAAAAACAGCTTATACCGGATTTTATACCTATGGTGAAATTTCTCCTTATAAAGATGGAGAGGAATGTGAATTGCAAAATGAAACAATGGCAGTAACTACAATCTGGGAGGAATAAACATTATACAGGGTTAATTTCAAATTGTGTAAGGATACCCAATGCATAAATTACTTGCGCGCCAGATACGATATGCAGGATTGAATGAGACCTCTCCAGAGTGGCACTCGTTTATTGAAGCTATCGATGTCGCGTATCAACAGTATGAAAAAGATTATTTAATGTTAGAACAAACATTAGACTTTACCTCTAAAGAGTTAATGGAAAAAAATCAAGCGTTAGAAAATGCCTTCTCAATTTTTATGCTGACAGGTTATATATTCGAAATGCAAAAGGAGTTAACAAAAGAAAACGAAAAACTAACTGAACAAGCTGAACAACGATTACGCCAAAGCCAACATGTGGCAGGAAAAATGTTTAAATATAAAAAAGCAAAAGAAGAAGCAGAGGGGGCCAGTAAACTTAAATCGCAATTTTTGGCAAATGTTAGCCATGAATTGCGTACGCCATTAAATGCAATTATTGGCTATACAGAAATGATAAAAGAAGATTCTGAAGAGTCAAAACTACAAAGCTTTAAGGATTATTCAATTAAGGTTATTGATGCGGCTTATCATTTGTTAGGTTTAATTAATAATCTCTTGGATGTGAGTAAGATAGAAGCGGGTAAAATGGATGTCTATATTGAAAATACGAATGTAAATGATATATTAAAAGAAATACGCAATATCGTTATACCATTGATAAATAAAAACAAAAATACTTTTGAACTTGTTGTTTCACCTAAAGTTTCTATCATGCAAACTGATGTTGTCATGTTAAGGCAATCATTATTGAATTTATTAAGTAATGCAAACAAATTTACTCATCAAGGTTGTGTGAGTCTTATTGTAGATATCATTAACAAAGAAAATAGTGATTGGATTCAATTTTCTGTTAAAGATACAGGCATTGGAATTTCAGAAGAGCAGCTTTTAAAACTTTTTCAACCTTTTACTCAAGCTGAAGCAGGTACTGCAAGTAAATTTGGCGGAACGGGCCTTGGGTTATATTTAACAAGGCAGTTTTGTGAAATGCTTGGCGGTACTATTAATGTAAGTAGTAAAGAAGGAAGCGGAACTACTTTTAATATCATTTTGCCCTTAGCAGATCAAAAGGTTAGTGCGTAAAATGAAAGGATAACTTTTATTTTTAGGGCAGGTAATATTCTATGCTTCATGAGCTCGATACAAGTGGGTTATTGTGTCCTTATCCGTTAACGATGGCAAAGAAATGTTTAAAAAAATTAAAAAAGGGAGATAAATTACAGGTTATAAGCACAGATCCAGCAAGTATAATTGATTTTAATGTGTTTACTGAAGTGACAGAAGATGTTCTACTTGAAAAACATTATTATGATAGCGTAAAAAAACACTATGTTTTTATTATTGAAAAACACTGATGGATAGAGCATTATTCTCATTATCTTCAATAAAATCAAGGTGTTAATTCATCAATTTTTTGAAACAATGCTTTTTTGTCAACAGGTTTTTGAAGGAAGGATAGAGTCTTGATTGTTGGTTCTAATTCTTCTTGAGTGATAATAGAAATAAAAATAATAGGTATTTCACAAAGTTCTGCGTCTGCTTTGAGTACTGACAATAATTCTAAACCGTCCATCATTGGCATAACAATATCAAGTATGATAATGGCAGGTTTGTGTTTTCTCGCTAACATTAAACCTTGATCTCCATTAAATGCATGCAGTGAATTATATCCAGACTTCTCGATGGTTTGTTGGAGCTCAGCGTGAATTTTATAATCGTCATCAATGATTAAAATCGCCTTTTTATTTGAATCGAGCGCTTTTTCGTTGTGTAGTGCTAAATCTGAATGTGATGGTTGATCAAGAGGCTCCGTCCCTTCTACAGGTAAAACAATACGAAAGCATGTTCCTTTTTTCGGGGTGCTGTCAACACTTATCCACCCGTTCAACATTTCACAGAATCGTTTTGTAAGATAGAGACCTAACCCTGTACCGCCGTATTTTCGTGTGGCACTACTATCAACTTGCATAAATGGCTGAAAAAGTTTTTTCAGTTGTTCGGCTGACATTCCAATACCGGTATCAATAACTTCAAATTGTATCCACTCTCGGTTAGCTTGAGTGATAGGTTTTATGTCAAGTAATACACTTCCCTTAAATGTAAACTTTGCCGCATTGCTGATAAGATTAAGCAATGACTGGCGTACTTTGGTAGAATCAGTGCGCATGATTTTATTATTCATTGATGAAATATTTAACTTAAATGTATTTTCATTTTTTTTCATTAAAGGTATTGCAATCCCTTCAATATATTTTGCAAGAGAAGTTATATCTACGTTTTCTAGGTGCAGAGGCATTCTTCCAACTTCTATTTTGGATAAATCTAATACATCATTGATTAAATTTAATAAATGTTTTGCAGAATCTACAACCTTTTTTAAACGAGCATTATAATCATTCAAGCCTGCTGTCTGTGCATCTTCTTGCATGATTTCACTGTAGCCAATAATAGCATTAAGAGGTGTTCTTAATTCATGGCTCATATTAGCCAAAAATTCTGATTTCATTTTGTTGGCATTTTCCGCATCCCGAAGCGCCTGTTTTAATTTAATTGAATTTTCTTCAAGGTAAAGGTTAAGTTTTTTAAGTTCGCTCGTTCTTTGTGATACATGTTTTTCTAGGTTAGCATTGAGTACCGTAAGTTCATGTTTGGCTTGAAGTAATGCGTCGTTATTCTTTTTCAAAGCACTGGTCATGAGTTGTTTATAGATAGAAATAATAATTGCAATGCATAAAATAGTTAGTGTGATAAAAGAAATGCTTAAGGCAAGAAGCACGGGATTATATCCTTTCATCGATTGATGTGCTCCATGAGCAAGCGGAGTAAATATGGCTGCAGCCATGCCTGTATAGTGCATGCCGCAAATTGCTAAGCCCATGATAAAAGCGCTTACTATTTTGGTAAGGATTTGTCTTTTTGTGTCGCCTATATTACTTTGCAGCGCCAACCATAAAGCGGCTTCTGAGGCAGTGATTGCAATGGCAATGGATACACCAAATAATACAGGTTCATAACTGATATTAACGTGCCCTCTCATTGCTTCCATGCCTGTATAATGCATGAGGGCAATCGCAACACCCAATATAATACCGCCTAACATTAAATGAATACGAGTAAAGTTTTTATTTTTTAGTAATGATAATGCGATGAGAGAAGCGAGAATGGCAAATACCATTGAAAGAGTTGTGTGAAACGAATCAAACGTCATAGGCATAGGCATTACGAAAGCTAGCATTCCAATAAAATGCATCGACCAGATACCTGCCCCCATAGCAAACGCACCGCCAAACAACCAAAATCTTTTATAATTTGCACTTTCATTTTCAACGCGCAGTTTGCCGGCCATTTCCAGGGCAACGAATGAGGCGAGTACAGCCACAATATAGGAGAGCCCCACGAGAGGTAAATAATAACTGCCCGTGATGACGTTGGCAGGTATAGCGTGGTGTAAAGTAAAAAATGGTGTGCTAATGGCGTCCATGAGTTCCTCTCTATATTTTGCAGGATAAATTAAATATTATTGTGGTAATAATTTACCAATTTTTTCCAATAAGCGTGCAAATTCAATAGGTTTTGTATCATAGTCATCGCATCCTGCCTGCAGAGCTTTTTCTCTGTCTCCTACCATAGCATGTGCAGTTAATGCAATGACGGGAATATGATGCGTTTTTGGGTTTGACTTAATTTGTTGTGTCGCTTCCCAGCCGCTAATTATAGGAAGGCTAAGATCCATCAAGATAAGATCGGGTAGTTCAGAAAGAGCACATTCGATGCCTTTTTCTCCGTCTTCAGCTGCAATGACTTCGTACCCTTTACGTTGTAGTCGATCAGATAGCATATCCCGATTAAACTCATTGTCTTCAACCAGTAGAATTCTCGTCGCCATATAGTTTTGCCTCCATTCAAAAGTTAATCCTTTATTTTTTTGCCGGTGTAAAATGTTTGATTTTTTCTGATAGTAAACTGATATTGACGGGTTTACCAATATAATCTACTGCTCCAAGGGTAAATCCTAGATTATTTTCTGATACATTACTCATGACAATAGTGGGAATTTTTGCAATTGTCGGCTCTGATTTTAGTGCGGAAAGCGCCGCCCATCCATCGAGTGCAAGAGGAGCGCTCATGTCTAATGTCATTAATTCGGGAATATCTAATACAATGACACCGGGTTTATTTAATCGTGCAAGTTTAATTCCTTCATCGCAATTAAAAGCGTGAAGTACAGAAAATTGCTCTTTTCCCAGCATTGATTGTAATTCTCGATGAGTTGCAGGTGATGAGTCAATAATCAAAACAGTCTTTTCATTATAAGAAGACACCTCAGAAAATGTGGCTTTAATTCCTTCTGTGAAAGTTGAGGTGGTATGTGTTGGTATTATCATAGAAAAAACCGCTGTGTCATTATTATGGCTTTCCACTGTAATTCCTCCGCCCAATATTTCCGCAAACCGTCTTGCAAGATAAAGACTCAGTCCAATTGCACCGTATTGATGTGCGAAATTTGCATTTTGAGAAAATGTGCGAAAAAATTTTTCGAGCTGTTCTGTTGAAATTTTATTTGATATATTTTTTAATGCAAACTTGATTTGCCTGCTATTATCGACAATAGGTTGAACCTCAAGTTCAATTGAATTTTGGTGAGTCATTTTCGCGATATTAGTGATGAAATTGAATAGGGAGTATTTTACTCTGATGGGATCGGTATGCATTTTAATTTGATCGTTTTCTGATGTATTGTAAATTATGGTAAATGTTTTATTGCTTTTACTAAGGGCAGAAGAAACCATTAATTGCAAATCATTAAGAAGGGTATCAAGTAAAACATCTTCTAAGTAAAGATCCATTTTGCCATTTTCAATTTTTGAAAGATCAGAAACATTATTAGTCATATCGAGTAAATATTTTGCTGAATCTATGATTTTCAAAACATACGAATTATTTTTGTCTTGAGGTTGAGATGATTGCATGTCTTCCTGCAGCATTTCACCATATCCAATAATGCTGTTAAGTGGTGTTCTTAATTCAAGACTCATTTGTGTCATAAATGTCAACAAACTATCTTGAGGTGGAAGAAGCGTTTGTCCTTTTTTGGATGTGTCACATTCGTTTGTAACCACAACAACATTCCCTATCATGAAAACTCCATTATACCGTAATTTTAATGATTTAAATACCACACGCCAATATTTAAGATGCCTAAAAACGTAATCCAGCTAAAATATATCAGCATAAAGGATCCCGCTAAGCCTGATAGTCTAAAAAAGAATAGAGTTGTGATTAAAACGACAAGCCAGATAACACAGATAATTAAAAGGCCATAAAACACTTCTTGGCTGCCAAAAAATAAGGGTGTCCACAATGCGCTTAAAAAGAGTTGAAGACACCATAGTAACCAGGCAATTCGATATTGATTTTTTTTAATGCCTTGAATGAGCCAAGCTGAAACGGCCATCAATAAATAAGCTATCGTCCAAAAGAGGGGAAATATAAAATTTGGTGGTGTCCAGAAGGGTTTATTTAACAGCTGAAACCAATGATAAGATTCTTCTGTTGTAAAAAAAACTCCTAATTCTCCTACAGCAAGGCATAATAAAGAGAGCAACAATAAAACACCTAGTGAATTCATTAACTTAACCATATTGTCTCCATGTCTCACATGCCAATAAAATTGGGACCACTAC
>Ga0207667_10001132_pt1 | contig 33629 bp, 39 predicted proteins | sample KBSCornC52_FD_184301 | JGI IMG/M metagenome (GOLD analysis project Ga0207667, IMG submission 184301) | Corn rhizosphere microbial communities from Kellogg Biological Station, Michigan, USA - KBS Corn C5-2 (SPAdes) (version 2) | ecosystem: Host-associated > Plants > Roots > Rhizosphere > Soil ...
CGTCGGGTTGTTGAAGTAAGGGACCATGGCCAAGCTCTACTTCAGGTACTCCGCGATGAACGCGGGCAAATCCACCGCGCTGCTCCAAGTCGCGCACAACTACGAGGAGAACGACAAGTCCGTCCGCCTGTACACGGCCGGGCTGGACGATCGTTTCGAGGTCGGCACGATCACCTCGCGCCTCGGACCGAAGCGCGAATCGATCACCTACGACGAGAAGACCGATTTCTACGCCGACCTCGCGTCGTCGCCCAGGCGGCTCGACTGCGTGCTGGTCGACGAGGCCCAGTTCTTGCTGCCGGCCCAGGTACGGCAGCTCCACCGCGCCGCCCACGTGTTGGGCGTGCCGGTGATCTGCTACGGCCTGCGTAGCGATTTCTCCGGCGAGCCGTTTCCCGGTTCGGTCTACCTGCTGACCTTGGCCGATAGCCTGGAAGAGATCAAGAACATCTGCGCGTGCGGCCGCAAGGCGACCATGAATCCGCGCGTCGACGAGACCGGGAAGCGGGTCCTCGAAGGGGCTCAGATCGCGATCGAGGGCGAGACCATCTACCGCCAGATGTGCGGCCGTTGCTTCTACGAGACGATGAACGGAAAGGCATGAGACGATCGGCGGGCGCGGCGGTCGCGGCAGCGGCGCTTTCCGCGATCGGGTTCGCGACCGCGCTCCCCGCGGCGACGGCGCCGGCGCCGGCGCAGCCGCACCTGACCTTGCCTTCGCCGTGGCGGCCCGTCTCGGGGCTGCCTCGGTCGACCGATTTCACCTACGTCGCGCAGTGGGTGCTGCCGAACGGAGAGCCGGATCCGGCGCCGAGCGCCCTGCACTACGTCAGCGTCAAGGTCAAGCCGCTCGACGAAGGCGGTTTGGGCGGCTACGTCGCCGATGCGGTCGCCAGCCTGACCTCGTCGCACCAGGCGACCAATGCGAAATACGCGCAGATCGAATCGTGCGTCCGGCCGGCCTGGATCGTCACGTTCGATGCGACGGTCAACGGATCGCCCCGGTCGTTCGAAGAGGTCGACATGACGTTCCGCTCGACGCTGTACGAGGCCGAGTACAACCGGCCCGCCGGCCAAGCCGTCGAACCGACCGCGCACGCGGCGCTCCTGGCGTTCTGCGCGTCGGTCCCGCCGCACCGGAGCGCGAACTCGTGATCGGCCTGATCCTCGCCCTCGCCGCGGGGGCGGTCGCGTTCTCGGCCCCGGCCGGCTGGCTGCGCGCGGACATCGACGCGGCGCACGGTGCGATCGCTCCGCACGTCCGTACGGTGGAGGCGTGGGTGCCCGAGAAGCGATCGGCGGCCAAGGATGAGCTATACTATGCGGTCGGTGACGGCATCGCTCTCGACGCGCTCCTCGCTGAGATCAAGACCGGGCTGCCGGCCGACGCCGTGGTGGGCGAGGATAAGGCCGTGACGCTCTGTGACGGCCAGGCCGGGCGGTACATCGCGTTCGCGACGCCAGCGCTCGCGGTCGAGGAGACGATCGCGGTCGCAGGCGACGTCGCTGCCGTCGCGCGGTACGAGCGCGCCGCCGGTTCCGGCGAGGACCCGCAGGCCCGCGCGAGCGTCGACGGTCTGTGTCCGCAGGCGGAGACGCCGCCCTCGGACGAACGCTAGCCGGTCGTCTCGCCAAGCTTGTCGTAGGCGCGGAGTTTCGGGAAGATCTTCGCGGCGATCGCGATGACGACGAGGGTGGCGATGCCGCCCGCCACCACCGCCGCCACCGGGCCGATCAGCGCGGCGAGCGCGCCCGACTCGAAGCCGCCGAGCTGGTTCGAGGCGCCGATGAAGATGTTCTCGACGGCGCTCACGCGCCCGCGCATCTCGTCGGGCGTATCGAGCTGCACCAGCGCGCTGCGGATGACGACGCTGACGACGTCGAATCCGCCGGTCGCCGCCAAGGCGATCAGCGAGACGACCACGTTGTGCGAAAGCCCGAAGACGATGGTCGCCACGCCGAATCCGGCGACGACCCAGAGCAGGGTCATGCCCGCCTTACCCTTGAGCGGCCGGCGCGCGAGGTACGCGCCGACCAGCAGCGCACCGACGGCCGGCGCGCTGGTGAGCGCGCCGTAGCCGATCGGCCCGACGTGCAGGATCTGGGTGGCGTAGATCGGCAGCAGCATGACCGCTCCGCCGAACAGGACCGCGAACAGATCGAGCGTGATCGCGCCGAGGATCACCGGGTGGCTGAAGATGAAGCCGATGCCGTCAGCGGCCGCCTTGAGTTCGACCGGCGTCTCGGCCGTCGGGCGCGGCGTGAGGAAGGCGTAGGCGACGGCCGCGAGCGCGTAGGCCGCGGCGGCGACCGCGAACGCGACCGGCGTCCCGATCGCGATCAGCACGCCGCCGACGGCCGGACCGGCGATCGTGATGATCTGCCCGATCGAGGTGGTCATCGCCTGCGCGCGGACGTAGTGGTGCGAGCGCACGATGCCGGCCAGCAGCGTGCGCTCGGCGGGGTCGCCGAGCGCGTGCGCGATGCCGATGATCGCGACCGCGCCGAGATTGAGCGCGAGCGAGTGCGTGCCGGTCAGGGTCAGCGCGACGAACGCGAGGACGGCCGCGACCTCGCCGAGCGTGCAAAAGATGCAGACCAGCCGCCGGTCGAAGCGATCCGCGATGATGCCGGCCGGGATCGCCAGCAAGAGCTGCGGCAAGAACAGCACCAGCCCGACCAATGCGAGGTCGAAGGCCTGGTGGCGCAGGCCGTAGACCTGCCAACCGATCGCGACCGTCTCGATGCTGTAGCCGAGCCGGGCGCCTTGCCGCGCAAGGAAGTAGGCGAGGTACTCGCGATCGCGCAGAAGTTCACGCATGGGTCTAGTTCATGAACGAGATGCCGGCGCCGACGTAGCGCTGCGTCTGTCCGCCGATCGAGGTCGGCGAGACCCCGTACTCGATATCGATCTGCGCGTGCGATCCGAGATCGCGCGCGTAGATCACGTCGATCCAGGACTTGCCGCCGAGGCCCGGGCCGGCCGCGCTGAAGAAGGCGTACTCGGCGGTCAGTTGCGACGGTCCGCCGGGGAGCGCGGCCGAGAGCGCGAGCGTCGGAGAGAACGCGAAATACGTCTGCGGCGATCCGGACGCGTTCGTGCCGGCGAACGCGTTGGCCCCAAGACTGCCCGAGAGCGAGAACGCGGCATCGATGGTACGCGACCAGTTGAAGCTCCCGGAGTACTGCGCCCGTCCGGCCGAGAATCCGTTCGTCCCGGTCGGCAAGCTGACGATACCGCTGAGGCCCCAACTCGCGAACGCGTCGTAGCCCAGTTCGACTTTCGCGCCCACGTTCGCGTCGCTCGCGCCGCTCGCAACGGTCCCTCCGGCCGACGACCGCACCGCGCTCGGCGCGCCGAACTCCAGATCGAAGCGTGGGTTCGCGGTTCCGAATCGTACCAGGACCTGGGGATAGAGCGCGGTGTTCCCGCCGCCGTTCCCGGCCGTCGCCGTGTCGGTATAGCCGATCTCGACATCGGCGTGGCCGGTACGCACCGTGCAGACGCCGGTGCCGAACGAAGGCCGGTTCACCACCGACAGGATCGATCCGCACGGATCGACCGGCGGAGCGGGCGTCGCCGTGGGCGCGGGAGCGGGCGTCATGACGCGGCGATTCGGACGTAGGAGCGCCCGGCCCTATCGACAAAGCCGCTCGCGATGAGACCGCTCGACCTCTCCCTCGCGCCGCCGCGTTCGCCGTACGACGAACTCGACGGCCTGGTGTTCATGCCGCGCACGATCGACAAGCTGCGGTCGATGCTGCCCGGCGGCGACCCGGGCGAATTCTTCATCAACGGACCCATCAAGGGGATGTCCGGCTATCTGCTCGAGCGTCTCGGCGTGAGCGAGGCCGACCTCTTGGCCGTCGTCGCGGGCGCGAGCGACGACGATGAGGTGGCCGCCTGGCTGCGCACGCACGCGGACGCCGGTCGCTATGCCGAGATCTCCGCGACGATCCGCGCGATCAAACCGAAGCACTCGGTCGATCCGACCGTCTTCGGCGAGATCTATGCCGAGACGCTCGCGCTCCATCCCGAACTCGAACGGATCCTCGACATCATCGAAGCCGACGACCGGCGTCTTTTCCCCGAGACGAAAGGGCGCTTGCCTGCGTTCCCGTAAGGTTGGATCCTCGCACTCCGAACGGAGGAATTCCGGTGTTCAAGACGCTCGTCGTCGCCGCAGCCCTCGTCGCGCTCGTCGTTCCAGGCGCGGCCCGCGCCGACGTCACGCAGGTCGTCGTCCATAACAAGTCCCAGACGTGCGTGTGGATCACCGTCTACAAATCGTCCACGTGGTCGACGCAATGGGATACCACCGGGCGGTCGCTCTTCGTCAAGGCCGGCGAGTCGCAGGAATTCAAGATCACGCCCGCGACCGAGGTCAAGGTCGACGGCATCGTGTTGCAGCACCCCGACTGCACCGGAAACCATATCGCGCATACGTGGGACGTCCGAAAGGGTCTCGAACGCCAGCTGAACCTCAACGCGACCCTCTATCAGAACGGCGGCAAATTCAACCTCTGGTTCTGAGGCGGGTAGGGGAACTTCCTCAAGCAGATAACCGTTCGGTCGGTAAGACGCTAGAGAAGTGTGAGGTCCTCGTGCTACCCATCGATCGCGGTCGCTTTATGGCTCAAACGGCGGCCGCTACGGCGGCCACTCCACTCCTCGGGCTTGCCGGGTGTGCCGGGCGCTCGTCGTCGCTGACGCCGCCGACACCCGGCGGACCGAGTCGAGCCGGCGCGATCTTCCTGGCCCACCTCGATCGAATCCCCTCCTTCCCCGACCAGCAGCTGCTCGCGCTGCTCAAGAAGACGGCGGCATCGGGTCCGACGCCGCAGCAGATCGAAGTCGCGCTCGGGATGCTCGGGGCGTACGGCGGCATGAAGTCCGTGCCGACGGCCATTCCGCCGGCGCCCGCGCTGACGTTTCCGGCCGATCATGCCGAGCATTTCGATACGCAGTTCGAGTGGCGCTATTTCACGCTCAGTCTCCCGCTCTCGAACGGCGGGCTCTTCTCGATGCTTGCGACGTTCTTCCGCAAGGCGATCGCCGAGGCGAGCGACATGCCCGGCGTGAGCCCGGTCGACCGCCAGATCTACAGCACCAGCATCGCGATGACCATAGAGATGCCGGGCCAGCCGGGCGTACACTACTATTTGCCGACCACGACGTTCGCGCCGATCGACGGGACCGTCACCGTCGGCAACGCGCCGTTCCATCTGACGATCGGAAAGAATTCGATCGTCGGCGGCAACGGCGTGTTCCCGCTCCACATCCACGTGGAAGACGCCGGCGGCAACGGCCGCCCGTCCGTCGTCGTCGACGTCGACTGCGCGGCCACGAACCCGCTCTTCCTCCAGGGCATCAACGGCTTCGTCGGTACGCCGGACATCGGCTGGTTCTACTACTCCTGGCCGCAGCAGGCCACGACCGGGACCGTCACCCTCGGCGGCACGTCGTACGGCGTGACCAACGGGCTCTGTTGGATGGACCACCAGTGGGGCGGCGCGCCCAACGCGACCAGCGGTCCGGCGTTCTCGTGGTCGGGCTGGTGCTGGTTCGAGTTCCAGTTCGACGGCAACCGGTCGCTGACGCTGGCAGCGCCGCACGGGCCGATCGTCGGGGGCGCGTTACCGCACGATAACGCGGCCTTCGGGACGTACGTTGAGGCCGATGGGACGGCGACGTTCGTGGTCGGCAACCTCAACGTCGGGACCTATCAGCAGAGCCCGGAGACGGACGCGAAGTATCCCTCGTCCTGGCTGCTCAGCGTGACGAATCCGAGCCCGACCGGCACGCAGCTGGCGCTCGTCGTGAACCCGGTCGTCACCGTGCAGCCGCAGACCATGTGGTTCGGATCGCTCTCGGAATACTCCGAGGCCAACTGCACGGTCACGGCCGCGGGCATCGTCTCCGGCGCGCCGGTCGGGATGTCGGGCGTCGGCTACTGCGAAGGCGTCGGTTTCGAAACGCCCTCCGAGTATCAAGCCCGGGCGATGGCGTTCCTCTCCGTCCGTTAGCGCGGCCCCGGGGCCCGGGTGCGGACGCGGATGTAGCTGCCGGTCAGCCAGCGGATGTGCAGCGGTTGGCCGGCGTCGCGGACGGATTCGGCGCCGACGTCCTTCCCCGTTCCGTAATCGACCTCGGCGAACGGGTTGACGTTGACGTCCAGCGTGAGGAGCAGCCGGCTGCCCCTGGCGACGCGCTTGCTGAAGAGGAACGAACGTTCGAACGGGATGCGCTCCACGGCGCCCGGGCGCAGTAAGACGCGCCGGCTCATATCCCGGGCGTAGCTGGCGCGACCCAGGTAGCTGGAGAGCTCCATCAGCTTCCCGTCGGTGCTCATCTCGTAGAGCACGAGGCCGACGTCCATATCGCGTTTGTCGATGACGGCATCGATCCGGCCGTCGAACCCGCTGACGTCGACCGCGGTCGCGAACGGCTGGGTGACGAACGCGAAGCCTCTCGAAAGATCGGGCTTCTTGTCGACGATCGGATCGGGATAGGCATCGGCATTGTGCCAGTCGCGCCGGTTCCTCAGGTCGACTGTTTCGCGCAGTGCGATCGTTCCGGCAGGCGCTCGCGTCGAGAGCGAATAGAACCGCGTGCTCGCCCTCTTCGCGGTGAGATAGAGCGTCCTCGGCCTCCCCATCGCGGCGATCGACGGGACGTGCCTCCAGACGTTCGCGCCCATCACCTCGTAGTTCACGCGGTCGCGCACCAGGGCGGGCCGCGGCTTCCCGTGCAGCACGTAGTCGAACCAATCGAACGTGAGCTTCGGCGTGTCGACCTGGGCGACCGGGTCGATCCGGTAACCGCGGAGGACGGCGTCCTTCACGCGATGCTGCGTGCCGAGGTGGTCCCACGGACCGATGACGAGGTAGCTCTCGGCGCGCGGGTTGTAGCGGTTGAGATCGTCGAACAGGGCGAGTCCGGAGATCTGGCCGTCGTCGTAGTAGCCGTCCACCACCAGCATCGGGATGTCGATGCGTGCGAAATCGGCCTTGTACGGCAGCATCGCCTGCCAGTAGGCGTCGTAGCTCGGATGTCCGAGCCACTTCTCGAACCAGGGGTTCGGCGTCCCGGCGACCGCCGGCACGTCGCGATACGCGCGTCCGGTCGCGAACCAGCGGAAGCCGAGCCGATCGAAACGCGGATCCTTGTAGGCCGCCTCGTCGACCGTCGCATTGTCGGTGACGTAGTACGGCCACGGATAGTTGACCAGGAGGAACACGTTGTTCTGCATCGGCAGACCGTTGCCGGGATTGTTCGCGACGTACGGCACGATCGTCTTGAGAGCCGGGTTCGCGTATTTCGCGACCGCCCACGCGGTGAAGCCGTTGTAACTCCCGCCGTACATGCCGACGCGGCCGTCGCTCCACGGTTGCCGCGCGATCCAGCCGATGACGGCATCGGCATCCCGCCCGTCGTGCTCGTAGGGCACGATCTTTTGGGGACTCCCCATCTTCCCGCGCGTATACGCCCACACGCCCGCGTAGCCGCGGTCCGCCGCATACTCCATCTGCCGGATGTCCGCCGCTCTATCTGCGTAGATGGTGAACGCGAACGCCGTCGAGAGCTTGGTACGCGCGCCGGCCGGTCGCACGACGATCGCCGATATGGCGGCCCCGTCGGGCGTGTGGATGAGGGCGTGGTCGTCGACGACGTACCGCGCGGGCGCAGGCGTCGGGCTGGGCGTGGACGCGGCCGCAGTCGCGGCGAGCGATCCCAGCCCCAACGCGAGCGCGAGTCCGATCACAGCTTGTCTGCGTAGACCGTGACCGTGTTGTCGTTGACCCAGGAAGCGGTGCACTTCTTGCGCGTCACCTTGTACTGCGGACCGACCGAGACCGCGCCGGGCGTCGAACTCGGGCCGCCGACCTGCGTCGAGAGTTGGAGGACGTCGTAGTGGGTGGTCTGGCCGAAGGCGCCCGACTGATGCCGGCCCATCTTGATGAAACACCAGGTCGACGTGTAGCAGGGCCAGTGGTTCGGATTCGCGCCACTGCAGTTCCCATTGAGGTCGACCGCCTCGAACGTGACGCCGCCGCCCGTTCCGGTCGCCGTGTCATTGCATTTCGCGCCGCCCGGGGCGATCGTACACCCGTGCGTGTGGATGCTCGAGACGCGGAACCCGCTCGAGCCGATATTGATGTAGACGTCGGCGGCAGCCACGAGGGGCGCCGCGCCGAGGACCAGCGCCAAAGCCGCGGTCGCTAAACGAGAAGTCATCACGATAGCCTCCAGTTCGGATCGGATGCGTCTCGCATCCGATTGGGTAGCGAGGGGTCAGTTCCTTGTCTATCTACGTTTGGCCGCGCCCCCGGGGTTCCCAAAGAAAAGGCCCCGCGACGCCCGCTACGGCGATGGTGGACGGACGGTTCCGGATGCTATCGTTCCGGCCATCGTGAAGAAATTGAAACAGGTCCGAGAACGCGAAGCTCTCGGACCTGTTCGTTGTGGTTGCGGGGGATGGATTTGAACCATCGACCTTCGGGTTATGAGCCCGACGAGCTACCGGACTGCTCCACCCCGCGGTGGCTGAGGAGAGATTGCGCGGCCACCCACTGGTCTCCTGCATGTGAGGTGGCCGCACAGGGCCTTAACGGCTCCGAAGGCGTAAAGGTTGCGGTCGTGCTGCCGAAGATCCACCTCCACTGCCACCTCGAGGGCTCCCTCCGGGCCGAGACCTTTCTCGAACTCGCCGCGAAGCACGGGGTCGCGACCACCTACCGCCCTCGCGCCGGAGAGGCGTTCGAGGGTGCCGGGCAACCGGAGCACCCCGGCGACGTCTATCGCTTCGCGACCTTCGGCGAGTTTTTGCTCACCTTCGCCGCCGTCAGCCGGTCGCTGAAGGATCCCGAGGATTACGGCCGCCTGGCCGCCGAGTTCGCGCAGGACGCGCTCGCCCAGGACGTCGCGTACGGCGAGCTGTTCGTCTCGCCCTCGGTCTGGCAGTTCTTCCATCCCGAGATCGACGTGCGCGCTTGCGTCGACGCGATCCGCAGCGCCTTCGACGACGCCACCCGCGGGACGGGCGTCCTCTTCCAGCTGATCGTCGACCTGACGCGCAACTTCGGCGCGGAGGCCGGGCTGCGGACGGCCCGTCTGGCGGCCGGGCTGACCGACTTCGGGGTGATCGGCATCGGCCTGGGCGGCGACGAAGCGAAATATCCGGCCGAGCTCTTCAGCGATGCGTTCGCCTACGCGCGGGCCGAGGGACTGCACTGCGTCGCGCACGCCGGCGAGGCCGCCGGTCCCGAGAGCGTGCGCGCGGCCATCGAGTATCTGCGGGTCGAGCGGATCGGTCACGGGGTGCGCGCGCTCGAAGACCGCAACGTGCTCGACCTGCTGGCGCACCGCGGGATCCCGCTCGAGGTCTGCCCGACCTCCAACTTCCTCACCGGGGTCGCGTCGCGCGAACGCCCGCACCCGATCCTGGAACTCGATGCGGCCGGCTGCGTGGTGACCGTCGACGCCGACGACCCGACCCTGTTCCGCACCTCGATCTCGGACGAGTACGCCTATGTCGCGTCGCTCGCCGGCGAGGCCACCCTGGCGCGGTTCGTCGGCAACGCCATCGACGCCAGTTTCGCCGAAGAACCGCGAAAGCTGCGGCTCCGCGAGCGCCTCGTCCGCGCGCGCGCGGAACTCTCGGGGCTGCAGGGAAAGTAGAGACGGTAATGTCGGGGCACAGCCATTTCGCCGAGTCGATCGAGGAGTATCTCGAAGGCGTCTATCGCCTGGAGCGCGAGGGCCCGGGCGTCACCACGTCGGGACTCGCGGCCGAACTCGGCGTCGCGCCGGCCTCGGTCTCCGGCATGCTGAAGAAGCTCGCGAACGACGGCTATCTCGAACAGGTCGCCCGCGGCGAGGTCAAGCTCACGCAGAAGGGCCTTGAGGTCGCCGTGCGCGTTCTGCGCCGCCATCGGCTGGCCGAGCGACTCCTCACCGACGTGCTCGGGATGGGTTGGGAAGAGGTCCACTCCGAAGCCTGCATGCTCGAACATGCCATCTCGGAGAAGGTCGAGAAGCGGCTGATCGCTTTGCTCGGCGATCCGCAGACCTGTCCGCACGGCCAGCCGATCCCGCCGAAAGACCTGAGCGACCCGGTCCGCGACGGCGTTCCGTTGGCGCTCCTGGACGCGGGCGAACGCGCGACCGTGAGCAGCGTCACCGAAGAGCTCCCGGAGATACTGAAGTATCTCGGCGATATGGGCGTCCGCCCGGGCGCCGCCATCGCGGTCGCGGCCAAGGCGCCCCTGGGCGGCCCGATCACGGTCCGGGTCGGCGGCGGCGACCATCCGATCTCGGTCGAACTCGCGCGCATGGTGACGGTCGATCGTGCGACGCGCGCCTAAGACCCCCGTCACGACCTTCCTGATCATCGCCAACGCGCTGGTGTTCGCGTGGGAGTTCGTCAAGCTCGGACCGGGCGTGCTCTCGGGCGACTTCACCGAGCAGGGGCTCATCGGGATCGGCACGATCGCCCCGGGCCTGGTGCTCCAAGGCGGGCAGTGGTGGCGCGTCGTCACCGGCGGCTTCGTCCACTTGAGCTTTCTCCATATCGCCGTCAACATGTACTCGCTCTACGTGCTGGGCCGATTCGTCGAGGCGATCGCCGGGTCGACGCGGATGGCGATCCTGTACGCCATCTCGCTCGTCGGCTCGGGGCTTGCGGTCGTGTATTTCAGCGACCCGGTCAGCTACTCGGCGGGCGCGAGCGGCGCGATCTTCGGCATGTTCGGCGCGCTCTTCGCGATCGGGCTCAAGCTCGGGAAGCCCGGGATGGAAATGGCGAAGGCGAATATCGGCATCCTGATCGTCAATCTCATCTTCACGTTCGCCGTTCCCGGCATCTCGAAGTGGGCGCACGTGGGCGGCCTGATCATCGGCTTCATCGCCACCTACGCGATCTTCTTCCCGCCGCGTCTGGCGCATGCGACGGTCGTCGATGCGGCCACCGGCCAGGAACTGCAGTCCGAGATCGAGTCGCCGGACCACCACCAGACCTTCTGATGATCGAGTCGATCGATACGGTCTTCGGCGCGGACGGTGCGCTGGCGCGCGTCTTGCCCGGCTTCGAAGCGCGCCCGGGCCAGGTGCAGATGGCGCAGCTGATCGAGCGCGGTTTCCTGGAAGGCATGCATACCATCGTCGAAGCCGGCACCGGCGTCGGCAAGTCGTTCGCCTATCTGGTGCCCGCACTGCGCAGCGGGAAGAAGATCGTGCTCTCGACCGGCACCATCGCGCTGCAGGAACAGCTCTTCCAGAAGGACATCCCGCAGATCGTCAAGGCGCTCGGCATCCCGGCGCGCGTCACCCTGCTCAAGGGGCGCAGCCACTATCTCTGCAAGCAGAAGTTCGAGCGCGTGCGGGCCGAGCGGCTGATCGCCTCGTCGGCGAACATGGAACGGATCTGGGAGTGGGGCGCGCGCACCGCGACCGGCGACCGCTCCGAGCTGCCGTTCTCGCCGACCGCCGACGAGTGGGAACAGCTCGACGCCGACGCCGACGACTGCGTCGGCGAGTACTGCGAGCACTTCCGCGAATGTTTCTTCTTCAAGAAGCGCGACGAGGCGAAGTATGCGGACATCGTGGTCGTCAACCACGCGCTGTTCTTCCTCGACCTCGCGATGGGCGGCGGGCTCCTGCCGCCGTACGATTTCGCGGTCCTCGACGAAGCCCACCAGGCCGAGCGCTGGGCGACTTCGGCGCTGACGGCGACGCTCTCGCGCTCGTCGATCGGCCGGATGCTGCGCAAGCTGCACCGATCGTACGACGTGCCGAAATCGTTCGACAGCACCTTCGACGAGGGCGTCCGCGGGCTGGAGTCGGCGCTTGCGCGGGTGCCCGGCGATCGCTACCCGCTGCGCGCCAACGACGACGCCGCGCCCGCCCTGGCCAAGCTGCGCGACGCGCTCTACGGCCTGGAGAACTGGCTGTACGCCAACTGGCAGTCGGCCCTGCGCCGCAAGACCGAGAACGACGCGGAAGCCGAGCGTCGGCGGGATCTGGCCCTGCGCGGCATCCTCGCGCACCAGGCCACCATCGAACGCGCGCAGCTGCCGACCGACGAAGCGATCGCGTGGGTCGAACGCTCCGACGCGGACGGCCGCTTCGAGGTCAACAGCGCGCCGTTCGACGTGAGCGACTTCCTGTCGGCCGCGCTCTTCGACCGCACCCAAAGCGTGGTCCTCACCAGCGCGACCATCGCCGACGGCGAGTCGTTCGCGTTCCTGCGCCGGAACTTGGGCGTGCACGAAGCCCAGGAACTGATCGCGCCGTCGCCGTTCGACTACGCCAAGCAGGCGCGGCTGTTCGTCGCTCCCCCCGACGTCAATCCCAAGGCGGCCGACTTCGCTCGCCGGGCCGCGCCGCTGGTCGAGGAGTGTCTGGACCGCACGCGCGGGCGCGCGTTCGTGCTGTTCACGTCGCACGCGCGCCTGCGCGAGGTCCACGCGGCCGTGCGCGAACGGGTGCCCTATCCGATCCGCCTGCAGGGCCAGATGCCGCGCGCGCGCCTGCTCGAGTGGTTCCGGTCCACGCCCAACGCGGTGCTCTTCGCGACCGGCACCTTCTGGGAAGGCATCGACGTGGTCGGCGACCGGCTCTCGTGCGTGATCATCGACCGCCTGCCGTTCCCCTCGCCTGCCGATCCGCTGGTCGCCGCCCGCATGCAGTCGCTCGAGGCGCGCGGCCAGGACGCGTTCGAAGGCTACATGATCCCGTCGGCGATCGTCCGGCTCAAGCAGGGTTTCGGGCGTTTGATTCGCAGTACGAGCGATCGCGGCGTGGTCGCGCTGCTCGACGGGCGCGCGGCCGCCACCAAGTACGGCGCCACCATCCTGGCCGCGTTGCCGCCGGCGACGCGCATCCATCACCTGGACGAACTGACGGGGTTCTTATCGAAATGAAACGACTCGCACTCATCGCGGCGCTGGCGTCGCTCTTGCTCCCGGTCCAAGCCCTCGCATGGGGATCGACCGGCCATCGCATGGTCAACGATCTCGGCGCGAGCGCGCTGCCCGCGAGCGTGCCCGCGTTCCTACGCACGCCCGGCGCGATCGCCGATATCACCACGCTCGGCCCCGAGATGGATCGCCTCAAGGACTCCGGCGCGTCGTGGGACGCCGACAACGACACCGGGCACTTCCTGGATATCGGCGACGACGGCAAGATCGGCGGCATCATCACCCTCGATGCGCTGCCGCCCAGCTTCAAGGCGTACGACGCGGCGCTGCGCGCGGTCCACCTCGATCCGTTCTCGATGGGCTACGTGCCGTACACCATCCTCGACGGCTGGGAGCAGATCCGCAAGGACTTCGCCTACTATCGTGCAGAGTCGTACGCGCTCGCCCACGCCGCGCGCCCGGCGGACAAGGCGTTCTTCGCCCAGGATCTCGCGCTGCGCGAGCGCCTGACCATCCGCGACATCGGCGTCTGGGGCCATTTCGTCGGGGACGCCAGCCAGCCGCTCCACATCACCGTCCACTTCAACGGCTGGGGCGACTACCCCAATCCGAACGGCTACACGATGAACCACATCCACGCGTTCTTCGAGAGCGCGTACGTGCGCGACCACGCGCAGCGCGCGGCGGTGGCGGCGCTGATGCCCGCCTACGTGCCGGCGAATCCGTCCGGCTTGATCTCGCAGGACGACATGCTCAAGCAGATCGGTGCGTATCTCGCCGCCAGCGCCGCGCGCGTGCAGCCGCTCTACGAACTGCAGAAGTCCGGCGACTTCGACCGCGGCACGCCGGCCGCCACCGCGTTCGTGGACCGGTGCCTGGCGGCCGGCGCCACGCAGTTCCGCAACTGGATCGCGCTCGCGTGGGAGGACAGCCTCAACGAGACCGTGTCGTATCCCAGCGTCGCCGTCCGCGACGTGCTCAGCGGCAAGGTCGTCCTGTCCCCCAAGGCCCTCTCCAGCGACTGAAGGTCGACAACCTGTCATCCCGAGCGTAGTGCGAAGCACGAAGTCGAGGGACCGCTACAAAGCATTGCGGCGGTCCCTCGACTCTGGTCGCTTCGCTCCCGACGCTCGGGATGACAAGAGGGTCAGCCCTCGTCGTTGCCCGTATCGGCCCTGTCATCCCGAGCGTAGTGCGAAGCACGAAGTCGAGGGACCGCTACAAAGCATTGCGGCGGTCCCTCGACTCTGGTCGCTTCGCTCCCGACGCTCGGGATGACAGCGGATCACCCCTCGTCTTTGCCCGCCTCTTCTTTGGCGCGGGTCTGGAGCTCGTTGACGACGTTGGAGTCGGCGAGCGTCGTGGTATCGCCGAGGGCTCTGCCTTCGGCGATGTCGCGCAGCAGACGCCGCATGATCTTGCCCGAGCGCGTCTTCGGCAGTTCCGGCGTGAACGTGATGTACTTCGGGCGGGTGAACTTGCCCAGCTTCTCGGCGACGTGGTCGCGGAGCTCGTCCGCGAGCTTCTCGTCGCCGGCGAGGCCGCCGCGCAGCGTGACGAACGCGTAGATCGCCTGGCCGGTGATGTCGTCGAGCTTCGCGCAGACGGCCGCTTCGGCGACCAGATGGTTGTCGACCAGCGCGCTCTCCACTTCGGTCGTCGAGATGCGGTGGCCGCTGACGTTCATCACGTCGTCGATGCGGCCCATGAACCAGTAGTTGCCGCGCTCGTCGCGCCGGCAGCCGTCGCCGGCGAGATACTTGCCTTCGAACCTCGACCAATAGGCCTCTTCGTAGCGCTCGTCGTCGCCCCAGATCCCGCGCAGCATGCCGGGCCACGGCTGGGTGAGCACGATGTAGCCGCCGCCGCCCCACGGGACGCTCTCGCCCCGATCGTTGACGATGTCTGCGGCGATGCCGGGCAGCGGATGGGTCGCGCTCCCGGGCGGCGTGCTGGTGATGCCCGGCAACGGCGAGATCATGATGCCGCCCGTCTCGGTCTGCCACCAGGTGTCGACGATCGGCGCCTTGCCACCGCCGATGTTCTCGCGGTACCACATCCAGGCTTCGGGATTGATCGGCTCGCCGACGCTGCCGAGCAGGCGCAGGCTGGTGAGGTCGTGCCTCTGCGGATATTCGACGCCCCACTTCATGAACGTCCGGATCGCGGTCGGGGCTGTGTAGAGGATCGTCACCTTGTAGCGCTCGACGATCTCCCAAAGCCTGTCCTTATCGGGGAAGTCGGGCGTGCCTTCGTAGATCACGCCGGTCGCGCCGTTGCAGAGCGGACCGTAGACGATGTACGAGTGCCCGGTCACCCAGCCGATGTCGGCGGCGCACCAGTAGATGTCGGTCTCTTCCTTGAGGTCGAAGACCAGCTTGTGGGTGGCCGAGACGTGCGTCAGGTATCCGCCCGTGGTGTGCTTGATCCCCTTGGGTTTGGCCGTCGTGCCGCTCGTGTAGAGCAGGTACAGCAGGTCCTCGGCGTTCATCGCCTCCGGTGCGCACGCGGCCGGCTGGTCCTTGACGACGTCCTCCCACCAGACGTCGCGGCCGGGCTTCATCGCGACCGGGTCGCCGACGCGCTTGGCGACGATGCAGTGCCGCAGCGACGGCGTCTGCTCCATCGCGACATCGCAGTTCTCCTTGAGCGGCACTTTCTTGCCGCGCCGCCAGCCCTGGTCGGCGGTGATCAGCGCGACGCACTCCGAGTCGTTGACGCGATCGACGATCGAATCCGGCGAGAAGCCGCCGAAGATCACCGAGTGAGCCGCCCCGATGCGCGCGCAGGCCAGCATCGCGACCGGAAGTTCCGGGACCATCGGCATGTAGATCGCGACCCGGTCGCCGCGCTTGACGCCCAGGCCGCGCAGGCCGTTGGCGAAGCGGCAGACGTCGTCGAGCAGCTCCTTGTAGGTGATCGCGCGGCGGTCGCCCGGCTCGCCCTCGAAGTAGTAGGCGATCTTGTCGCCCCTGCCTGCGGCGACGTGGCGATCGAGACAGTTGACCGAGACGTTGAGTTCGCCGTCGCCGAACCACTTCGCGAACGGCTCGTTCCATTCCAACACCGTGGTGAAGGGCTTGCTCCACTCGAGTTTCCGCGCCCACGAGGCCCAGAACGCCTGGTAGTCCTTGGCGGCTTCTTCGTAGATGCCGGGCTGCGCGTTGGCCTGGGCGCTGAAGGCGGGGGACGGCGGAAACGAGCGGCTCTCATCGGAGAGCGCTTCGATGGCTTGCGAATTCATTCGTCGTTTTTTACGGGAACGATGCGCGACGCCTGCCGAAGAAGCGGCCGTGGGATTTTCCGCGGTGCTGCTCGCGCTACTCGTCTCGACCGGTCTGGCTGGGGTGCACTACGGCGCGCCGCCGCCGGACGTGCCGCTGCCGGCCGCATCCGGCGGCACGCTCGGGCTCCAGAAGGGCAAGCCTGCCGTCATCCACTTCTGGGCGACCTGGTGCCACGTCTGCCTGACCGAACTGCCGCGATTCGCGAAACTGGCCAAGCGCTACGGCCCGGCGATCGACCTGATCACGGTCTCGAACGAGCGCGAGGACGTGGCTGCCTCGTACCTGCGGCTGTGGGACATGCGCCTGCCGCTGGTGGCCGACACGTCCGGCGCGGTCTTCAAGGCGTATGGGGTCGGCCCGCTCCCGGCGACGGTCGTGGTCGACACGGCCGGGAACGTCACCTACGTCCAGGTCGGGGAGACCAACGCCGACGCCCTCGACAAAGCCTTGACCTCGGCCCTCGGCAAATCTGGTAGCAGTCCCTTGCCCTGAGTGCTAAGATAGGGCGAATGAGCGACTCCGGGCGCGAGCCCCTGGAACAACGGAAGGCCTACATCCTGGCGACCGTCGTGTACGAATATATCGCGACGGGAGAACCGGTCGGGTCGCAGTCGCTTACCCAGAAGTACAATCTCGGGGTCTCCTCGGCGACCGTCCGGAACGAGATGGCCGAACTGGAAGCGGGCGGCTACCTGGTCCAGCCGCATACGTCGGCGGGCCGGGTCCCATCGGACACCGGCTACCGCACCTATGTCGACGAGCTGATGCAGCCCGAAGTGCTGGCCGTCCCGGAGCGTCGCCGGATCCGCGACGAACTCCGCGACGCGAGCCGCGAACTCGACGAGATCATCGAGGGTGCCACCCGCATGCTCGGCCGCCTCTCGAATAGCCTCGCCTTCGTCACGCGTCCGGAGACCGGTTCGCACGTCTTCAAGCACGTGCAGATGATCTCGCTCGGCGCGCGAACCGGGGTCGCGGTGGTCGTGACCTCGCTCGGCGTCGCGGCTCAGAGCATGTTCGAACTCGGCGCCGATACCGCGCCCGAGGAACTGACCCGGCTCTCCAACGCGCTCAACGCCCGCTTCGCGAACCGCGCCCTGCGCGACATCTCGGACGCCGACGTCGCTGCGGTCGTCCGCGACGCGCGCGTGGCCGACGAACTGCGCGCCGTGGTCGCGACGGCACTGCGCTCGGCGCGATCCAACGACGAGCCCGGCGTCACCGCCGCCGGCGCCCAGAACCTGCTCGACCAGCCCGAGTTCCGCGACGTCTCGAAGCTGCGTTCGATCCTGCGCATCGTCGAAGAGCAGAAGACGCTCTACGATCTGGTCGCCGACGCGATGAACGTCGAGGCGCCTCGGGTGAAGATCGGGCGCGAGCTCGGCTCCGAGGAGTTGAGCGACCTCTCGGTCGTGACCGTGCCGTACCGGTTCGGCAAGCATGCCATCGGCATGCTCTCGATCCTGGGTCCCCGCCGCATGCCCTACGCCCGGTTGATGGCGCTCGCCGCCGGCACCGCCGACACGCTTTCCGAACGCCTCGCCGACGTCGAGATCAAGTAAAGAGATAATGCCGACCAAAGACTATTACGAGACGCTCGGCGTCGGGCGCGACGCGTCCGGGGACGAGATCAAGCGCGCCTACCGCGGCCTCGCCCGCACCCACCACCCCGACGTCGCGCACGACAAGTCGGACGCCGAGCATCGCTTCAAGGAGATCAACGAAGCGTACGAGGTGCTGTCGGATCCGAACAAGCGCGCCCAGTACGACCGCTTCGGCACGGTCGGCAACGGGATGGACGGCGGCTTCGGCGCGAACTTCGGCTCGGCCGGCTTCGGCGATATCTTCGACATGTTCTTCGGCGCCGCGTCCGGCGGCGGCGCCGCCGAGCGTCAGGCCCGGCGCAGCGGACCGGCCCGGGGCTCGGATCTGCGCTACAACATGGAGATCACGCTCGAAGAGGCGTTCGCGGGCACGACCAAAGAGATCGCGTTCGCGCACCTGGCGCAATGCGAGACGTGCAAGGGCAGCGGCGCGGCGCCCGACGCGCTGATCGTCCCGTGCGAACGCTGCCAGGGCTCCGGCGTGATGCGTCAGGTCCGCCAGACGCCGCTCGGCCAGTTCGTGACGCAGGCCGCCTGTACCGCATGCAATGGCGAAGGCCAGCGCATCACCCAGCCGTGCGAGACGTGCGGCGGTCGCGGCCGCCACGAGGTCGAGCGCAAGCTCAGCGTCAAGGTGCCGGCCGGGGTCGACGACGGATCGCGCATCCGCATCCCAGGCAGCGGCGAGGCCGGCATCCGCGGCGGCGCGGCCGGCGATCTGTTCGTCTATCTCAACGTGCCGCAGCATCGCATCTTCCGGCGGGAAGGCCTCGACACGTTCGTCGACGTGCCGATCGCCTACGTGCAGGCCGCCCTCGGCGCGACCATCACCGCACCCTCGCTCGAAGGCGACCTGCAGGTCGCCGTTCCGGCCGGCACTCAGACCGGGACCACGCTGCGCCTGCGCGGGCGCGGCATGCCGACCGTGCGCGGTACGCAGCGGGGCGACCATCACGTCACCGTGCACGTGGTCGTCCCGAGCAAGTCGAACAAACGCCAGCGCGAACTGCTCGAAGAGTACGCGCGCGCCGGCGGCGACGCGATCGAGGAGAAGTCGTTCTTCGACCGCGTCAAAGACGCGTTCAAGCCGGACTAGCGCGCGCGATGCCGGCGCGGTTCTTCCTGGAGGGGACGCACGCGGTCGGCGACGTGGTCGCGCTCGACCCGGGCGACGCCCGTAAGGTGGCGACCGTGCTGCGGATGCGCGACGGCGACGAAGTCGAAGCGATCGACTCGGCATCGACCCGCTATCGGGCCGGCGTCGCGATCGACGGCGCCGCGGTCCGCGTGCGCTTGCTCGAGGTCGTCGCCGGACGGCCGCAGTTGGGTCCGCGCGTCGCGGTCGCCCAGGGCATCCCCAAAGGCCAGAAGATGGACTTCGTGGTCGAGAAGCTGACCGAGCTCGGCGCCGCCGAGATCGTGCCGCTCCGCAGCGCGCGCGCGGTCGCCGACGCGAGCCCGGCGAAGCTGGAGCGGTGGCGCCGATTGGCGCGGACCGCCGCGATGCAATGCGGTCGGGTCGACGTGCCGGCGGTCGGCGAACCCATCGATATCGACGGGCTGTCGGCGCGCTGCGCCGCGTTCGACGTGGTCCTGGTGCCCTGGGAATCGGCCGAGCCGTCGCCGCTGCGCGACGTCTTGCCCGGTCTGCTGGCCGGCGCGCGCAGCGTGCTGATCGCGATCGGTCCCGAAGGCGGATTCGCCCAGGACGAGGTCGCCCGACTGCAAGCCGCCGGAGCCCATGCCGTGTCGCTCGGCGGCCGGATCCTTCGCACCGAGACGGCGGGCCTCGCTTTGCTCGCCATCCTCGATTACGCCGTCTAAGCACGTACGGGATGACAGGAGTCGCATTCTGTCGTATAAGGTACGTTTAGCGATGGGCAGTTATCCGTTTTCATTCGTCATCCCGACCTACAACGAAGCCGGCGGCATCGAGAAACTGCTGCGTGCGGTCGACGGCGTGTTCAAAGCCAACGACCTCGACGGCGAGATGGTGGTGGTCGACGATAACTCGCCCGACGGCACCGGCACGATCGTCGACCGGCTCGCGACGGAACTCCCGGTCCGCTGCCTGCATCGCCCCGGCAAGCTCGGACTTTCGAGCGGCGTGATCGACGGCTGGAAATTCGCGCGCCCCGAGTCGCTCGCGGTCGGCTGCATGGACGGCGACTTCAGCCACGACATCGCGATCGTGCCGAAGATGGTCGAGGCGCTCGCGTCCGGCCGGTACGGGCTCGCGATCGGCAGCCGCTACGTGCCCGGCGGCGGCATCGCCAACTGGCCCCAGAAGCGCATCGTCACCTCCAAGGTGGCGTGCCTGCTCGCCCGCCCCCTGACCCCCATCCGCGACATCACCAGCGGATTCTTGCTGGTCCGTCGCGACGCGCTCGAAGGCGTCGAGCTCGATCCGATCGGGTTCAAGATCGGTCTCGAAGTGGTCGCCAAGGCGCATTACGGCAAGGCCCTCGAGATCCCGTACGTCTTCACGGACCGCGTCGTCGGTGAATCGAAGCTGAACCGGAGCGAGATCTTCAACTATCTCAAGCAGCTGCGCAAGCTCTACGGCGCCCGCTTCTTCGGAAAGGCCGCGCGCTGATGCCGATGCCGGAATGGCTGCGCATCCGGCGCAGCGCGACCGACGAGACCCGCGACGCGGCCCTGTGGTCGAAGTGTCCGAAGTGCGGCGAAGTGCTGTACCGCCGGGATCTCTCGGCCAATCTCGACGTCTGCCCCAAGTGCGGACACCATTTCCGCATGAACGCGTACGACCGGATCGCGATGATCGTCGACGGCGATTTCATCGAGATCGGCAACGACGTCTTGCCCGGCGATCCGCTGGAGTGGACCGATAAGAAATCCTACGCCGTAAAACTGGCCGGCGATCGCGAGAAGAGCGGCCTGAGCGAAGCGGTCGTGTGCGGCTTCGGCAAGATCGGCGGTCACGACGTGGCGCTCGGCGTGATGGACTTCCATTTCCGCGGCGGCACGATGGGTTCGGTCGTCGGCGAACGACTGGCGCTCCTGCTCGAAGGCGCGCACGCGCGCAAGCTGCCGTGCATCGTCTTCACCGCGTCCGGCGGCGCCCGCATGGAAGAGGGCATGCTCGCCCTGATGCAGATGGCCAAGACGACCGCGGCGGTCGCCCGGCTGATGGAGGCCGGGCTGTTCTTCGGGATCGTGCTCACGGACCCGACCACCGGCGGCGTCTCGGCGTCGTTCGCGTTCGAGGCCGACGTCATCTATGCCGAGTCGAGGGCGATGATCGGCTTCGCCGGACGCCGCGTGATCGAGCAGACCATCCGTCAGAAGCTGCCGGACCAGTTCCAGACGGCCGAGTTCCTCCTGGAGAAGGGACATATCGACGCCGTGGTCGATCGCCACGATCTCAAGGCGACGTTGACGCGCACGCTCGAGTACGTCGCCGCCGGATCGCGCGCGAGGACGTCCGCGTGAACCTGATCGTGGAACGCGAAAAGGGCCTCCTGGAGTTGGAGAAGCGGATCGCCGAGCTGCGGTCCGTCAACGCCAATCAGCCGGTCGACATGTCGCCCGAGATCCTGGCCCTCGAGAAGAAGTACTCCGAGATCCAGTTCGAGATCTTCGGCGCGCTCACGCCGTGGCAGAAGGTCCACATGGCGCGCCATCCGAGCCGTCCGACCTCGCTCGACTACATCTCGCAGTTCGACCGGTTCGACGAGCTCCACGGCGACCGGCACTTCCGCGACGACCCGGCCATCGTCGGCGGGTTCGCCATGCTGCACGGCCGCGCGATCGTCGCGATCGCCCAGCAGCGCGGCCGCGACACCAAGGAGAATCTGCGCCGCAACTTCGGGATGGTGACGCCCGAAGGCTATCGCAAGGTCAAGCGGCTGGCCCACCTGGGCTCGCGGCTGGGGCTGCCGGTCGTCACGTTCGTCGACACCAAGGGCGCCGACCCGGGGATCGCTTCCGAGGAACACGCCCAGGGCGAGGCCATCGCCTCGTGCCTCTACGAGTTCGTGTTGGCCAAGGTCCCGATCGTCGCGACCGTGATCGGCGAGGGCGGCTCGGGCGGGGCCTTGGCCCTGGCCATCGCCGACCGGGTGGTGATGCTCGAGCACAGCGTCTATTCGGTGGCCTCGCCCGAGGGCTGCGCGGCCATCCTGTGGGGCGACGCCGGGAAAGCGGAAGAAGCGGCGACCCGGTTGAAACTAACGGCTCAGGACCTGGCGGGGTTCGGCATCGTCGACGAGATCGTGCCGGAACCGTTGGGCGGCGCGCATCGCGACCCGGGAGGCGTGGTGTCGCGCGTACTCGAGGCGATCGATGCCTCGCTTACCGAGCTCGCGACGTCGGACGCGACGTCGCTGCTGGAGGCGCGTTATCGAAAATATCGGCGGCTAGGCGCTTGGCAGGGCGAGCGACTGGAAACGGCCCGACACCAGACGTGAAGCGGAATCCGCGCTCGTCCGGTCTTCTGCATCTCGCCGGGCGTCTCGGCGTCGCGGCTCTCGCGTCGCTGATCTTCCTGCTGGTCGGCATCCAGTTCGCGCGCGTGATCGGCGACAACGTCGCGATGGCGCACGAACTCGCATCGGTCCAGAGCGACATCAAGGTGCTCGAAGCGCGCAAGCGGACCCAGTTGCGCGAACTCCGCCGGCTGGCCGATCCGGACGGCGCGATCCCCGAGATCCACGACCGCCTGCGCCTGGTCAGCCCGAACGAGGCGATCGTCTTCGTCAAACCGAGCCCGGCCCCGCCCAAGTAGGCGCGCTCGTGCCGTCGCTCGTCCGCGGTCAAGTCCTCAACGTCAGCGCCTATGGGGCGACGGTCCGCCTGGAGACCGGCGAGCTGACGAGCGCGCCGCTGATCGACGTCGAGACGCACCGCGCGCAGTACGAGCGTTCGCTGACCGGACACAAACCGCTGACGTTCGAACTGCGCGAAGGACGCCGGCCGTCGGTGACGCTCGCGCCGCAGATCACCGACGACGCGCTCGACGGGCAGATCGCCGGTTTCTTGCGCGAAAGCGAAGAGCGGCAGCCCTCCGGCGACGTCTCGCCCGAACATCGGCATTTCCTCAAGAAGAAGCAACGCGCGTCGCGCTTCACGCAATGAACGCGGTCGTCTCGATCGGGACCAACTCCACCCGCGTCCTGCTCGCCGACCTCGACGAAGACCCGCCCCGAGCGATCTTCGCGCGCTCGATCGGCACGCGCTTGGGCGAGGGGCTGCGCGACCGCGGGCGCTTGAGCGACGAGGCCATCGTCCGGACCCTGGCCGCCGTCCAGAGCCACGCGCGGTCGCTGCGCGGGCGGGCCGACGACGTCGTCGCGATCGCGACCAGCGCCGTCCGTCGCGCGGATAACGGCCCCGCGTTCGCGGCGAAGGTAGAGAAGATCCTCGGCACCCCGCTGCACGTGCTGACCGGCGACGAAGAGGGCCTCGCGTCCTATCGCGGCGCGATCTCGGCGCTGCCGCCGTCGTCGGGGAACACCGGCGTGGTCGACACGGGCGGAGGGAGCACCGAGTACGCGGTCGGGAGCGGGACGTTTCCCGAGCGGGTCGCGTCCTGCGAGATCGGCGCGGTGCGCTTGACCGAGACGTGTCCGGGTCTGTCGGGCGAAGCCGGCGCGGTCGAAGCCCCGGTGCTCGCGCGCGCGAAAGAGATCGCGCGCGCTCTGCTCGCGCCGATGCGCGAGTTCCCCGCGATCGAGCGCCTGGCGCTGGTCGGCGGGAGCGCGACCACCGCAGCCTCGCTGCTGCGCGGCGACCGGACGCCGTTCGTCACCGCTGCGATCGCGCGCGCCGACGTGCTCGCGACGCTCGCGCGGCTGTGCGCGATGCCGCTCGAACGTCGCCGCGAACTGCCCGGGATGAACCCCCAGCGCGCCGATATCTTGCCCGCCGGACTGATCGTGCTCGACGCCGTCTTCGAGACGATCGGGCTCGATCGCGCGACCGCGACGTCGTCCGATCTGCTTATGGGATATCTCTTGATCCGGCGCGAAGGCGGCCTCGTAACGTCCTGACTAGGAGGCTCGCATGTCCCTGCGCCGGGTGGCTCTCGCACTCATCGCTTCGTTCACGATGCTCGGCGCGGCCGCGCCGGCATCGCATTTCTCGCTCGACGCCGTCCTCTCGGCGCCGTACGTCGACGAGGTGGACGCGTCGCCCGACGGTACGACCGTCGCCTACATCGCCCACGAACGAGGTCTGCGCAACGTCTACGTCGCGCGCGACGGCAAGGTCCGGCGGGTGACCGCCTTCGACACCGACGATGGCGAAGAGATCGGGGCGCTCGCGTTCTCGCGCGACGGCGGAGCGGTCACGTACGTCCGCGGCGGCGGCTACAACCGCGAGGGCCAGGTCGCCAATCCGCGTTCGTTCCCGGTCCCGCCGGAGCGGGTGATCTGGGTCGCCGACACCCACGGCGGCGCGCCGTTGTCGGTCGGGGTCGGCAACTCGCCGTACCTCTCGCCCGACGGCTCGCGCCTGATCTACGCGTCGCACGGGCGCCTGATGAGCGTCGATCTGACCTGGGACGGCGCCACGCTGAAATCGCTCGGCAAGCCGGTCGAGCTGCTCTCGATCCGCGGCGGAATCGGCGACGAACGCTTCTCGCCGGACGGCTCGAAGCTCGCGTTCTCCAACGGTCGCGGCGATCACGGCTTCATCGCGATCTACGATTTCGCCGCCAAGACCTACCTCTACGCGTCGCCCGCGTTCGCGCAGGACTACGCACCGGCATGGTCGCGCGACGGCAAGCGCGTCGCCTTCCTGCGGCTGCCCGGCGATCGCGAGGAGGCCGATCCGTACGTCGACGTCCGCGAAGCGCCCTGGGAGATCTGGGTCGCCGACGCCGCGACCGGCAACGCCAACCGCATCTATCGCGCGCCGCTCGGACGCGGTCAAGATTTCTACGGTCTCGCCGCCGACGACCAGCTCTTCTGGCTCGCCGACGGCAGCATCGTGTTCCCGTCGGAACGCAGCGGCTGGCGCCAGCTGTGGGCCGTCCGGGCGAGCGGCGGCGCGGCGCGCCCGCTGATGCGCGGGACGTTCGAGGCGGAGAGCGCGGTCGAATCGGTCGACGGTACGCGGATCGTGTATGCGACCAACGAAGGCGACATCGACCGGCGTCACATCTGGAGCGTCGGTTCGAACGGCGTTCCGCGGCAGCTGACGGGCGGGACGTCCGACCAATGGTTCCCGGCGGCGCTCGCCGGCGGCGGCATCGCCTACGTGGATGCCGGCTGGAAGACGGTGCCGACGGTGACGACGCGCTCGGCCGGCGGCGCGACCGCGTCGCTCGGCCCGAACTCGGGCTCGTTCCCGGTGGCCGACGTCGTCCGCCCGCAGCTCGTGACGTTCCGCTCGACCGACGGTCTGCTGCTGCACGGCCAGGTCTTCGTGCCGAACGACGGCAAGGCCAAGCACTGCGGCGTGATCTTCACCCACGGCGGCTCCCAGCGCCAGATGCTGCCCGGCTTCCACTACATGGAGGCCTACGCGAATCTCTACGAGACGAATCAGTACCTGGCCGATCGCGGCTGCGTGGTCGTCTCGATCAACTATCGCGGCGGGATCATGTACGGCCACGACTTCCGCGAAGCCAAGAAGAAAGGCGAGCGCGGCGGCAGCGAGTACCTCGACCTGATGGGCGGTACGCGCTACCTGCTCTCGCGTTCGGACGTCGATCCCAAGCGCGTCGGCATCTACGGGCTTTCCTACGGCGGCTACATCACCGCCCTCGGTCTGGCGCGCCACTCGGATATCTTCAAGGTCGGGTTCGACATGGCCGGCGTCCACAATTGGGCGACCATCATGGACAGCGATTACGGCCGCCCGGTCGGCACCCCCGCGGAACGCAAGATCGCCTACGACGCCTCGCCGGTCGCCGCCATCGGGACCTGGACCTCGCCGGTCTTCCTCGCGCAGGGCGACGACGATCGCAACGTCCCGTTCTCGCAGGGCGAGGACCTGGCGCTGCGCCTCCGGGCAAAAGGCGTCGAGGTGCAGACCGCGGTCTTTCCGAACGAGACCCACGAGATGACGCTCGCCTACCGCGACTCGCTGCGCATGTTCGGCGGCGGGTTGGGGTTCTTGCTGGCCCATCTGGGGGAATAGACGCACCATGAAAGATCCGAAAGACCAGGAGATCCTCGACCACATCAACGCGCTGGTCGAGGAAGAGCACGACCTGCGCGGCCGCGAGGAGACGGCCGTGCTGCTGCAGGCAGACGCCGACCGCCTCGCCTCGATCGAGGTCCAGCTCGACCGCTTCTGGGATCTCTTACGCCAGCGCCGCGCTCGCCGCGACGCAGGCCAGGACCCCGACGACACCAGCATGCGCCCGGCCGACATCGTCGAACACTACCAGCAATAGACCCACCCGGGATGGTGGTGGAATTGGCAGACACAGCAGACTTGACGTCGTTTGAGCCGTAGGAAGGGAAACCGCCTACGGGATGCGCTCAAAGTCGGTGGACTCTCTGCGGAAACGCCGCGTGACAACGCCGAGCCAAGCTTCGCGAAAGCGGAGAAGGTGTAGAGACTGGACGGGCGCGGCCTACGTGAACTCGATTCATACGGTCAAGGCACAGTCCGGACCACAAACGCGAGAGCGGTAGCGAAAGCTATAGTGGTGCGAAAATCTGCAGTTCGAAAGAACGTCCGGGTTCGACCCCCGGCCATCCCAAGAAGTTTGTCATCCCGAGCGTCGGGAGCGAAGCGACCAGACTCGAGAGACCGGCGTAGCGCTCAACGCGCGACGGGGCAGCTCACGGGCGGCACGTGCGGCTCGATGTCGTAGCTGAAACCGCTCGGATGGTAGGTGATCGAACCCGTGAAGACCACGACCGCGTACCCGAACGGAATCCCCCGGACGTTGCACAATTGCGGCCGGACCGTCGCCTCCGAGGACACGCGCCCGAGGAAGTGGACTTTGTACAGGCTCCCGGCGGCGATGCAGCAGACGTTGAAGATGGTCGTGTGACCTGGGAGGGTCTGGGCGCGTTCTATGACAATGCTGCCGAGCGTCAGATTCAGCGGAATCCAGCCGGTACCGGCACCGTTCTTGAGAACCACTTCATCACGCACTTCGATGAAACCATTATGGATATTCACGTGATCTGGGATCACCGTTTGCGCGTTCGCCGCGAGCGGCGCGGCGGTGACGACGAGCGCGAGGCTCAGGCAGAGGCGACGAAACACGGGATCCTCCAGAAGAAGCGTCGGTTCCCTCGCAACGTTGGCGGGCAAGCGAGGGTTCCCTCGCCACGATCATTTTTTCTGATGGAGGCCGACCGTATTGCCTTCGGGGTCTTCGAACGACGCCGTGCGACAGGTCGGATAGTCCGTCGCCGCTTCGTCGGCGCGCTTCGCGCCGTCGCGGATCGCCGCTAGCGCAGCCTCGATGTCATCGACCTCGAACACGACCCCAGCGCCCGACCCGGCGGGTCGGCCGAGCATCTTCTCGGGGACGAGACTGAACCAGTGATCGTTGCCGAGGTCGAACTCGACCAACTGCGCCGCCTCCTCGTTCGGATGGGCGCGGTCGACCTTCAGGCCGAGCGTATCGCGGTAGAATGCCAGGAGCCTCGCGACGTCCTTGCCGGGGTAGGCCGTGTAGGCGATAGACGTGACGTTCATGTCCCGTTCTACCCCGGATCGAGTACACTGCTAAACATGCGCATGAACCGGGTCACCGTCACGATGCCGGACCTCGACGCCGGCTGGCGTTTCTACACCACGCTCGGTCTGAACCCTATCGTCGATTCTCGCCCGAGGTACGCGCGTGTTCGATGCCTCGACGGCGACGGCACGTTCTCGATTCAACAGGCCGAGGCCGCACCGGGCGGCACGACGATCTACTTTCGAGTGCGACGACCTTGATGGGACGGTCGCGCAGTTGAAGCGGGACGGGGTCGTCTTCGCGTGCGGGCCTGACGACAAGCCGTGGCTCTGGCGCGAGGCCGAGCTCCACGATCCGGCGGGGAACCGGATCGTGGAGCTCTTCCACGCCGGCGAGAACCGCCTGACACCGCCATGGGTACTACCGGCGCCCGGTATCGGGTATACTAGCAGCATGAACCCGACTGACGACGACCTCGAACGCGAGAAGCGGGTCGAACGCGCCATGGGCGTGTTCGGCGACACCGACATGGACCCGAACCGCGACGACCAGAAAGACATGCATCACGGCGAAGGCGATACCGTCGACGAGGAAAAGAAACCCGACAAGTGAACGCGGGCCGTGCGGCGAATCGTCGTCTATGGCTGCATTTATCTTCGATCTCGATGGGACGCTGGTCGATAGCGTCTACCAGCACGTTCTGGCGTGGCATACGGCGCTGCGCGACTGCGGCTTCAATCTCTCGGTCTGGAAGATCCATCGTCGTATCGGGATGAGCGGCGGGCTGTTGATGCGCGCGCTGACGCGCGAGCTCGGCGTGGCGAACGTCGACGAGGCGATGGCCGAGAAGCTGCGGCTGGCGCACAAGGACGAGTACCTCCGGCTGCTGCCGCAGGTGCAACCGCTGCCGGGTGCGATCGAACTGCTCCAAGAGCTGACCGGTTCCAAGGTGCCGTGGGCGATCGCGACCAGCGGCGCGCTCGAGACGGCCAAGCCCGCGCTCGACATGCTGCAGATCCCGGCGAGCATCCCGATCATCACGCGCGATCAGGTCAAGCGCGCCAAGCCCGATCCGGATCTCTTCTTGCGCGCGGCCGAGAAGCTGGGCATCGATTCGACCCAGGCGATGGTCGTGGGCGATAGCGTGTGGGACATGCTCGCCGCGCGCCGCGCGAACTTCCTCGGCGTCGGCATCCTGGCCGGGGGCTACGGCGAGCAAGAGCTGGTCCAGTCCGGCGCCTACCGGGTCTATGCGGATCCGCAAGAGATGCTGCAGCACCTCGACGAACTCGGCGTCCGTGACGACTAAAGCATCCCACCTCTTCCGTCCGCTCACCATGCGCGGGCTCACGGTCGAGAACCGTCTGGTGGTCTCGCCGATGTGCCAGTATTCCGCCGTCGACGGCAGCGCGAACGACTGGCATCTGGTCAATCTCGGCCAGTTCGCGCTCTCGGGTCCCGGCATCGCGTTCTTCGAGGCGACCCACGTCAGCCCGGAAGGACGCATCACGACCGGCTGTCTCGGCCTCTATAGCGACGCGAACGAGGAAGGTATCGCGCGGGTCGTGCGGTTCGTCAAGCAGTTCGGGCGCTCGCCGGTCGGCGTCCAGCTCGCGCACGCGGGCCGCAAGGCTTCGACCATGATCCCGTGGCTCGGCAACGGCCCCGACCGCGGGCCCGGCGGGTGGGAGCCGGTCGCGCCGTCGGCGATCGCCTATAAGCCGGACTGGCTCGTGCCGCGCGCGCTGGACGACGCCGGATTGCAGAAGGTCCGCGACGACTTCGCGGCCGCCGCCGGTCGCGCCGACCGCGCCGGCATCGACCTGATCGAACTCCACTTCGCGCACGGCTATCTGGCGCACGAGTTCCTCTCGCCGCTCGCGAACGCGCGCACCGATGCGTACGGCGGATCGCTCGAGAACCGCATGCGCTTTCCGCTCGAACTCTTCGATCTGGTCCGCGCGGCCTGGCCCGAGCGCAAGCCGCTCGGCGTCCGGATCTCGGCGACCGATCACGTCGCGGGCGGCTGGGATCTCGACGGCTCGCTGGCGCTCGCCGAGCGGCTCAAGGCGCGCGGCTGCGACTTCATCGACGTCTCGAGCGGCGGCCTGCATCCGGATCAGAACATCGAGGCGAAGCCGGGCTATCAGGTCCCGTACTCGGCCGCGATCAAGCGCGCGACGGCTATCGCGACGATCTCGGTCGGCGCGATCACCAAGGTCGACCAGGCCGAGCGGATCCTCGCACGTGGCAATGCCGACATGATCGCGATCGCGCGCGGGTTCCTGCGCGACCCGCGCTGGACCTGGGACGCCGCCGACGCCCTGGGCGGCGAAGCGTTCTGCCCGCCGCAGTACGTGCGCGGACGAGCGACCGAGCGCCCGTAGGTCGGGCCCGACGCCGCACCGAAGGGGCGATCCATGCGCTATCTCTCGATCGCCCTCGTACTGCTGATGGCCGCCGGTCTCGGATGCACGACCGTCGCCCAAGCCGGACCCTGCAAAGGCAGCCTCGGTTACGGGTTCTTCTATGCAAAGCGCATCGGGGGCGGCCACTTGGAATACGTCAACGCGATCCACAACGCGAGCGCGAAGCCGCTGACGTTCACGCTGCACGTGTGGGGAATTCATCCCCCGGACTCTGCGAAGCTGGCGACGCAGACGTTGCGGGTCGGAGCCGGAGCGACGGTGGACGTCGGGATCGCCTACAGCACGAGCCAATACTTCGGACAAAGCGGTTTGCGCCGGCTCTTCGACACGACAGCGAAGACCAATTTCCCGACGCTATCGCTGACCGATTGTCTCCCCTAGGCGGCTGACTTGAGACGCGCGAGGAGCCGGATCACGGACCGCTCCTCGCCGCTGAGCCCGTCTTTGACCGGGCCGGCGCGGAACGTCCCGAGCGTGCCGTTCTCGAGATAGGCCTCCACGATGACCGGGTGCACGTAGCACTTGCGGCAGACGGTCGGCGTATTGCCGAGCCGCGCGGCGACGATCTTCATCGCGTCGGCGACCTGACGTTTACGCTCGGCCTCGCTCTCGATCGGCGACCGGTCGACCAGCAGCAGCGCGCACGCGACCGTGCCCTCCCACGTGCGGAAATCCTTGGCCGAGAAATCGTCGCCCGAGATCGCGCGGATGTAGTCGTTGACGTCGCTCGACTCGACGGCGTGCGCCTCGCCGTCGTCGCCCACATACTGGAACAGCCGCTGCCCGGGCAGGTCCTGGCAGCCGCGCACGATCTTGGCGAGGCGCCGGTCCTCGAGCGAGATCGCGTGCCGGATCTTGCTCTTCCCGCGGAACGAGAAGCGCATCTCGCCGCCGCTCACGCGGACGTGCGAGTTCTTCATGGTCGTGAGCCCGTACGAGCCGTTGTCCTTGGCGTATTCCTCGTTGCCGATGCGGATGGTGGTCGTCTCGAGCAGGCGGACCACCGCCGCGAGCACTTTCTCGCGCGGCATGCCGGGCAGGCGCAGATCCCGCTCGACCTGTCGGCGGATCTTCGGCAGGGCCTTGGCGAACGCGATCGTCCGGGCGTACTTGGTCTCGTCGCGGGCCTCGCGCCACTTGGCGTGATAGCGATATTGCTTGCGGCCTCGTGCGTCGCGTCCGGTCGCCTGGATATGCCCGTTGGCGTACGGCGAGATCCACACGTCGGTATAGGCCGGCGGGATCGCCAGCGCCCGGATGCGGTCGAGGGTCGCGCGGTCGGTCACCCGCTTGCCGTCGGGCCCGACGTAGCCGAAGCCCTTCCCGGAGGCTACGCGCCGGATCCCGGGCAGATCGTCGCCGACGTAGCGCAGGCCGGCCGAGCGAGCATCGGCGGCAGCCGCTTCGTCGTTCACCTGGAGCATCGTTCCCACGGCTGCGGGATTGAATCCGGCCCGGCTCGGGAAGGCTTGAGACATGACCGCCAAGCGATGGTCGCAGGACGTCAGCGAACACAGCAACGCGCTCGATCTTCAGCGCGGCGTCTTCGAGCTGGACGACCCCAAGGCCATCGCCCAGTCGCTGAAGCGATCGGCGGAGCAGAGCTCGCGGCGCAAATCGAGTCCGTACCGTTCGGCCATGTCGATGCTCACGTTCTATATGAACCGGGCCGGCAAGAACTTGCCGGAGGATCGCCGGCACGTCCTGGAACGAGCTAAGGACGAATTGCGCGCCGCTTTCGGACGGGAGTAGTATGGCTGAAGTCTTCGGTTCCCAGGGTGCTACGGTCGCGACCGGCGGCGAGTACGAGTGTTCCGAGTGCGGCGTCCGCCGGCACTTCGCCGCAGGAGAGACCTTCCCGGCGGACCACCACCCGGACAAGCCCTGGACGCTCTATCTGGCGGACTCCGCGCCGGGCACGTAGACTCAGGCGGCGGCGGCCGCCCGCCCGGTGCCTCCAGAAACCTGATCGTTTTATCAGGTTTTCGGCAGGTCCGAAGGCCGAAAAGCCCCAATCAACCCGGGTTATCCCGGCGCACTTCGTCGGGTTTCGTCGCGTTTTTGGAGGTCTTTTCCGCGTGAAGATCGTGGCCACGGTCAAACTCGTCCCCGACCCGAACGGCGAGAAGCGTATCGATCCGGGCACGAAGCGCCTGGTCCGTACGGGCGTCGAGACGGTGCTCAATCCGTACGACGAGTACGCCGTCGAAGCGGCCTTACAATTGAAAGAGAAGCTGGGCGGCGATACGACCGTGACCGTCTTCTCGATGGCGCCCGAGAGCAATAAGGAAGTCTTGCGCAAGGCCCTCGCGATGGGCGCGGACGATGCGGTCCTCGCCACCGATGCGGAACTCGGCGGCAGCGACGTGTACGCGACCGCCGCCGCGATGGCCGCCGGGCTCAAGAAGGTCGGTTTCGATCTCGTGATCTGCGGCGGTCTCTCCGACGACGGCAGCACCGGCGGCGTGCCGGGCGCGCTCGCCGAGCATCTCGGCGTTCCGGGCCTCACCAACGCGCGCCACGTCGACGTGGTCGACGGCAGGCTCCGCGCGCAGCGCGAGACGGACTCGGGCTATCAGGTGGTCAGCGGTCCGCTCCCCGCGCTGGTGAGCGTCACGATGGCGATCGGCGAACCGCGCTACGCCTCGCTCAAGGGCATCATGGGCGCCAAGAAAAAGCCGATCGAGGTGCTCTCGGCCGCCGACCTCGGTCTCACGCCGGTCGGAGCCGCCGCGGCCAAGACGGAACTCTTGAGCGTCGCCCCCCCGTTCACTCGCGAGAAGGCTCGCGTGGTCGAGGCCGCCGATGGTCCCAGCGGCGCCCAAGCGATCTACGCTTTCCTGAAAGAGCGGAAACTCGTCTGATGAACAACGTGCTGATCTTCGTCGAGCACGCCAAAGGCTCGACGCGCAAGGTGACCTTCGAACTCGCGACCCACGCGCGGCGGATCGCCGACGCCCTGGGCGGCAAGGCGCACGCCGTCGTGCTCGGCGCCGGAGCGAAAGAACTCGCCGAACAGCTCAAGAGCTATCCGCTCGACACGGTGCACGTGGCCGAAGACGGCGACGTTGACGCGTACCTGATCGACCCCTCGGTCGACTACGTCGAAGCCGCCGCGCGCGAGATCGGCTCGGCCCTCGTGCTGGTGCCCAACACCATGTACGGCCGCGATATCGCGGGCCGGCTGGCGGCGCGGCTCGGCGCCGGCTTCACCGCCGACGTCACCGACATCACCGTCGACGGCGGAACGGTATCGTGCGTCTCGCCGAAGCTGGGCGGCGCCGCCATCACGACCTGCGCGCTGCGCGGTTCGGACTTCGGCGTCACGACCGTCCGGCCGAACGCGTTTGCTGCTCAGGCCGGCGGCCCGGGTGCGAGCGTCGTCGAGCTGGCCAAGCCTGCCGGTAGAACGTACGCCATGAAGATCGAATCGAACGTCGAGGAAGCCTCGGGCGAACTCGGCCTGGAAGAAGCGCCGGTCGTGATCGCGGGCGGCCGCGGTCTGGGCGGCCCCGAGCCGTTCGACACGCTGCTCAAACCGCTGGCCGACGCCCTGGGCGGCGCGGTCGGCGCGTCGCGCGCGGCGGCAGACGCGGGCTGGGTGCCCTACTCGCTGCAGATCGGCCAGACCGGCAAGACGGTCAGCCCGAACCTCTACCTTTCCGCCGGGATCTCCGGCGCCATCCAGCACAAAGTCGGTATGCGATCTTCGGGAACGATCGTTGCCATCAACAAGGACGCAACCGCACCGATCGCCGAGTTCTCGGACTTGCTG
>Ga0207667_10001136_pt1 | contig 33505 bp, 29 predicted proteins | sample KBSCornC52_FD_184301 | JGI IMG/M metagenome (GOLD analysis project Ga0207667, IMG submission 184301) | Corn rhizosphere microbial communities from Kellogg Biological Station, Michigan, USA - KBS Corn C5-2 (SPAdes) (version 2) | ecosystem: Host-associated > Plants > Roots > Rhizosphere > Soil ...
CCTGATCCCTGAAGTTCGTGTTGACAGCTCATCAAAAAACACCATGTTTACTGATGGCGGTGGCAACCTGACCAGCAGCGCCAGCCAATTTGTACTGGCTGCTGTGTATGCGTTTTAAAAATACGTTTTTGCCTCACCGCGGCCCTCTCCAACCGCGTGCCGGTTTAGGTTTAACGGTGGCGAAAAGAGAGGGAGGCTAAACGGGAATGTTGATTTAAGATAAACGCGGATTATTTTTATTATAATTAATTATTGTTTGGTTAATTGTAGTTTGGTTTGATTGAGATTCGCGTAAAAAAGGGGGTGCTTGCGCCCCCTTTATAAGGTTTTGACTATAATGTTGAAAAGGGTTGCAGGTGTTATAAAAGTTGAAATTTAATCAGATAACTTTTATAACATTTACAACTTCTTCAACTATTACAACCAATTATGAACGAAGAAAATAAAGAGCAATCGGTTGAGCATTTTCTCGAGTTGATTAAAAAATCGAGGCGGGGAAAGTTTAAGATTTATATTGGCATGAGTGCCGGTGTGGGTAAAACTTATCGGATGCTGAAAGAATCCCGGAGTTTGCTGCGCAATGGTATCGATGTAAAAATTGGCTATATAGAAACCCACAATCGTAAAGAAACGCATGCCCTGCTTGAAGGGTTGCCCATTATACCGCGGCGTAAGTTGTTTTATAAAGGGAAGGAACTGGAAGAAATGGACCTGAACGCTATCATCAACCTGCACCCCGAAGTTGTTGTGGTTGATGAGCTGGCCCATACCAATATTGAAGGCAGCAAGAACGAAAAGCGCTGGCAGGATGTGATGGATATTTTAAATGCCGGTATCAACGTGATCAGCGCGGTAAATATACAGCACATTGAGAGCCTGAACGAGGAGGTGGAGAAGATTACGGGGGCATCGATAAATGAGCGCATCCCCGATAAAGTATTGCAGATGGCCGATGAGGTGGTAAACATTGACCTTACTGCCGACGAATTGGTGGACCGCCTGAAGGAGGGAAAGATTTATGATGAAAAGAAGATCCAGCAGGCCTTAAATAACTTTTTCCAGGCCGAAAGGATATTACAGTTACGCGAACTGGCATTAAGGGAAGTGGCTAACCAGGTAGAGCGGAAAATTAATACCGAGGTGCCAAAGAATATTAAACTGCGGCCCGAGTTGTTTTTAGCCTGCATCAGTACCAATGAAGAGTCGGCGAAGATCATCATCAGGAAAACTGCACGGCTGGCATCGTATTACCATTCAAAATGGTATTTGCTTTATGTGCAAACATCAAATGAAAGCAGCGATAAAATAAACCTGGCTTCGCAGCGGCACCTCATTAACAACTTTAAACTGGCTACGCAACTGGGCGCCGAGGTTTTGAAGGTGAAAAGTAATAATATAGCGAAAACGATATGGGAAACAGCCGAAAAATACGACATCACGACGATTTGCCTGGGCAAACCACATTTTAAATTTTACCAGTTGGTTATGAAAACGGCTGTTTTTACCCAGTTGCTTAATAAAATGTCGAAAACAGATATTGATCTTGTAATATTATCATAATGACTATTAAAAATAAACTCCGTGCCGGTTTCAGCTTTTTGTTTGTGCTGGCGTTTATATGCTGCGGTTTGTCAATTTATTACCTTAACCGCCTTTCGGCTGATGCTAAGAATATATTGAAAGACAATTATAAAACGGTCCAGTACACCAAAAATATGGGCGTCGCTATTGACGCATCTGATGGGCCCCTTACGCCATGGCAGCTTAAAGTTATTGAAGATAACCTGGTTAAACAGGAACATAACATAACAGAGCGCGGCGAGCGACAGCTGACCGATTCGGTACGGGCAAAATTCGAAATGCTTAAGGCTGCGCATGGTCCGGTAAATGCAACCCTGCTACACGCGGAAATAAAACGCCTTTTGTACGATATTATGCAGTTAAACATGACTGCTATTGAACACAAATATGCTACCGCCAACACCACAGCCGCCGATGCTACCCTGCTGGTGGCTTTTGTGGGTACATTCCTGTTTCTGGTGGCGTTTAGTTTTGTAGTGAATTTCCCCGGCTATATAGCCAACCCTATAAAGGAATTAACGGGGAAAATAAAGGAAGTCTCCAAGCGTAATTACCAGCAGGAGCTTAACTTTAAGTCGAACGATGAGTTTGGTGAATTGGGGGATGCTTTTAACACCATGACCGTTAAACTCAATGAATACGAAAACAGCAACCTGGCGAGTATTTTGTTTGAAAAGAAACGCATCGAAACCATTATCAACTCGATGCATGATGCCATCATAGGGTTGGATGAAAAGTCATTTATCATTTTTGCCAATGAGGTTGCCTGTACGCTGATTGGCCTGCCCGAGGACAAACTTACTGGCAGGCTTGCGCCAGAAATTTCGCAGGAAAACGATTTGATGCGCAACCTGCTGATGAGCGACCAGCATAAAATGAAAATATTTGCCGACGGCCGAGAGAGTTATTATACCAAAGAGGTATTATCGGTAACGAGTAAGGATAAGGTAATTGGTAATGTGATCATCCTCAAAAATATCACCGAGTTTCAGCAGCTTGATGATGCCAAAACCAATTTTATTGCAACCATATCGCACGAGTTGAAAACGCCGATATCGTCCATAAAAATGAGTTTAAAATTGCTGGAGGACAGCCGTATTGGCGAGGTAAACCCTGAACAGAGGCAATTGTTGGAAAATATTGAGGAAGATGCCCGTCGCCTTTTGCAAATAACCGGCGAACTATTGGATATGGCGCAGGTTGAAACCGGGAAGCTGCAATTGAACTTTGGCAGTACGCACCCCAAAAATATTGTTGATTATGCCGTAAAAGCGCTGAAAACAACTGCCGATCAAAAACATGTAACCATAAAAGTGCAGTGCGATGCTGACTTACCCGACGTACAGGCCGACCTGGATAAAACTACCTGGGTACTTATCAACCTGCTTTCGAACGCGATAAAGTACAGTCACGAAAAATCCGTTGTAGACCTGGTGGTTAAAATATATAAGGCCGATGAAATTGAATTTTCGGTGCAGGACCACGGCCGGGGGATAGACCAAAGGTATTTATCGCGCATATTCGACAGGTATTTTAAAGTCCCCGGCGCCACAACCGAGCAAACAGGTACTGGACTGGGCTTAGCCATAGCCAAAGATTTTATTGAAGCCCAGGCCGGCAAAATTGGGGTAGAAAGCGAAATTGGTGCGGGCAGCCGGTTTTATTTTACACTGAAAAGGATCAGCGGTTGAGGAGGTGAAAGGTGAAAGGTAAAAGGTAAAAGGTAAAAGGTAAAAGGTTTTGGAAAGACCTATGGGGGAGTCTACTTGTTAAAACGTGTCATGGTGAGTTCGGCGCCTACGGTGGCAAAGCTTTTTATCATCTCAATGCAACGGTCGATCAATGCAGGCAGTTCTGGTAATTCCTCTTTTTCAAAGCCATTCAGCACATAATTTACCTGCTTGCCTTTGGGGAAATCATCGCCCACGCCAAAACGGAGGCGCGCATACAGGTTATGGCCCAGTTTGGCCTCGATATCTTTCAAGCCGTTATGCCCGGCAGCGCTGCCTTTGGGTTTTAAGCGCAGCGTACCAAAAGGCAGGGCAATATCATCAACTATTACCAAAACATTTTCGATGGGAATTTTCAGCTGCTGCATCCAATGGTTAAGGGCCTTACCGCTCAGGTTCATGTAGGTAGTAGGTTTTATCAGGAAAAGCGTGCGCGACTTGTGCTTAACTTCGGCATAGTAAGCCAGGCGCATGTTATAAAACTTAGCGTTTTCCTGTTTTGCCAATTCATCAAGCACCATAAACCCAATGTTATGCCGGGTATCGGCATATTCGGGTCCAATGTTTCCTAAACCTACTATTAAATAGTTCATAGTCGATAGTTCATAGTTCATAGCCTTTTGAGAGTTTATCCCGCAGGGGCCATGTAAACCATTTTTACCAAATAGCGATGGGTTTATAAACCCATCGCTATTTGGTAATTTAAACGCGAAGATATTAATTAAAATAAAAACAGCGATAAGTTTGAACCTATCGCTGTTTTATCACTTAACCTTTTATTCCCCCTTCAGGGGGTTAGGGGGCTAAGCTTATTTTTTACCTGCGGCAGCTTCCTGCTCAGCCTGGCGTAATGCACGTGAAGTAGTTACCGAAACGATAGTATCTTCTTTAGCATTGGTGATAACGTATTTGCCGGCAGTTAAATCGCCAACTTTTACCGATTTACCAACTTCTAAGGTAGCAATGCTTACTTCAATAGCATCCAAATGGTCTTTTGGTAAAGCTTTGATGCGCAGTTTCCTTAGTTTTTGAACCAGTTTACCACCTGTTTTAACACCTGGCGAAGTTCCGGTTAATTTAACAGGGATCTCCATAGTGATCGGTTTTTTCTCGTCAAGCAACAAAAAGTCGATGTGGATAAGCTGTTCAGTCAACGGATGGAACTGCATGTCTTTAATGATAGCCTGTGATTTAACACCAGCAATTTCTAAGTCGATGAAATGAACAACCGGTGTGTAAACTACGGCTTTCAAATCAGCTGCGGACACTGCAAAGTGGGTTTGGGTTTTCCCACCGTAAAGCACTGCAGGTACCAATCCCTGGTAACGCAGTTCCTTAGCGTCTCTTTTCCCTACGTTCTCTCTTGGAGAACCGCTAATAGCAAATGATTTCATTTATTTGTTTTAATTTATTGTTAGTTCATAGTTGATGGTTCATGGTTCATAGCCAGTTTCCGGTCAACTATTATTTTATTCTTTTTTATGCGGATCGAAGTTGCTTCCTAATTCTGCTATGAACTATGAACCATCAACTATGAACTCAATCCACCTTAAACAACTGGCTTATTGAGCCGTGTTCGTTTACATTCATTATCGCCTTGGCAAACAGGTCGGCGGTGCTCAAAACCCGTATTTTGCTGCTTTCCTGTTTAAGCGGTATAGTATCGGTAACAATCAATTCGGTTAATACCGAGTTCTCGATGGTTTCGTAAGCTTTTCCAGATAATACCGGGTGTGTACAAACTGCGCGAACACTGCGTGCACCACGCTCCATAATTAATCCGGCTGCTTTTGCCAATGTACCGGCAGTATCGCATATATCATCAATCAGCACTATGTCCTGGTCGGTAACATCACCAATCAATGTCATTGATTCAATTTCATTGGCGCGTTTACGGCGTTTATCGCAAATCACAACCTCAGCATTAAAATATTTGGCGAATGAACGGGCCCTGTACGAACCGCCCATATCAGGCGAGGCAATAGTTAAATTACCCAGTCCAAGGCTTTTAATGTAGGGTACAAATATGATCGATGCATCCAGGTGATCAACTGGGATATCAAAAAAACCCTGTATCTGCGCAGCATGCAGGTCCATTGTCATGATGCGGTTGATGCCGGCGGCAACCAAAATGTTGGCTACCAGTTTTGCACCAATGGCAACACGCGGTTTATCCTTCCTGTCCTGACGGGCCAATCCGAAATACGGGATAACCGCAGTTACATAATGGGCAGATGCACGGCGTGCGGCATCAGTCATCATCAATAACTCCATCAGGTTATCAGTAGGCGGGTTGGTGCTTTGTATTAAAAATACATCGCAACCACGAACTGATTCATTAAAATGAGGTTGAAACTCGCCATCGCTAAACCGGCTTAATTGCACGTCGCCAAGGTCATGGCCATACGACTCAGCAATATTTGCTGCCAGTGCCTGGGTGGCCGAGCCTGCAAATAACTTAACGGTATTAAACTGTAAAGGCATGTTTTGATGTCGGATTTCGGAATTTCGATTGCGGATTTTTAATTTCGAATTGAAATTCTTTGATTTTCTGCGTATTCTAAAAAACAATTCGGATTTCCAATATTCTTTCGGAGTAAATCCGAAATCGAACATCCGAAATCCGAAATATAATTCTTGTTGCCCGACCAGGATTCGAACCTAGACAAACGGTACCAAAAACCGTCGTACTACCATTATACTATCAGGCAATCTCCTCAGGATTGTTAGCCTCTCCGAAAAGGAATGCAAATATAGGAGTTTTTTTTTGAAGTTAAAAGCTTTTTTAAAAAAGTTCTGAAAGAGGTTGAAAAAACAATTCGCCGGATTAACCAGGCATACTGATTGATTTTTTAACAGAAACTTAACTGGGAGCGCGAAAACTATTGGTAGTATTTAGCGTTTTCTTACTAATTAACCCGATTGTTTAATTATAAAATGTAAAGCTATGAGTACCCAGGTAGAAACAATGACCGTGCAGGATGTTGCAAACAGGCTTGTACAATTGTGCCGAGAGGCGAAAAATTTAGACGCCGTTAATGAGTTGTATGACGATGATATTGTGAGCCTTGAACCGGAAGGATCACCGGTAAAAAAGAAAACCGGCAAAAAAGAGGTTTTGGACGCTAACAACCGATGGTTTGATTCCGTAGATGAAATACACAGTGTTGCCGTTTCGGCCCCGCTGTTGAGCGAAAACACTTTTGCCTGCACCATGAAAATAGACGCTTCTTACAAAGAACACGGCCGTATGACAATGGACGAGCTTTGTGTGTATGAGGTTAAAGACGGGAAAATAATAAAAGAACAGTTTTTTTATAATACCAAATAATATCCGGGAAAAAAGTCCATAAACAAAGAAGCTGCCCAAAAAGAGGCAGCTTCTTTGTTATTACGAAAAAATTCTTAATCCTCAACCACCACACCCATTGAGCAGAATTTGTTGATCCTTTCGGTCACCAATTCATCAACGTTGCGGGCGCTAAGTACTTTCAGGTCTTTCAGCAGTTGTTTTTTAAGGGTGGCGGCCATCGCTACGGGATCCTGGTGTGCGCCGCCAAGGGGTTCTTTAATCACGCCGTCGATCAGCTTGTTTTTAAACATCTCGGTCGAAGTAAGTTTTAGTACTTCGGCTGCACGTTCTTTATTTTCCCAGGTTTTCCAGAGAATGGTTGAGCAGTTTTCGGGCGATATTACCGAATACCAGGAGTTTTCGAGCATCATTACCTTATCGCCAATGGCAATACCCAATGCACCACCAGATGCACCTTCGCCAATGATCACACAAATAACAGGCACCCTTAAAACCGACATTTCGAGCAGGTTGCGGGCTATGGCTTCGCCTTGTCCGCGTTCTTCGGCTTCCAGGCCGGGGAATGCTCCGGGAGTATCTATTAAAGTAATAACCGGTTTGTTAAATTTTTCGGCCAGCTTCATCAGGCGCAGGGCCTTGCGATAACCTTCGGGATTTGCCATGCCAAAGTTGCGGTACTGGCGCTCTTTGGTATTGCGGCCTTTTTGGTGACCTATAAACATGGCTGTTTGCCCGTTTATGGTACCGAATCCGCCTACTATCGCTTTATCGTCGCCAACGGTTCGATCGCCGTGCAGTTCGATAAAATCATCGCACATCAGCTCCAGGTACTGCAAGGTGTAGGGCCGCTCGGGGTGACGCGATATTTGTACTTTTTGCCAGCCGGTAAGGTTGGCATATATTTCGTGCTTGGTAGCCTCTAATTTATTTTCAAGTTCAGCCAGCGTTGCCGACATGTCAACTTTGCTTTTGTCTTCAGCCTGTTTTACCTTTTCAATCTGCAATTGCAGTTCGGAAAGGGGTTTTTCAAAATCAAAAGTTATCTTCATAAACTATCCTTATTAGGGGGCGCTAAATTAACTAAAACTAATGTTATTTTTTAATTAGCTTTTTGTAAAGCTTCGTACTTATGAATTTGTTGCTGCGATAACAGCCCTTTTGTAGCCAAACAAGCCTGTAAAATGGCGTTTCTGAGCTCTCCCTGGTACAATCCGTACCGGTTGGTATAAAATATCAGCGAGCCGTTGTCCAGCCGGTTATACTTAAAAATACTATCCAACGTGCGCTCGTTATGAATTATAATGAGGCCCATTTCCAGCCTTTTCCGTCGTAATTCCTTCGCCACAGCTGTTAATTTGGTTACCTGCGCCGGGCCAAGGTCGAGCTGTGTTTTATATTTCAGCACTTTGTCAGGCATCGGGTAATGGTTTAATTCGCCGGCTAATGACATGCCATCAATATCTTCTCCATCAATCAGCGCCCGGTATTGTACATCGTTTAACGTTTTGAGGGGCGAATGTTTAGCGGTACTGTCGGCAGCGGATTGTGCGCGGGCAGCGTTATAGATCAGTGTAACAGCAAGTACGAGTAATAATTTCTTCATAAAAATAAAATCGGGGTTAATCAATATGCCATTGGCATTGAGCGGCTGACTAACCACAAAGCCCGAAGTGGGCCGGCAAAAGTTATCCAACCAATGCAAACCCGCCGGTATTTTAATCAGTCAACCGCTCGCTGGGTGAAATCTTGCATAATAACCAATAGGGTATAAATATTGTTCGGTCATAACTTAAAAAATATCTTCCTGGTATACAGGAAGTAACATAATCCCCACTCCAGGCCGAAAACAAAAGCGGCTCCAACCAGCATCTTAATAAACGCTCCGGCGTCAACCCAGCTTAAAACGCCGTTTGTGATGCTGAAGATATAACCGGTAAACCACCTGTCGCCGACTATCTCAAAAAATAGGTAAATAAAAAGGGAATTCATGCCCACGATGGTGAAAAAAGTCAGGCGTTTACGATGGTCCTTCATATCGATCCACCAATAAGAAAGCGCCAGGAACAACAGGCACCAGCCTAATGAGGCAATGGTGAACGATGTGGTGGCTATCCTTTTGATGATGGGCGTAATATTCAGCCAATCCAGGCCAAAACCCACCACCAGGCAGATAAGGCCCCAAAGAATGATGATTTTTAGCTTTTCTTTATGATCACTCAGTAACAATTTACCAACCAACGCGCCGGCAATAGTATGTACAGCGGTGGGGATACAATTTATGGCCACCCAGCCGCCTTTGTTAATCTTGTGCATTAATATCGTATCGATATAGTTGCCGAAGTTATGCTGATCGGTAAAAGGCATATTAAAGCCCGGGACATTGGTAAAGCGGTACAGTATTTCGGTTAATAATAAAAGGGCAATGCAAACGCCTACCTGCGCCAGGTTGCTCCACCTGAAAATAAGGAAAGCCACCAGCGTGGTGAATGATAGTTGCGTTAAAACATCCCACAGCTCGAACGATAATCCTTTAGGCCGCACCGCATAATCAAGCACGCCCCAAAAAAACAGCAATGCGCAGCGTTTTAATGTTTTTTTAAACGATTGGCTCCAGCTTACGCCGTTGGCCCATTGCTTGTTCAGCGAAAAGGCCATAGCCACACCCGCCATAAACATAAAGGATGGTTGTACCAGGTCCCAAAAATGGAGGCCGTGCCATGGATGATGCGTAAACTGAACGGTAAGATGATTGATCAGGGTGCCTTTGGAATCTTCGTTTAAATAATCATACAGCCCGGTTGATTCGATAGCCAGCAACACCATAATAAAGCCACGGAGGAAATCAAGCGAGAGCAGCCGGCCTTTTTCAGGGTCCAAAGTTTGCGATACAGTCATGATTGATCAGGTTGGAAATTGGATTGAATATAGGAATAAAAAAACACCATCAGCAAAATATTAAACTATAAACAAACGCTATCCCTTAAACATGGTCAGGAAATTTAGCCAGTCAGCGGGAGACGCAAAGTATTGCGTCTCTACGTCAAAAAATCTAGATTTTATCAACATAAGAAATTATTCTTATTTTATTTAACTGATTATAAGTTAATTATAAATTAGTTAGATGAAAATATTTGGAACATAAGAAACTATTCTTATGTTTGATTTATGAAAGTCTCAAAAAATAAAAACACCCCGCCATCGGAACCTACCAAATCGGAATTGGAGATTCTGCAGGTGCTGTGGGAGTTTGGGCCTTCATCGGCCCGATTTGTAAACGACCATCTGAACAAAGAAACCAGGCCGGTGATCTACATGTCGACATTGAAGCTGATGCAGATAATGGTGGAGAAGGGTTTATTGAAAAAGGATGCCAGCCAGATGACGCACATTTACCAGGCGGCAGTTGAGGAAGGTAAAACCAAGGGCTATTTGCTCGATAAGGTGGTTGATACACTTTTTAACGGTTCGGCAAGCAGTTTAATGCTGCAATTACTGGGTAACAAAAAAATATCGCCGCAGGAGATGGAGGAGTTTAAGGAACTGATAAAGAAAATAGACAGATGATGGTTCATAGCTGATGGTTCATAGTTCATAGCCGCTTCGGGGCGGCTAATTCAGATTTGACAAATTTGAAGGGCTGCCAAATCTAAAAGGCATGATCCATCCATCAATAACCACCTTCTGCCATGAACCATGAACTATCAACTATGAACCAATAAAAAAACAACAAGCATATGAGCACATTATTAACCAATTGGTTTTCGGATCAGCAGATCAAGGCTGTTTGCTGGACATTGATCCACTCGTTGTGGATCGGGATGATCATTGCGCTGCTGGCGGCGCTGGTCATTATGCTTACGCGAAAATCGGCGGCTAGTTTGCGTTACCGGTTGTTGTGTGGTATCCTGGTGCTTTTTGTTTTGGCTGTTTCGGTTGTTTTTTATATCGAATATCATTCACCCGCCGATGTGCAGGCCAATGCCGGAAATACCAGGATTTTCGCCGGCGCGGTTCATGTTAATATAGCAGGACACGCGGTTGCACCGGTTCAGGAGAACCCGGTTAAAGTGGTGGTGAACTTCCTGGATGCGTATAGCAATATTATTTTTATGGTATGGCTGTTGTTTTTTGTAATGAAGAGCCTGAAAATGGCCGGCGGGCTTTTATATATACAACGGCTGCGTAATTATAAGGTACAACCGGTTGGCGAAGAGTTTAAACAAAAGATTGAGCTGTTTAGCAGGCAGATTGGCATCAGGCAAACGGTATGCCTGGTGCAATCGGAACTGGTTAAGGTGCCGGTGGCTGTAGGCTGGTTAAAACCGTTGATCTTACTGCCTATGGGTATTGTTTTACAACTCACTCCCGAACAGCTTGACGGTATATTATGGCACGAACTGGCGCATATTTACCGCCGCGACTACCTGGTAAATATTTTACAGGGGCTGGTAGAAACGGTGTTCTTTTTTAACCCGGGATTGCTTTGGCTATCGTCGCTCATCAGGGCCGAACGTGAGGCTTGCTGCGATGACATGGTACTTAGCCGCATGAACCACAAGGCCAATTACCTGGAGGCCCTGCTCACCTTTGGTTATGGCGAATATCAGCAAACAGGATTAGCCATGGGAATAGGCTCGGGCAACCAGCTACGCAACCGGCTGAAAAGGATGGTGAGCCAGGAAAACAAAAGGCTGAGCGTTGCCGAGAAGGCGGTACTCACACTGGGGCTGGTGTTACTATCTGCGTTTACAACCATCTCAAAAGACGGCCCGGTTGTTAAATATTTTAAGGTAAAGGTTATCGATCCTTCGGGGAAGGCAATTACCAAAACCATGCCAGTATCGGTACAGCGTTTGCCAAAAAACCTGCGTGTTAACGATTTGACGCCGGAGAGCCGCGCGAAACATACCCTCGTTTTAGCCGATACCGCCATACGCTTCGTGAGCGTGCTGTTTAAGCACAGCGATGCAGACCTCGCGAACAACGATATCAGTGCAATGGACGAAAAAGGAAACATTTATCATTTAATAGTGGCCGGCGATAAACTGGTTTCCCTGGAAGTTAATAACGTAAAGGTTGAGAATAGAGAGTTGAACAAATACGATTATATGTTAAGGGATATCCAGACTACCGTGCAGAATAAGCAGAGGGTAAGAGATCTGGATATTGCGGCTATAAAGGCAAATTCGCCCAAGGCTAAGTATAAAGCGGCCCTCGATGCAAATCCCGACGATATCAAATATGCAGTTGATGCGCAAAAGCGATATGCCAAATCATCAAATGGATACGTAAAACCACGAAGCGTTGATGGGGGTGACCCGATGCTGATGAAACTGGATGCCATGCGCGGGAGGCATAGCGATGACAGCGCCAGTTATGCAAAAGAAAGAGGCAGGGCGGAAAATGTTATTGCTGACCTGGTAAAAGACAAGGTTATACCCAACGCGGCATCAATAAAATGGTTTGGGTTAAGTGATACCGAATTTATTGTGAATGGCCAAAAGCAGCCCGATGAAATGCAGAAAAGGTATATGGCTAAATATGGTGTACACGAAAACTACGGCCTTTATTACGGCCCCGTGCAAATGTACGGAACAGGCGTATTTATTGACGCTGACGCCGCCCCTGTACGAAAGATGCAGCCAAAGCCAAAATATATGGGCGCAAGAAGGCCGTTTTCCACAGATTCAAATGCCTGGAAACTCAGGCAACTCATCAAACAACAGCAGCTTTTTGCAGCGGCCGGGGGTAAAAAACGTGCACAACTGATCAGGCAGCAATCGTTTTCCGATGCCGATCAATACAAAAAGCAGGAGCAACTCCTCAGGCAACAGGATTTGGCGGCTGTACAGGATGCAAAACGCCCGAAAGTTTGGGCGGACCAACATGAAACATTCAACGTGCGCTTAACAGATGTTTTTTCCAACATAACGAACGACCTGGTGAGCGCAAATGTTGTGAGTAACAAGAGCGAATTAATTAAATTTAACCTAACCAACGCCGCGCTGATGGTTAACGACATAAAACAGCCCGATAAACTGCACGAACAATTAAAAGCCAAATACCTGCGGCAGCAATATGATAACAATGAGCCTGGACTTACCTCCAACCCTAATTACGGTTTGCATTTTAATGCGGTGAACGGTGCGAGGGGCGTCGGCATTACTTCCGACTTGAAAGGCCCTTAAACTATTCGCAACGGGGAAATATTATTTAACGTTCGGAATGACATTTTTTTCATCATCTACCCATGCCATTTTGAGCAATAGCAAAAAAACTTATACGATATGCATTTTATGTTATGCAACACGGAAATGGGAACGCGTAAATATCATTCGGAAAAGGTCCCTCACCGCGTTCGGGATGACATTGAGCATGGTAAGGCATACCTCATTAATTGCCAATGCACTCTCAAGATGTAACATCTGTATTACAATGACTAATCTTTTAGTTAAAATATGTTAAAAGTGTTAAATCCACGTTGTGGCATGTAACACATTTATGCCTCGCACGTCAACTTCAAAAAACCCACAATGAAACGACTCTTACTTTTAGCATTTTTCTGTTATCTGTCCGCAACTGCATTGGCGCAAACGGCGGCGCCCCAAATCCCAATGCTAAGGGTTAAGGGGATAGCCATCGATTCGGCAGCCAATAAGCCCCTTGGCTACGTTACAGTTGCTTTAATAGACGCAACAACCCAGCAATCGGTTAAAGCAGGACTGAGTAAAGACGACGGTAGTTTTGAATTGAAGGCCCCCTCAGGAAAAAAATACCGATTATCGCTGGTTTCCGTAGGCTATAAAGATAAGATAGTCGACATTAGCGGCAGCGGTGATGAAATAAATGCCGGCAAATTATACCTGCAAACATCGAGCAAGCAATTGGGCGAGGTTTCGGTAACGGCCTCAAGGCCCCTGATGAAACAGGAAGTGGATCGTATCAGTTACGATATACAGGCCGACCCGGATAGCAAGGCTTTATCAGTATTGGATATGATGCGTAAGGTGCCGCTTTTAACTGTTGATGGTAATGATAATATTCAGCTTAAAGGCAGCGGTAATTACAAAATATTGATCAACGGCAAGGAATCGGCGCTGGTGGCCAGGAATCCGTCGGATGTATTAAAATCGATGCCTGCAACCAATATCGAAAAGATTGAAGTGATCACCACGCCACCGGCCAAATATGATGCCGAAGGACTAGCCGGTATCATCAATATCATTACCAAAAAGAACGGCGACCAGGGATATAACATCGGCTTCAACAGCCGTTTTAACTCGGTATTCGGGGCGGGCTATAATTTAAACGGAACCCTTAAACAGGGTAAATTCGGTATGTCTTTTTTTGGCGGCTTCGGCAGTAATGGCGATTTGACAACCACGTTCAGTAACACCGAAAGTATTTTCGCCAATCATAATAACATCGTACAGGGCGGCACCAACGAACAAAAAGGCCATTTCCATTATGGCGGTACGGAGCTTAGCTATGAACTGGATTCTCTTAACCTGTTAACGGCATCCTTAAATATTTTTGGCAACAAACAGGATCAGCGCGCCCTGCAGCAATCAAATACCGACAGCCTGGGCATTGCCAAACAGGCTTATTTACTGGATAACAGCGGGAACGGCAGTTTTACAGGATTAGATGCATCGATTAATTACCAGCTGGGTTTCAAAAAATCAAAGGACAGGCTGCTTACCTTCTCGTACAAATACAGCTACTCGCCCAATAAACAGTTTAATGATAACGTGTTTACCGACAGGCTGAACTACCCCTACGGCCTGGTGCCCGATTTTCAGCAATATAACGACGCCGGTAATAAGGACCATACCATACAGGTTGATTATGCCAGTCCGCTAACTAAACAAATCTCTATAGAGGCGGGCGCCAAAGCCATCCTAAGGAATAATTACAGCAACTATCACGTGGATGATCGTGACACCGTAAGTCAAAAATATGCCACCAACGGTTTGTTAACCAATGATTTTAACTATCACCAGGATATCTATAGCGTGTATAACTCGTACCAGCTGAAAATGGAGAATTGGACGGGTAAAGCCGGTCTGCGGTTGGAATATACCGGCCTGAGCGCCGATTTTATTTCGGCAGGGGTAACTACGGCGCCAAGCTACAGCAACCTGATCCCATCAATATCACTACAGCGCAGTTTTAAGACCAGCAGCATCAATTTTGGCTACACCCAACGTATCCAGCGGCCTGGAATTCAGCAGCTTAATCCTTTTGTTGATCAATCAAACCCGACATTTATCAGCACCGGTAACCCCAAGTTAAAGCCCGAGCTGGATAATACCTTTGAGTTAACGTACAGCAACTTTACCAAAAACTCCATCAACCTGGGCTTAAGCTATGCTTTTTCCAATAACTCTATCCAAAATGTATCGAGCCTGCTGGTGGAAACGGTAAATGGCAAGAAGGATACCGTTACCAACACCACTTTCGAGAACCTTGGCGCCAATAAAACACTGGGGCTTAATGTGAATACCAATATGCAGATCACCAAGCAATTTACACTGAGCCTTAACGGGCAAGTAAACCATATTTGGCTAAGCGGTACATTTGACGGTAATATGTATCATAACGATGGCTTTACAGGTAATGCTTTCGGCAATATCAGGTATAAATTCCCTGACGGGTTTGCATTCAGTTTTAACGCCGGGTATTTCAGTGGTAACGTAAACCTGCAGGGCAGTTCGAGTCCGTTTATATTTAACCAGTATTTAATTTCGAAGGATTTTTTCAGTAAAAAACTGACTATCGTACTGGTAGCCAATAACCCCTACGCCAAGTACAACACTTTCAGGTCGACCATTAACTCGGCCGATTTTTCACAGCTTTCCATCAACCAAAATTATTACCGATCGCTGGCATTCCGTATTAATTTCAGGTTCGGCAAGCTGAACGGCGATATCAAAAAGAACCAGCATGGTATTGAAAACGACGATACCAAAGGCGGCAATAAGGGATCGCAAAGTAATGGGTAGTTTTTTAGTTTTGAGTCTGGAGTCGGAAGTCTCGAGTCAACAGGTAAGAGCCTGGAACCAGGGAGGGGGGCGGAGTATTTGCCCTTTTGCTTTTTAGATTGGTTTATAGGATTTTGATTTAAGACTTCTGACTCAGAACTATAGACTCAGGACTCTTGACTCTGGATCCAAATCCACTATCTTTACGCCCCATGAAAGTTTACGGAATTACCAATTGCAACACAGTAAAAAAAGCGCTCGACTGGCTAAAGGCCAATCATGTTAAATATGAATTTCATGATTTTAAAAAACTGGGTATCAGCCTGGAGAAGCTGAACGAATGGGATACCAAAGCCGGGTACGAAAAGTTTTTAAACAAGCAAGGTACTACATGGAAGGGCCTTGAACCGGAAGTTAAAGAAAGCATTAAAACCAAAGACGACGCCCTGGCGCTGCTTCAGCAAAAAACCAGCATGATAAAACGCCCCGTTATTGAAAAAGGTGGCTTTTTGTTTTTTGGATTTAATGAAGATGTTTACAAGGAGGAGTTATTGAGTTAGTGGGTTGGTGAATTAGTGAATGGGTGAGTTAGTGAATGGGTGAGTTAGTGAGTTAGTGAATGGGCGAGTTAGTGAGTTATTGAATTATCGAGTTAGCGAATTAGTGAGTTGGTGAACGGATGAGTGATTAGCATTCGATAAAACGGGTTGAGATAATTAAGATTGCAAATTTCGGCAATAAAAATGATGGATTTGGTGACAGTGTTTTGTCACCATTTTTTACATTTTTTGTGGTGGTTTTTGGGTGGAAAACCGCCAATACGGAGTGGAAACGCAGTTTTTGCCCTGATTAACTTGCCGTGTTTTGTTCCACCCTGTTCCTTCCGTTCCAGAGGAACAGCGGAATTTTTTTGAATTATTTGTAATAAAAATGTCGTAGCATACACCTCTATCAATCAACTAAAAGAATGTATCACAGGGCACAAAGTAAATATAACATGTATTAACTGATACCCAATGATTATGACCACAGACTAACAACCAAGTGACCACTCACTAATTCACTCATTCACCCATTCACTAATTTAAAATATTCCTATACTTGCATCTGTAACTGATTACTCAAATTATATCAAAAAATGAAATTAAACTTCGTAGCCGGTTTAACGCTGGCTTTTTTATCTGCCGTGGGTTCGGGACAAGCCCAGGACACCGCTAAAAACAAGCAGGTTTCGGTTTATGATTATCACGAGGCATTCGGGCCGTTGTTTTATACCAAAAACGGCAACGAATACCGTGCAGCTGATGGCGAACCGGGCCCTAAATACTGGCAAAACCGCGCCGACTACCAGTTGGCCGCCACATTAGACGATGAAAAAAATAAAGTTACCGGTTCGGAAATATTAACCTATACCAATAACAGTCCGCAAAAGCTGGGCTATTTGTGGATGAACCTGGAGCAAAACCTGTTTAAACTGGATTCAAGGGGCACTGCAATTGTACCGTTAGCAGGCAGCCGCAACTGGGGCCGAGGTCAGGATTTCGATGCAGGTTTTAAAATCACATCGGTAAAGCTGGCAGGCAAAGAAGATGCCGATTTAAAGTTCATTATATCGGACACCCGCATGCAGGTGTTTTTACCCAAAGAGATTGCTGCCGATGGCGGACAGGTTAAACTGAAAATTGAATATTCGTTCATCTCGCCTGATTATGGGTCCGACCGTATGGGTATCCAGCAAACCAAAAATGGCAAAATATTCCAGGTGGCGCAGTGGTACCCCCGCATGTGCGTTTATGACGATGTATCGGGCTGGAATACTATACCTTATACCGGTCCGGGTGAGTTTTACCTGGAGTACGGCGATTTTGACCTGAGCATTACCGCCCCGGCTAAGGACATTGTAGTTGCATCGGGCGAGTTACAAAACCCGCAGGATGTTTATACCCCTGAGCAATTAAAACGCTGGGAGCAGGCGCAAAACAGCGAGAGTACTGTTGTTATTCGCAAAGCAAGCGAGGTTACCGACCCTGCTTCGCGACCTGCCGGAAAACCAATGTTAACCTGGCACTTCAAAATAAAGAATGCACGCGATGCATCATGGGGCGCTTCGGCAGCGTTTATTGTTGATGCCGCTAAAATGGACCTGCCAAGCGGTAAAAAAGCGATGGCTATATCGGCCTACCCGGTTGAAAGTGATGGCGACAGTGGTTACGGCCGCTCTACCGAATACACCAAAAAATCTATCGAGTTTAACTCGGCTAAATGGTTTGAGTTTCCTTACCCCAATGCTACGGTTGTTGCCGGTATAGTGGGCGGTATGGAATACCCGGGGATAGTTTTTTGCGGTTATACCGCAAAAAAAGGAAATCTATGGAGTGTTAACGACCATGAGTTTGGCCACACCTGGTTCCCGATGATCGTAGGCTCAAACGAGCGGTTATATGGCTGGATGGATGAAGGTTTTAATACTTTTATCAATACCCTGTCAACTGCTGATTTTAACAAAGGCGAATATGCTAACAAAAGGCCATTAGATATGCACCGTATTGCGCCCCGGATAACCGGCGGCGACCTGGAACCTATCATGAGTCAGCCTGCAAATCTGAAGGAAAAAAACACCGGCATTTTGCTGTATTTTAAACCAAGCATGGGCCTTGTGTTGCTGCGTGAGCAGATATTGGGCCCCGAAAGATTTGATTTCGCTTTCAGGAACTATATTGAAAAATGGGCATTTAAACACCCTACACCTGATGACTTTTTCCGCTCGATGGAAAACGCTGGCGGTGAAAACCTACAGTGGTTTTGGCGCGGCTGGTTCGCTAACAACTGGCAGTCGGACGTTGCCGTAAGGGATGTAAAATATGTTGACGGCGACGCTTCAAAGGGGGTATTGATTACTATAGACAATATGCAAAAAATGGCCCTGCCGGTTATACTCGAAATAAAAACAGTAAGCGGCAAAGTGAGCCGGGTAAACCTGCCGTTTGAAATTTGGGAACGCAACAATACCTGGACATTTAAATATCCATCAACCGAGCAAATTGAATCGGTAACTTATGATCCTGACAAAGTTTTCCCGGATGTGAACCCGGATAACAACGTTTGGAAGAAATAAAACAATAAAGCATTCCATCTAAATTAATAGCAAAATAATATAAGCCTCTGTGTAACGATGAGCATCGGTATACAGAGGCTTTTTCATTTAGAGCACATCTGTGTAATTTTTTTGTTCGATACGGGGTAAAAACGTTAAAAACAAAACCTTTTAAGCCCGGAATGAGTTAAATTTAACAACGCAATCCCCCTATCATGAAAAAATTATACTTTTTACTTATCCCGCTGCTTTTTATCGGCGCTTTGGCGAATGCCCAGGGCGTTTTAAAGGGAACTGTTTACGAAAATGGCAGCAACACGCGCCTCACCGACGTTTTTGTAAGGGATAAAAATAATAAACAGGTTGGCCTTACCGATAAACAGGGGAACTTCATCATCAAAACGGAACCGGGCCATCTGCTGATCTTTGACTCGCCGGGGTATGTATCCGACACCTTGTACGTAGTTGATATGACTGCAAAACGCGTTAACCTGGTGGTAAAAACCATTGCACTGCGCGAGGTAAGCATTACCGGAAGGCGCGAGGCATTTGATCCGCATAAGGAATATCCTGATGTTTACACCAAAAGCAAGGTGTATATATTTTCGCCTTCATCGTGGTTTAGTAAAGAGGGCAAGGATGCCCGGAGGCTGAAACGTTATTTTAAACGTGAAGCTGAAGAACGCCACATTGATGATGTATTTACTGTTACCTATGTTGGCAGCATCGTTCCGTTGAAAGGCCAGGAGCTGGAGAATTTTATGACCTTATATCGGCCAACCTATGCTTTTTTGATGAATAATAACGGTGCTTCGCTGGCTGTTTATATTAATGATTCCTACAAAAAATACAAGGAGTTGCCACCTGATAAACGCGGGATACAGCGGTTGAGTGGTGAGTAGGTGAGTTGTGAATTAGTGAGTGGTGAATCGGTGAGTTTGCGAGTCACGCGCGGTTAATGGCGGGCTACTTTTATAGCGCTTAAGATCCCTCACTGCGTTCGGGATGAAAATGAAGCCGCTTTTAGTTCAGGGGCTTCGGTTTTTTTTAAAGGAAGTGCGGGGAAGGTTGTCATCGCAACAGCGCGACAAACCCCGACAAAAGGCCCATGTTATTGTGTAAATTTACAATATAGTAATAGGTCCCTGCAGGCAAGGGCTTCCCCTGATCAGTGCCGTCCCAGGCCTTTGGATACCCCGTGCTGCTAAAGACAATCTGTCCCCAGCGATTGAATATTGTCACCGTACACATTGGAAAGTACTGAAGTTGAGGAATATTCCAGGTATCATTAATACCATCACCATTGGGCGTAAATGCATTAGGTATCGGTATCGTTAAACAATAAGTCTCCTTAATCTCCACAGTGTCTGAAGTCATGCAGCCCATACCATCGGTAACGGTTACAGAATAAGTTCCCCCTGCCGTAACTTTATACACCGGGTTGGTGCTTCCGTCCTGCCATTTGTAGGTGCTGAATATACCCGGACTTAAGGTTGTTGTGTCGCCCGCACAAATTGTGCGGTCCTTTCCGAGGTCCGGCTTTACGGCCACCGAAAGATTTACGGTAGTGATCAGGCTGTCGCATCCCCCGCTGCCTAGCAATGTATCGATATAAACGCCGCTGGTATTTACCAGTTTGCCCGAAGGAAGGGCGTACGCACCCGTGCAAATTGCGGCTGACAGGCTTTGAAATTTCGGCGGGACGAATTTTGCCTTAACAACCATTAAGGTATTGGAAATAATACGGCAATTTACACTGCTGATGTTACCTTTTTGGGCTACCAAAAGCCGGTAAAACCAGCTTCCGGAAGCACTCGCGCCGAGGTTATAGCTTGACGCTATAGCGCTGGGTATATCAACCCATATAAGATCGTCGGATGATATTTGCCATTGGTATTCATTTTTAGTATAGCAGCTGCCCACCGTCGACGAAATCACCGTGCTTTGATTACAGGGGATTTTAACGATATCACCAGCGAAACCGTTGACGCCGATTTTAGCGGACGGGCCGACCGGCCCAAATGTAATATCGTCGATGGCAAAGTTATTCCCGCCATGGACAGGGAGAGGGGGGCGCCAATAGTCATTAACTATCTTGATAATAATGGTTGATACTCCTGCAGGGAGCGAAAAATCTAAATTATATTGAGTCCATTGAGCATCAGGATTGGTTACCGGGAGTGGATCCGAACTGCGATATGCAATAATGGTTCCGTCTATCTTTTCGATGTAGAAATATACGATCGGAAGAAAAAATCCGGTACTCACATCCGGGTTTGTTAGCCAGGCAGAAAGTTCGTAAGTTGATCCCGGACACAGTCCCGCAACGGTACGGGTATAAACTGGAACAGGAAATGCGTCAGCGCCTACCATCATAAAATAGCCTCCCGGATCGCCCGTGTGATCGGTAAGCGTATGCCATCCGGCGCAGCCCGATGAATAGTTTACAATTGCGTATTGCGAGGAATCCGGGCAGCCCGTTATCGTATGCACATAATTCGTTGTTCCGTTAGGCAATGCCGGCGCATAAGTTGGGATGCCTGCCCCGAATGTTTCATTGAAAATTGGCGCTCCCAATCCCTGGGTGCATTGCGAAACCCCCTGTGCCGGTGCAAACCCAAAGCACAACAAAATAAGAATTGATTTTAATAAACGGCCGCCGCATGTCTTCACTTCAATTTCAAGCTATTGATCGGGTACACCCCGGATAAATTAAAAAACTAATCATCCCTGGATGAGTTTACATCACCTCCTTCCACGTACTGCTGTCCTTCAACATCACTTCGCGCAACAAACGGATTTGCGGCATGCCGTGGTTAAGCACTTCATCGTGAAATTTTTTGAGCGAGAAATTGGCGCCTTCCTGCTTTTTGTAATCGTCGCGCAGTTTCATAAGCTCCAGTTTGCCTATGGTATAAAACAGGTAGCCGGGATCGAAGGTGCCGCGCAGCGCTTCCTGGTGCGATGGTTTTTCGCCCTGGTACCAGTTGTCCATAAAAAATTTGGTGCCATCGTCCAGTTTCATGCCCTGGCAATGGGTTTTAATGGAAACGCACAAACGGCATAAGCGCAGCAATGCGTCACCCGTTTGGGCCAGCCGGTATTTGGCCGCCAGCACGGTATCGCCATTGTGACCATAACCCATATCGGCCATCATTTGCTCACAGTAATGCGCCCAGCCTTCAATATAGGCGTAACTGCCAAATATCTTCTCAATCCGGGTAGCAGGCGACGCGTTCAGGTGTAAAAACTGGGTATAATGCCCAGGATAGGCTTCATGAATAGTTACATTATCGGTGGTGTAATAGTCAAACTGCCGCAGCCAATCCTCCTTTTGCTTGTCGGTCCATTTTGGGTCGACGGGCGTGATGTAGTAAAAGGCCTCGGTGGCCTTGGTTTCAAAAGGACCGGGATCATCGTTTGAAGCCGTGCTCGTGGCCCGGGCATATTGCGGTGTTTCCTGCACCTTTAAATTTACCGTTGCCGGCATCGATACAATGTTTTTATCCGTTAAAAACTTGCGGATGGCTTCTACATTCTTCTTAACATCAGGTATCAGGCTTTGTGCGGTAGGGTGATCCTTTTGCAGGTCGTGGTATACATCAACCGGTTTTTTATTTGGGTTGATGGTTTTAGCCGCGCCATTAAATACATCCTGTTGTTTCTTTAATTCGGCCAGGCCAATAGCCAGTATTTTTTCGGGCGATATTGTTATCCCTTCGCTGTAAAGCAGCATTTTTTTATAGCTGGCTTCGCCGATGGCATACTTATTATTTGCCTTGGGCAGCTTTTCTTTTTTCAGCCAGGCAACATAGCCCGTTTCGGCATCAATGGCAATTTTGTTGGCCGCATTAAAGGCCTTCATCAGCGGGGCATTTTTTACATCTTTCAGGGCCACTTTCAAATCGCCGTTCAAAAAATCGGCTGTGCCCTGGGCAATATCCATGGCAGTTTCTACATAAGGCTTCGGCAGGGTATCGGCCAGGTTAATTTTGGCAGCCGCAAAAACCTGCGGTGCATTTTTTTCGATGGCGATGATGGATTTTATCCTGTCCTCTATCGGTGCAAAATCGCGCTTAATATAAATGCTCACATCAACGGCCCCGGCATAGGTCATGGGATTGCGGTCATAGGTGCCCATGTCCTCAAAATTAAAGATCTCGTTTTTGATGGCCGAGCGCAGGATGCGGAAGTCATAAAAAGCACCGGAGCTCAGCGAGGCGGTGTCGGTGACGGCCAGTTTCTGGTCATAATCCTTTAGCCGGCCCAATTCTTTCCCGATAGATTCCTTGCCCATATCGGTTACTTTTCCGTCGTATTGGTGATATCCCAGGGCAACGCCGTTGGCGGGCCGCCAGTCGAGGTAGCCTTTCAGAAAATCGTCGGATAGTTTTTGAAAAGCCGCATCGCCCGAAATAGCAGTTCGCACAGTTTTGGGCTGATCGCAGCTGAACAGAACCGCAACCGAAACAGAGAGCATGAAAAGTTTTTTCATCAGGATTAGAGTTGATAACCCGAATTTAGGGTTTTATTGCGGAAAGGAGAAATGTTGATGGTGAGTGGGCAGTTGTCAGCAGGCAGTTTGCAGCAGAATTTAATAAATTCGTTCGTGGCCATGACGGCTTGTTGACAGCGAGGCCGACTCCGACATTCACAACTCACCCCCTCACAACTCACCTATAGAAAAATTCTTTTTGTCCCGGTTAATCCTTTTTCATTTAAATGCATCATACATACAAACACCCGGTATTTAGGTTGTTGACATTAAAATATTAAAGTGATGAAGAAGAAAGTTGTAGCATTTGCATTGATTATAGCAGCCTTTGTATCGGTAACGTCGGGATGTTATGTAGGGTATGGATATGGCGGTGGATACCATCATTATCACCATTACCACGGTTACCGTGGTTGGTAAATAAATAGTTTAAGTTTGGTTTAGTGTGTGTGATGGAAGCCCCGAAAGTGACGGGGCTTCTTTTTTTGTGAAACCTCAACTATTCTTATCCAAAGGAGAGGACTTAAACTTCACTTTTTTTAGAACCCTCTTTGGTTAAAGTTTACCCATAAAAACCAGGCGCAGAAAGAGCGTTTTCAAAATAAGATTTGACTTAGCATACAGACGATCCGCTCGATTGCCGCTGGGGCTGTTAGTTATTCACGGGTTGTTTATTTTGTCTTGGTGTGAATGATTGCTATCGCAATTTGACCCCAAAAGTAACCAAAAGGGTTGTCATCAGAAATGCTTCCTTGCCGCCCGAGGGCCTTTGCCGCACAATCCGGAAAAACAGCCGGGGCTGGAATCTTTTTGCCGGGCTACCCTGTCGCTTTAATACCTTGTATGCAAAAAGTTCCTATGCCCCAACCCACTTCACAGGCCTGCTGTTTTTCCGGATTTTTCCCGAAGCTTTTCTGCTGACAAGAAAAATCTCGTCATTACAACAAATTTATGGGTAAACTTAAACTCCATTGGAGAGGACAGGGTGAGGAAAAAAAAGAAACAGCCGGTACCCCCCGGTACCGGCTGCTAACCTAATTAAACTATAACCAAAGCCGGCGCGACTGGCCGGCGCAGAAGAGACGTTTATGGGGCCAGGCAAAATGCAACGCTTGCGGATGCATCGTACTGGCTTTGCCTGCCGTTACCGTTTACAATGGTTGACGCCACGTACAAATACTCAGCAAAGGCTGCCACACCCGGGCAGGTGCCCAGCATGCCGCTTGCCGTGTTGGTGTATGTTTGGTCAACAATGGTACCGGGTGCAATGGCGCCCTGGGTGTGGTAAAAATTGTAAGCACCTTTAATAATGGTGTAACTGTAGGTACCAAAACCCATAGGCTGCGATGCTACCCAGTGCGCCGATACAGCGTCACTCAGTGCAGTGTATTTTAAATAACCGCAATTCGGGTCGGCATGATTGAGGCCGAGCATCGGCATATCCATAGCTGCTACACACATCTGGTTGTTGATGAACAACAGGTTGCCCATAGTGGTACCTGCAACCAGGTTATGGCTGGCATCAAAAAACTCAACCGTTAACTGGTACGGACTGCCCGAAGCGCTGTTTGCCAGTGTGGTGCTGTCGAGCAGGCAGCCCAAATCGGTTTCCAGGTAGGAGTAAACGGGATTGTGTACCGCATAAAAACCATTGGTATCGGCTTTTTTAACTTCAATAATATCGTAATAACCATTTGAAGGGTCCATGCGCACTTCGGTCCAGCTGTCAAACCGGGGCGCAGAGTTTATCAATACTTTATAATACCTGATGCCGGAATTCCAGGCGTGGTAATGATCGATATTTACCGGCAGCGTACCACCAAATGGCGAGCTTTGCGGAAACTGGTACGGATATGCGGGCAGCGAGCCGGTATTGGTCATACCGTCGGCGCCAACCAGGTTCCAGGCTACATAGCCTATGCCTTTATACAAAAAGTTATCGGGGTTTAAGGTTAAGCAATACTCATCAATGCCGCCATCGGTAGCAACGCAATAGGTGCCGGGGGCAATAATGGTGACACTTGAAGGCCTAACCGCTGCGCTGGTGATAAACAAACTCACATTGCCGCTGGTTTGTGAAACATCAACCATAGAGATGATGTTGGCCGGGTCGCGATCGGCTACCAGGAGGCGGGTTTCGGAAGCATCGGCCCAGGTTAGGAAAAATGGCTGGGTTAATGAACCTGCAATAGTAACTTTAATGCCGGTTGATAACTCGATGCGGCTAATGGCCGAAAGCCCCTGCTCGCTAACGTAAGCATAAGTAAGATCGGATGTTAAAGTTAAACCAACTGCTCCATTAAGGCCGGTATACAATACTGTTGGCGTTCCCGAGGCAAGGTCGATACGGATCAACCTGCCAGCCCCTGTATATTCAACTACATAGCCCTGGTTGTGGGCTTCATCAACCCAAAGCTGCTGTGGCGAACTCAATCCGCTGGCAACAACAAATGCACCGCTGCGGTTGGCAGCCGCCAGGTTTACCCGCACCAGGTCGCCGGTGCGCTCGGTAATATAGGCAGTTGCTTCGTCGGACAGTACGCAAATATCTTCGGGCTGGTGATACCCAACGCCAATATGGGCATAAGCCGGGTTAAGGTGGTAAGTTACCCATTGGATATGCAGATCGTAGCCATAAGCAACAACGCCAATTTTGGCCAGGTTGCCTTCGCGCGTTTTAACGCAGAATACATCGCCGGCAACCAGTTTATTGGTAGCATCGTTATTGCCAATAATAGGTGTTGTGCTGTAATTGAGCGATTGCATAACCGCAGGGGTTACCTGGGCGAAGTTAACCTGGCCAAGGTTCACTATTTGCGCAGTACCCTGTGGCACCATCTGGCGGTTAACCGCGTCGATTTGTTCCCACCAGATATCGCCAGTTGTGTTAAAGCCGCTTAGGCCGCCGCTTTCGCAATCGAATACCCAGGTGCCTGTAATGGTTGTTGTGCCCTGCGAAACGATGCCGCCTACCGGCTGCACCAATTTGAGCCTTGAAACATAGCCCCCGTATTCCACGAAGACCAATTCATTGTGATTTTTAAGGTACTTGCAGCCAACTGCGCCGGCCAGACCTGAAACTAAGTTTTTCATAGGTAGATGTTTTGTGTTTAAATTGGATAAATGTTTTTGACAGGTTTATTTATTTTGCATAGATAAATTCTACGGGGTCAAAATTGCTTAATACGCAACGGAAAGCGTGCAGTATTCCTACGCGAAGTGAAGCGTAAATTTACCCGACTTTGAAAGAGGAGAATTACGTTGGTGAGTTGGTGATTAGACGGTGATGGGGGCGCGGAAATCTTTCGTCCCTTAGATGTGACCTTTATATAACATTGGCAATTTACCTTGCGTGCTGAGGGCAGCCCCTATGGGGCTGTTCTTCTTGTTATAAAATATTGCTACAAACAGGTAACGCCTACGGCGCATAAATGGGTTGTGGATACCTTGCAGCCCGGACGAGATAGTTGGCTTCAATCCTTAGGTAGCGACATCAGATTACTTTTTGGGCAGGTATTCGGCCGGGATAGGGTTATCCTTTCGTTCGCCGTCGTAAAACCAGCCCAGGATCCAGAAACGGGTGCCGTCATAAAAAAGTTCGATGCTGTTGATACCGCGCTCAATGATGGGGCCGTCTGCTGCATTGCGCGACTCATATGTGCTCCATACATGATAAATATTGCCAAACTTTTCAACCTTGCGGGATATTTCCCTTTCATCAAAACCATCCCTTTCCAGCGAAGGATCCGATAAACGGTGGTATTCCTTTAGGCTTACATAATGAAAGGTGGATTTACCGCTTTTGTTTACCCCGCCCCAGCCCACGTTAACATTCGGCCAGTGGAGCAGGCTATCGCGCTCATAATATACTGTGCCGCCTTTTTTAACGGTGACCACATCGTAATAGGCCTTAATAATGCCATCCAATGTGCTTACGTTATCGCCGTATTTGGTTGTTACCTGGGCACGGCTGTTTATGTTAAAACCTATCAGCAATGCAAAAATTAAAATGATGGCTGGCTTATTCATGTGGTTGTAAAAGGTTGATTAGCTAAAGATAAATGAAATTACACAAAGTTTAAACCAACCCGATCACGATAATCCTAAAATCGTATAAATCATGGTTCTGAAATTATTTCACCTTCAGCGATGCCATGACCTGGTCCGCTGTATCTTTCCATTTGGGCAAAAGGGCGAGGGGGCAATTAAAAGTAAACAGCAGTGCTTTACCGTCCAGATCGGTGAAAAAATAAAAAACAAACACCTTTTGGTCCACGGCGCTGTTGGTCATTTTAAAATAACCTACTTTTTTGCCGTTGATGGTTTTTACGCCGTTATCGCCCCATTGTGCATTGGGGTGCGATCGTTTTAAGTTTTGGATCATGAAAGCCTTATAGTCGGCCATTTGTTCAGGACGGACAGGTTGCGGGGTGAGCGCCACTACAATATTTACGTCGCCTTTGTCGTCGGTTAATACCAAATTGGGCTGCTGGTTGGCGTTGGGATATTTTTGGATGATGCCGTATGACGACATCGGTTTAAAATAATCGGGCACCATTAGTTCAACTTTGCCTTCAAGTATGCTGCGTTTTTCGAGTTTAATTTGTGCATGGCCAAAAAGCGGCAGCAGGAATAGCAATAGTAATGTGGAGGCCTTGAATTTTTGTGTCATGAGGGATATGCTGTTTTGGTATCGCAATTACTTGGCTGCCGTAGGAGCGCCGGGTTTTGTGGCGGCCGGTTTTTGAGGATCGGTTAAATTGTAAGCTTTGTTAATTTCGGCTATGATCTTTTTTGATTTGACTATAGCCCGATGGTAGCGGTCGCAGATTTCGCCGGTATAGGTTAGGTTACCGCAAATGTTGTAACCTTCGTCGGCCGATAATATGGCAAGCAAATTGTTACCGCCTGCAGGGTTGCGCCGTAAATTCCGGTTTTTGTATTCAAAAAACGATTGTTTGTGCAGGGTATAATTGTCGGTTGACGCCAATATGGATGGAACAATGCTTTGGTAAAGCGTTATAATATCATTTTGCAGGGTATCATCTTCAATGTTGCCCAGCTTCCCGCTCGATTTAAAACCCTCGTACCGCCCGTTGTTTGGCAAAAAGCCGGTGGTGTTAAAAAGGTAAGGCTGATACTTTTTTATACTATCGCCATCTATTTTGCCGGCCGGCGCCGAAACGATGTAAGTAAAGGCCTGGCCGGTGTGGAGAAACTGAATGCTGTCCTGCTGTAATTGTACCAGGTCGCCGGTAAGGTCTTTTTTTAGGCCCGTGAGAAATGATTTTACGTCGCTTTGTTCGTGGTTATGGTCGCTAATATCGTGCACCCAGATGGACAGGGTTACAGCAAAAACGATGATAGCGATCTCGATGCCGATCTCGCTCACCTTATGCCAGAATTTGAGCTTCCGGTCTTTCAGTGCTTTATATGCTTTTACGGCATGGGTTTTTATTTCATGTTCCATTGTTCGGACAGGCGTGTTTGAAGGTGCAAGTTAATGGGAAATATTTTTATTAGGAATAGTGGAGGAAAATAGTGGGGGATAGCCGGGCTGTGTTAAAGCGAGAGTTATAAAAATACAGAAAAGTGTTTCGCATTTTCATGTCCAGGTGTCGCTTTGTGTGTTTTTACAGGTAATATTTGTGATGAAATTTTACCACGGAGGGCACAAAGAATGCACAGAGTGCACAGAGATTTTATTTTGTATGTTGACCGGGCAGACAGAGGCGGAGCTTGATTTTTGGAGCTATCGAAGGGCGCTTTAGAAACGGATTAATGTTAGGCAATAATCTGCCACCCACGTTGGGTGTTGCCCAGGCAGGCAACACCCAACGCGGATAGAAACTAATGGTTATTTTATCTTAATAAATATTTCGGAATACTCCCAGCGCAGTGCAATACCATTGTCTTGCACTTTATATTCGAGGCGCTCTACCAGGTCGGTTAGTTTTTTCCGTTTTACATCAAAAGTTAAAACAGTTTTGGTTGAATCCATATTGGTGTCGCCATTTTTCTTGTCGCCCCATTGGCCGGTTTCCGAATTGAAAAATACGGTCCATTTTTTGTCGCCCGGAGTGGCGAAGAAACTGTATTTTCCGGCCGGCAGCTTTTTGCCGTCAACGGTAATATCTTTATCGGTGCTGAATATGGTGGCTTCGTTTGCGCCGGCCCTCCACAATTTGCCATAAGGCAACACGCCGCCCAGCATTTTACGCCCTTTTACCGAGGGGCTGCTATAGTCGACTGATACATTAGCTTCGCCTATTTTTCCGGTAGCCAGCATAGGCGGGCTTGGCCTTTTTGATTTATCAACCGGAGTTTGCGCGTGCAGCAAATTTGGCAGGGTTATTACCGTTAGGATTAATGTTAATACTTTTAGAGCATAATTCTTTTTCATATTTGGGTTGGTTTAATGTTTTTAATGATGGGTTGGTGACAAAGATAAGGGATTGTAATTTTATAACGGCATTAACGGAATTTAGAAAAAAGCTGATTATAATTGAATTGAGATAGATAGGTTCAAATCTTTTGCGGCGTTGTTCCTTTTATATGCATTAACATTAAAACATACACTTAATGAAAAACCTCATTCTTTCCATGGTCTTAATAGCTGCTTGTATTGGTTGCTTTGCACAAAATAGTCCGCAGCCAAGCCGGGAAGATAAACCACCAACCATAGAGGAACTGCGGGTGGGGCCGATGAAAGGACTTGGCGACCGCGCCGGTTTGATTAGATATATCAGTAGTGCAGATTCCGATTTTGTTTTCAAGCGTCGCGACGATGTTGACGGGAAACCAGATTTTTATGCCAGTGACCGTTACACAACCTCGGTTGAGCTTATAGGCAACGACGACGAGGTTATTATGGCCAGGTGGACATTCAATTTTGTTTCGCATAACGAGGCGGCTAATATAAAGGAATTGGACAGAATGAGGTATTTTGCCATGATAATGGCGGAGCCAGATGGCGCCGAATGGTTCGTCAATTTTTATAAACAGTTTATAAGCAATTTAACCATGCCCTATTCAGTGACGAAGGAACTGGCACGCATGAATAGGGTAGGTGAATTGGTTTATAACCCCGGGAAAAGATGTATAACGCTAACGATGACTTATAAGAAATAAAACGTGAACGAATGACATTAAGCGACCAACTGAATATCGCCGATAGAATTAAAATAACGGATTATTAGGTTATATTGGGGAAGTACAATAGTAATGTGAAGGTGTTGAGTGCACCGATGACACTAAGCAGGTAGTTAGCACAAGCCCACCTAACTAAACCCGATTGGAGCGGATACAGGCCATTGCGGTTAAGGCCCAGTGCAGTATAAGCGTAAAGCGGGGCTGCCGTTAATAGCAGCACAGGTATTGGTTTTCAAAAAAATGGTTCCTTGCTCAAACGCGGGAGACGCAAAGTATTGTGTCTCTACGGGAAAGGAAATTTCCCTGGTTGCTAAAATCTGCTTAAAATAACTGGCGGGATAATAATTAAGGCCAGTATGCATAAATAAAATTTGGTTTGGTCGGCGCTCCGGCCAATGGCGTTTATGGCTATCACAAAACCAAACATAGGGGCAAAAAGAAAGGTTCCGGGTATTCCGCATGGTGCATGTCCGGTTTGTGTGTAAGCCTGGGTTCGTGCTATGTCGCTATACAAAATTGCCAGGTACAACAAATAAAAAAATATGGTGATGGGGTGCTTTTTAATTAATTGCATGCCGGTTTTGCAGGTAGTGTTTTAATGTTAATACTGAAATTGCAGATAAGTGACCCTTTCGGGGAATAGAAAATAGGGCAGAATAGATGCGACATTTGCGGATAACGTCAGTCAATACCAAATGGTGAGATTTTAAAAAATCTCCAATGTTGTCAAATCTTCTCAATGCCCCAACTTTCCAACATTGCAACCTTTCAACCTTCCAACAAACAAAAACACCAAAAAACTTTAATCAACCTATTGAAAATCACAAAATAAGTCCGTACTTTTGCAGTCCCTAAAACTGCCCTCCATGTTGGTGGGTAGCAAGGGATAAAAAAAGTAAAGACAAAAAAGCAAAAATGCCTACTATTCAGCAATTAGTTAGAAAAGGTAGAGTAGCTCTGGTTGACAAGAGTAAGTCGCCAGCGTTGGACAGCTGTCCACAGCGAAGAGGCGTATGCACACGCGTGTATACCACTACCCCTAAAAAACCAAACTCAGCAATGCGTAAAGTGGCCCGTGTGCGCCTTACCAACGGAAAAGAAGTTAACGCTTATATCCCTGGCGAAGGTCACAACTTACAGGAACACTCTATTGTTTTGATCCGCGGTGGTCGTGTTAAGGACTTACCGGGTGTACGTTACCACATCATCCGTGGTGCACTGGATACATCAGGTGTTGCAGGTCGTAACCAACGTCGTAGTAAATATGGTACTAAACGCCCTAAACCAGGTCAGGCAGCAGCCGCGACTAAAGGTGCACCGGCTAAAAAGAAAAAATAATTAAGGAGGATAGAAAGCAATGAGAAAGTCAAAACCAAAAAAAAGAATCCTTCTTCCTGATCCAAAATTCAATGATATTTTGGTAACCAGGTTTGTAAATAACATGATGTATGACGGCAAGAAGTCAACCGCATACGCAATATTTTATAACGCTGTTGAAATTGTTGAAACCAAAACAAAAGAAAACGGCCTTGATACCTGGAAAAAAGCATTAAACAATGTAATGCCTGCTGTTGAAGTAAAAAGCCGCCGTGTAGGTGGTGCAAACTTCCAGGTGCCAACAGAAGTTCGTCCGGAGCGTAAAGTTGCTTTAGGTATGAAATGGCTGATCAACTATGCCCGTCGTCGTGGTGAAAAAACCATGATGGAGAAATTAGCCGGCGAGATCATCTCGGCTGCTAAAGGCGAAGGCGCTGCTGTGAAAAAGAAAGAAGATACGCACAAAATGGCTGAAGCCAACAAAGCGTTCTCGCACTTTAGGTTTTAATTAGTGAATGGGTGAATTAGTGAGTTATTGATTTGGTAATATTCTGCTAATCAGTAATCCGTTAATTCGCTCCTTCATTTAAACGATTGGTATTTAGTGAAGATAATTCCTTCTGGCTTTAAATTCACTAACTCACTAATTCACTAATTCAACAATTAATATGTCAAGAGATCTTAAATATACAAGAAATATAGGTATTGCCGCTCACATTGATGCCGGTAAAACTACAACAACGGAGCGTATCCTTTACTATTCGGGCGTTAGCCACAAAATAGGCGAGGTACACGAAGGTGCGGCTACTATGGACTGGATGGCGCAGGAGCAGGAGCGTGGTATCACTATCACTTCGGCTGCTACTACCGTTAACTGGAAATACCGTGGCCATACTTACCACATTAACATTATTGATACACCGGGACACGTGGACTTTACCGTAGAGGTAAACCGTTCGTTACGTGTACTGGATGGTTTGGTTTTCTTATTTTCTGCCGTTGACGGTGTTGAGCCGCAATCAGAAACTAACTGGAGGCTTGCCAACAACTACAACGTTGCCCGTATAGGTTTTGTTAACAAAATGGACCGCAGCGGCGCCGACTTTTTAAATGTTGTAAAACAGGTAAAAACCATGTTGGGCAGCAACGCAGTACCGTTACAGTTGCCAATTGGCGCCGAAGATAAATTCCGTGGCGTTGTTGACTTAATTAACTGGAAAGGTATTGTTTGGAATGAGCACGATAAAGGCATGACCTTTACCGAAGTGCCTATCCCTGAGGATATGATTGAAGAGGCAACTGAGTGGAGAGAAAAATTACTTGAATCGGTAGCTGACTATGATGACAGCCTGATGGAGAAATTTTTTGACGCTCCGGAAACTATTACTGAGCGCGAAGTACTTGATGCGTTGCGTAAAGCGGTACTGGATGCCAAAATTGTTCCTATGGTTTGCGGTTCGTCGTTCAAAAACAAGGGTGTACAAACCATGCTTGATTATGTGATGGAATTGTTGCCTTCGCCTTTGGATAACGAAGGTATCATCGGTACCAATCCTGATACAGGCGAAGAAGTTTTACGCCAGCCATCAGAAAAAGAGCCTTTTGCTGCATTAGCGTTTAAAATTGCAACCGACCCGTTTGTAGGCCGTTTGTGCTTTATCCGCGTGTACTCAGGTAATTTGGAAGCCGGTTCATACGTGTACAACATGCGTTCGGAAAATAAAGAACGTATCAGCCGTATATTCCAGATGCATGCTAACAAGCAAAACCCTATCCCTAACGTTGGGGCAGGTGATATTGCTGCGGTAGTAGGCTTTAAAGATATTAAAACAGGCGATA
>Ga0207667_10001138_pt1 | contig 33456 bp, 21 predicted proteins | sample KBSCornC52_FD_184301 | JGI IMG/M metagenome (GOLD analysis project Ga0207667, IMG submission 184301) | Corn rhizosphere microbial communities from Kellogg Biological Station, Michigan, USA - KBS Corn C5-2 (SPAdes) (version 2) | ecosystem: Host-associated > Plants > Roots > Rhizosphere > Soil ...
GGCGGCACAATTGCACTTGAGCCGCTTAAATGCTGCAGAATTAGGAAACGATAAAATCAGGGTAAATGTGGTCAATCCTGACGCGGTCATTTCCGGAAGCAACATCTGGAGTAATGGCTGGGCTGATGGAAGGGCTAAAGCTTACGGAATCACTGTAGAAGAATTGCCGGCTTATTATGCGAAAAGAACATTGTTGAATGAAACGATTTTGCCTGAAGATATTGCCAATGCGTGTTTTGCTTTTGTAAGCGGATTATTAAATAAATCTACCGGTAATGTATTGAATGTGGATGGAGGAGTAGCGGCGGCATTTGTAAGATAATTTTGATTCACAAAAAATCAGAAGATCTTATTTGAACAGAACATAAAATTCAAAGAGGTTTGTCTATGCGTATCGCTTCTAAAATGAAATTGCGAAAGGGTTTTGAGGCTGAATATAAAAAGCGCCATGATGAAATATGGCCGGAACTTTCACAGCTTTTAAAGGAAACGGGAATTTCGGATTATTCAATTTTTTTAGATGAAGAAACCCATGATCTTTTTGCTTATTTTACAACAGAAGACGACCAAAAATTAAATGAATTGCCGCATAAACACATCATGAAAAAATGGTGGCATTACATGAAAGATATTATGGAAACCAATGATGATGATTCGCCGGTTTCTATTCCCTTAAAGGAAGTTTTTTATTTACCATAATCGAAGAAAAATATTTAAAATGATATTATCAAAAGAACAGGTTGAAAAAAACAACAAAGGAAATTGGTCAATTCATAAAAAGAAATATGAATTTATTTCGGGGGAAATAGATAATGCAGAAGAAGTTTTGAGAAAATTAACCGCCTTTCAAATTGCGATTCCCAGTTGGGCTTTGGGTACGGGAGGTACACGATTTGGAAGGTTTGGAGGAGGCGGCGAACCACGTTCTCTGGAAGAAAAAATTGCAGATATTGGATTGCTTCACGCGCTCACCGGTTCTGCGGATGCGATCTCATTGCACATTCCGTGGGACATTCCTTCAAAGGCTGAAAACATAAAAGCACTTGCCAAAGAAAATGGTTTGCGTTTCGATGCCATGAATTCCAACACGTTCCAGGACCAGCCCGGACAAAAATTGAGTTACAAATTTGGTTCGATGCAACATGTAGATAAAGCAGTGCGCAAACAGGCAATTGAACACAATATTCAAGTGATAAAATATGGACAGGAACTTGGTTCCAAATCGCTTACTGTGTGGCTCAGCGATGGTTCTTCTTTTCCGGGGCAGTTGAATTTCAGAAAAGCATTTCAAAATACATTGGAAAGCTTACAGGAAGTTTATAGCGCTTTGCCTGGTGACTGGAAAATGTTTGTGGAGTATAAAGCGTTTGAGCCCAACTTTTATTCAATGACTGTTGGCGATTGGGGACAATCATTGCTTTATACTTCAAAATTGGGAAGCAAGGCCTATACGCTTGTTGACCTCGGGCATCATTTGGCACATGCAAATATTGAACAAATTGTTGCTTTACTGCTCATGGAAGGCAAACTGGGCGGATTTCATTTTAATGATTCGAAATATGGCGATGACGACCTGACGGTTGGCAGCATTAAGCCTTACCAGTTATTTTTAATTTTTAATGAATTGGTAGAAGGAATGGATGCAAAAAAAATGAATCATGCAACAGATTTAGCATGGATGATTGATGCATCCCACAATCTAAAAGATCCGCTGGAAGATTTATTACAATCATTGGAAGCGATTAAAATTGCTTATGCAAAAGCATTATTGATTGACCGGAAAAAATTAGTGGAAGCACAAAATAATAATGATGTTGTCACTGCGCAGGAAATATTGCACGACGCTTTTCGCGCTGATGTCCGTGCTCTTGTTGCAGAAGCAAGATTGCGAGCCGGAGCTACTTTAAATCCTATAGCAGTGTATCGCAAGGAAAAAGTGAGAGACCATTTAATCAAAGAAAGAGGAAGTAAAACGATGGCCACCGGGTTGTGAGTGCTCTTGCACAGCCCACACTTCCGTTCTACGAATTTTATAAATATCATTTGGGTTTATTTGTTTGTTTACTGTAAAGAATTAAGATAATGATGGGAAAATTAGCATCCATCACCACACGTGAAAAGGAAAATTTGAAAGTTGAAAAGGTAAGTTTTGTGTAAAATGAATAAACATCCTGTCATAGCAATTTTCGATGTAGGTAAAACCAACAAAAAACTTTTTCTGTTTGATGAAAATTACAAAATAGTTTTTGAAAGGTCGGCGCGTTTCACTGAAACTGTTGATGAAGATGGATTCCCTTGCGAAAATTTAGACAGTTTAAAATTATCCGTTTTCGATTCTCTCCGTGAGGTATTCAGGTTGAAAGATTTTGAAATTAAAGCAATCAATTTTTGCAGCTATGGCGCCAGTTTCGTTTATCTCAATGATGACGGAAAGGCTTGTGCGCCTTTATACAATTATTTAAAAGAATATCCTGAAAATCTAAAGAAACAATTTTACCATACATATGGAGGTGAAGAAGAATTTTCATTTCGAACTGCCTCGCCCGTTTTAGGAAGCCTTAATTCCGGAATGCAGTTGTATCGCATTAAATATGAAAAGCCGGATTTGTTCAAAAAAATAATGTATGCATTGCATCTGCCACAATATTTAAGTTATCTCATTACATCCGCTGTTTACAGTGATATTACCAGCATTGGATGCCACACAAATCTTTGGGATTTTCAAAAAAACGAATATCATTGCTGGGTACAAAAGGAAGGAATTCTCGAAAAGCTTGCGCCGATTTTTCCATGCAACCAGGTTATTCCACCATCTTTCCCCGGTAGTAATTATTCTGTTGGTATTGGTCTTCACGACAGTTCTGCTGCCCTGATCCCTTACCTGGTAAATTTTCATGAACCATTTATTTTATTGTCAACCGGTACCTGGTGTATTTCTTTAAATCCTTTCAATCATTCTCCATTGACAAAAGAAGAACTTCAGAAGGATTGCCTGTGCTTTATGAGTTTCGAAGGCAAACCCGTAAAGGCTTCCAGGTTATTTGCAGGTTATGAACATGAACAGCAGGTAAAAAGGATTGCTGATCATTTTAACCAAAGCTTAGCGCAATACCGGACGATGGATTTTAATCCTGAAATTATTTCGGCTCTTCAAAAGAAAAATCAAGGATTCAAGAATTTACAACCCGATAAAAACATATTGAAAAGATCGTTCTTTGCAGAAAGAGAATTATCTGATTTTGCAAATGGTGAAGAAGCTTATCACCAGTTGATGCTGGATATTATCAATCAACAATATTTATCAACACAATTGGTGTTGAAAGGCACGAAAGTGAAAAGAATTTTTGTTGATGGCGGTTTTAGTAAGAACATAATTTATATGAATCTGCTTGCCTGCTGCTTTCCGGATATTGAAATATTTGCAGCAAGTATGGCACAGGCAACGGCAATGGGGGCAGCACTCGCGATTCATAGTGCCTGGAATAAAAAGAGCCTGCCTAATGATATCATCGAGTTGAAATATTTTTCGTCAAGCCATTGTCCTGTTTTGTAAAGAAAATTTTTAATAACTAAATGAGATTTACCGGTTAATAACCCCTATCCTGTAATTGAATAAAAGTCGAGAATCCTGAAAAAATATCATCATGAAATTAGCCTATAACCCCCGATACCCTTCTGTAGAAAGCCTGCGCGAAAAGGCAAAGCGAAGGATTCCCGGATTTGCATTTGATTACCTGGATGGAGGGTGTAATGAAGAGATCAACCTTCATAAGAATACTTCGGAGATTCGGCAGATTGAGCTTCTTCCGCAGTATCTGAAAGAACATTCCGGCTCTGATTTGAAAACAGAACTTTTTGGACATGTTTATGATGCTCCTTTTGGAATAGCGCCTGTAGGTTTGCAAGGATTGATATGGCCAAATTCTCCGGAAATACTTGCCAAGGCTGCCTTTAAACACAATATTCCTTTTGTCTTAAGTACAGTAAGTACGAGCACTATTGAGCGGATCAGTGAAATTACGGAAGGACAGGCGTGGTTTCAATTATATCATCCTGCCGATAATTCATTAAGAGATCAAATCATTAAACGTGCTTCAGAACATTGCCCGGTATTGGTTATTCTAAGTGATGTACCGACCTTTGGATATCGTAATAAAGAAATAAAAAATGGCCTTGCGATGCCACCCAGAATGACACTGCATAATGTGCTCCAGATCATTGGAAGACCAAATTGGGCGCTCAAAACACTGATTCATGGCCAACCTTCATTCCAGGTTTTAAAACCATACATGCCCAAGGGAATGAACATGCATCATCTTGGTTTGTTCATGAATAAAACATTTGATGGCAGATTGAATGAAGAGAAAGTTTCTGCTATTCGCGAAATGTGGAAAGGAAAATTAGTATTAAAGGGAATTGTAAATGAATCAGATGTGGAAAAATCTATCAGGCTGGGAATAGATGGCATCATAGTTTCCAATCATGGAGGAAGGCAATTGGATGCAGGTCAATCAACCATTCATTCCCTAAAAACCATTGTTGAAAAATATAAAGGGAGAATAAAAATAATGATGGACAGTGGTTTGCGTTCAGGCCCTGATATAGCAAGGACGCTTGCTTCAGGAGCAGAATTTACTTTCCTGGGAAGAACTTTTATGTATGGTGCTGCTGCATTGGGAGATGAAGGTGGCGAGCATACGATCACTATTTTAAAAAGACAACTTCTACAAGTGATGCAGCAAATTTGTTGTGAGAAGGTGGAAGATTTTCCGGATTATTTGATTCACTGATTTAATCAAATAAATTGACACGGCACGAAATTGCTGAATGGAAAATCATCAGATGATTTTAAACATTTTTTTCACCACAATTCCTGCGCGGACGTTTGAAAAAATGACCGACAGTGGACGCAGCGTGCTTTTCTTTATTTTAAGGGGGTTGGGTAATGGCGCTTTTAATATTCAAAAATTCGGTTTAAATGTTTGTTTACTGTAAATAAACGTTCAATTAATTATACTTTATTTTTAAATCTTCTTGAATCCTTTGTTAGGAAGATTTTCTGAAACTTTTGCCAATCAGTATAACAGACAATGGGAATCAATAAAAAAATTAGATAGATACTACGATATCTTACCACGGCGCCAATAATGGGAACGGTATACCCGGTCATAAGCATCATTGTGAAACTAAAAAAAACACCAAAATAAATTAGTGGATCTACCACGATGTTTTTTTTTCGGAAAAAAATAAAAAACAAAAACAAAATTTCTATCAGGAAAATTTCCAGTGCAAAAGGAATATATTGAATAACTTTTGAAGATAAATATGGCCGTAATAAAGCATGATCCAGTGCCTGTGGAGCTTTGGCAACGAAGCTTTTAAAAGTTGGATGAAGCTGGGCGACTTCTAAGGTTGAATTACCGGCTTTGCCAATTTCCATAAAACTTTGCTGACGGGCAGTTACATAAGCAGGAAGATTCGCTCTTGGGTAAATTAGACCGGAACAAAAAAATAAGATTGTTGCAAAAAGATAAACAAGAACAAAGCAAATAAAAGAACGTTTGGGAAATTTTGTAGAAAGAATCCATGCAACTAACGCGGGAATTAATGCAATAAAAATAAAATTTCTTAAAAAGAAAATCAACAGCAAAAACAATGAAACGAGCAAAATTCTTTTCCTGGAATTCTGATGCTCATTCAAAATAAAAAACAAATGGTAAACGACCATAGCAAGCGATAATAAAATCAATCCGTCCCGGTGAATTTCAGAGGAAAAATATAAAGCAGAAGGTAAGAGAAAAATGCACCCGATTAATTGGTAGAAAGCGTTTGGGAAAATTTTAATAAAGGTTTTGTGCAACGCAATAAAACCAAAGAAAACGAGAAAATTAAAAAAAAGTGTATTGATCAAAAAACTTTTAAAGCTGAAAAAATTAAAGATTGAAAGCATTTTAAGGATCAGGTTCGTTCGCAGGTTATTCCAGAATGAGTGTGAGTCGTCTAATAATCTTGAGTACGCATCCCGCGAATTTGTGTGAAAGATATTGACTAAATATTCACGTGGATTTTGAAAAAGCAAATGGAATTCATCAATACCCATTTTATTCAAGATTACCGAATCTGAAACAGGCAAGTAATACAGATTAACGTAGCAATTAATGATCAAAACCAAAATGCGCAAAAGAAATAAAGTGATCAGAATCCTTGCAGACAATCCCGATTCTTTAAAAAACCGGATGCGTGCAATCAGCCAGCAGAAAACGATACAATAGAAAAGAAATAAAAGAAAAGTCAAGCAGGATGTTTTTTGAATGTGGGAAGTTAGTCAAAATATTCACATATCAGATTCTGTTAAAAGGGTAAGAGATTGTAAGTTTGCTTTTTTTAAAATAATTATGGAAATAACATTTGAAACGGCAGAAAAGCTGGGTTTGAAAAAAGACGAATTTGAAAAGATAACTGAAATTCTGGGTCGCGTTCCCAACTTTACGGAACTAAGTGCTTATTCAGTAATGTGGAGTGAACATTGCAGTTATAAAAATTCTATTAAATGGCTGAAAACATTGCCAAGAGAAGGTTCCAGACTTTTGGTAAAAGCAGGAGAGGAGAATGCAGGACTGATGGATATTGGTGATAATCTGGGTGTTGTTTTCAAAATTGAAAGTCATAATCATCCTTCTGCAATAGAACCATTTCAGGGCGCTGCAACTGGTGTTGGAGGTATTCATCGTGATATTTTTACAATGGGTGCAAGGCCAATCGCTACATTAAATTCTTTGCGTTTTGGAAATATTGAAAATGAAAAAACACAACATTTATTAAGTGGTGTCATAAGTGGAATCGGCCATTATGGAAATTGTTTTGGTGTTCCAACTGTTGGTGGAGAAGTTTATTTTGAAGAATGTTATCACACCAATCCTTTGGTAAACGCGATGAGTGCCGGCGTTGTTCGATTGGGCGAAACCGTTAGTGCGACTGCTGTTGGGGAGGGAAATCCGGTTTTTATTGCGGGAAGCGCGACAGGAAAAGATGGAATGGGTGGCGCCGCGTTTGCTTCTGCGGACATTACTGAAAACAGTGCGGAAGATCTGCCGGCGGTTCAGGTGGGCGATCCTTTCCAGGAAAAAAAATTATTAGAGGCTTGTTTGGAAGTGATTCAAACAGGCGCCGTTGTTGGAATGCAGGATATGGGAGCGGCAGGAATTATTTGCTCTACAGCTGAAACCAGCGCTAAGGGCGGTGTTGGAATGAATATTCATTTGGAAAAGGTACCAACACGTCAACAGGGAATGAAAGCGTGGGAATTGTTGTTGAGTGAAAGCCAGGAAAGAATGTTATTAACCGTGAAGAAAGGAAGAGAAAAAGAAGTGATCGATATTTTTGAAAAATGGGATTTGCCTTGTCAGCAAATTGGTGAAGTAACGAATGGAGAAATGCTTCGTTTTTATATGAATGATGAACTGGAAGCGGAAATGCCGGCGGAAAGTTTGGTGCTTGGTGGCGGTGCACCGGTTTATACAAGAGAGTATAAAGAGCCAAAATATTTTGAAAAGATAAAAGAGTTTGATGCATCCAAAATTCCTGTGCCGAAAGATCTAAAAACGATTGCAGAAAAATTAATTACTCTTCCTTCCATTGCTTCCAAGAAATGGATTTATGAACAATACGATAGCATGGTTGGTGCCGCCAATGTCAATACGAACGCACCTTCTGACGCTTCTGTTGTTCTGATACATGGAACCAAAAAGGCGCTTGCCCTTACCACAGATTGTAACAGTCTTTATGTTTTTTCAAATCCTTTTGCCGGTTGCGTGATAGCAGTGAGTGAAGCTGCAAGAAACATTGTTTGTAGTGGGGGAATTCCACTCGGTGTTACCAACTGTTTGAATTTTGGAAATCCTTACGATCCCGAAGTTTATTACCAGTTTGTTGAAAGCATTAAAGGAATGAGTGAGGCTTGCAAAAAATTTGATACACCTGTTACCGGAGGCAATGTCAGTTTTTATAATCAATCTCCATCCGGCCCTGTTTATCCTACGCCTGTTATTGGAATGGTGGGGCTTTTGGAAGATTATGAAAATAAAATGACATTGGATTTTAAGAATGAAGGCGATGCGATTTATCTACTCGGCAAAAATGTGGAAGACTTTAATTGCTCAGAGTATCTTCATAAAATTTGTGGCATCGAATATTCTCCTGCGCCGTATTTTAATCTGGATGAAGAATTTCATTTACACAATACCGTTCGTTCTTTAATAAAAAATAAAATGATCCTTTCGGCGCATGATATTTCTGAAGGTGGTTTGTTTATAACGCTGACTGAAAGCGGCTTTCATGACAACTTAGGTTTTGCAGTAAACAAACAAATAAGCACGATTCGCAATGATACTTATTGGTTTGGGGAAGCACAGGGTAGAGTAGTTGTTTCTGTAAGCGCCGATAAGATAAATGAATTTGAAAAATCAGTTGATATTCCTTTTGAGAAGTTAGGAAAAGTTACGGCCGGAGAAATAAAAATTGATGGAGAAGATTGGGGAAATATTATTCAATGGAAAAGAAAATATGATGAGGTGATTGGGAATCAGATGAAAGGAGAAATATAAAGAACGAATTTTTAGCACTAATTTTTTATGATGGATAGATCTTCAAACATAGTAGTAACGGGCGCTGCAGGCTTTATTGGAAGTTGTCTCGTTGGCTTTCTAAATAATGCCGGCTATCAAGATTTGATTGTAGTCGATGATTTTTCCAAACACCAAAAAGATGTAAATCTCGAAGGAAAGATTTTTTCCCAAAAAATAGAAAGAGAAAGATTTTTTGATTTTCTAAAAAAAGAAAACCCACAAATTGATTTTATTTACCATCTTGGAGCCCGAACCGATACCACAGAATTTGATTATTCAGTTCACCAACATTTGAATGTGGAATATTCTAAAAAAATATGGAATTACTGCAGTGAAAAAAATGTACCATTGGTTTATGCTTCTTCTGCTGCAACGTATGGCGGTGGAGAGCTTGGTTACAAAGACGATGAAAATATCATTCCCAATTTGCAGCCACTAAATCCTTATGGCGTTTCAAAAAATGAATTTGATAAATGGGTGCTTCGAGGTACCCTTCGACAAGCTCAGGGTGACAACCTTCGACAAGCTCAGGCGCCGCCTGCATGGGCGGGACTAAAATTTTTCAATGTGTATGGACCGAATGAATACCACAAGGCGAGAATGGCGAGTGTAATTTTTCATTCATACAATCAAATTAAAGCAAATGGATTTGTAAAGCTTTTTAAATCACATAAACCCGAATTTGAAGATGGTGGACAGTTAAGAGATTTTATTTATGTAAAAGATGTATTGAAAATTTGCTTTTGGTTTTTGGAATGTTGGCAAAAAGATCCGGAAACTTTCATGTCCGGCATTTATAACGTAGGCACAGGAAAAGCGCGGACCTTTGACGATCTCGTAAAAGCAACTTTTTCGGCCCTGGACAAAAAGACGCAAATAGAATATATCGATATGCCGGAAGATATCAGGGATACTTATCAATATTTTACAGAAGCGACGATGGATAAGATCAGAGCGGCCGGCTATTCAAAGCCTTTTTATTCACTCGAAGAAGGCGTTGATGATTATGTACGCAATTACCTGACCGAGCAAAAATATTATTGACAACTGGCAAAAGTCCAGAATAAGTCCCTTACTTATTTTTGTAAGATTCGATTGTACCTTTTTAAGTAAAGATTCCGTTAAACTTGGCAAAGCATAATTGGGAATGAAGGAATCTATTGGCAGAAAATAAGATTTTGAGGCACTCCTTTAAATCCTGATCTATCTTTGCAAAATGAATGAAGACATTCTCAAAAACTGGGAGAAAAAATCTACCGATCATCAGAAAAAATATAAAGCTTTTTTAAAACGCGCTGATAAAAACAAAGTGCTGAAACAGCTACCAGATCTGCATCAAGAAGCTTTTGAAAAAATTGATTGCCTTTCATGTGCCAACTGCTGCCGCAATTATTCTCCAAGATTTAAAACCACTGATATCAAAAGAATTTCCAGGCATTTGAAAATGAAGGAAGGCGCTTTTATTGAAACGTATTTGCAGGTGGATGAAGATGGAGATTATGTTACCAAAACTTCCCCGTGCCCGTTTTTAGGAGAAGATAACTTTTGTTCGATTTATGAAAATCGGCCTTCCGATTGCCATCGGTTTCCATATACGGATGAAGACGTAATTTTCAAACGTCCTGCCATTACTTTAAAAAATTCTACTTTTTGTCCGGCCGTTTATTTTGTGTTGGAAAAGTTGACTGATATAACAAAATGAATATTGCAGTAAACAAAGAAATAGTAAGTTTTTTTATTTACGGAACATGAATGTATTTATGCATTTGCAATGAAAATTGCCATTGCGGATGTGCCAAAATGTATTCAACAATTAAGGGCGTTACCTGTTCAGATCTGCTCCATTCAGGTTGAAGATACAATTTGCAATTTCCTGACACCTTCGCAGCATATTTTTCTGCCCATTGAAAATCCGATTTATTAAAAACGATTATTTTCAGTTCGTTTGCTTTTTTAAGAATCGCCGAAAGTGGTGGCTTAAATTTTTTTGGCGAAAGGCATATCCAGTCCCATGTTCCGGTCAAAGGCGACGAGCCGGAGGTTTCAATATTTGTTTGAAATCCTTCTTTTTGTAAAGTGGATGTCAGCGTTTCCAAATTATATAAGGTGGGTTCACCGCCAGTTATTACGGCAAGTCTTGCCGGATTTTCTTTTGCTTTTGAAATAATTTGTTCTATTGTTTGTAAAGGATATAAATCTTCGTTCCAGCTTTCCTTTACATCACACCAAACACAACCAACATCGCACCCGGCAAGGCGAATGAAATAGGCAGCTTTTCCCTGGTGAAAACCTTCTCCCTGGAGGGTGTAAAAAGCTTCCATAATGGGAAGCGTGGTGGTGTCATTTATAGTGTTTGTAAGGTTCAAAGTGTTCAAAGTGTTCAAATTTCAAAATTGCCTGTTGAATGTTCGATTTAAATGTTCAAAAATTAGATAAAATTAATCATTAAATTCAGCTGCCTTATACGTATTCATCAGCAAAGCCGCAATGGTCATCAGTCCTACGCCACCCGGCACCGGAGTGATGTAACTGCATTTCGGCGCTACGTTTTCAAAATCCACATCCCCTTTCAATGCACATCCGCTCTTTTTTGTATCATCTTTTACCCGGTTAATTCCTACATCTATCACCACCGCATTTTCTTTTACCATATCTGCTGTTACAAATTTTGGTTTGCCGATGGCCGCAATTAAAATATCTGCTTTTTGTGCAATTGATTGAATGTCTTTTGTGCGCGAATGGCAAAGGGTCACCGTGGCATTTCCGTGTTCATTATTATTCCTGCTGAGTAAAATGCTGAGCGGCGTTCCTACATTATTGCTTCGTCCGATAATCACCACATTTTTTCCGGAAGTTTCTATTTTATAATGCTGGAGCAACAGCAGAATTCCAAATGGTGTGGCAGAAATGAACGTCGGAAAACCAAGCACCATATTTCCAATATTCAATGGATGAAAACCATCGACATCTTTTTTTGGAGCGATTTGCAGGATAACTTTTTTCTCTGAAATATGCTTTGGCAAAGGAACCTGCACTAAAATACCATCAATTTCTTTATCATTATTTAATTCGGTTATTTTTTCCAAAAGCATTTCTTCTGTAATATCACTTTCGTATTTGAAAAGCGATGAATTAATGCCGACTTCTTTGCAGTTTTTCACTTTTGAAGCTACATATGTTTCGCTGGCTGGATCATTACCGACAAGAATGGCAGCAAGATGTGGAACTTTTTTTCCTTTTGATGTTAATGTAGAAACTTTATTTTTTAAATCTCCCTTGATGGCCGCAGACGCCACTTTTCCTTCTAATAATTGCATGCGTGCAAAATTAACCCACGAAGAGCGATTTATTTTATTTTTTGTTTTATCAAACAAAATCTTATATTTAATTTATATATTTTTTACTGACTCTAAAAATTGCCGCTTTGAGAAAAATCTACCTGCTATATTTTTTTCTGCTTACAATAAATTTGTGTAATTCCCAACCGGTAAGAAAGCCTGTATCGGCTTCCTACATTGGCTTAGGCGCTTACAGCATCAATCATGCAGACGTATTTTCTATTACTTCAAACCAGGCGGCGCTTGCGCAAATGGAAAATGCTGCAGTTGGTTTTTTTGGAGAAAACAGGTTTTTATTAGTCGAAACGAATATGTATGCTGCTATTATTGCTCTCCCGACAAAAGAAGGAAATTTTGCTTTCCAGGCTGATTATTTTGGCTATAAAAATTATAATGAATCGCAACTTGGGATAGCTTATGCCCGAAATGTAGGAACGAAATTAGACCTTGGAATCAAATTCAATTATTATTCTTTTCGTATTCCAGGTTTTGAAAGCCCTTCCACAGTGAATTTTGAAATCGGCGTTATTTGTCATTTTACTGAAAAATTAAACGGCGGTATTCACATTTATAACCCGGTAGGAGGCAAGTTATCCAAAACAGAAAATGATAGAGTAAGTTCCGTTTATTCTTTTGGATTGGGATATGAAGCATCCGATAATTTTTTTGTAAGTGGCGAAATTGTAAAGCAGGAAGATTTGCCGGTGAATGTAAATGCTGGTGTACAATATAATTTTGCCAAACAATTTTTTGCGCGCTTTGGTATTGCTTCGCAAAATCAGTCACCTTATGGTGGAGCTGGTCTCAGTTGGAAGAATTTTCGTTTGGATGTAAGTGCCAGTTACCATCCACAACTTGGCTTCAGTCCGGGTTTGATGCTCATCATGAATCTAAAACCGAAAGAAAATGAGAGCGATTAAACGTGTAAAAAGTGTGTTTTCATTTTCGGTATTTCTATTTTTAATGGCAAATCCGGAAACAGCAAAAGCGCAGGAAATATTAGATGAACCAGCGGCAATTATAGAGCAACAGTTAGAGGATTTAACGGAAGGAAATGAAGATATTGAGACGGAAGATGATGGTTATTTGCAGGAGATGCAACATTTTTTAAAAGAACCAATTAATCTCAATTACGCTGATGCGGGTCTGCTGCAAGAGTTGAAATTATTAAATGGTCTTCAAATAAATAACCTCCTTGCTTACAGGAAATTACTTGGCAATTTGTTAACCGTTTATGAGCTGCAGGCAGTACCAGGATGGAATCTGGATGTTATCCGGCGAATCAGGCCTTTTGTAACAGTCGCAGAAAAAACAGCAGTTTTACAATCGTTAAATAAGCGCTTAAAAAATGGAAACAGTACTTTGCTTTTTCGAGCCGCACAAACATTGGAAAAATCAAAAGGATATCTTTTAGACCGAAATACAGCCAATAATTTTTATCCGGGAAGCTCTGATAAAATTCTTTTGCGTTATAAATACAAATCAGGAAATGGGCTTCAATATGGCTTTACTGCTGAAAAAGACGCCGGTGAACAATTTTTCAGAGGCGCACAAAAGAACGGATTTGATTTTTATTCAGCCCACTTTTTTATCAGAGATATCGGGATCATTAAATCACTTGCGATTGGCGATTTTTCTGTAAACATGGGCCAAGGATTGATACAATGGCAAACTCTCGCGTTTGGCAAAGGAGCTGAAATTACCAATACAAAAAGACAATCAGAAGTTCTAAAACCATATAATTCTGCAGGCGAAATTGTATTCAACAGAGGTGTTGGAATTACTTTGCAAAAGAAGAATTTGGAGGCAACTGGTTTTGTTAGCTATCGAAAATTGGATGCAGGTTTTAATACAGATACTTTGGACGCAATTGATCATATTACTTCTTTGCAAAGTTCAGGATATCATCGCACAACGAATGAAATAGCGGCAAAAGGCGCACAGCGACAACTGACTTTTGGTGGAAATGTGTCTTTTTCGAACGAAAAATTTCATATCGGAGCAAATGCGGTTCATTATGATTTTGAATACCCGATTACCAAAGCAGATTATTTGTACAATAAGTTCAGTTTATCAGGAAAGCGCACAGGCAATTATAGTTTGGATTACAGCTACACTTACAAAAACATGCACTTGTTTGGCGAAGCTGCTGTTGATGAAGATTTGGATAAGGCTTTTATCAATGGATTGTTGATTAATGCCGACGCGAATGTTGCAATGACATTATTATACAGAAATATTTCAAGAGCATATCAATCTTTGTATGCCAACGCGTTTACCGAAAATACTTTTCCTTCAAATGAAAGCGGCTTTTATTCAGGTATAACAATAACTCCAACAAGTTTTGTGCGCATAGATGCGTATGTTGATTTTTATCATTTTCCCTGGCTGAAATATCGTGTGGATGCACCTACATCAGGAAATGATTACACGCTGCAGTTTACTTATCAACCTAATAAACAGCTTCAGCTAGCATCAAGGTTTCGCTATGAAAAGAAACCCATTAATTTCAATCCCAATAATTTTTATCTGAATCCGGTTGTTGGAAGACCGAAGAAATCTTTACGCACAGAATTTGATTATAAAATAGATAATCGTTTCAGCTTAAGATCACGTGTAGAATTATCGTTTTTTGACCAAAAAAATGAATTCCGGCAAAACGGATATCTTGCTTTTGCCCAAGTAAATTACAAGCCTCCATTAAAGCCATTTTCCGCCAATATCCGGTTAGCATATTTTGAAACTGATGGTTACGACAGCCGTATTTATGCTTTTGAAAACGATGTCTTGTATGGATATTCTATACCCGTTTTTTTTGATAAAGGATATCGTTATTATCTGAATACACACTGTAAAATTTCGCGAGAATTATCCTTTTGGATAAGATTTGCCCAAACAGTTTATAGCGATAAAACCACAATTGGAAGCGGTCTTGATGCAATCAAAGGAAATAAAAAATCAGAAATAAAGCTACAGGGAATTTACAGCTTCTAAGCAAATACTCTGAACGGCTGTTCACTATGTAATTCAGCAGAGAACGTTTTGTTCAAAGTAAGAAACAACTATAAATTTTTCATGTTAAAGAATAACGATGTTTAACGGCAATTTTCACTGATTGTTATAAGAAAATGGTCTGTTGTGTGTGCATCCAAAAAATGAGTTATTTTAGATACCCACAAATTTTGGAGAAAAAAAATGCGTTTAATTTTCATTTTACCATAATTCTTCGATTTTGTTGCATTTTATTTAAACTTTCTGTTTTCATGTCACTAAAAATTCTTGATTAATGGAAATCAATTGTCTTATAAAAGTAAATTTTTGCACACCATTGCCGCGAAACCTGAGAAACTTTCCAATTTCTTTTTTGAAACTGTAGAGCGACATTTCTAAAAGTAATTTATTCTACGTGTATCAGATAACGATGTTGTGTTTTATGATAACTTCATGATTATTATGTTTTTAAGGTAACAAATTCTTTCCCGTCTCAAAAAATTTGGCCGGTAAAATCCTATCTTTAAGCGACCTTAATGAACGACCAAGCTTCTTTTTCTGGTACCAAAATTACTGTTGCCATCATTGTCACACCTGTGTAAATTAAAAATTGCTTTGCAGCAAATGCGAAAAAAAAGTTGCCTTTTTGCATTAATAAAATGTTAAAGAATTACTAACCAATAATTCCATTTGAATCAGGAAAACACGACTGTGAAAAATCAAACAACCATTGACTGAAAAATCAAAAAAAATTTAAACTACAACACATGAAAAGAACATTAGTACTTTTTTCGGTGCTTATGCTAATTGGATTTTTAGCATCTGCACAAACCAGGGTAGTTACCGGGATAGTGAAAGATGAATCCGGTGCTCCTGTGCCTTTTGCTACTGTTACTGAAACCGGTACAAGAAATGCCACTACAGCCGATGCTAATGGTAATTTTTCCATTAAAATGAAAGGTACTGGTTCACTATCTTTTAGCGCTGCCGGCTTTGCTGCAAGCGATGTTACACCGGAGGGAGGCGTAGCTAATGCGGTTTTAAAAAGAAACAATACTGAATTAGCCACAGTAACTGTTACAGGTTACGGTATCAGGCGTCAGGCAAGATCGATCGGTACGCCGGTAGCACGAATTGATAACAAAGACCTTACTCAGGGGAAGGTAACCAATGTTGCTACAGGCTTGTCAGGAAAAGTTTCCGGTTTACAAATTGCTAATGTAAACAGCAGTGTTAACCAGGATACAAGAATTACTTTAAGAGGTAACCGATCTATTCTTGGGAATAATCAGGCACTTATTGTAATTGACAATGTAGTAATGCCCAGAGATCAGGGCGGAACTATTCTTGCTCAAATGAATCCAAATGATATTGATAATATTTCCATTTTAAAAGGAGGCAGTGCATCTGCCATATATGGTTCTGATGGGTCAAATGGTGTTCTTATTGTTACTACAAAAAAAGGTAGGGGTAAAATGGCAGTTAGCTTTAATAATACTACCGAAGTTCAGGAAGTTGCTTATTTGCCAAAACTGCAAAATTCTTTTGGACAATTTGGTGGGGAATATGATCCTTCTCAATATCCGGGTATTGAATATTTTCCTGAGAATCCGGTTATACCGTATGTGCCTTATGAAAATCAGAACTATGGGCCAAGATATAATGGTGCTCCTATAACAATAGGTGCTCCGGTAAGGTTTTATAAGGCAGATGGAAGTTATGTGGATTCATTAAAACATGGAACATATTCTCCGGTACCAGGCGCTAAATTGGGATTCTTTGATAAGGGAATCACTGAACAAAATGAAATATCTATTTCAGGAGGAGATGATAAAAGTAGCTTTTTTCTAAGTGTTCAGGATGTTAGCATTGCAGGAACTATTCCAAAAGATAAAAATCACAGAGATGGGATCAGATTTAATGGTTCAAGAGAATTTGGCAGACTATCGGTTAATTACTCCGCCGATTATACGATTCAGCATTCAAATACAACACCAGGAGCTTTCAGCGTAAATGGAAGTCCTTCTACTTTTGGTGGTTCTTATTTCCAAAACAGGGCTGTTTACTGGACTATTCTTAATACACCTGCCAGTATAGATTTGAGAGACTATAGAAACTGGCAAACTGATCCATTTGCTAATCCGAATGGTTATTTCAATGCCTACTATGGCAATCCATGGTGGCAAATAGACGAATCCAGATTTGATAGCAAAAGAAACACATTGTTAGGCAACCTGAATTTAGCCTTCAAAGCGTCAGATTGGTTGGATCTGTCTGCTACCGCCTCAATTACCCGTTTTGACCTTACTCAAAAATTTACGAGTAAGGCATTTAAGTTCGCTGATTGGGCTAAAGCCGATGTATATGGATCTGGTCGAAGTACTACAGATATGCCATCTGCAGATTATGATGCTTTTGAATATAATCAACTGTTAACAGGAACTGTACTGGCTAATCTTCACAAAAATTTTAATGATATTTCTACAAAATTGACCTTGGGTGCAACTACTTTTGATAATACGCAAAGAGATATAAATCTTTCAGCCGTACAATTAGGAATTCCTGATTTTTTTAATATTTCTAACGTAGTGGGAACGCCTGGTTATTATGAGAATTTTTTTGAAGTGAGAAAAAATGGTGCATTTGCTGACCTTCTTTTAGGCTATCATGATTATCTTTTTGCCCACGGATCATTCCGGAATGATTGGGATTCAAGGTTAGCGCCTAAATTAAGAAGCTATAGTTACTTTGCCGGTGATGTTGCATTTGTTTTCACTGATGCTATACCAGGATTAAAAGATAACAGGATCTTAAGTTATGGAAAATTAAGTGCAGCAATCGGTAAGACCGGTAATGTAAGCGTAGGACCATATAGCCTGGATAATGTTTTTAATAGCGCCCCTAATTTCCCTTATGGAAGTACATCGGGTTTTACTGTCTCTAATGCGCTTAATAACCCTTTATTAAAGCCTGAATTTACTTTGGAGAAAAATATAGGATTAGAGCTTCGTTTTTGGGATAGCAGAATAATATTGAATACTTCTGTATATCAATCAAACACAACTAATCAGACATTGCCCGTTCAGGTAAGTTCCGCTACCGGATTTACCTCAGCTCTACTGAATAGTGGTGAAATGCAAAATAAAGGGATCGAAGCTGATCTTGACATAAGCCTGATTCAGAATAGCAGAAATAGCTTTAGATGGCTTATTGGTGGAAATTTTGCATATAATGATAATAAGGTATTGTCACTTTATCCGGGAATTGATAATTTTCTTTTAAGTGGCCAACAATATGTGGTGAAAGGAGAGGCATTTCCACAAATCAAAGTAACCGACTGGAAAAGGGATCCCCAGGGGAGAATTATTGTGGATAAAAACACTGGCTTTCCGACAGTTAATGATTCTTTGTCAACTTATGGAACCCCCAATCCACCGTACAGCCTTGGCTTCCATACCAGTATAAGTTATAAAGGCTTTACTTTATATGCTTTAGCTGAAGGAAGGTTTGGTGCTATTATTTACAATAGCATTGGAAATGCTTTGGATTTCACCGGAGTATCGTGGTATTCTACACAATCAGGACGGCTGCCATTTGTTATTCCTAATTCATCTTACCAGGATGCTTCCGGCAAATATGTTGCAAATACAGATGTTGTAGTTAGAAATGGGAACAATGATTTTTGGGCAAGTCTTTGGAATAATACCGGCAGTACATACATAAATAGCGCAGATTTTTGGAAGCTGCGTGAAGTATCTCTTTCATACACATTTCCGAAGGGAGTTTTTGGTAGCAATTCCTTTATAAAACAACTTTCTGTTGCGCTGGTAGGACGCAATCTGATTACTATTAAGGCTAAAGAGAATGTTTGGACTGATCCTGAATTTGCGAATACCACAGGAAATGCTATTGGAACTACTGATATTAATCAAAATCCACCGACCCGTATTTTCGGAGCCAATGTTAGTATAACATTCTAAATATTATTTAAAGAAAAACAAGACAAATGAAAAAAATAATTTTAATACTTACGGTAGTTTTTTTGATAGCAGGCTGCAAGAAAGGGTACCTTGACATAAATACAAACCCTAATCAATCCACGTCTGCAGACCCGAGCCTTGTATTACCTGCTGCGCTTGCTGTTACTGTGGCAAATTATTACCCGGGCCCTACAGCGGTAAGTGAATGGATGGGTTACTGGGCAGTGAGCGGAAGCTATGCGATTAATGCTAGTGATCCGGGTACCACTTACAAAATGACAACAGATTTTGGAGATGGATTATGGCAATCTGTTTATGACAACCTTGAAGATTATCAGTACATTCAGGACAAATCGCAGGCGACCGGGCAGTCATTTCTCGAAGGTGTAGCAAGAATTATGAAAGCATATAATTACCAACACCTTGTTGATTTATGGAGTGATGTTCCTTATGCAGATGCTTTGAAAGGTGCGGCTTCGCTAAGGCCTGCTTATTCTAAAGGCCAGGATATTTACGATAGTTTGTTTATAGAAATTCAAAAAGGAATCACCTTAATTAAATCTGCGACCACAACACCTGGCTCCAGTTCGGATATCATGTTTGGTGGAGATAAGACTTCATGGATACAATTTGCCAATACCGTGCGTTTGAATATGTTACTTAGAATGTCTGAATTGGCTACCAAACCAGATTTTTTTCAACCAAATGTAGATCTGACAAAAAATGAAAGTGCTGGTTTTTTAACTAAGGATGCATTAGTCAACCCGGGATATGTGAATTCAACAGGAAAAGGAAATCCTTTCTGGCAGCGTTTCTGGAATCTTACCGGCGGACAAGTATCAAGTTTTGGTGACTTTTGGGCTCCTAATGTTTATGCAGTTAATTACTTCGAAAATAATAATGATCCGAGATTGGGGGTAGAATTTACAACGGTGACCTCTGGTCCCAATAAAGGTAAATTTGTAGGCAACCTGATGGGGGCGATAAGTGGTAATCCTTCCAATGGAAACTATTCATTTTTTGGCCCTGGTATTTTGAGAGGTTACGATATATCCAAAGATGTAAACGGCGTTGAATCCTATTCGGTAAACCCAGGCAAGGGAGCAACAGCGTCAGCTGTAATGATGCTGGCGGCAGAAAGTTATTTTATACAGGCCGAAGCAGTTGCATTAGGTTATATTCCCGGAGATGATAAGGCGCTTTACAAACAAGGAATTCTAGAATCCTTCCGTTATCTCGGTGTTCCTGATTACCAGAATGCTTTTGCTGATTATTACAGTGTAGGAGCGGGAAATTCAAAGATTGACTACAATACCGCCACTACTCTTTTGGCAAAACAAACAATCATTTTAGGTCAAAAGTGGGCGGCATTAACCAGTATTAATTGTTTGGAATCCTATGCCGACTATAGGAGATTTGATTATTTGCATACAGGTTCATGGCCTTATACAGGTCCTTTAGGTAGTATTCCTTTAACAGCTTCGCCTTATTTCGATGTTAAAAAGATTCCAATCCGGTGGAAATATCCTACAAGTGAATATTCTAAAAATCCTGATAATGTAGCCAAAGAAGGTGCTATTGATCATCAGACAAGTAAAATTTGGTGGATGAAATAGAAAACAAACAATCTTAAATTTAAAATGATTAATATGAAAATAAAATTAAATAAATGGATAGGGTTTATTACAGGAACGTTTGTAATGCTTGTAATCCTTAATTCCTGCGTTAAAGACCGAAATCCTTCTGCAACTGATTTTTCGCACCTTCAGGATCACGTTGACATCGTCAACGGTGGGCTTACAAATTTCGGTAATGTCGTTATTGGATTTAATAACGGCGATACTACTACTGCAACATTGATAGTTAATCTTGCATCAGTTAATTTGCCTTCGAGTGCAGTAAATGTAACTATAGGCGTAGATTCTTCAAAGATTGCTAGTTATAATGCTGCAAATGGCACGAATTATATACCCGTCCCCTCAAACAGTTATACTATAGCCTCTACTTCCTTAACGGTTCCTGCCGGACAACAATATGCGCAGACAACGGTTAAATTTTACAATACCCATCTAGATCCTGTTGTTAGCTACATGCTACCTATTTCAATAAAAGACGCTTCTGGTAAACTGCTTACTGGAAATCTGAATACGATCTACTATCATATAATCGGTAATCCTTTAGCAGGTATTTATTTGCAGGATTTTTCCAGATGGAATGGAACGACAGATACAACCACTGCTCCAAATTCAACTGTGTTTACTGCTCAGCCTGTCGTTATATCTCCCGTATCAGGAACCGCTCTTCTCTTGCCGGAAAATTACATTCAAACATTTGTTGGCTCTACTGCTGGCGTAACATTATCATTTACGAATAATTCCGGGACGTTATCTGATTTTGCTGTGTCTTTAGATGATGGAACAAAAAGTGGCCTAACTGCTGGTGGTTTTTCTGTTGTAACACAGCCCACACTTGTTGCTTTTAAATTGGTTGGTGATCAAAGCACGCATTACGCAGGTACTACGATTCGAATTTTTACGGTATTAAAGAACAGTACCCCTGCTATTCGTACACTTATAGATCAATTTGTTAAACAATAAACAACGGTAATTTAATTGGTAGAACTTTGTACAAAAACCGTCTTATCAGGCGGTTTTTTTTTATGAACTTCTATATTTGTAAAATAGTCTGAACCATATAAAATGTAAATTCGTTAAGATGAATATTAATTGCACCATGATTTGCAGATTGAAAGGAAGAAATCCAGTAAAGAGATAAATAATGGTGATTTTTGTTTATTTAAATTATGGAAGAAAAAAGTTACTATAGTCTAAATTTAGTTAAGGCGTAACGCAAATGAACTATTCAATACATTTAGCTTAAAAATTCTGTGATGAAAAAGTTGATTCTAATGTTCACATTTACCATTTCTGTTTCTACCGGTTTCTCACAAACCCGTATTTCTCCTAATATTCTAGCTGAACCTTTTCAGGGGCAACATATTAAGATGAAGTCGGATAATGACGTTGAAGGCACTCCCTTATTATACGACGACTGGAAAAGCGGAGAAGTAACTTTAAAAAATGGTGAAAATTATCATTTGGAAAAAATAAATTTCAATGCATCTGATGGAAAATTTATTTATTCAAAAAATGATACGACCTACGAGTTTATGAATAATGTAAATGAAATAAAGATCTATGGTGAAAACCATTCGCAGGATTCTTCCTCAGATATGATATTCAGAACTGATTTATTACCCGAACAACCCGGTTTTGTTCAGGTACTCACAAAAGGCAAAATAACCATTGTCAGGGAGTTTGCTAAAAAACCCGAGGGAGAAAATTATTCGAACGGCATAGTCAATAGTACGAGGAAGTATGTATTGCATACGCAGGACTTTGCTCTTATTGCCAATAAAGCCGTTCCCTTTAAATATAGCTCTTCTGCTCTTGATGATTTAACATCCGATAAAAAAGATCAGATAGACCGGTATATCAAGGAAAATAATTTGAAACCAAAAAAAGAAAATGATTTTTTAAAATCAATTAAGTTTTATAACAGTATTGCTGATACAGCAAAATAAGCCGGAAAAGTTCAACCAGGCGGATAAATGGATCACCTAATAGACAGCATTTCATCTCTTCTTCGTCCTTTCTTCCACTCTCGGCCGGGGTAAGTGCTCCGATCAGAGCACTTACCCCATTGAAAGCCGCACGAATACACGAATCAAACGTGGGTAAAAGTATTATGTTGGCAGCAACGTTGATAAATGATGCAGGATCAAGGGTTGCCCATCTTGTCTCTCTTACTTTATCATGTGGAAACGATTTTTTTATTAATCCGGAGGATCACGCTTCTTCAGTCAATTGCGGATCTTAATCCTAATTATACATGGTTAACTGATCTCCAAAAGATAAGCATGGGCGTTGCCTTTAGATTATCGCAGCTCCATGCAGCGTAAACCGAATAAATGTTGTCATACTACTGCAAACTGGATGTTTTCTTAACAATCTTTTTGCAGGTAATTCGTTCCATGGTATCTTTGCAACCTTTTTAAAAATTAATCCTTAACACATGAGAAGATTTCTGACTCTTTTTACAATGTTAATGCTCAGTGCAGCATTTGCATTTGCCCAGCAAAATCCGGTAAAAGGCCGGGTCACCGGCCCGGATGGCAGCCCTCTTCCCGGAATTACCGTACAGGTAAAGGGAACGAAAACGGCGACCGCCACAAATACAAACGGTGAATTTGAATTAAATGCACCTGCTAATTCAACACTGGTTATTACTGGCGTTGGCTACCAGGAGCAAGACGTTAAAGTAGATAACCGTTCTACTATTAATATATCAATGCAAACCGGTACTGCGACCAGGTTGAATGAAGTAGTGGTCACTGCTTTAGGAGTATCCCGCGAAAAAAAGGCTCTTGGCTATTCTGTGCAAAGTTTAAGCGCGGATCAGCTGACAAAAGGAGCCAACCCCAATTTGTCTTCTGCGCTTGAAGGAAAACTTGCCGGCGTGGAAGTACGGCCATCGAGTGGAATGCCGGGTGCATCTACACAAATATTTATCAGGGGAGCAAGGTTTTTTGATGGTAATAACGCACCCTTATATGTAATTGATGGAATGCCAATTAACACCAACCCTGATTTTAACGTGGGTGGAAATGGCGTAACAGGAACTGACTTTGCAGGCCGCTCTATTGATATTGATCCAAATGATATTGCTTCTATTAGCGTATTGAAAGGCCAGGCTGCATCAGCGCTTTATGGAATGCGTGCATCAAACGGCGTGATCATGATTACTACAAAAAGTGGTAAAGGCAATAAAAAAGGTAAGGCTGTAGTAGGAGTTTCTACCAATTTTCAATTTGACCAGGACTCCAGGCTTCCTGATCTGCAAACGCAATATGCACAGGGAAGTGCAGGTAAATTTAACCCGACAGCGTCCACTTCATGGGGACCGCTAATCAGTTCATTACCTGATAATGCAACTTATGGTGGCAATGTTCCTAATGCATTTAATAACAATGCACCAAGTGCCGAAACAAAAGGAAAATATTGGAACATAAAAAAGAACGCGTGGGTTTTGCCTGGAGTTTATAATAATCCAAAAGAATTTTTTCAAACAGGCCTCACTTCCAGCAATAACGTAAATATTTCCCAGGCAGGTGATTTTGGAAATTATTATGTTGGACTCGGCGCCACCAACCAATCCGGAATTATTCCTAAATCCGGAATGAACCGGTATAATGCGAAATTTTCAGGAGATTTTAATGTTAGTACCAGGATTAAAGTAGGAGCAAATGTAAATTTTTCCTCTACTGACATTGATAAAATGCCTTCCGGAAATAACAGCTATCTTTTTGAAGTATATGGTGCTCCCATTAGTTATGACCTGAAAGGAACTCCCATTCATGTAGCAGGAAATCCTTACAAGCAAATTCAATACCGTGGTGGTACTTTTGATAATCCTTATTGGGGAACTCAGTATAATAAATTTAGTGAAACCACCCGCCGTGTATTTGGAAACACTTATTTTTCCTACAATCCAATTAAAGATCTGAACATTCGCTACCAGGTAGGCCTGGATGAATATACTACAGACAGATCACAACTTTATGAATACGGATCCGGGCCTTTCAATACCGGACAAATTTTGAATGGCGCATTGGTAAACCGCACATTCAATTCTTTATTTAATATTACTTATAACAAGAAAATAAATGCCGACTGGAATGTAAATGCTTTAGTAGGAAATGAAGTTAACGACGGTTACACCCGGAATATAACCGGTACTGGTTCCAGCTTTATTATTCCCGGGTTTGATAATATCAGCAATGCAAGCACACAAACATCTACCGAAGGTGTGTTTAAAAACAGAACGGTAGGCTTCTATGGCCAGGCAGGAATTGATTGGCAGAGTATGTTGTATTTGAATATTACCGGTAGGAACGATATTGTTTCAAGTATGCCGCCAGATAATCGCTCTTTCTTTTATCCATCAGCCTCATTATCCTGGGTATTCAGCCAAATGAATGCATTGAAGGGAAAAGGGATTTTTGGAAAAGTGCGTGCTTCTTACGCAGAAGTGGGTGCTCCCGGAACTTTTATGGATAGAATCTATTACCAGGGATCATCTGGCAGCGGATTTCTTTCTGAAGACATTGAATTCCCTTTCAATGGAGTAGTCGGATTTCGGCCAAACAGTACTTTATATGATCCACACCTGAAACCACAGAATACTAAATCATGGGAAGTAGGTGCAGAATTGGGATTTTTGGATAACAGAATCCACCTTGATTACGCATACACCAGCCAGGAAACTGTAGATCAGATCTTTTCAATTCCTTTAGCAGGATCAACAGGCTTTGCCCAAATTGTAAAAAATGCCGGTGATATGAAAAGCAGCGTGCATGAAGTAACGTTAACGCTTGTTCCGGTCAAAACAAGAGATTTTGATTGGAATTTGACTGCAAACTTCACTAAGGTCATCAATAAGGTCATTAGCCTTGCTCCCGGAGTAGATAACATTTACCTTGGTGGATTTGTGGATCCGCAGGTAAGAGCTGCTATTGGTTATACTTATCCTTCAATCTATGGAACAAGTTTTCTTAAAAATGACAAAGGCCAGGTTGTGATTGATGATGATCCGAACAGCGCCACTTATGGAATGCCACTGGCAGGAACAGATGGTGTGATCGGTTCAGTTACACCGAAGTTTATTCTCGGAGTAAATAATGACTTCCGTTATAAATCACTTCATTTAAGCTTTTTGATCGATTGGAAAAATGGTGGACAGATGTATTCCGGCATAAACAGGTTAATGAATCTATACGGTACTTCTGCAGTAACAGCTGACCGCGGAACCGAAAAAATGACCATACCTGGTGTAAAAGCATCTACAGTTACTGACGGTAAAGGTGGCACACCGAACGACATCGTGATAGGCGGTGCAAATAATTTCCAAACCTTGTACGGTAGTGTCTATGCAAATATTTCAGAAGCGAACATCTACAGCACTTCTTTTGTAAAGCTCAGGGACGTTTCTTTAACTTTTGATTTGCCCAAGTCTGTAAGTGACAGGACCCACTTTATTCGTTCTGCATCTATATCAGTATCTGCAAGGAATATTTTATTATGGACTGCTTTACCAAATGCGGATCCGGAATCTTCACAGGGAAATGGAAATATGCAGGGCGGATTTGATTATATGTCTCTTCCTCAAACAAGAAGTATGGGCATAGGACTTAATCTCACTTTTTAAACTTCCCAAAAACAAACAATCAATATGAAATACTTAAAATATATTACAATTATCACTTTTATTCTGTCCTTATCTGCCTGTTCAAAAAAGGTAATGGACAAAATAAACAAGGATCTGAATGATCCTACCGAGGTACCTGCGGCTACCGAATTGCCGAGTGCCATCGTGGAAACAGCATTTGGAACGACCGGCACTGATCTTGCCTGGTACTCTTCACTGTTTGTAGAGCAAAGTGCCGGAGCTGATGAGCAATTTTACGATGCAGATCGGAGAAGCAGCCTTACTGCTGCCTCTCTTGTTAATAATAGCTGGAATTCGATCTATGATAATCTCATGGTATTAAAAGATATCAGGGATAAAACCGCTACAAGTGGCTCTGAGCCCAATCCTGCTTTACTAGGAATGGCTCAGGTATTGACTGCCTATAATTTGGCAGTGGCAACTGATATGTGGGGTGATATTCCATGGTCTGAAGCTTTGATGGGAAATGATAACGTTCACCCAAAATTTGATTCACAAGAGGATGTTTATAAATCCATTTTTCAATTACTGAATGATGCGATCTCTAACCTTTCCGGGGCAAGTGGCAGTTCTTTATCTGCACAAGATCTTATTTACAGCGGCAATACAGGTAAATGGGTAAAAGCAGCGTGGAGCTTGAAAGCAAGGTATTTTATGCATTTGCAAAGAGTGGTTCCTACTGCTGTTGATTCTGTATTAGCGTGTGTTCCGAAGGGATTTAGTGCTGCTTCCGATGCATTTGTATTTGATAAATATGAAGCAACACCTATAGGTTCAAATCCCTGGTTTTATTTTACCTATAATGAAAGAGGAGATTTAGTAACCGGTCAGACGCTTTATGATTTGATGACTGCCCGCAATGATCCAAGGATTACTGCCTACTTTGAACCGATTAACAGCGCTGGTAAAATTGCTGCAGCTCCTAATGGAGATGCCGACAGAACCCGTGCGGGTAATGGCTTGTATTCGTATTCTGCAATTACCGCAGGATCAGAAGATGATGCAACGGTTGCTACTCCGATGATGACATATCATGAGTTGTTATTCTTACAAACAGAAGCGTTGGCAAGAAAAGGCAGTGATTTTCAGCCTGCATTGCAAGCAGCCATCGAGGCTAATTTTGTTTTTCACGGATTGACTGTTGCTGATGCAGATGCTTATTTTACTACAGAAGTACTTCCAAGATTGGGTGCTTCCTTATCGGCAAATCTGCAGGAAATCATGACTCAGAAATACATTGCGATGTACGAGCAGGAATCGATCGAAGTATATAATGATTATAGAAGAACAGGAATTCCAACTATGCATAATCCAAATAATGATGCAGCAAGCTATGGTTTTCCGCAGCGCTTCCCTTACCCAAGCAGCGAAGTGACAGCTAATCCTGCAAATGTACCTGCCGTAAATATATTTAAGGATAAAATCTGGTGGGCGAAATAATTAGATTTTTTTCTTTCTAAAAGGCTATCAGGTTTAAAACCTGATAGCCTTTTTTATTTGAAGCAATGCTAATTCTTTTATTCTTCTTTGATTTAATCCTTAATTTTGAAAATAAAAACAACCATGCCCGATCAACCACAAACACCCAATCAGCTGAATATCGAAATATCAGAAGAAGTATCTGAAGGAAACTATGCGAATCTTGCTATTATAACTCATAGCCACGCTGAATTTGTGGTAGATTTTGTAAACGTAATGCCTGGAACACCGAAGAGTAAAGTGAAAAGCCGTATCATTCTTACGCCCACTCACGCTAAACGGTTTATGAAAGCAATGATTGAGAATGTGAAAAAATTTGAAGCGGTGAATGGCCCCATCCAGGATATCGAAGCGGTTGAACTGCCTTTGAATTTTGGCGGACCCACGGCCCAGGCATAGATTTCTAACTTCAAAATGATGAAAAAAGAAAGGAGTTACCAATTAGACAAAAATGTGCTGAAAGCCATAACTTTTGATGAAGCAGATGACCATGTAACATACTGGTAGGACAAAAGTATCAATGAACGGTTAAATGCAGCTTGCTTCATTATAAATCAAATATTTAATGTTACCCCATCGTCAAAAATAAACTTGCGTTTTACTTGTAAAAGGAAACATAATGGCTAATCTTTTTAATGAGGATTTCGAGGATTTTATGAATTGTGTTAATAAAAATCATTCTTGTCTTCCATAAAAGTAAAATCTACAAACACGAAAATATGGACATCCGCATTATTGATTTTGAGGATTTGCTGACTGCAAAAAAAGCATCCTGAAGATTTAAGGATAAAAATGATATCGGACAATTAAGCAAAAAGAAAAAACAATAACTTCCTTATTAGCTTTGCAGCCAACCAATAAATAATCCCATTTTCAATTCCTTACCTGCTGGTACTATTCATTTCCTAGACATCTTCTTCAAAATTTTCATGTTCCTCCGGATGATAACCAGCTTTTAATTCAGCAAGTTTTTTCTTACCATAGGCTGCTTTTGTTATGATCACATACAAAACCGGAACAATGAAGATAGCAAGCGAAGTGGCGGCCAGCATTCCCCCAAACACCGTCCAACCAATGGTTTTACGCGATTCCGCAGCCGCACCTGAAGCAAATGCCAATGGCAAAACTCCGAGAATGAACGCAAAAGAAGTCATTAATATCGGTCGCAAACGCAATTTCACTGCTGAAATCGTCGCTTTCATTAAATCCATTCCCGCATCTACACGCTCTTTAGCAAACTCTACAATCAAAATAGCGTTTTTCGCCGCGAGACCGATTAAGGTAATTAGTCCGATCTGAGCATAGATATTGTCGGTAAGGCTTGGCAAACAGGTGAGCGCGATAATAGAACCCAATGCCCCGATAGGCACCGCAAGCAAAACCGAAAACGGCACCGACCAGCTTTCGTATAATGCGGCCAGGAAAAGGAACACAAATACCAGAGAAATCGCGAAAATCATCGCTGTTTTATTTCCGGCTTTTATTTCCTCACTGCTCATTCCGGAAAATTCATATCCGTAACCTGGCGGTAAATATTTGGCAGCAGCCTCTTTTAACGCGTCAATAGACTGGCCGCTACTGTAGCCGTCTGCCGGCGTGCCATTTATTTCTATTGAGCGGTAAATATTATAATGAGATATAGCAGTAGGAGCTTCAATCAGTTTACTGGTAATCAAAGAACCAAGTGGAATCATATTTCCCTGGTTATTACGAACGTAGTATTTCCCAATATCAGCTACGGACGAACGATAATTACTGTCTGCCTGTGCAACTACCCTAAAATTCCTTCCATACAAATTAAAATCATTGATGTAAGAGCTTCCCAGCAGGGTTGACATAGTTGAATAAACATCAGCAACCGAAACACCCAATTGTTTTGCTTTCTCCCGGTCAACATCTACCCGGTAACTTGGAGTATTGGCAGTAAAAAAAGTATAAGCACGGCCTATTTGCGGCATTTTATTTAATTGTGCTACAAAATTCTGAGCGACTTTGGAAAACTGTTCAATGTTGTCGGTGCTGGTTGTTTGCTGAAGTTCGAAGGTAAAACCCGCTACACGGCCAAGTCCCGGGACAGCAGGAGGACCAATGACCAAAATCTTTGCATCTTTTATATCGGCTGTTTTTTGGTAGATCTTCTGCATAACCGCGTTCTGGCTATGAGATGCTCCTTTGCGCTCGTCCCAGTCCTTTAAATGGATAAACATCGTTCCTACATTCGATTTGTTTGAAGAACTAAGCACGTTGTATCCTGCCAATCCGCCTGCCACATTGATTTCCGGAATATCCTTTAATCTATCCTGAATTTCTGCAAGCATATCTATACTTCGTGTAGTAGATGCGCCTTCGGGCATTTCATAAGTAAGGTAAAGCCTTCCTTCATCTTCCTGCGGAATGAAGCCCGTTGGCTTTGCTTTGAACAGAAAAAACAAGCCTACAAAAATGACACAAAGCAATACGATAATATAAGGCCACTTTCTGATCCAAAGCGCTACTCCACGTGAATATGAATTCGTAAACTTCCTGAACCGGTTGTTAAAAGAAAAAAAGAATTTTCCGAGAAGTCCGCGTTTCGCTTTCTCATCCTTGGAATGTTTAAGCATTAAAGAACATAATGCCGGCGTAAGCGAAAGCGCTACAAAGGCCGAAATAATTACGGATACTGCAATGGTAATGGCAAATTGTTGATACAATCGTCCTACAATTCCCGGAATAAATCCGACAGGAATAAATACCGAAGCCAGGATCAGGGCAATAGCGATAACAGGTGCAGATATTTCACTCATCGCTTTACGGGTAGCGTCTTTTGGCGACATATTGTTGTGATCAATATTATGCTGAACAGCTTCCACCACGATGATTGCATCATCCACGACAATTCCGATAGCAAGAATAAAAGCAAATAAAGTAAGGGTATTGATCGTAAAACCAAATGGAACGAAAAAGATAAAGGTACCGATCAATGAAACCGGAATTGCCAAAACCGGGATTAAAGTAGCGCGCCAGTTTTGCAGAAACAAAAAGACGACTATCACAACAAGGGTCAAAGCTTCTAAAAGAGTAATGATCACCTCCCTCATTGAAGTTTTTACCACAGAAACGGATTCTGACGGAACATTATAATCTAAATCCTTTGGAAAGGTTGTTTTTAATTTTTGTAATTCCTTATTAACACCGTCGTAAGTTTCTAATGCATTGGCTCCCGGCGATTGAAATATCAATAGAAATGTTGCCGGTTTACCATCTACGAGAGCATTACTTCCATAAGTAAATTGGCCCAATTGTACCCTGGCCACATCTTTAAGATAAACCATGGTTCCCGTCGCCGGATCTGAACGGACAATAATATTCTTGAACTGTTCCGGAGTATTTATCCGGCTGTTGGTCAAGACGCTGTATTCAAAACTTTGCGGGTTGGGTTGTGGCACACCACCGACAGTCCCCGGCGCTATTTCAAGGTTTTGTTCATTTATAGCTGCACTAACATCAGCAGGCGTAAGTTTTAAGGCCGCCAGTTTTTGAGGATCAAGCCAGATGCGCATGCCGAAATCACTTCCAAACACAGTAATATCACCAACACCCGGCACACGCTTCAAAGCATCAACCAGGTAAATACTTACATAGTTGCTGATAAATTTTAAATCATGAGTTCCTTTCGGCGAAAAGAACGCAAGAACTTCAATGAAGGTGGGGTTTCGTTTTAAAACCGTAACTCCCAACCTTTTTACTTCATCAGGCAAACTTGGAAGCGCCACATTCACCCTATTTTGAACATCAAGCGCGGCAATATCTACATTGGTACCAACATCGAAAGTAGCACTGATTGAACTTTGTCCACTCGCAGTACTATTACTCGTCAGGTAGGTCATTCCCGGAGAACCATTGATCTGCGTTTCCAATGGAGTAGTTACTGTTTGCTCTACCGTCGTCGCGTCTGCTCCGATGAAATTACCACTCACAGAAACGGTTGGCGGCGATATATCAGGGTACTGAGCTATAGGAAGATTGGTTATTGAAATAATACCAACCAGCACAATGACGATTGATATTACAATTGCCGTAACCGGCCTTTTTATAAAAGTTTCTGCGATCATTTTTTTGAATAAATTTCTAAAACCTAAATCCCGTTATTTACCTTGTTCACCGCTGACTTTAACAACAGTACCATCATGTAGATTCTGAACTCCCTGAACTGCGATCTTTTCGCCGGGTTTTAAGCCCGATTTTACAATAATGCTGTCGCCTATTGCAGTACCTAAAACAACCTGTTGTTCATGCACCTTTGAGCTGTCGCCCAGTACAAAAACAGAAAACTCGCCTAATTGTTCGTTTACTGCAATGTGAGGAATGATGGTTGCATTTTTCGAGGCAGTATTTTTAACCCTTACGGTTGTATTCATTCCTGCTTTCAACATATCTTTTGGATTCGGGAAACTTAATCTCACTTTTATGGTTCCTGTTTGCGGATCCACGGCCCTGTCGATAACACTGATATTTCCCGGATATGGATAAATATCATCTCCAAAAGCAATGGTAAAAGTAGAATCCGCAACGTTTTGCTTACTTTGTTGCAATTCGGTAAAGCGGTAAATATCCTTTTGGTCAACAGTAAAATCTACTGCAATCGGATTGTCTGTTGATACAGTATTTAAAACTGTTTGTCCGGCTACAACAGCTGTTCCTTTTTTTACTTGCGAAATACCGATCGTACCGGTTAACGGCGCATAAATATTCGCAAATTGCACGTTGGAATGAAGGCTTGCAACATTAGCCTGAGCCGCTGCCACTTGCTTTTTTGTAGCATCCAAAGTAGCATTGGCGTAATCAACTTGTTGCTTTGCAATTGCATCATGTTGCGCGAGTTCATTGTAACGCGCCGCATCTTTCTCCGCTTTCACCAGATTCGCTTGCTGCACTTGCAAATTGGCAATCGCCTGTTGATAATTCGCTTTATAGATCTGTGCATCTATCGTGTAAAGAAGCTGCCCTTTTTTTACATTTTGTCCGTCTTTAAAATAAATTCCGGTGATATATCCACTCACCTGTGGTGTCAGATTAATCTGATCCAATGCATTGATCGTTCCCGGATATTGATCATAATATACTGCATTGGTCGAAGAAACCGTCGCTACCGTAATCGGAACTGCCGGTGGTGGCCCTTGTTGCTGTTGCGGATTTTTTTTATCTGAACACGAAGAAAATATTATTGCCGCTGCAAAAATGTAAAATATATGTTGGTATAATTTCATGCTTGTCTTTATTTAATAATTGATAGTTCCTAATGCCTGTGCCACGTCTATTTTACTCGATAAAAGCTGGTAGAGTGCGTTATAATAATTGATTTGTGCAGTTCGTAAATCCGATTCAGCCGTAATCACATCCAAATATGCCTTTACTCCCGAACGGTATTGCAATTGAATTACATCATACACTTCACTCGCCAGCGAAAGATTTTCTTTCAGGCTTAAATAATTATACAAATTGCTTTTGTAAGAAGCGAGTGCGTTTTCATATTGCCTATTAACTGTATTTTCATAACTCCGAATATCATTACTGGCCTGAACGATCTGGTACTGTGCCTGTTTTATTTGTTGCAATCTTTTCCCTCCCTGGAAAATCGGTATTGATAGTGTGATTCCCGCATAGGAATTTGGATACGATTGCGCATATAATTTTGAAAACTGGTTGTTGAGAAAATTCAGGTTATAATTTCCAAAAGCAGAGACATCAGGCAAAAAGCTCCATTTATAATATTGT
>Ga0207667_10001141_pt1 | contig 33402 bp, 26 predicted proteins | sample KBSCornC52_FD_184301 | JGI IMG/M metagenome (GOLD analysis project Ga0207667, IMG submission 184301) | Corn rhizosphere microbial communities from Kellogg Biological Station, Michigan, USA - KBS Corn C5-2 (SPAdes) (version 2) | ecosystem: Host-associated > Plants > Roots > Rhizosphere > Soil ...
GCTCGCCGGGGGTGTAAGGCGTCAGGCGGCTGACGATGGGGCTCCAGAATTTGCTCATGGGAATGGTTTTCGCGCTGGTTCTGCAATAAAACAGCAATGGTAACAAACCCGGACGCGGCACGCGTCAACTGGGAAGGCTGCTGGCGCATTAAGGGCATGCGCAAGGAGGGTTGCGCGACGTGCCCGGAAGCAACTGCGCATTCAAAAAATGCGGTGCCGGGCTCGACATAACAATTCGATAACAATCGATAACGATACCGAAGGAAGCATCTGCATGGCCACAGAATACGAAGTCCCAAGCCCGCACGAACATCACCTGGAACACGTCGCCGAGCATAATCACGGCAGCGGCGACAACTTCGCCGGCAAGATCGCCGTCATGACCGCCATCATGGCGACCGTGGGCGCGCTGTTCAGCTACCAGGCCGGCTCCACCGAGAGCGCGGCGGCGATGAACAAGAACAACGCCGCCATCAAGAAGACCGAGGCCGCCAACCAGTGGAATTATTACCAGGCCAAGTCCAGCCGCCAGAACCTGGCCGAACTGGCCGCAACCATTCCCGGTGTGGATTCAGCGAAATACAACGCCGCCGCGGAGCGCTACAAGTCGGAGAAGGAAGACATCCGCAAGATCGCCGAAAAGCTGGAAGCGGAATCGAAGGAATGGGACGAGCTGTCGGAAGTCAAACTGCACCAGCATCACCGCTGGGCGCAGGCCATGACGGCGATCCAGATCGCCATCTCGCTGGCGGCGATCACACTGCTCACGCGCAAGGACTGGCTCAAGAAGATTTCTTATACCGCAGCAGGCGCCAGCGTGATCCTGGGCTCGCTGGCGGCGATGCATATCTGAGTCACTGAAACGGCCCTGCTCTCGCTGCCCGGCGAGAGCAGGGCTCAGGTCTTCGCTTCGATGTGATACATGCCCCACGGGCACAGCGCGAAGCGCGCGCTGATCGGCTTGTCCATGATCTCCGGAAAACTGTCGGCGTCATACACCGCCCACAAGGGGCCGAGGCCGCCCAAGGGGATGGCCTTGCCGTCCAGATGCGTGGCGACGATGAAGCGATATTTGCGGATGTCGGCGGTCGCCACCTGCACGGCGTAACCATCAACGGCGCGCAGCAGCACATCGCTTGCCGCACCGGCACCGGCGGCTTTCAACACCTCGCTCAACAAGGGGCCGCTCAACACATGCTGCTTGTTGTCGTATTCCAGCGTCGGCTTGATGGTGGTTTGCGGCAAGGCGTTCAATGCCGTGAAGTCGAAAGAGTGGGCGCGATTGAATTGCAGCTTCTGCTTGGCCATCATCTGGTCCAGCGCCGGATCGAGCGCGCCGCGATTACCTGCGCCGATGGCGCCGGTCAGTGTCAGCAGCACCGGCCCGGTGTCTTTTGGAGCGATGCAGGCGGCGGGGTTCTTCTTGCTGGCCGCCATCGCGGCAGTACTCATGCTCAATAAACCGGCGGCGAGGAATTGTCTTTTCTTCATTGTTGATTCTCCTTTTTTGCACAGGCGATACGCAGCATGATGCCCTAGAAAGGGCGGCGCATCCAATGCGACCGGACAAGAAGATTTTCGCAGCAGATCTTTGCTGCATAGAGCGACTCTCCTCTCCTGCATCGACATTCCTCTTTTGCTCTCCGCGCTTCGCCGGAATCCATCGCAATATTTTCAATTTATGTACAAAACATTCCGCGAGAGATGGCGCTTATTGCTTGGCCACCGTCTAGTGCGGCCTGCTTTGAACCTAAAATCAAATGTCCCAATTTTTGAGAAAGTGAAAATGAAAAAAGCGTTTGTGATTCTGCTTCTGCCGGCATTGCTGTCGGCGTGTGCAATGGATGAGTTTGATCAGATGCCCAGCGAGGCTGATGCACGCGAAGGAAAAGCCATCATGGCAGATCCCGCCCGAGCGCTCATTGTCAAACCCGGTACAACAAAAAAAGAGATACAGGCAATGCTGGGAAATCCACTGAATCAGGTAAGCACCCTGAGTGGCAACGGTGTATGCAATAACTACAAAAGACGGCTGGACAACAAGGACATACCGCTGTTTGTCAGCTTCAGAAACAGTGATGACCGTGTTGTCGGATTTCAATACAACACGACCTGCGAAGCTGCCAAGCGTGAAGGGCTGTTGAACAACACCAAGCCCCACTAATCCTGCGGCAATGACGCACTGTCACGCGGAAATAAAAAACGCTGCTCCGGATCATTCGGAGCAGCGTTTTTCTTGACTGCAGACGGCCTGCGCAGTCCGCTCTTTCGTTGCAAGAGGCTGTTCAGGCCTGATCTTTCGGCGGGCGACCGCGCCAGAAACCGGCCAGCATCGAACCCGACAGGTTGTGCCAGACCGAGAACAGTGCGCCCGGCAATGCCGCCAGCGGCGTGAAGTACAGCTTGCCCAGCGCAGCCGCGAGGCCGGAGTTCTGCATGCCGACTTCAATCGCCAGCGTGCGGCAGATCGATTCATCGAAACCGAGCAGACGACCGCCCCAGTAACCACCCAGCAGGCCGATGGCATTGTGCAGAATCACGCCCACCAGCACCACCAGGCCGACCGAGGCGATGCTGGCCTGGCTACCGCCGACCACTGCTGCAATGATCAGCAGGATCGCCACCATCGACACCAGCGACAGGTAAGGCTCAATGCGGCGGATCAGCTTGCCGGCAAACAGGTTCAGCATCAGGCCGACCACGATGGGCACCACCACGATTTGCACGATGCTCATCAACATCGCATGCGCGTCGAAGTGGATCGAGGCGTCGACATACAGCTCGGTCAGCAGCGGCGTGGCGAACACGCTCACCAGCGCCGACAGCGTCGAGATCGTCACCGATAGCGCGACGTCGCCGCGCGACAGATAGATCATCACGTTCGACGCCGTGCCGCTGGCGACGCTACCGACCAGCACCATGCCCGCGGTCAGGTCAGGCGGCATGCGCAACAGCTTGGCGATGACCCAGGCTGCCAGCGGCATGACAAGGTAGTGCAGGATGATGCCGGCAGCGACCGGCGCCGGGCGTTTGACGATGCGTTTGAAATCGTCCAGCGTCAGCGTCACGCCCATGGTCAGCATGATCAGCGTCAGCAACAGCGTGACGTGCGGGCCGATCGGCGTGAAGGTGGCAGGAGAAAAATAGGCGGCGGCGGACAGCAGCAGCGCCCAGAGAGGAAACAGGCGGGTAAGACTGGCAAGCATAGTGAGATCGATTCGGCGGAGTAGAGAAATTGTTATTGGAAGTAACTCCGCGGATGGCGCGCGAGTGGTGTACAAGGAAGCGGCGGATGCGAGGAATAAAAACCTGTCATGCGATCGCGCCGGCCTCGGCCGTGCGTCTTGTGGAAACACGAAGGCGACATTTTACCCGCGCGCGCAAATCCTTGCCGGCTGGCGCTTTGCAGGCTAGACACTGACGTATTGCTGACGCCGTTGCACACATGTCATGCGACGCATTTGAACATCACCACGCTCTTCGACGGCCATATGCCGATGACGCCGTCAGAGGTTTCGGCGCCGGTCATCTGCATGCGCCTGCCGCGTTCCTTGCAATAGGCGTCGGCCTGGCGCACACCGGCCGCCGCGCCCTCGGCGTTGCCCAGGCGCGATTGCGCGGTGACCATGTAGGTGTCGCGGTCGAGTTGCGTGACGACGCCGCCGGCGCAGGCGCTCAGCAGCAAACACAAGGTTGCCGCCGTCGGCACGATCAGGAGGCGGAGGCGGAGGTGAAGGCGATTCGGCAGAGGGAATGTCAAGATGCGCTCCGTGGCGATGAAGGTGCGCCAGACTATCCCGGAAATCCACGCCGTGCGCGGGTGTAAAGATCGAATTTACCTGTCCTTTGCACTTGCTTTACAAAGGGCACGACAGCGTCGCCTCAGCGCATCGTACTGGTCTTCTGCGCCCCCATTTCTGGTTCTGCGCTTCGTAGATGGTGTAGGACGGCGAACGCGGATTGCCGCTGGCGTCGAAGGCAATGGTGCCGGTCAATCCCTTGAAGCTGATCTCATGCAAGGTGCTGGTGATCTTGCGCGGGTTGAGCGAATTGGCCTGGCGTACGGCGGCCATCAGCACATGGGCGGCATCGTAGGCGTACGGCGTCATGCTGTAAACCTGGAAATCGAAGCGCTGGTTGAAATCGGCTTCGAACTTCTTCCAGCCCGGCATCTTGTTGAACGGAATACCGGCCTCCTGTGCAACCGCGCCATTGGCCGCGACGCCGGTGGAGATCAGGAATGACGAGCCGACGATGCCGTTCATCGAGGTCACCAGTCGCGCCTTGACGTCGAGGCGCTGCATGCTTTGCGCCAGCATGCTGGTCTGCGCCGAATAACCGCCGAAGAAGACGGCATCGACGTCCTGCTGTTTGACCCTTCGCAGGATCTCGCCGAAGTCGATCAATACATCGCTGACCGAATCGCGGCTGACGATCACCGCGCCATGCTCGCGCGCCACCTCGGCGAAACGCGTGCTGACGCTGACGCCGAAGGCGGTGCCGTTGTCGACGACGGCAATCCGCTGGGCGTGCAGTTCCTTGACGACATATTCGCCCAGATAGATGCAGGCGTCGTCGTCGATGCCGACCATGCGGAAGGTGGTGCGAAAGCCTTGTTCGGTATATCTGCGCAGGCTGGAAGTGGGCGAGATTTGCGGGATGTCGGCGTCGGCCAGGATCTTCGAGGCCGCGATGCTGGTGTTGCTGTTGGAGCCGCCGATCACGCCGATCACGCCCGCCTGCACCAGCGTGTGCGCGACGCGTTGCGTACGCTCGGCATCGTTGCGGTCGTCCATGCGCAACAGGCGGAACTGTATGCGCTTGCCATCCATCTTGAAGGGAATGCGGTTGGCTTCGACGATCGCCAGCTCGGCGGCATTGGCCAGGCTCTTGCCGAAACTTTCCGACACGCCGCTCAGCGCGCCCACAAAGCCTATCGTCACGGTCTGGATTTCATCGCCGGCAACCGCCACGGTGGCGTGCAGCGTCAGCGACAGCGCGCAAAGCATCAGCAGGCGTCGATATTTGAGGAAATGCATGTCACCTCCGTAGGAACTTTGTCTTAGCAAACGCTGTTCTTATACCTTACGCAGAGTTAGGACACGATCAAAAAAATACGAAAAGGCGGCATCATTGCATGGTGACCCCATGGTCGCGCCCAAAACGACAATGCCCCGCAAGGCGGGGCATTGTCGCAGGGAACTACTACGCGGTACGGTGAGCGTGCCGCGATCGATGCAGCGTCGCTTAACGCGTGACCGGCTTGTAGCGGATACGCTTGGGCTTGGCGCCTTCTTCGCCGAGGCGCTTCTTCTTGTCGGCTTCATATTCCTGATAGTTGCCGTCGAAGAAGCTGACCTGCGAATCGCCTTCGAACGAAATGATGTGCGTGGCGATACGATCCAGGAACCAGCGATCATGGCTGATCACCAGCACGGTGCCCGCAAATTCCAACAGAGCGTCTTCCAGCGCGCGCAGGGTTTCCACGTCGAGGTCATTGGACGGTTCATCGAGCAGCAGGACGTTGCCGCCTTGCAGCAGCGTCTTGGCCAGATGCAGACGACCGCGTTCACCGCCGGACAGGTTGCCGACGATTTTCTGCTGGTCGCCGCCCTTGAAGTTGAAGCGGCCCAGATACGCACGCGACGGCATTTCGAAACGGCCGACGGTCAGGATATCGGCGCCGCCGGCGACGTCTTCAAACACGGTCTTCTTGTTTTCCAGATCTTCGCGCGACTGATCAACCAGCGAGATGCGCACGGTAGGGCCGAGCACCAGTTCGCCGCTGTCCGGCTGTTCCCGACCGGCCAGCATGCGGAACAGGGTCGATTTACCGGCGCCGTTGGGGCCGATGATGCCGACAATGGCGCCGGCCGGAATCTTGAAGTTCAGATTGTCGATCAGCAGACGATCGCCGTAACCCTTGCTGACGCCCTTGAACTCGATGACTTCATTGCCCAGCCGCTCGGCCACGGGGATGAAGATTTCCGAGGTCTCGTTGCGCTTCTGGTATTCGTGTTCGCTCAGCTCATTGAAGCGCGACAGACGCGCCTTGCTCTTGGCCTGACGGCCCTTCGGGTTCTGGCGCACCCATTCGAGTTCCTTGGCGATGGTTTTCTGGCGCGCAGATTCGGTCGCTTCTTCCTGCTTCAGGCGGGCTTCTTTTTGCTCCAGCCAGGAAGAGTAATTACCCTTCCATGGAATGCCGTGGCCGCGGTCCAGTTCCAGGATCCATTCGGCGGCGTTGTCGAGGAAGTAGCGATCATGGGTGATGGCCACGACGGTGCCCGGGAAGCGCAGCAGGAACTGTTCCAGCCAGTCCACCGATTCGGCGTCCAAGTGATTGGTCGGTTCGTCGAGCAGCAGCATGTCGGGCTTGGACAGCAGCAGTTTGCACAAGGCGACGCGGCGCTTTTCACCGCCCGACAGCACGGCGATCTTGGCGTCCCACGGCGGCAGGCGCAGCGCATCGGCGGCCATTTCCAGCTGCTGGTTCAGGCTGTTGCCGTCGGAGGCGGAGATGATCGCTTCCAGGCGCGCCTGTTCGGTGGCGAGCGCGTCGAAGTCGGCGTCTTCTTCGGCATAGGCGGCGTAGACGGCGTCGAGCTTGCCTTGCGCTTCGAACACTTCACCGAGGGCGCTTTCAACTTCCTGGCGCACGTTCTTTTCCGGATCGAGCTGCGGCTCCTGCGGCAGGTAGCCGATGTTCAGGTTCGGCGCCGGCGTTGCTTCGCCTTCGATTTCCTTGTCGATGCCGGCCATGATTTTCAGCAGCGTCGATTTGCCGGAACCGTTCAAGCCGAGCACGCCGATCTTGGCGCCGGGGAAGAAGGACAGCGAAATGTCTTTCAGGATCTGACGCTTCGGCGGCACGATCTTGCCGACGCGGTTCATAGTGAATACGTATTGAGCCATGTTTGGATGCCAATAATGAAGGTAAAAATGAGGGTAAAACTACTAGCTGGATTCCGGGATCAGCGTGATCAGGCGCTGAGCGCGCGGCTCTTGGCGGACCACAGGCGCCACAATCCTTCCACGGAGTATACAGCCAGCGCGGCCCAAATCACCACGAAACCTGTCAGGCGCGGCCCGTCGAACGGTTCGTCATAGATGAAAACCCCGGTCAACAGCTGCATCGTGGGCGAAATATATTGCAGCAATCCCAACAAGGACAAGGGAATCCGTCGCGCCGCACGGGCGAACAGCAGCAACGGAATCGCCGTCACCGGCCCCGACAGCGCCAGCAAAATTTGCGAGGTCGGCGAGGCTTGCAGGAAGCCGTTGTCGCCGTGCGCCGCAGTAACCGCCAGGATCGTCAGCACCAGCGGCGCCAACAGGATGGTCTCCAGCGCCAGGCCTTCCAGCGCACCGAGATGGGCGATCTTGCGCAGCAGACCGTAGATGCCGAAGGTGGCGGCGATGACCAGTCCGATCCACGGCAGCGCGCCGTTGATCCAGGTCAGCCACAGCACCGCGCCAAGCGCCATGAAGACCGATAGCCATTGCAAGGGACGCAACTTTTCCTTGAGGATCACATAGCCCAGCAGCACGCTGATCAGCGGACTCATGAAATAACCGAGGCTGGCGTCGACGATGCGGCCGCTGTTGACCGCCCACACATACAGCACCCAGTTGCCCGACAACAGCAGCGCGCTGATCAGGAAGCCGAGCAGCACCCGCGGCTTGCGTACCACTTCGCCGAGCCAGGCCCATTGCCGTTTCCAGGTCAACACCACGATCAGGAACAAAAGCGACCAGAAGATGCGCTGCACCACGATGTCGAACGACGAGACGTCCTGCAGCAGCTTGAAGTAAAGCGGGAACAATCCCCACAGGAGGAAACAGCTTATCGCGTAAAACATGGCGACCTAAAGGATGGAAAAGTGGAATCGCAAAAATGGAAGCGCCGCGAAAACTCTGGAAAGTTTCGCGGCAGAACGTCATTATTGCAGGATTCTTCTTTTCCGGCTGGCTATAAAATCCAACTCACACATCGCCCCGACATGAGAACAAACGCCTGCCGCCCAACCTAGGTGACAGCAATCAAAATGCAAGATTGATGCTGAATCCTCCGGTTACCGCCGCGGTCCTGAACCCCTCCGGCCGGTTTAACGGTGTGGCAATAAAAGCGTCATAGCTCACCTTCCAGAACGCACCGCGCAAGCCGATGACCGCACCGGTCAGACGTTCTCCAAGAAGATATTGCGCCGACGGTCCGCTGACCTGTCCCGCGTCAATGCCGGCATACAACTCCTGATTGCTCTGTCCTAGTGCCAACGCCAGTTCATTGCGGACCAGCCAACCGCGCTCGGCCTGCAGAATCAGTTCACCGTCGAAGCCGCGCACAGTGTAGCGCCCCCCGATGGCGAACTGATCTTGCGAAGGCACCACCCCGCCATTCCATTGCGCGCGCACGCTGCCGTTGTAGCGCAAGCGCTGATCGGCGATTTGGAATGGCGCATTGATCGTGGCATCAGCGACAAACAGGCTGTAGCGTGTCGCCAACTGCGGCAGGTCGGCGGTGGATTCGGGCTCCCGGCCTTGCTTGTCGAGTGCGCGGCGATAGGCAAGGTTGGCGTCGACGGTGGCATTGCCAATAAATTCGCGATGATTCATGCCAATTTCCCAGGCGCTGGTCTGATGGCGTTGCGGCCCGACTTCAGTATCGTCGATGAAATTGCGCGAGTTGCGCAGCAGACCTTTGAGCGACAGCGTCGTTTTACGCACGTCATCGCGGTATATCAGGCGAGACAATTTCAGTTCAGCGTTTTCGCTTTGGCCGCTATAAATAATGGAGTTGTTTGCGCCTGCAACTTGCTGATGATAGCGGCTACCCGACAACGTCCCTCCCAGCATCCAATAGCCGGCAGGTACGGAATAATGGACCGTATAGCTGTTGACACCATGATCGCCATAGTGACCAAGACTGCGATTCCAGCTTGTATAGAAGAGATCGTTGAGAGTCCACCAATTGTCGTAAGACAGCGTTGCGCCGGCCTGGTATTTGCCGGTGGCCTTGGAGCCGCCATCGTCGAGCGCAACATTGAAACGAAACGGAAAACTCTGCTGATAGCGGATCACCAGGTCGCTATCTCCGGGCTGCTCGGCCGCTTCGGTGGGAGTCACTTCGATGTCAGCTTGCACCGTCGGTACACGTTTGAAATTCTCCAGCCCTTGTTCGATATCGCGCAGATTGAGGATATCGCCTGCGGTGATTGGCAGGGCATTCCAGGCGGTGCCGCTTGGGCGGGCGTCGGCAGCAAAACGGATGTGGCGGACATGCCCGGGCAAGATTGTCAGGACCAACTCGCCGGTCTTGAGGTCTTGCTGAGCTGCACGGATCTGGGATGTGGTGTAGCCGCGCAGGATGAGTGCATTTTGCATGCGCGCAATGACGGTATTGATGCCTTCCGTGCCCAGGCAACGGCCGAGTGCGCCGTGCTCGCCGGTGACGCTGTCCAGGGCAAACTGGAAACGTTCTGCGGTTTCGCCGATCAGGCTGATCCGCGAGATGGGGAAGCAAGGCGATTTCTCAACGGGGAAAATCGTCGAGACATCGACTTCCTTGGGAGCCGGCAAGCGCACGTTGGGTGTCTGCTCTTGCTGCTGACGCAGCAACCGTTCACGTTCGCGTTGCAGTTGTTCCTGGCTGGCGGCGATGTTGGCACCGGTGGTTTGTGCCTGGACAGTTGTGGTGGCGAGCAGCATGGCGATGCCGCCCAGCAAGCGCGGTGTGATGCTTTGCATGAGTTTATTTCTTTTGTTGTTTGACTTTGAGACGTTAGGGGGAAGCCTCTATTGCCCTTATCAGGGCCTAGTATTGCATCGTTGCTCATAAAGGCATTCAAGCGCCGCACCTCAGCTCAGTTCTTCGCTTCGGCGTTAAGCTGCTCTGCTTGCGCGGTATCACGAGTTATCTTTATCGCTGTCTTGCTCGTAGCTGTCTTTGGCTTTTCTATAAGTGTTATCGAAAGGCTTGAGCTTTAACATATGCGCTTGTGAGGCATAACCACCAATGGCTGCAATAACAAATCCCATCAAGAAAAATAATCCCCCAAGGATCGATTTAATACCAATCGTGACCCCTAACACCACTGAAGCAATTCCTGTAATCACAAAGAGAATTCTGACCCACTCTTTCAGATTTCCATCTTTAATTAACAAATTAAACATTTTTGACCATTTCTATTTTTTACCATTAATTTTGTCCTGCAAATTATTGGCGGGTTGAGAATTTTTCCACGCTTCTAATGCTTCATTGATCACAGGGTTGTACAAAGGTAAGCGGTCCATGATGGGCTTTGCAGCCATATCAGTTAGCGAGCCAACTGTCATTTGTCCCACGTTAGGCCGCAACAACTGCTCAACAGCTCCTGCCCCAAATCCCACCACCGTCGCTGTTCCCGCCATTCCATACTGTATTGCTGCACCTGCTTGATAAGCCGCATTCGGTTGCAAAGCCAGATAGGCCCCATAAGCAGTTGCAGCTGAGCTGAATCGACCTGATTGCGTCGAAACCCAGCTCGCAGCATCAGCCGCATTATTCTGTCTGCTGGCAAGCATCTCTGGCGTCACTGTCCCCGGCATGATCGGAGGCAAGCCAGCCGATGGTGTCCCGGACAATTGCGGCGCAGCCGTATTCCAGCTATACGTATTGCCGGTGCTGTTCTTTATGTACGCTTGCAAATCTGAAGAAGGCGTGGCGAGCATGGCCGGATTTTGCATCAGCACGGGCGAGCCATCGGGCGCTTTGCCCAATATCATGCCGGTCTTGTCATAAATAGCGAAGTTCGTCTTGGCGTCATAGGGAACAACTGCTCCTGTGGAAGCCGTTTCTCCGAGTTTGTTATTGTTCGCAGAGCGTAGCGCATCTTCAATCTGCGCTTGCGTATATTGACCATTGCTCCCGTCGGCAAGCTTCTTGGCGAGCGTCTTCTCTTTCGCCTTGCCGTCCTCATGCAACTGCCGATTGTTCGCTTCCACACTCACCGACGATGCTAACCCGGCGCTTCCACCCACCGCAGCACCGATCGCTGCTGCTGCCACCTGTGCTAACGCCAGTTTGACTGCATCAGGTACATCCATTTTTTTGATCTGCTCGGCAATCGCTGGCATGGCTACTGACGAGGCCGTCGCACCCAGCGCACCACCCACGCCACCACCCAATGCGCCTGCTGCGGCATGCAAGGTGGTGCGGTAGACGCCGCCTTCATCCCAGTTCTTCGCTTCGTTTTGCAGTGCCGTTTTCTTTGCTGGATCGCTTTCGACCTTGATCTGATCTTTGAGGGCATTGAGCTTGCTCGTGGCGTAGGTGCCGATGCCTTTGGCGGCTTCTTTGCCGAAGGTTTCCATGATCTTGGCCTGCGCTTCTACATCCTGCTGCAACTCCTTGCCGTTCCAGGTTTTTTGAAGCGCGTTGCTGCTGTCCTTGTCACTACGCACGGTCTTGTCACCGGCAATGCCGGAGACGCCTGATGTGGTGGTGCTCGATGCGCTGCCGCTTTCGTTGCTGAATCCGATGCCTGTGCCGTTCATACTCGTTTTACCGCCACCGTAGCCACCGCCGGCGCTGATGCTCTGACTCTCTGCCTTGTAGTCGCTTTTGTTCTGAATGTCGCTGGTGGTGAGGCTGGCGGTGGTGAAGCTGTTCTTGTTGTTGGTCACTGCCTTGTCGGTGCTGGCGATCTTGGCGCCTTTGAGGTCGGTGTTGCCGTTGACCGTGACCTTGAAGCCGTCATCTCCTGCCAGAATGCCGCTTTGCTCGGTGACGCTCTGGTAGTTGCCGTCAACCTTGCTGCGGCTGGCGCTGATGCTGCCGCTAACTTTGCCGACGCCCACACTGACGCTGCCGCCCAGACTTTGCTGCTGGCTCTTGTATTGGCTGGTGTCTTGCAGGCTTTCTATATTGAGGTTGCCTTTTCCATTCGTGCCGACGTTGGCAGTAACTTGCTTGCCGCTGGCAGTCGCGCCCTTGATGTTGGTGTCGCCGCCAGACGTCATGGCGAGCTGGTTACTGGCGTTGATGTGCGTATTGGTGACGTCGCTGTCGCTGCCGTCGCCCTTGCCGCGACTGCCGGAGGCGGATGCATTGACCATGAAGCCGGAGCTGCCGAAGGAGACGCCGAGGCTGGCGGAGCTGCCTTTGTTGGTGCTGTGTTCTTCGTTGCTGTTGCGCTGACCAAGCAGGTTGATCTGGTTGTCGGCGGTGAGGTTGACATTGGTGCCGGTCACTTCGCTGCCGCCGATGCTGAGGTTGCTGTTGGCGCCTGCGCCGGTGGCAATGATAGTGGTGTTGCCGCCTGCGGCTACCGTCGAACCTGCCGAGGTGGTGCTGTTTTGTACGGTGTTGCTCTGGTTGCTGGAGCTGCCCATCGAGATGGCCAGATCGATACCGCCGGCTGGAGCGGCGGTAGCACCCACCGCTGCAACGGCATTTGCTGCTGCCAGCGCAGAGGCGGCGTCGGCTAGCACTTTACTGCGGCCATTTTTTGTCTTTTGCTTGGCGTCCTGCATGCTCATCATCGTCTGCACGGCACTGACCACCGGGTTGGTGATTTGCACGGTGACGCCTTGCTGCTTGGATTTTGTTTCTTGCGTGTTCTGCTCGGTGTTGATGCCGGCTGTGATGTCGACCTGCTTGCCGCTGATGCTGATGTCGCCTTGCGGGGCAATGACGGCGCTGGCAGTCTGGGTGTAGTGCTGGCCGGCGGCCAGGGTGACGTTGCCGTTGGTGGCGCCGACGGTCGAGCCGCTTGCGGTAGTGGTATTGCGGGCTTGGTCGGTGCTTTGCATCTTGCTGCCGACGGTGACACCGAGACCGCCGCCGGTGAACATGCCGGAGGTGGTTTCTTTCTTGTAGTGGCTTTCGGTGCTGGTGTCGGTGGCGGCAATGACGCTGAGGTTGTTGACGGCGGTGACCTGCGTGCCTTGCGTGGAGACGACGTCGCTACCGGTGACGGTGGCGTTACGGCCAGCGGCGAGCACGGTGGTGTTGCCAGAGAAGGTGCTGCCGATCTGACGGCTGTAGCTGCTGGCGTCGTCGGTCTGGGTGGTCTTGCCAGAGAGGATTCCGCTGGAACTCTTCTGATGCTGGTCGCGTGCGCTGGCCGATTCGTTGGCGGTGCCGATATTGATGTCGCGTAGTGCGGTGGCAGCAAGCGCCGCTGCAGCGGTGAATTGGGTGCCTTGCGTGGTGAGGTCGCGTCCGGCACTGATCGCAATGTTGTTGCCGTTGATCTGGCTGGCAATTTCGCGGCTGGCGGTCACTGTGGCGCGATTCACACCCGCTTCCGTGCCATGGGCCCCGTTGGCTTGGTCAACGACGTTGGGACCGGTGAGCGTGCTGACCCAGTTGGAGGCACCTTTGTCATCGGCCCAGCGAATTTGCTCGGCGTAGCCTTCTTTGACGGTGCCGAAATTGACGTCGCGCACGGCGGAGAGATTGGCGTTGCCGGTGGCATTGATCACCGCGGCATTGGCGGTGATGTCACGCCCGGCAGCCATGGTGAGGGTGTTGCCGGTGACGCTGGCGACACTGTCGATGTTGGTGCCGGTGGTGGTGGCGTTGGCGGTCGAGACACTGGTGCTGTTGACGTTGATGTCGCGCCCGGCGGTGGCGGTGATGCTGTTGCTGCCGTCGATCTTGCCGCCCAGATTATTGATGTCGGTCTGCGCCTGCAATACCGCGTCGGTGCCGGATACGCGTCCGCCGAGATTGTTGATGTTGTTGCCGGCCAGCACAGCAGTATTTTTAGCGGCAATCGTGCCGTTGTTGAGGATGTCGCCTGCGGTCTGGTAATTGACGTTGGTGCCGGCGATCAGCGTTCCCTCACCGGTGACTTGCAGGCGGTTGGCGCGTAGGTAGACCTGTGGCACCAGCACGTCTTGTGTGCTGCCGTCGGCCAGCGTCACGGTTTGTTTGACCAGCCAAACGATGTCGGAGGTGAGCATGGCCATCTGGGTAGCAGTCAGTGCAATACCGAGCTGATAGTGGAAGAGCTGCGCCATTTGCACGCCGGCAATCATCAGCGCCTGATACTGCGCTTCGTTATTGGCGTAGTTGCCTGCGTAGCGCTGGCCGATGGCCTTTTGAATCTGCTGCTGGACCAAGAGCTGCTCGTAGAAACCATCGCCGATACGCTTCATGACCAGGTTGGGATCCTGGCTCAGTTGGGTGAGCATGAAGTCGGAACTGAGCCAGGTGCGGTAGTTGGCGAACTGCGGGTCGGTGGCGATCAGGTAGCGGTTGTTTCCGGGCACGAACAGCGCGTTATTGGGCAAAGTGATGTCGGGGTTGCTGGTGCGCACGACGATGCTGGCGTTGCCGGGAACCGTGCTGGGGGTGTTCTTGAGCGTTTTGTCCTGTTGCGCGCCACTGCCGTTGGTGGGCGTAATGTCCAGCACAAAGCTGGTTTGTATCGATTGGCCTTCATACGGGCGGTCGTCGTAACGGCGGTCATCGGCGCTGAAGCGATGGCTCTTGATGTAGGTGTATTTGGCACTGCCAGTGGTGGTGACGACTTGCGTGCCGGTTATGCCGTTGTTGACGGGCTTGGTGCCGAGGACGTTGTTGCCGGTGTTGTCGCCGCCGGCGATGATCTGGCTGTTGCGGTTGTTGACGGCCTGGCTGTTAAAGCGCAAGTTGCCGCCGATATTGATCATGCCGGGGTCGCTACGGGTGACCTTGGTGCGGGTGATCTGTTCCGTGCCGTCGTAGATGGCCCATTCGCTGACCATCTGTCCCGAGGGGAGCCTCAGACGAAAGTTGTCCTCATCGCCCATTTGAGTCCAGTCGGTCACAATCTGGCCGCTGTCTTTGTTGATGAGTGTGACGCTGCCGGCGTCGAGCTTTTCGGTCGCACCGTTCAGACGATATTGCACGATGCGACGGCCGGTGCTGTTCTCGACTGTCGTTTCCAGATGGGCGTTGTCGTTGTTGACGATCTTGTGGTTGATGGTGGCGTTGCCGTCGGCGGCAATCGTGGCGCTGCTGTTGTTGATGGTGTCGCCCATGCCGATGGCTTGATGGCTGGCGTCGAGGGCGTTGCCGGTGACCAGGTCGCCGGCGGAATAGATCAGGGCGTGGTCGCTGTTATTGATGGTGGTCACACCCAGGTCCATGCGCGTGCGCGCGGCGATGACCGGTGCTGAAGTGACGCCGTTGAGGGTTTCTGGAAGATTGTTGAGCGTGTCACCGGAGAGAGCCACGTGATCGCCATAGATACGGCCGGTGCCGATGTTGTTGACCGTCGGACTGTCGATGAAGGTGTCGCTGCCGTCGATCAGGCCGCGATTGGTGAAGGTGTGACTGTCGGTGGCGCGCAGTTGATTGGTTTTAGCGATGAGTTGGCCGCCGGTCTGGTTGTCGATCGATTTGGCGGTGGCGGCGAGCGTCTTGCCGGCGAGCAGCTTGCCGCTATTGGTTAGTTTACCGGCGGTCACAATGGTGGTGTTGCCGTCGGCTTGCGTGGTGCCGGTATTGTTGTAATCCGCATCGAGCTTGATCGACAGATCGCCCAGGCTGAGCGCTTTGCCATCGCCGGTCATGGCGGCGCTGTCGATAGCCAGTTGCTTGCCGGCGATGAGCGTGCCGCCGGCATTGACGACGGCTTGTGTTTTCGGTGCGCCGACGACACGGGTGTCATGCACGTCCAGCGTCCGGCCTGCGGACAGCGAGCCATTGCTGTTGTCGATGACGCCTGCGCCGGACATCGTCAGATCGCTGTTGGCGCGAACTGTGCCCGCCTTGTTATTGACGTTGGTGGCGGTAATCGTTACCGCTTGACCCTGTATGCCGAAATCAGCGCCTGTCGTATTACTGTTGTCAACATTTGCGGCCGTGATTGTCGTGGTGATGTTGGAGCGGACCAAGCCATTGCTGTTGTCGAGCTGACCGGCGCCAAGTGCCAGTGTGGTGCTGCCGCCCGCCTGGAACTGGCTGCCCTGGTTGTTCAGGCTGGTGGCGGTGACGGCGATATTTTGCGTGGCGGTGATGCTGCCCTTGTTTTGCAGCAGGCCATCCACTGAAACGATGACGTCACGTGCACCGGCGCCGATGACCCCGGAGTTGTTCATGCCGACGCCGTGTTCGGTGCCGACCAGAACGATCTGCCCCGAATACATGCCCGCCAGCTTCGCCACGTCAATGGAAAATTGACCGGGCGCCGCACCCGTTGCGCCAGTGGTCGGTGTCACGACGCTACCGTCAGCGGAGATGGTATTGACGCCGGTGCTGACCTTGAGCTTGTTGGACCAGATGTTGGCATTGACTTGCACGGCACGCGCCATGATGTCGGTGTAGTCGGTCGATCTGGCATCGAGGCCGTTGCCGTCGATGACGACCGTACCGCCGCTGACGCGATAGGAGTCGAGCGCGCCGCCAACGATGTTGGGGAGACCTGTCGTCAGCGTGGCGCGACTGGCGTTCAGGAAGCCGCCACCACTGATCACCAGACCCGAAGGATTGGCTATGATGACTTGCGCGCGATCACCGGCGACTTCGACATAGCCGCGCAAATAGCTGGGATTGCTGGAATTGACTTCATTGACGATCACCTTCGCGGTGCCGGTCGCTAACCAGGGATTTCCCTGCACCCAGCCTCCTAATTGCGTCAGTGCATTATTGCGGGCGTTGTTGAGGACGACGCCTTTGCTATCGACGTCGAACTGGCTGTAGACGTTGCGTGAGACGCCTTGGGCGCTCGGTGTCTGGATGTTGACAAGAGGAACGCCGTTGCCGGTTTGCAGAACGGTGGGCTGTTGATTACCTGGGGCATTGCGATAGGCGACGACCTGAGCATCGACGACGGTGACGCTGCCAAAGAGCGCGGCGATACCGACGGCCAGACGGGCAAAGCGCAGGGAGAATAAACCGGTGAGCGCGGAGAAAGCGGCAATGAACGAAGCGGCGTTGCCGCTAGAGCGACCTTTGCCGTGGGCGCTGGCGGTTTCGGCGACGGCGGTGTATTCGCAGGTCTTTCGATTAAAAACGACCCGATAACTATTTTTGTTCATGTCGCTGCACCTGCCGTTGATGGTCAAGCGAGCGACTATAAGAAATCGATTCGTCGAAAGATATGCCGGAGGATCGAAAGACGGCCTGTCTAAAACTAATTCCCTTTAGCTTCAGGATAAATTCTATTTTTTGAAAAATTTATGCTGACAGCACTTCATAAATATCGCCTTTCAATTGAATATTTATTGAATCAATACTCAATTTTCCGTGTGCCGAATTTTTCGACGTAGTCGAGGGAAAAACGGAGGCAAAATCGGCCGGTCCCAGAGAAAGGAACGCCGAATGATTTCCGTCCTGATTGCAGATGATCACCCCTTGATTATGGAAGGCTCCGTCAGCATCCTGGAGTCCGACCCGCAAAAACGTTTTACGGTCGTAGGCACCGCCGAGACGGCCGACGACGCCGTACTCCAATACAAAAAACTACGGCCGGATGTCGCGATTCTGGACATCCGTTTCGGACACGCCAACACCGGCATCGATGCCGCGCTCGATATCAAGCTGGATTTCCCCGACGCAAAGATCATCTTTGTCAGTCAGCTGCCTCCCGAGAGTTTCCTGCTCTACGGTTATCGCATCGGCGCGCTGGCCGTGCTCGTGAAAAACTGCAGCAGCAGCCAACTCATCGACGCTGTGTCGAGCGCGGCGGCGGGCAAGCAATATTTTTTGCCGGAGCTTGCAGAGAAGCTGGCCCACATTGCCATCGGCAGCGACACCAATCCGCGTTTTACGTTGGATGACCGTGAGTTGTTCGTCTTCTCCAGACTCGCAGAGGGTTGGAGTTCCGACGAGATCGCGGCGGAAATCGGACTGACTTCGCGCAGCGTTCTCAACATCAGCGCCGATATCAAACAGAAGCTGCATGTGAACAGGCCGGCGGAGATTACCAGGCTGGCGATTCGATCGGGGGTGATAGACGCATGACAAACAACAACCTCATCAAACAGATCGTCTGGATCTTGATGCCTGTGCTCCTCATTCTTCTGGTCGTTGGCTATGCGATGTTTCTTTTCGCAGGAAATGCCCAGGGAAAAGGAGGATTGTTAGGAGGAAAGGCCTTGGCAAGCTATAGCGCTCATTATCCTGTGAGAGTGAAACCTGACGGTACTCTGTATCTCGATGCAGCACGTTTCATGCAAGCGGTCGCCTATTTCTCAAGACAGCCTGATAGCCGTGCCGCCGGAGAACTGATTTACATCGGACAAGGCAACAGCATTGCCTTGCAACTGAATGACGAAGAAAAAACCCGCTATGCGGCATTGCTCAAGAATCCTGCTTACGCCGAATACAAGATCAAGGCGCAACACGATCCCCTGAAGTCTTACAAGAGCATTGTCGATGGCATTGGACAGACGCTGCATGGAACGGGCGTCGAGATCGTTCTGCACGACACGAGAAATCCATTGAAAAGCGTGGTGGCGATCCAGAACGCCACTACCGGCCGCCGGGTTGGCGATGCAAATACGAACTTCGGCTACGAGCTGATCAAGAGCTACGCCGCCATCGAAGAAGAAGGCCCCAATTACGTCTCCTATGCGTTGATGACAAAGGACGGTCGGAAAGTGAAGTCCACCACAGTCCCGCTCTATCAGGACAAGAATCTGATTGGTTTTATCTGCGTCAACATCGACATTTCACAGCTCGATGGCACCAACCATGATGCGGAAGCAGCTTTCATCAAGGCATTCACCAGCACTTCCTCCTCCGAAAAAATCCACGAAGTCATCGAGAACACTTCACGGAACTTACTCAACACAGCAACAGAAAAATGAAATTGATTTCAACCGCACTACCGGCAGTCACCGCACTGCTCTTTTCCCTCAACCTCCAAGCAAAGGATGTCAAGATGCAAGACCAGAACTTACACTTCCAGCTCAAAAAACCACTGCTCATCATGACCGAAGAGAAAGGCTTTCTGGCCTGCGGTTATATCAATGTAGAAACCTGTAACAAGACGGGCGAGGCATGCGCCATCGTAACCGGTGTCAGCAACTATGACGAAATGAAGGCCGCCAAGATCGTGACCGCGAGTGAGGCAGCCATCGCCCTCGGCATCGGACCGGGAATGACCGGCGCGGCAGCTCTGGCAATCCTCAGCGCAAAATAGTCCGGCATGCAACCGCCCATTCTGCTGTCGATACTTGCGGCATTGCCCGTATTGCTTTTGCCGGTCGGGATCGGCGCGGTTGCCGGTGCTTCGCCATATGTTCGCCGAGCGAACAAGATGTTCTGGCTGTGCGCCCTGCTATTGCTCTGTGCTTTACCTGTTGTAGTCGATGAAAGATGGTCTGACCTGAACACACTGTTGCCGGCCTTCGTCGCCGTTGTTGTCCTTTACCTTTTGTATGCGACAGAAAAGGATGAATCTGAAAAGATCGCCAGCGCACAGCAGGACGTCAGCGCTGCGTTCATGGAACTGGCGGACCGGATGGATGGCGAAGACAGCCGTCTATGCGCCAGCCTCCACGACGACTTGAATCCTTGTCTGATATTTTCCAAAAGAAAAATAGAAGAATGTCTTACGCTGACTCGTGGACAGGAAAACATCGCGGCAATCTTAAACAGAGCGATGCTCGAAATTGACCGAGCTTATTCCCTCAGCCGCGCCATCATCAACAAGGTACATGTCGAAACCGTCGAGTCGATCGGCTTGATTGCCGCGTTGGAAGAGTTGATTTTGCACTACAACGAAATCTCTCCGTTACAACCGAAGCTCCAACATAACCTAACGAGAAAGATCGAACAGTCTCTCAGTAAAACCCGTTCGATCGTCATCTATAGGATCGTGCGGGAAGCACTTCTGAACGCGGTGAAACACTCACGCGCAAAAAATTTGCTTGTTTCCATTCGTGTTCACTCGCGCCAGCATCAGCTTCATATTTCCGTCCAAGACGATGGCAGAGGCATGGCCGACAACGCCAAGCCCGGCGTAGGCCTCATCGACATGCGCATCCGCGCCATCCAGGCAGGCGGCACGCTGTCGATCCGGAACGGTGAAGACAATTGCGGCACCCTGATCGAACTCAGCATTCCCCTGCCCCGATGATGCCACTGGAAACCCAACGCGAAATCTGGCGCACCAACTTGCTCTTGCTGTTGCCCGAACTGCACAGCGGCGAACGTCTGCTGGCGCAAGAGTGGATCGGTCAGGACATCCTCAAATATCGCGTGATATGGGAAGGCTGCCGCGCGATTGAAAAGAAACTGTCTTCCTGTCTCGACGAACTGGGCGGTCTCGGGGAGATGTGGTGAGGCTGGTCATCTGCCGGGTCTCATAGGATCACGACAAATGCGCCCTTGATCCGCGCAATCTCGCAATCCACTTCCACCGCGCGGCGTTCGATCACGAACACGTCGGCGCCGCCGATGGTGATCATCGGATGGTGCCAGACGCCGCGCCGCAATGTGACGCCCTGGCCCGGTTCGACGATGAAGGCCTGGATGGCGTCTTCATCGGGCGTATCGCCGCCCTGCGTCACCACCACCAGCACGCGCCCCTGCGCCATCGGCACGAAGCTCTGGCTGCCCAGCAGATGCCGCTCGAACATCGTCAGCGCATAGGGCGCGACGTGCGTGCCGTCCTGGGTGCGAAAGATCGCCACGCAGGCCTCGCCGCCTTGCTCGTTCACATCCAGCTGCGTCAGGTCGTCGAAGCGTTGTGCGGTGCCTTCGTTGATCGGCGAGCTGTTGCCGTTTCGCGCGGGCACGATGACGTCGCCGAAAGGCGCGAACGCCGCCGGCGTCAACGCCTGTGCAACCAGGGCCCGACTGGGCGATGACGACTCAGGCAAGTTCATCGATGAGCTTTCTCGACAGGCGGATCAGCGCGTGGTCGCTGCCTTGCGGCCCGATGATCGAAAAACCGAACGGCGCGCCGTCCAGCGTCATCAACGGCAGCGAAATCTGCGGGCAGCCCGACAGGCCCGCCAGGCACAGCATGCGCACGGCCTGGTTGCGATAGTTCTCCAATACCTCTTCGGAATCACTCAGCAGCGGCGCGATGTCCGGCATGCTCGGCAAGACGATTACGCGATCGTTGCCGAGCAGGCGCAGGAAATCTTCCGTGAAGCGCTGGCGCACGTTGCCGTGTTCTTCCATCTGCTGCGGCGTGATCTTGCTCGACCAGGCAAAGCGTTCGGCCACGCCGGGGCCGAGTTGCAGGCCATGGCGGGTAATGGTCTCGCCGTGGTTCTGCCAGGCCTCGTATCCCTGGATGTGACGGAACGCCCAGTACAAGGCGTCGAACGACGGCGTTGCAGTCTTGACCGGCAGCGGTGTGCCGATCAGGCCGGACAGACGCTCCAGCGTCTGCATGAAGACTTCCTGCACGCGCGGCTCCAGCAAGGCCAGCACGTCGGCGGCCACCAGCACCTGCGGCATTGCCGGTGCGCCGTCGGGCAACAAGCAGGTATCTTCGCGCAGCAGCACTTCACCGACGCGTGCGAAGCTGTCAATGTCGCGTGCGAACCAGCCGCAGGTATCGAACGATGGCGCCAGGTCCATGCAACCCTTGAGGCTCACGCGCGCATGCGTGGGACGCAGGCCGATCAGCCCGCAGTGGCTGGCGGGAGCACGTACGGAACCGCCGGTATCGGTGCCGAGTGCAACATCCGCCAGCCCGTTGGACACCGCAGAGGCCGACCCCGAACTGGAGCCGCCTGGAATCCGGTCGGGCGCGCCGCCGTTGCGCGGCGTGCCGAAGTGAGCGTTCTTGCCGTTCATCGAAAACGCCAATTCGTCGGTATAGGTCTTGCCGACGAAGGTGGCGCCCGCCTGTGCCAGCGCCACCACCGACGGCGCCGATGCGGTCTTGATGCCCGACAGCGCCAGCATGTGCGGATTGCCGCAGCCGGTCGGATAGCCGGCGACGTCGAAAATATCCTTCACCGCAAGGCGCAGGCCCGACAACGGGCCCGATGAAATCGCCGTCAACGTCGGCGCGGGATAGGGAACGAAACAATGTGCTGCAGAGCTTGCTGACGCGTCGACTGGCATGGATGATTCTTTCGGACGAGAAGAAAAGGTGTTGATCTGATTGCTCCTGATGCAGGAGGGTTCAATGCGCTGCTGCGGCGACCGGGTTGATTTGACCAATCTGATGCACGCGCAGGCAACTGACGACATGCCCCGGCGAAAGCGTCTCATCACGCGGCTGCACGCTGCTGCATTCGGCAACGGCGTATTTGCAGCGCTCGGCAAAGGCGCAGCCGGCCGGCAGGTTGCTCAGGTCCGGCGGCGCGCCGCCGATGGTTTCCAGGCGCTGGCCTTTTTGCATGGCGCCATGGCTGCGGCTCTTGAGCAGCGACAAGGTGTAGGGATGGCGCGGACGCGTCAGCAACTCGGCGGCCGGGCCCTGCTCGATGATCTTGCCGGCGTACATGACGGCGATGCGATCGGCCACTTCCGCCGCCGCGCCGATGTCGTGCGTGACGAAGACGATGGACAGGCCGAGTTCCTTTTGCAGATCGCGCAGCAACAACAGGATCTGAATTTGTACGGTAGCGTCGAGCGCGGTGGTCGGCTCGTCGGCCAGCAAGACCTTCGGCGCACACGACAAGGCCAGCGCAATCATCGCGCGCTGGCGCATGCCGCCGGACATCTCGTGCGGATACGCATCGAGACGACGCTCCGGGCTCGGGATGCGGACTTTCTCGAACAGGCTCAGCGCCTGCTTGTGCGCCTCGGCTTTCGACACTTTCTTGTGGCGGCGGATCGCTTCGATGATCTGCGCACCAACGGTGTAGACCGGATCGAGCGCCAGCAGCGGTTCCTGGAAAATCATCGCGACCGTATCGCCACGCAGCGCCGCCAGTTCGCGCTGCGACATCTTCAGCACGTCCTTGCCGTCGACTTCGAGGCCGCCGCTGATGCGTGTCGATCGTTCCGAATGCAGTCGCATGATGGAACGCAAGGTGACGCTCTTGCCCGAGCCGGACTCGCCGATGAGTGCCACCACTTCACCCTGGCCGACGGTGAGATTGACGCCGTTGACGGCGCGGATCAGTTTCTTCGGCGCGAAGAATTGCACCTGCAGATCGCGCAAGGTGATCATGTCATGCATGGCTGGCCTCGCTGGAAAACAGTGATGCGGTATCGGCTTCATAGCGCAGGCAGGCGACGCCGTGGCCGCTGTCGTCGCTGGCGAACGTTGGCGCGCGCTGGCTGCACACCGGCTGGACATAGGCGCAGCGCGTATGGAAACGGCAACCGCTCGGCGGGTTGATCGGATTGGGCGGATCGCCGGCCAGCGGCGCTTCCATCGTGCGTTGCAGCGGATCCATGCTGGGCATCGACTTCAGCAAGGCACGCGTGTAAGGATGCTTGGGCTGGTCGAACACCTGGTCCGATGAGCCGATCTCCACCACCTGACCGAGATACATCACCAGCACGCGGTCGGAGATGAAGCGCACCACATTGAGGTCGTGGCTGATGAACAGGTACGTCAGGCCGAACTCCTGCTTGAGATCCAACAGCAGATTGAGCACCTGCGCCTCGACCGACTTGTCGAGCGCCGAGACTGCTTCGTCGAGTATCACCAGGCGCGGCTCCAATGCCAGGGCGCGCGCGATGTTGACACGCTGGCGCTGGCCGCCGGACAACTCGTGCGGATAGCGGCCGGCGAAACGTTCCGGCGCCAAACCCACGCGCGCCAGCAGGTCGCGTGCACGCGTGATCGCTTCGCGCGACGGCAGGCCGTGCACGGTCGGTGCGAAAGCAATGGAATCTTCGATCGTCATGCGCGGGTTGAGCGAGGAGTAGCTGTCCTGGAACACCATCTGCGTCTGGCGGCGGAACTGCCGCAGCGGCAAGGCGCGCGAACCGACGGTTTCACCATCGAACACCAGCTCGCCACTGTCCTGGTTGATCAGCTGCATCAGCACGCGCGCGGTGGTCGACTTGCCGCAACCGGATTCACCGACCACGCCCAGCGTCTCGCCCTTGAGGATGTCGAAGTTGACGCCGTCCACTGCACGCACTGCGCTACGTGGAGAAGTAAATGGCAGGCCCTTGCCCTTCAATGGGAAATGCTTGAGCAGATCGCGCACCTGCAGCAGGGGCTGGCGCGGTCCGCCGATATCGCGTTGGTCCGTCATTGCTTGACCTCCATCGCCGAACGCAAACCGTCGGACAACATGTTGAACGAAATCGATGTGATGAAAATGAAGGCGCCCGGCAACGCCGCCACCCACGGCTGCGTGTAGATCGCCGTGCGCAGCGTGTTGAGCATCAGGCCCCACTCCGGCTCCGGCGGCTTGACGCCAAGACCGAGGAAAGACAAACCCGAAGCCAGGATCATCGACACCGAAATCAGGCTGGTCGAGTACACGAAGATCGGTCCGAGTACATTGCCCAATACATGGGCGCGCACGATGGTGAAGGCGCTCGCCCCCGAGGCCCGCGCGGCATCGACGTAATCGCTGCGGCGCACCTGTGTGGTCACGCTTTCGGCGATGCGCGCGATCTGCGGAATGAAGACGATGGTCAGCGAGGTCAGCGCATTGACGATGCCGGCGCCAAGCGCGCCCGACAGCGCGATCGCCAGCAGCACCGACGGGAACGCATACAGCACGTCAATGGTGCGCATGATGGCGGTGTTGATGAAGCCGCCGGCATAGCCGGCGAGAATGCCGATGCCGCTGCCGATGACGAACGCCGTCAGCACCGGCGTGATGCCCATGAACAGCGACAGGCGTCCGCCCAGCATCAGGCGCGACAACAGATCGCGGCCCAGTTCGTCAGTGCCGAACACATGGCCGGGCGTACCGATCGGTTTGAGGCGCGTGAACATCGACGTAGCGAAGGGATCGGCCGGCATGATCCACGGTGCGAACACGGCGATGCCGATCAGCGCCAGCAGGATGACGGCGGCGGTCATCGCCAGCGGATTGCGCACGATGCGCGCAGCGACGTTGGCCCAGTGGCCGCGCGAACGTTTGTATGCCGGCGGATTGGCGGAAGTGATCGCCGCGGTTGCTTGCAGGGTCGACATGATCATGCCCTTTCTATGCGTGGATCGAACACGGTTTGCAGGATGTCCACCAGCAGGTTCAGCGACACGAAGAACAGCGCCAGCACCAGGATCGTACCTTGCAGCAGCGGCAGGTCGCGCTGGAAGATCGCCTGGTTCAGCAGGAAGCCGGTGCCGGGCCAGGAGAACACGGTTTCAATCAGGATCGAGCCGCCCAGCAGGTAGCCAAGCTGCAGGCCCATCACCGCCATCGCGGTTGGTGCGCAGTTCTTGACCACGTGGCGGAACACGCCGAACTCGCCGAGGCCGCGCGCCTTGAGGCCGATCACGAATTCCTGCGACAGGATGTCGGCTACCAGCGCGCGCACCGTGCGCGCGATGATGCCCATCGGGATGAACGACATCGTCACGGCCGGCATGATCAGGTATTTGACGTGCTCGAAGTCCCAGATCCAGGCCGCAGATCCATCCGGCCCGGCGCCGGTGGCCGGCAGCCACATCAATTGCGACGAGAAGATGATGACCAGCACCATGCCGAGCCAGTAATGCGGCACGCTGACGCCGACCACGGAAATGAAGGAGGCGATCTTGTCGACCCAGGAGTTGCGGAAATAGCCGGCGACAAAGCCGAACAGCGAGCCGAAAAAGAAACCGATCAGCGTCGCCAGGGCGGCGATCATGAAGGTGTTGCCGACCGCCTTGAAGACTTCTTGCGCGACCGGTCGTCCGGTGGCGATGGAGCTGCCGAGGTCGCCGTGCATGGCGCGCCAGACCCAGCTGAAAAATTGTTCGGGATAGCTGCGATTGAAACCGTAGAGCTCCATCAGCTGCTTCTGCAGATCGACGGACGCATCCGGCGGCAGGATCGCCACCAGCGGATCGCCCGGTGCGATGTGGACCAGCATGAAGCACAGGAACGCCACGCCCAGCATGATGGGCATGGCATACAGTACGCGGCGGATCAGATAGGAAATCATGGGCGGTCTTCAGTAAGTCTTGGGTTGCTTCTCTTGCTTGCTGCCGGCATTACCCTCGCAATGCCGGCAGCAATGTTCACAACATCAATGCATCAACGCAGCGTTAATCCATCGTCATCGTGGCGATGTCGATGAACCAGCTTTGCGGCTGCACTACACCCTTGACCTTGGCCGAGATGGCGCGCGGACCGGTGTCGTGCGCCACCCAGACGAACGGCGCTTCATCGACGATCTTGGCGTGCAATTGGGCCAGCAAGGCGTCGCGCTGTTTGGCGTCGAAGGTGGTGCGTGCCTTGGCGATGATGGCGTCGACTTCAGGGTTGCTGTAGAAGCCCCAGTTGTTCGACACTGGCGGCGCCGCCTTGCTGCTGACGAAGCGCACCATCGCGAAGAACGGATCCATCGCCGCGAAGCTGATGTTGACCGCGTCCGAACCGTGCGCGCTCGGATCCTTGGCGCCGATGCGCCAGTTGGTGTACAGCGTGTTCCACTCGATCACGTCGAACTGCACGTCGATGAAGCAGGCTTTCAGGTTCTGCTGCATGAATTCATTCATCGGCAGCGGCTGCATCTGGCCGGAACCGGATGCCGAAATCTGCACCTTCACCTTGAGCGGCTTGGCGGCCGAATAGCCTGCTTCGGTCATCAGCTTGCGCGCGCCGTCCGGGTCGTACTTGATGTGGAAGCTCGGATTGCCGCGCCATGGATGGCCCGGCTCGACGGTGCCGGTGGCTTCACCCATCAGACCACCCAGCAATTGCTTCATCGCAGGGCGGTTCACGCACAGGTTGGCGGCGTAGCGCACGCGTTTGTCCAGCCACGGCGAACCGGGGACGAAGGACAATTGCCACGGCCACACGTGCGGCTGCGGGTTGGAGTAAATCTTGAAGCCGCGTGCCTTGATGGTGTCGAGCGCGTCAGGCGCCGGCGCTTCGATCCAGTCGACCTGGCCGGACAGCAGTGCGGCGGTACGCGAGTTGGCTTCCGGCAGCGGCAGCATCACCACCTTGTCGATTTGCGGGCGGCGCTTGGCGTCCCAGTATTCCGGATTCTTGGCCAGCTCGAGACGCTCACGCGGCACGAATTTGGTCATCTTGAATGGACCGGTGCCCGAAGCATCGGCAGCGAAGGCCGCCCATGCCTGCTTGGAACGCTCCGCCTTGTCGCTCACCGAACCCGGCACCGCGGCCAGCTTCTTGGCCCATTGCAGCGGCGAGGCCATGAACAGGTTGGTCAGGTTGATCGGCAGGAAGGAGTCCGGCTCGGAAGTGGTCAGCTCGACGGTGAGGTCGTCGATCTTCTTTGCAGTGCGCAGCGTCGGCATGCGCGACGCGGTCACGCCGACCTGGCTGGGGTCGAAGTTGGGCGCATCCTTGTCGAGCACCTTGGCGACATTCCACACCACCGCGTCGGCGTTGAAGGCGGAGCCGTCATGGAACTTGACGCCGGGACGCAGCTTGAAGATCCACTTGGTCTTGTCCTTGGCATCGACCGCCCACGATACGGCCAGGTCGGGAATCACTTCGCTGGCCTTGTCGGCTTTGGACAGGTCCCATTGCGTCAGGCTGTCGTACATCGGGATGCCGGTGAAGCGATTGCCTTCGAAGCCCTGGTCGGGCTGGCCCAGCGTGCGCGGAATATCGCCGGCGGTCATGGCGATGCGCAGCACTTTTTCAGCGTGCGCGCCGACGGAGGTCAGCAAGCCAAAGGCCAACGTACAGGCCAGAGTAATTGCGCTTGGTTTGGTCAGTTTCATGTCGATGCTTCCTTTTGTTGTTGAGGACGGCGGGGGTGATGGGTGATGCTTACTGGCTTGAGGTCGGTGCAGAAAATCGGTTGATCAAGGCTGGAGAAACTCGATGCCGGCGCGCGCCGCGGTCTGCAGCAAATGACGTTGCATGGCGGCGCGGGCGCCCTCGGCGTCGCCCGCTGAAATCGCGGCGGCGATGGCGCGATGTTCTTCGGCGGTTTCCCAGATGCGTGAATGGTCGGCAAACGGCAGGCGCTGGCTGTGGCAGATGCGCGTTTCAAAATCGCGCACCACCTGCATCAGTCCACCGTTGCCGGACAACTCTGCGAGCAATTGGTGGAATTCGAGATCGGCTTGCGAGGCGGTGACCAGGTCGACGTTTTTCAGCGCCTCTTCGAAACGCGCTTGCACGCCCCACAAGCGCGGCGTGGTGTGAGCGTTGATGACACGCGCAGCCAGTGCGGCGGCGGCCGGCTCGAACACGTAACGCAGTTGGAAAGTGGATTGCAGTTCAGCCGACGACGGCAGCGCCGCGCCGGTGCGCGCAGGGGTGGTAGCTGCGCTGCTGCGACCGGACGTCACCAGCGTGCCTTTGCCGGGCATGGCGCGGATGAAGCCCAGCGCTTCCAGCATCGACAGCGCTTCGCGCAGCGAGGCGCGGCTGATGCCGAGCGACTCGGCGAGGTCGCGCTGACCAGGCAGCATCTGTCCGGTCTTGTACGTCCCGGACAGGATCTGGCGCTGCAAAGTCTGTGCCGCGATATTGGGCATGCTCATCGGTTTCCCCTTTTTGGTCTGACTGGTCAGACCGCAAGAGGCGATATAGCAATTGACATGCCACCTGTCCGCCAAAACGGCGATTACGCAGCGGCGGCGGTGATTGCGGAGGGGATGGCGGGGATGTTTTCAGGCGCGGACGATGGCCTGAAAGATGCGCTGAAACAAACCGCTGCACGAATTTCATGCAGGTGCGTGCGGTGAAAATGTGCGTTAAGCGTGCACACCTCCGAAATCGAAATGGGAGCAAGCGCCCGCACAACCGGGCGCAGTTTTCAGCGCCCAGTGACGATCAGTCAACTTGCATCGTCACCGGCGAAGAAGAGAATCAGGCAGGGGTCGGTACCTGCGTCGTGTGGCGTGCAACGTAGCGGTACAACAGCAGCGCAGCGATACCGCACACCGCCATCAGCGCCGTCAGCGGCAAGGCGGTGCCGTCGTGCCATACGCCCATGATCACGCCCGACAGCATGCCGATGCCGAACTGCAGCGTACCCATCAACGCCGCCGCCGTGCCGGCTTGCTTGCCTTGCTGGGCGAGCGCGATGGCCGACGCGTTCGGGCCGACAAAGCCGTGGCACGAAAGGAAGCCGAAGAAGCCGATCAGCAACAGCGGCAGGCTTTCATACCCACAGGCCACCAGCACCGCCACGATGGTGGTCAGGATGGCCGGGATCCAGATGATCTTGCCGAGCACGCGGTCGGCGCTGCGCTTGATCACCAGGCGCGCATTGATCTGCGAACAGGCGATCAGGCCGATGGCGTTGGCGCCGAACACGAAACCAAAATTCTGCGGCTTGATGCCGTGCAGCTCGATCAGCACGAACGGACCGCCGGAAATATAGGCGAACAAGCCGGCCTGGATCAGGCCGCCGCACAAGACGTAAGCCATGAATTGGCGATGGCGCAGAAGATCAACGTACTGGCGCAGCACGCGCCCCAGATGCAAGGGCACCACGTGCTCCGGGTCGCGCGTTTCTTCCATCACGCGATGGGTGCAGATCAGGCAGATCGCGCCGAACACGGTCAGCGTCGCAAAGATCGCGCGCCAGGTCGAAAACGTCAGCAGCAGGCCGCCGATGAACGGCGCCAGGATCGGCGCCAGGCCGAACACCAGCATCAGCATCGAGAACGCGCGCGCGGCGCCGTCGGCGCCCATCTTGTCGCGCACCACGGCGCGCGGGATCACCATGCCGGAGCTGCCGCCCAGGCCCTGGAAGAAACGCAGCACCAGCAGCGTTTCGATATTGGGTGCAAACGTACAGCCGATGGAGGACACCACATACAGGCAGATGCCGAAATACAAAGGCGGCTTGCGGCCGAAGCGATCGCTGATCGGTCCGTAGAACATCTGCCCCAGCGCGAGTCCGATCAGGAAAGTCGACAGCGTCAGCTGGATGGTGTTGCTGGCCACGCCGAGGTCTTTGGCGATGAACGAAAAACTGGGCAGGTACATGTCGATCGACAAGGCGCCCATCGCCGTGAGCGCGGCCATGAGGATCAACCAACCGGGAAGGCGTTTGCCCTGAAAAGGCGAAGAATCTGTTTGCATGAGGAAAGTACAAAAAACCGTGTCCGGCCGATATCAGGCACAGCAGGAAACGATCGGAGCATGAGAGGGGGAAGCGTGGCGCGCAGGAAAGCGCGCATGCCGCATTATACCGGTTGGCGGCGCTTCCTTCAGGCGGCGGTTGCGGCAAGGCAACGTGTCGCAGGCAAATGCGGCGCGCCTTGCCGACTGTTGCAGGCCGGCCTGGCAGTTACCGCTCCCGCAATCTTTTTTTTGATGATCGCTCAACATTCGTTCAGCAATTCCAGAAAAAGATGGCACACTGATTGCAAACAATAATTCGATGAAATGCCGTCAAGAATTCGTAAATTTGGCCGACATTTTCATACTACTCAGAATATTTTTGTTGTCATCTTGGGGAAGTGTTCAGGAAGATTCATGGGCGAGGGAAGAATAAAAAGAATCGCGGCGCGGGCCGTCTTTTACGTTTCCCGCTTGCTTCCCGGTTTCCTGTTGTGCCTGCTGGCGGCGTGCGGACAAGATGGCGATAGCGCTTCCGCGAAACAGAGTCCGTTTGCGCAAACGCAGATCACCGCACTGGTGTGGGCGCCCGACTGGCCCGACGAAATGCATCGCATCGCCGACGAGTTCCATCGCGCCCATCCGAACATCAGCGTCGACGTGCAGTTCATGATCGGCAATTCGGTAGAAGAAAACCTCAAACCCAAGATCGCCACACGCAACCTGCCCGACCTGGTCTCGGTCAATCCCAACGCCTACACCGCCGAGCTCGCCGAGCAGGGCGTGCTGGCCGACCTCGGCCAGACGGTCGCATGGGACAACATGCTGGAATCGCTCAAGCCCGACTGGACCAGCCGGCGCGGCAAGCGCTTCGGCATCTCGGGCGGCGTCGCCGCGACGCTGATCTACTACAACAAGGAAATGTTCAAACGCGCCGGCATCGCCGCGCCGCCGGGCAACTTCGAGGAATTCCTGGCGGCGTGCGCCAAGCTCAAAAAGGCCGGCTTCACGCCGATGGTCTGGACCGGCGCCTTCCCCAATACGCTGGCCAACGGGCCGTTCAGCTTCGGCTTCGCCAACAGCGTGGCGGCGCGTCATCCGCACGACTGGAAGCAGCGCATCGCCGATGGCAGCCTTGACCTCGGCAACGGCGACGCCGTCGACATCTTCGCGAAGATCAAGCTGATCGCCGACAAGGGCTACCTCCAGCGCGGCTTCATGAACACCAGCTATGACGAAGGCATGCGACTGTTCGCCGACGGCAAGGCGGCCATGGCTTTCCAGGGGACGTGGTCTTCAGGCGCGCTGATGCACGGCAAGGATTTCAGCACCGGCGTGTTCGTGCCGCCGTGGAATGCGCGCGGCAAAACCGTGGTGCCGGTGGTCGGCAGCGAGACCGGCTTCGCCGTATGCGATACGCGCAACAAGAAGGCGGCGCTGCAGTTCCTCGAATTCATCTACGGCAAGGGCTTTGCGATCCAGCAGAACAAGCGCCAGAACATCACCCCGCTCAAACAGGTCAGCGGCACGGTGGTGAGCGACCCGCAGATCGTCGATTACATCAGGCAAGTGACGCAGGCGCCGCTGACTGTGCCCCCTTATTATTCCTACCTGCCGACCAATACCATCGACTTGCTGCATCCGCTGCTGCAAGAGGTCCTGTTCGGCAAGATCTCGCCGCGCCAGGCGGCGCTGACCCTCGATCGGTCGGTCCGCCATGAAGCGCGCACGGAGAACAAGTAAGCCATGACTCACGCGCCCGCCCGCCGCCGGAAGGACATCGCCGCATGAAGAAGATGCTCGACCTGCTGTCGCTCAAGCTGTTGCGCCGGATCGAGATCCGCTACCGGCTGATCAATTCCTTTTTGCTGGTGTCGATGCTGCCGCTGCTGATCGCCGGCATCGTGGCGTATCGCGAATCGAGCAATGCCTCGCAGGAAAAGGTGCGCATCTTCGCCGGCGAGGTAGTCAAGCAGGTCGCGCAAAACATGCTGCAGCAGATCGAGAAAATCGAATCCTCCAGCGAAGAACTGGCGATGTCCGAACGCATGCAGCATGCGCTGGCCGCCTACTACAGCAAGAACCCGTCCGAGCGCGCCGCCGGCCATGGAGAGATCATCCGCCTCTTGCTGGAGAACTATGGCTCCTTCGAATACGTCAATCAGAAATACGTGCTCGACCGTCGCCACCGCATCATGGATCCGCAGGTGTTTGCCCAGCTCGGCGATGGCGTGGCGCGCTTTGCCGAAGATGCGCCCGACATGAAAGGCCGGCCGTACTGGGACGTCTACAGCACCGCCGCCGGACAGAAGAGCGTGGTGATGCTGCGCGACATCCTGTTCAAGGGCAACAACCGTGTCGCCGGCACGCTGTTCGTCGGCTTGCGCCCGCTGCACTTCTCGCGCATCTTCGAATCGGTCAACCTCGGCTACGGTTCGCGCATGCTGGTGATCGACGCCCGCGACGGCCATGTCATCGTGAGCGCCAATGCCGCCAATGCCGCCAATGAAAACGCGCCGGAGTCGGGCCTGGTCGCCGCCGTCGCGCACAGCCAGGCGGAAGGCCGCGACAATTTCGTGTCTTACCGCGACGGCGACAACCGGAGGCAGCTCGCCGCTTTCGCGCCGGTGCCGCATACCAACTGGATGGTGGTCAACATCACGCCGCTCAATGCGCTCAACACCGAGGTGCGCTCGATCCGCAACAAGATCATCGTCATCGGCGTGCTGTGCTTCATCCTGGCGCTGGTGCTGTCCTTCATCATCGCGCGCAGCATCTCGCTGCCGCTCAAGCAGCTGGTGGACGTGATGAAGGCGACCCGCACCGGCAACTACCTGATCCGCATGGATTACGAAGGCAAGGATGAAATCGCCCTGCTGTCGCAGCGCTTCAACGACATGGCCAGCAAGGTGCATCAGCACAACGAGCGACTGGAAGAGCTGGTAGCCGAACGCACGCGTGAACTGGAACAGGCCAACCAGCAACTGGAGGCGCTGAGCGCCACCGACAGCTTGACCGGCATCGCCAACCGCCGCCGCTTCGACGAAGCGCTGGGCGGTGAATTGCGGCGCGCGGTGCGCTCGTTGAAGCCGTTGTCGCTGATGATGCTCGACGTTGACTATTTCAAGAATTACAACGACCGCTACGGCCACCTGGCCGGCGACGATTGCCTGCGCGCCATCGCGCGCGTGCTGCGCACCAGCTCGCGCCGGGCCACCGACCTGGCAGCCCGTTACGGCGGCGAAGAGTTCGCCGTGATCGTCGCCGAAAGCGACAGCGCCAACGCCATGCTGCTCGCCGAAAACATCCGCAATGCCGTCGCCGCGTTGCAGATCCCGCACGACGATTCACCCTTCGGCTACGTGACCTGCAGCATCGGCGTTA
>Ga0207667_10001142_pt1 | contig 33351 bp, 27 predicted proteins | sample KBSCornC52_FD_184301 | JGI IMG/M metagenome (GOLD analysis project Ga0207667, IMG submission 184301) | Corn rhizosphere microbial communities from Kellogg Biological Station, Michigan, USA - KBS Corn C5-2 (SPAdes) (version 2) | ecosystem: Host-associated > Plants > Roots > Rhizosphere > Soil ...
CTTAGCAGTAGAATTTCCAATTTAAAAGAACAAATAAGCTTATTTTTTATTTTTAAACCTGTTTTGCGCTCTTATTCACTTTTACCTCTTAATATTTAAATCGATTCTTTTACTTAAAAAACACCAATCAACGCATGGGAAAATATGATAATTTCCTCACAAAGTCGGTGTACTCAATCCCCGTATCGGCGCAATTAACCTACCTTTGCGCGAAATAAAAAAAATTAATGAATGAATTTGAAGGCTTAGGCCTAAATGAAAACCTCGTAAAAGCGGTTGAAGATCTTGGTTTTACTACCCCCACTCCCATCCAATCAAAAGCAATTCCCATCTTACTTTCAGGTACTACAGATTTTGTAGGACTTGCACAAACCGGAACAGGAAAAACGGCTGCTTTCGGATTGCCTTTATTACAATTAATTGATCCTTCTCATAAATATCCACAGGCATTAATCGTGTGCCCGACCCGTGAATTATGTCTTCAAATTTGCAATGACATACTGGAATACAAAAAGTATTCAAAAAACATTATAGCTGAGCCGGTATATGGCGGCGCTTCTATTGTGATGCAAATACGTGCTTTAAAAAAAGGTGTTCACATTGTAGTAGCTACTCCGGGAAGATTGATCGACATGATCGAAAGAAAGGCAATTGACCTTGAAAAAGTAAAATACGTTGTTTTAGACGAAGCGGATGAAATGTTGAATATGGGTTTCAGAGACGATATAGATTTTGTTCTGAAAAATACCGTAAACCGTGAAAGCACCTGGCTTTTCAGCGCTACGATGCCTGCCGAAGTGAGAGCGATTTCTAAAAACTTCATGGATCATCCACAGGAGGTAACTGTCGGCAAAAAAAATACTGCAAACGTTAATATTGATCACCAATATTTTATTACTCCCGCTCATTCACGTTTTGAAACTTTAAAAAGGCTGGTAGACTTTAACCCAGGCATGTATGGAATTATTTTTACCCGAACAAAAATCGACGCCCAGAATATCGCGGAAAAATTATCGAAAGAAGGTTACGACGTAGAATCATTGCACGGCGATCTTACCCAGCAACAACGAGACAGAGTGATGCATCGCTTCCGGGAAAAAGATTTACAAATACTGATTGCGACGGATGTGGCTGCACGCGGAATTGACGTGGAAGGAATCACACACGTCATCAATTATGAGCTTCCGGATGACATTGAAGTTTATACACACAGAAGTGGCCGTACAGCGCGCGCCGGCAAAAGCGGAATTTGCATTTCCATATGCCACAGCCGTGAATCATTTAAGATTCGCCAGCTGGAAAAAATGGTAAATGCACATTTTCATAAATTGGATATACCAAGTGGCAAAGATGTATGTCGTAAACAGTTTTTTTATTTTATGGATAAGCTGATCAATACAGATATTTCCAATGGCGCTTACGAGACTTATATGCCTGACCTGGAAAAAAAATTCGAGGAAATGGACAAAGAAGAAGTGCTCAAAAGAGTGGCTGCACTTGAGTTTGACCATTTTTTGAAATATTATGAACATGCAGAAGATCTGAATGCCAGGCAGGATTTCAGAGAAAAAAGAACTGACAATAACCGCCGTGAGAATAGTGAAAGAAGAGAAAGGCCTTCCTTTCAGCGTGATGGCGGATTCACCAAATTATTTATTAATCTTGGTTCAAAAGATGGATTTTATAAAGCCAGCTTTTTGCAATTCATTCTTGACGAAAGCAACTTAAAAAAAGAAGTCTTAGGAAAGATTGATCTTCGTGAAATGAACAGTTGGGTAGAAGTAGATAAATCTGCCGCACCAAAAATGATCAAAAGCCTTGATGGCAAAATGCATAACGGCCGCCAAATAAGAATGAACGAAGCGGATGGCGGCGGCGGAAACAAAAGGCCGTTACGTGAAAACAGGCAACGCATTCCGGTTAGAGAAAGAAGATAAATGGTATGTGAATGGTTAATATTCGCATCCCTTCATCAAGATACCTTTTATTTTGAGAAAAAAAATGCTACGGTTCGTGTATCACGAGCCGTTTTTAGTTCGCGCATATCTGGAAAAAATTATTTCTTACTCGCCCCATGCAGTTATCATCACATTCCGAGCTCCTCCATGATTACGATGTTCACCTAAATAAATTCCCTGCCACGTGCCAAGCACGAGTCGCCCGTTTTTAATTGGTATCAACACTGAACTGCCAAGGGTAGCGGCTTTCAAGTGTGCCGGCATATCATCATCGCCTTCATAATTGTGCACATAATTCGCATCCTCCTCAGGAACTATTTTGTTGAAAAAATATTCGAAATCCTTTCTTACTGTAGGATCAGCATTTTCATTGATGGCAAGGGAAGCGGATGTATGCTGAATAAAAACCTGGCAAATTCCGGTTTTAAATTCACCAATCTGTGGAAATGATTGTTCAATTTCAGAAGTGATCAAATGAAAACCTCTTCTTCTTTCTTTTAGCCGGATTTGTTGCTGATAAATTTTCATAAGTTTTCAATTGTGATGATTTCAAAGTTATAGATTTTCAAAGCCATAAGTGGCGAAAGCAAAGAACCATTCATCAGCGAAAAGCCCATCTGTTAAAGAAAGTTAACAGCTAATTTTTGAACCCGTAAATTTTACTGTTCAGTTTCAGAAAAATCATTTTTAGTGGTCTTTTTTGACAAAATGCTTTTTACTTTTTTTGCAAAAAAGCCGCAACACTTCTACCATTAAACATTGTTTGCTTTTAAAGGCTCGTATGCTATTGTAATTTGCTAGCATTAATCATTTAAAAATCATCGATCATGAAAACAATTATTATTTGCCTGTCAATGCTTTTTTCATTGTCAGTATTTGCCGCTCCCGACTCTAATCAAACTGTTATCAAAAAATTTAATGAAACTTTTCCTGAAGCTCAAAACATTAAATGGTATAATGGGACCAATTATTATGAAGTAAGTTTCATCGATAAGACTATTCCTGAAAGAGTTTACTACGATCTGAATGGAAGGGTGATCAGAACCATCCGGTATTATGACGAAACAAAATTAAATCCTTTTATTTCACAAAAAATTAAAGAAAGATTCAGAAATAAATCCATCAAAAGTATCACCGAATTACAGGAAGACGACGGCATACTTTACCAGATAATATTGCAGGATAATAAACATTTGTATGTTGTAAATTGTAATGGCTCGGGAGAAATGTATCTGCAGCATAAGTACCTAAAAGGATGAGTTTCGAAAAATATTCTTATAAGTACATCGTTAAATCAAAAATTCATTTATTAATCGGTTTACTGCTGGATGACAGTTATTAAATTTTTATAATTACATAAGCGGAAATTGAAAAAAGAAACATTAAAATAACTTGCATTACCAATAATGGCCGTGCAGGTTATTTTTATAAATCAAAACCGGGTTTATGCTGAAAACTGTTATAATTGAAAATACGAAACAAGATGAAAACAAAGTGTCCTGGCTCCTGAATAATTCGAAAGAGTTTCGAATTGAAGCGATACTTGGTTCTGTTTCCCAATCAATCGATTATTTTTCGGAAACCAGGGAACAGGATATTATTTTCGCGGACGTTGAATTGCAGGATGGCAAAGCGTTTGAAATTTTTACCACAGCGATCATTAACAGCGCCGTGGTGTTTACCACTACCTATCAAAAATGTCTTGTAGATGCCATGGATTTAAACGGTATAAAATATTTATTAAAACCATTGAATAAATTATCTCTTAACAAATCATTGATCATGCACGATGTGAAGGCTGATCATTTTCTTATGAACCGCCATTCATCATACAAAGTCATCGAGTATTTAAATGAAAAGAAAAAAAGAAGAATGATCGTCAGGAAAGGGAATGAAAACATCCTGATGAAACCAGAAGATATCGCCTTTTTTTGCTCTGAGAATAAAACCGTTTATGCCTTTGACACAGCCGGGAAAAAATATATAGCCGACAAAAATCTCTGCGAGCTTGAGCAACAACTTGATCCCGATGTTTTCTTTAGAATAAACCGCCAGCATATTGTGAATGTCAATTTTGTAAAGAGCTACCGTACTGTTGAAAAAGTAAAATTGCAGGTAGAATTGAAAACGCCTGTAATTTCCAATCAAATGATCGTAAGTAAAGAAACCGCACCTTCATTTCGCCGATGGATCATGGGAGAATGAGAGTGTGAAATTTCTATTGAAAATAAAAACACAAAAGACGGTTATTTGTGTGTTTACCGCACTTGTTGAAAACGATCAGCAATAATATCATTAAAAAAGCCGTCCCTTTTAAGAACGGCTTTTCAAAATTCAATTGTAAAAATTAACCTAAATAAGCTTTTAAAGCGCTGCTGTATCTTGCTTTTTGCAAACGTTTAATCGCTCTTTCTTTGATCTGGCGAATTCTTTCTTTTGTAAGATCATATTTCTGACCGATCTGTTCGATGGTAACACCATTTTCTCCGTCAAGGCCAAAATATGCATTTACAATTTCAGCTTCCCGCGGACTCAATGATTTCAACACCCGACGGATTTCATTTTTCAATGAATCATGCATTACATCTTCATCAGTTTCGCCTCCACCTTTCAAAAGATCACCCATTGCAACGTCTTCTGCTTCGTGAACCGGCGCATCTAAAGAAGTGTGTCTTGTGTTGCTCTGAAAAATATTGTTGATCTCAGTTTCGCTCATCTCCAGAATTTCTGAAAGTTCTTCGGTCGATGGTTCCCTTTCGTGTTCCTGCTCAAAAGCCATATAAGCTTTATTTGCTTTGTTATAAGTGCCAATCTTGTTTTGAGGCAAGCGGACTAATCTGCCCTGCTCTGCCAACGCCTGTAGAATAGATTGGCGAATCCACCACACAGCGTATGAAATAAATTTAAAACCTTTGGTTTCATCAAAGCGTTGTGCCGCTTTAATTAATCCGAGGTTGCCCTCGTTAATAAGATCGCTCAATGACAAACCCTGGTGCTGATACTGTTTTGCAACTGAAACTACGAAACGTAGATTGGCTGTGGTGAGACGCTCTAAAGCCCTCTGATCGCCCATTTTGATTTTCTGTGCTAAAATAGTTTCCTCCTCAGGAGTAATCATCCCAATTTTAGAAATTTCCTGCAAATATTTTTCAACCGCTTGTGAATCACGATTGGTAATTTGCGTAGCAATTTTAAGTTGCCTCATTTTTTATATTTAATAGTTATTAGACAATTTTAGATGGGGAAACGTTACAAAAGATATGTTAACTACAGTCATTTTGTAAAACATTTGCAAAGTTACAACCTACAATTGAAATTCCATAACGTTTTACTTAAATAAATAGTTGAAAAAGAATATTTTATCATTCCTGTGATTTTTTTTAACAGTTTTCCCCTGATAATTTAATTTAAGATTAAAATTTTAATTTCGCTTTATGATAGAATACCGTTCAGACACTTTTACCAAACCAACTCCAGGAATGCTGCAAACAATGTTCCAGACTGAAGTTGGAGACGACGTATTTAATGAAGATCCTTCTGTAAATACTTTACAATCAATGCTTGCACAAAAATTTGGGATGGAAGCCGGCCTTTTTTGCCCAAGCGGAACTATGACCAATCAAATCGCCATAAAATGCCACACCGATCCGGGCGGAGAAGTAATCTGCGACAAAATGAGCCACGTTTATATTTACGAAGGCGGCGGAATCGCTTTCAATTCACTTTGCCAGGTAAAGCCAATTGAAGGCGACCGCGGCAGAATTAAAGCAACGCAGGTAACAGATGCGATTAATCCGAATGACATTCATAAAGCAAAAACGCAGTTGGTAAGCCTGGAAAATACTGCCAACCGAGGTGGCGGAAGCTGTTATCATTTTGCTGATATTCAAGAAATTAAAGAGGTTTGTTTGGAAAATAAATTGAAGTTGCATTTGGACGGCGCGCGTTTGTTTAATGCCATTGTGGCAAAAGATGAAAACCCAAAAGATTATGGAAATATTTTTGATAGCATCTCCATTTGCCTCAGCAAAGGGCTGGGTGCGCCGGTCGGAAGTGTGTTATTGGGCACAAATGATTTTATCCAAAAAGCACGTCGTGTAAGAAAAGTTTTTGGAGGTGGAATGCGGCAGGCAGGATATATGGCAGCTGCCGGAATCTACGCTTTAGAAAATAATATTGACCGACTGGCTCTAGATCATCGGCATGCAAAAGAAATTGCACAGGCTTTGTTAAAAAAAGAATTTGTTGGCGAAATCATGCCGGTCGAAACAAATATTATCATTTTCCAGGTAAAAGGAAACTACACGGGGAAAACATTAACGGAAGAATTTAAGAAACATAATATACTCGTTACCGCCATTTCACCCTCACAAATTCGGATGGTGTTGCATTTGGACGTCACCAAAGAAATGGTTGAAGAAACAACAAAAGTAATTGAAGGCCTTTGAAAGAAATAAGCGGTTTCAGTCCTCGGAAACTATTCCGTTAATTTAAGCGGCCTCAAAGGATGCGATTTATTGAATTCAGACAGGTAAGAATTATACGTGAAATAAATTACTTTTTCTGAAACCGGGCACACAAAAATGGCAATACTTTCATGCGACTCGTTCTTTATCCCTTCTATTACATTCTGCACTTTCTTTATTACGGGCTTTACCATTTCTTCTGGGTATTGATTCAATAATTCCGCTTCTTCTTCTTTTACGCGATCAGCTAATATCTTTTCAAGAACACCTTTATTTTTCATCTGCGGTTCAAAACGGATAAAAATAGAAATTCGTGGATTGTGCTGCTGATCCTCTGACAAAGGATTGCAATTAAGAGGAGAATGAAGATCTTTATTCACTGTATTTGAATTTTTGCAAAATTAGATTCTAACAACTGTCAAATGAATGAGGATAAACAGAGTGAAAATTGACATTGCTCATGTTTATTTTGCCATTCACCTCAACATTTATTTTACTTTTTTTAAATTTCATTCATTTTGGTCTGAATAATTTGTAGTTTTCACCACCGAACTGATCAACCAATTTTCAATTTATGCACACACAACACAATTACCAATTGACGGTAAAATGGACAGGCAACACCGGAACTGGAACTTCAGCTTATAGAGAATATGAAAGGAGTCACGTCATAACCGTTCAAGATAAACCGGATATTTTGGCTTCTTCAGATCCGGCATTTCGTGGTGAAAAAACAAAACATAACCCGGAAGAACTTTTATTGGCTTCTCTTTCCTCCTGCCATATGCTTTCATACCTGCATTTATGTGCGGTATCCGGAGTTATTGTTACCGATTATATGGATCATGCCACTGGGATTATGGAAAATACTCCTGATGGTGGTGGTCATTTTTCAGAAGTAACTTTAAATCCAATCGTTACAGTAACAGAAAATTCAATGACAGAAAAAGCAAACGAACTGCATAAAAAAGCGAATGAATTGTGTTTTATTGCCAGCTCGGTAAACTTCCCGGTTCATCATCACCCAATTTGCAGGATAAAAGGTCAGCTTTAAAGGAAATACACATGAACTTGTGGTATTCATTTTTGTATGAAAACAAGAAACATCATAATAATATTATCCCTTTGTTTCTTTGCTTGTAAAAGCAAACAGACAAATGATCAGGAAAAGTTTGATAAAATAAGATGGTCAACCATGAGCGGCAGTGAATTTCCATACAGAAACAAGATGCTCAAAGATCTGATCGGCAATTACAAACTGAAAGGATTAAAAAAAGACGAAGTTGAAGATCTGCTCGGAGCACCGAACCGCACAGATAGTGGGTACCTTTTCTATCGGGTAGATCGCACTGTGATTGCAGGCTTTTTTACGCTTCATACTAAAACACTTGTCATAAAATTAGACCCTGACAGCACAGTTGAATGGAGAAAAATCCATGAATAATGTAAAAAAATACAAGGGAGTCATACTACCGGCGTTATCCACATTTTCTGAATATCTTTTTATCTGAATAAGCTTGTATGGATTGTAATTTGAGTTCCAATAAAAAAACTTATGGAAACTAGAACAAGAAATACCATTGTTTTTATGCCCGATGACAGCCTCATGGAAGTGAGCTATTATTGTTCCGACGCGATGCTAAAAGAAGATGAAAAAATGGTGGTTACACAATTAATCATCCAGTTGGATGACTGCCTCTGCAGTTTAAAAATAGATCGTGCATTTAGTACAAATAAAAATACGCTTGAACGAATAGTTCATAATAAAGTGATCAACACAAAAGGACATTTGTGTTAGGCTCCAGCCAGGAATAAATAAGGCGTTTTAAGATTTAAAATAAAGGTTGCCACCTTAAACAAGCTGGCAACCTTTATTTTAATTAATGTGTACCGGTAGAATCTGCAGGAGCGCCTTGGCCGATCAAATCCATAAACTGGTTCAGCTTAGGTGTGATAATAATTTCTGTGCGCCTGTTCTTTGATTTTCCATCAGGAGTATCATTGCTGGCAACTGGATTGTATTCACCACGTCCGCCGGCAGTAAGGCGTTTCGGATCCACACCAAAACTATTTTGCAGTGCTTGTACCACTGAGGATGCCCTAAGCGCGCTCAGATCCCAGTTGTTGCGAATGTTAGGCTTTGAAATAGGAACATTATCTGTATTTCCTTCTACCAATACGTCATAGTCTTTATAGTCAGTGATGATCTTCGCAATTTTTGCCAACGTACTTCCCGCCTTATCCGAAATTTCATAACTGCCCGATTTGTAGAGCATATTATCTGATAGAGAAATATAAACTACTCCTTTCAACACCTTTACATCCACATCCTGCATTTCGTCTTTGCTGAGAGATCTTGTCAGATTATTGGTGAGAACCATATTCAAAGAATCGCTTTTGCTTTTGGAAGCGATCAGCTCCTGTATATATTTATTTGATGAATTAATTTCATCCACCAGTTTCGAAACATTTACATTACCTTGACTTGCAGAGGTTAGACATTTATCCAAAGCGGCCTGAAGTGATTTCACATGTTCCAACTCGGCATTGATTCTATCCTGTAATCCCGAAATCTGAACAGTTGCCCTGTCTAAATTGCTTTTACATTGTTCACCATCACGTGTAAGCTGGCTGTTAGTAGCTTGCAGGCTGTTATAGCTGGACTGCAATGCATTAAATTTTTTGGTACTTACACAACTGCTGGTAAATAACATCGCTGACGCGGCGGCGATTATACTAAAACTAATTTTCACGTTTAATAGATTTTAAATTAAAGATTAAGAAAGTATTAATAAAATGTCCGCCAAGATAATGATTTTTCTGCCTTTTACACTTCAATAAAAGCAATGCTTGGTATATCACGAAGAAATAACATTTTTTCAATCAGCTAAATCCGGCAAAACGAAATGAAACATTTATTTCAATCTCAGATAAAAAATCGCCAACTGGTTCTCATCGAAATAAAATAAGATTACGACGTTTTTGTTCTTTTACTGCAAACAGTTTTGTGAAAAATCATTTGACGACAAAAGTCTTTTTATCTCTCCCGATTCCGGTCAATGTTAATGACTTCCATTGTTTAGGCAAAGTAGTTTTTAATTGAACAATGCCATTTGGAGTAATATCTAATCCACCAAATCCAAAAAGAACACTTTGTAAATAACCCCCGGCACCGGTCGCAAAATAAGGATTTGTTCCTCCCGCTGTTTCTGCCATCACTCCAAACGGAGGCAACTTATTTGGAATGAATGCTTTTTCAAATGCATCAAACGCTTTGGCAGGTTCATTCAACCTTGCATACAAAACTGCAAATATAGCGTGAGTCATTGCCGGAGAACCTTCGCCAATACGGCTTTCATAATATTCAAGGTCTTTTTTTATTTGTGAAGGATCGGAAATCTCTTTTAATGGATAAGCAAGCAAATTCACATCCGCCTGTTTTATTTTGATCCCGTTATATCCGGCATATTCTGACGTAACACCATTGGGTAATTTTAAAATGGGAATATTTTTTTCTACATCGAGCCAATTGGTATCAACCGGTTCATTCAAAATTTTTGCTGCCATTACTGCATCATTCAAATTCGCTTTTGCTGCCGCATTGGTAAAAGCATTGTTGTCCACATTCTCGGCCCATTCATCCGCGGCAACCACATTATTTATATCATAATGCCCGGGGCCGTTTCTTTCCACACGGCTTGTCCAGAAATCAGCACACTCTTTTATAATCGGAAAACCTTTTTCACGAAGCCATGTTGTGTCCTGTGTTACACAATAATAATTCCAGGCAGCTATTGCTACATCAGCAGTAATATGGTGTTCAAACGGACCGCTCAATGCCCAAACCGGTGTTTCTTCATAACCGGTCGCAGCGCTTTCCCACGGATACATGGCGCCTTTAAATCCATGTGCAAATGCATTTTGTTTCGCTTCGGCCAATCTTTGATAGCGGTATTCCAGCATGCTCTTTGCCATTTCAGGATGCAAGGCAAGTATCGCCGGAAACATCCACAATTCTGCATCCCAAAAAACGTGACCATTATATCCAAGACCACTCAGGCCCATTGGCGACGGGCTATAAGCCGTTCCTGATCTTACAAAAGAATATAAATGATACATGGCAGAATGAACATCGCGCTGGCTTGCTTCATCACCATTAATTACAATATCGCTTTTCCATAAATCATCCCAGGCGGCATCATGAAATTGAATTAATTTTTTCGTACCCTGCAGCTTTGCATAAATAACATAACGCTCGGCTTCATTCCATGGATCGTCAACCTGGGCAGAAGTTATAGCCGCTCCGGCAATGGCAAAATGATAAACAGTTCCTGCTTTTAAATTCTTTTTAAACTTAGCAAGATGCATATTATTATCCCACATCTCGTGTATCAATTCGGGCTCTGATTCGGAGGGTTCATCAAATAAAAAAGTAGTGCACGAACCGAAAGTCAACTTCCCTGTAGGACTTTTAGCAACTGATGAAAGCAAACTTATTTTTACATGAGGGCGATCGATCTGGTTGTAATAATTCTGTACATCGCGTAGCGCGTCCGGCGCTTCCATTACGCTTGCCGGAATAATTTCGATATCTTTTTTTGCAGTAATGGTAACGTCCACCAGCACATTATATGGTAAATTGCGAAGGGCATAATAAGTATAAGAAACAGTTGCTTTATCAAGGTAATCAAAAGTGGCATTTAAACTGGCATGTTTCATATCCAAAACCTGGCGCATATTTTTTGCGTCCCCAGTGGCAATGCGATGACCATCAATATCGAGATTCATATCTACCAGATTGAACCCTTTCAAAAAATTACTCACCATACCACGGCCATATTGATCATAAGCTCCGTTCAAAACAACGGTTTTACATTTCAAAGGTTCCACAGATGAAACAATTCCAATCATTCCGTTCGCAACGGTTTCTCCATAATAATTATTCGGATCAATTTTATCAGCAACAATTTTCCAGGTATCCGTTTTTTGTGAAAAAGAAAAGAAAAAAGAAAATGAAAACAAAATGATGGCAGAGATTTTTTTCATGTATCAAAACTTTTTGGATTGAATAATTCGGAATAAATGTAAACTTAATTGTTATAAAAAAGTCAGGATTAAAAATATAATGATGCTTGCAGTAAAGGAAGAAATAACAGCAATTGGCGTTTTTTAAATTTTAATTAAAAAATAAAATTGCTTAAAAAAATATCATCCTTTTATAACTATCTTTCAACCTTCAAACATTACCTTTAGTTCACAAATACCATTTCTATTCCTTACTCAAACAGATTTAATGAAGTACGTTTCTGCGGTTTTTCTTCTCCTGATTTTATTTTCGTGCAACAAGAAAAAAGAAGAGCCTCTTTTTCAATTGATGGAAAATACAGGTATCAATTTCGACAATGAAGTAACCGATGGAAAGCTGGAAAATAGTTTTCTTTTCCGCAATTTTTATAACGGCGGTGGTGTGGCCATTGGCGATTTAAATAATGATGGCCTCGCCGACGTTGTGCTTACGTCAAATATGGGTGAAAATAAAGTTTACCTGAACAAAGGCAATTTTAAATTTGACGATGTAACAGCAAAATCCGGATTAAAACAGGATAGCATGTGGAGCACAGGCGTTACTTTAGTTGATATAAATAATGACGGCTGGCTGGACATATATATCTGCAATTCCGGACACATGACCAATGGCAACAGAAGAGATAAATTATATATCAACAATCACGATGCAACTTTTACGGAAGAAGCCCATCAGTATGGTTTGGACATTGTTGGATATACAACGCAGGTTTCTTTTTTCGATTATGACGGTGATGGCGACCTTGATTGTTTTATGATCAACAACAGCCCGATTCCGGTTAATACTTTGAACAACGCAAACCGACGCGATCTTCCCGATTCTTTATGGAATGTTGCTCCTTTTTTGAAAGGCGGCGGCAATCATTTATACAGAAACGATAACGGTCATTTTACAGAAGTAACACAACAAGCCGGCATTCACAGCAGTTTGATCAGTTTTGGCCTCGGCGTTTCTGTCGGTGATATTAACGGCGATGGATGGCCAGATGTGTATGTTTCAAACGATTCTTACGAAAGGGATTATTTATACATCAATCAAAAAAACGGAACTTTTAAAGATGAGACCGACGAATGGATTCAGCATATGAGCATGTCTTCAATGGGCGCCGATATTGCTGATATAAACAATGATGGATACCCTGAAATTTTTACAACGGACATGCTTCCCGAAAATGATTACCGGTTAAAAACGATGGGCTCTTTTGATAATATTGATTTGTTCAACAGTAAAATAAAATCGGGTTTCTCTTATCAATATGTAAAAAATTGTTTACAGCTAAATAATCAAAACGGAAAGTTTATTGATATCGCCAATTTCAGTGGCGTTTCCGCTACGGACTGGAGTTGGGGCGCATTAATGTTTGATGCGGACAATGATGGATACAACGATATTTATGTTTGCAATGGCATCAATCGGGATGTAACCAATCTTGATTTCATGGATTTTTTTGCAAATGATGTGATTCAAAAAATGGTGCTCACGGGAAAAAAAGAAGGTGTGGATGAAGTACTCAAAAAGATCCCGCAAACACCAATGATTAATAAGGTTTTTAAAAATTTGGGCAATTTAAAATTTGCTGACATTGGCGAGTCATGGGGCTTTACGCAGCCATCTTATTCCAATGGTGCTGCTTATGGCGACCTCAATAACGATGGTGCTCTTGACCTTATAGTAAATAATGAAAACGGTCCCGCGTTTGTTTATAAAAATAATTCCCGGGCAATAAATAAGAATAATTTTATCGGCATCTTTTTGAAAGGAACGCCAAAAAATACCTTTGCGATTGGAAGTATCATTAAAGTCTTTGCCGGTACCGAAATTCTTACCCGTGAAGTAATTCCCAGCCGCGGTTTTCAATCTTCTGTAGATTATAAACAAATCATCGGGCTGGGTAAAAACCATAAAATAGACTCGATGATCATTATGTGGCCTGATCGCACGTTTTCAAAATATGAACATCCGCCGGTGGATACTGTTTTGGTAATTCAACAACCTTCAAATGAAAAATTTTATTCTGATACCCTCAGCAAAACAATTAATAATCCCATTTTTGATTCTGTAAAAAATAATTTTGAAAAGCACCAGGAAGATGAAAATATTGATTTCTATTATGAGAGGAATATCCCGGAAATGCTTTCCAGGGAAGGTCCAAAAGCTGCCGTCGGCGATGTAAATGGCGATGGACTTGACGACATTTATATTGGTGGGACAAAAGGTCATCCCGGCCAATTATATCTTCAGACAAAAGCGGGAGAATTTATAAAAAAGAAAGAACCGGTTTTCGATCAATATACCGATTTTGAAGATGATGCAGTCTTATTTTTTGATGCGGATAATGATGGCGATTTAGACTTGTATGTAGGGCCGGGAGGCAATGCTAATCAAACTTTCAGCCGGCAAATGCAAAGCCGGTTATATAAAAATGATGGCAAAGGAAACTTCACCATTGACGTCAATGCTTTTCCTGCAAACGGCATGAACACAGGAGTCGCAATTGCTTATGACTTTAATCATGATGGTTTCGCGGATATGTTCGTAGGAGGAAGAAATTATCCTCGTGAATATGGTATTTCTCCCACAAGCTATCTTTATGTAAATGATGGCAAAGGACATTTTACCGATATTGCCAAAACAAAAAATCCTGATATCGCGAGTATCGGAATGGTAACAGGTGCAGTGTGGGCCGATGTTACAGACGATTCAACGAAGGAATTAGTAATAACCGGCGAATGGATGGCGCCAAGGATATTTTCATTTAAGGGAGATCATTTTGTAGAAATAAAATCCAACCTGAATAAGGTATTTGGATTGTGGCAAACCGTTACCGCTGCCGATGTAAATAGCGATGGAAAAACAGACTTGATTTTTGGAAATATTGGTGAAAACTTTTACCTCCGGCCTGATTCTGCAAACCCGGTGAAATTATGGATCAACGATTTTAATCAAAATGGCAGCCTCGATAAAATTCTTACTTACACCATTGATGGAAGAGATGTTCCTGTCTTTTTAAAAAGCGATATGCAGGATGAAATCCCGTTAATCAAAAAACAAAATTTGAAGCACCAGGATTATGCAAAAAAATCAATCCAGGAATTATTTCCTGAAGATGTGATTAAAAAAAGCACGGTAAAAACTTTTAATTATCCTTCTTCAATTGTTGCCCTCAACGAGGGAAATGGAAATTTTAAAATTGAAAAATTACCAGTAATGACGCAACTTTCATCGGTAAATTCGATTCGTGCATTCGATGTAAATGGAGATGGGAAAAACGATCTCGTTACCGGTGGAAACTTATTCACTTTTCTTCCGCAGTTTGAAAGACTCGATGGAAGTTTTGGTGATGTTTTATTAAATAATGGCAAAGGAAATTTTAAATGGCTATCGCAAAAGAAAACCGGATTGGAGGTAGAAGGAATGGTGCGCGATATTGTAACAATTCCACAAAAAGATGGAACGTATGTTTTGTTCCTGAGAAACGATGATTACCCCGTTTCTTATATTCGAAAAAATGAAAAAAAACCTCTTGTAAAAAACCGCGTATCCAGATAGTATGAAGCACCCTATTTCTTTTTTTTATTCAAGGCGACGGAAGAATTTAATCGCGGCTTTTAGCTTTTTTATTTTAATGATTCTATTTTTTGCAGCGTGCAATTCAAAATCAAATGTTCCACCGGTGTTTGAATTAATGAACGATTCAAAAACAGGACTGCATTTTGAAAATAAGCTAACACCGACGCAGCAATTCAATATTTTTAAATACCTCTATTTCTATAATGGTGCTGGTATTGGCGCCGGAGATTTTAATAATGATGGAAAAATAGACCTGTTTTTTGCGTCAAACCAGGGCACAAATAAATTGTATCTCAACAAAGGAAATTTACAATTTACGGATGTTACAGCTGAAGCAAAAATTCCGGATGACGGCGGCTGGTCAACAGGGGTTTCCGTTATTGATATCAACAATGACGGGCTGTTGGATATTTATATTTGCCGGGTTGGAAATTATGAAACTTTACACAGCCATAATGAATTGCTTATTTGCCAGGGAATAGATAAAAACGGCGTTCCCTATTATAAAGATGAAGCAAAAGAATATGGTTTGGATTTTTCAGGATTCAGCACGCAAGCAGTTTTTTTTGATTACGATGGGGATGGTGACCTGGATATGTACCTGATGAATCATACCATTCATCAGAATGGCACTTTTGGTATCAGGGAAAAATTATTAGCTACAAAAAACCCTTTTTCCGGAGATCGCATGTACCGGAATAATGGCAACAATACTTTTACAGACGTAACTGAACAATCCGGAATTCACAGCTCGGTTTTAGGATATGGATTGGGTATTTGCGTTTCGGATATTAATCTCGACGGATGGCCCGATATCTATGTTGGCAACGACTTTCATGAAAATGATTATCTGTACATTAATCAGAAAAACGGAACCTTTAAAGATGATCTGAACAATGAAATAATGCACACCAGCCAGTTTACAATGGGCGTGGATGTAGCTGATCTGAACAACGACGGCTATCCGGAAATTATTTCCATGGACATGCTTCCTTCCGATGGAAAAATTTTAAAAAGCGCGCTGGGTGAAGATGAATACGATCTGTTTTATGAGAAACTTTCTTATGGATATAATTATCAATATACCAGAAATAATCTGCAGTTTAATCGTCGCAATGGGATGTTTAGTGAAATCGGTTTGTACTCAGGTGTATATGCTACAGATTGGTCGTGGGCGCCCTTGCTGATGGACTTTGACAATGATGGTTTGAAAGACCTTTTTGTTTCAAACGGAATTTCAAAAAGATTAAATGACATTGATTACATCAATTATGTTTCCGGCGACGAGTTGCAGGCAAAAATGCGTTCCAATAAATTAGATAATAATGATATGGCGCTAATTGATAAATTTCCGCAAACAAAAATTCCCAATCGCTTTTTTAAAAACAATGGAGATATGGCTTTCAAAGATATTGGAGATGCAGTAAATGGAAATAGATCTTCTTATTCAAACGGGGCGATTTACGCAGATTTGGATAATGATGGCGATTTGGATGTCGTTACAAACAATATTGATCAACCCGCTTTTTTATACAGAAATACCACGAATGATAAAGCGGCAAAACCTTATATCGATATCAAATTAAAAGGGCCGGAAAAAAACATAAATGCGCTGGCCGCCAAAGTGATTTTATATGCAAACGGAGGAATCAGAACTTATGAAAATTACCCCGTGCGTGGCTTTCTGTCAAGCATGCAAGTGCCGATTCACATTGGCTTAGACAAAACTAAAGTAGATTCTATCTTACTCGTTTGGCCGGATAATTCTTACCAGAAAATTGACTATAAAATCAATTCTCTTATAAAAATCAGTTATCAAAAAAATCTTCCAAAATTTGATTATTCGGAGATCACTTCTCATTGGAAAAACCGCACAAAACCAATGGAAGACATTACTTCGCAAACCGGCCTTTTATACAAGCATGAAGAAAATGCTTTCCAGGAATTTAACCGTGAACCATTGCTTCCGCACATGCTCTCTACTGAAGGACCGGCGCTTGCAGTTGGCGATATAAACCAGGATGGCTTAGAAGATGTTTTTATCGGTTCATCCAAATGGAAAAAGCCGGCCGTTTTTCTTCAACAAACGAATGGAAAATTTATAAAAAAAGATGAGTCGGATCTGGATAAGGACAGTACTTATGAAGATGTAAGCGCCTGTTTTACGGATGTAAATAATGATGGTTTTCCCGACCTGGTTGTTGCCAGTGGAGGTAATGAATTTTTTGGTAAAGATCGCAACCTTACTCCCCGCGTTTATCTCAATGATGGGAAGGCAAATTTTCATAAGATAGACAATGCCTTTGATAGCTTATTTGTGAATGCATCCTGCGTGGTTCCTTATGATTTTAATGGAGATGGCAAAATGGATTTGTTTATCGGAGCACGATCAGTTCCCTGGAATTATGGACAAATTCCTCAATCGTATTTATTGCAAAATGATGGCACAGGAAAGTTTACAGATGTAACAGAAAAATACGCAAAAGGCTTGTCACACATTGGTTTTGTAACATCAGCGCTCTGGTTTGATATCGATAAAGACGGCGACAACGATTTGATTCTTACTTTAGAATGGGGCGGTATTATTGCATTCATTAATAATCACGGAACCTTTACCAAAAAAATATTAACCGATAAAAAAGGCTGGTGGAATTTTGTATTGCCGGTGGATTTAAATAATGATGGACACATTGATCTGATTGCAGGAAACTTAGGATTAAACAGTCGTTTAAAAGCAACAAAGGACGAACCTGTGAGGATGTACTATAATGACTTCGACGATAACGGGAAAAAGGAACAAATCCTTACCTATTACCTGGATGGAAAAGAAATTGAGTTTGCAAACAAAGGCGAATTGGAAAAACAAATTCCGGTGATTAAAAAAAGGTTTTTATACGCGCAGGATTTTGCAAAAGCATCTCTGAAAGATATTTTTACGGAAGAAAAATTAGAAAGTGCCGACACTTTAGCTGCCAATTATTTTTCAAATGCAATTCTGATGAATGACGGCAAATTAAACTTCTCGGTACAGCCAATGCCTTGGCAGGCGCAGCTTTCACCATTTAAAGCTGGTGTGATCATAGATGCGAATGGCGATAATCTACCGGATATATTATTAGCAGGAAATTATTATGATAACAATATTCAGATGGGCCGATATGATGCCGATTTCGGAACAATTTTGTTGAACAAAGGCAGTGGAAAATTTGAAGCAGAAACGATTAACGGATTGCAGATAAAAGGACAGATACGTCATATCGGCGAAATCAACATTGGTAAAAAGAAAGCCTATATTCTAGCAAGGAATAATGATAGTACAATGGTAATTCAGTTTCGGTAGAAATTGATTATTGAATTACTGGATTAGTGAATTTTTGTTTAGAATAGTTTCGATGGTTTAGAAAAGTAGAAAAGAGAATTGGCTTTATTTGTTGCTTGGCTACCTCTAAAGTTTTTGACTGAAACTTTATGCTGTTGTCCTAAGTGCTTAATATCTTTAGAAGAGATCGGAATGAGTGCCTGTTCGTACTAGTTGCAGCAGGTTTATTTGTTCATTTTCATGCCAAATAAGCAACAAATCCGGCTTAACGTGACATTCCCAATAATCTTTATAAATTCCGGTAAGTTTATGTGCTTTATGTTTTTTATCAAGACCGTTATGGCCCTTTTGAGAAAGAATAGTAACACTTCTTGTAATGCGACAAAATGGTGTCTTGATCTTTTTTTCAGCAGTTTCAAATCTTTTAAAAACGGTAGAGGTGACAATTTCAAACACAACTTGAATGATTAATTAAATAGTATTAAAAAGTTCCTCAACGCTTTTAAATTTTACACCTTTGCCATCCCGCAATTCCTTCATTGCAGACAAAGTATCAGAATTGGCAACTTTCTTTTTTGATTTTACCTTAATCGTCACTCCAAGCTCTTTTAAAAATTCCTTAACCAACCTGGTTTTTCCATCCGGTACTTGTATTTCCAGTGTTTCCATAATTGCTTCATTTGCTTACAAAGTTAAAAATTAAAATGATTTGTTTTGCTTACTAAAGTTGAGACATTACGGCACCGGCGTATAAATATTAGTAATCCACTTGGTAGTATCGGGCTGTTTGCTTCTGTCTGTAACCAGCGACTGGAAAGGAATCGCCATAGCGGTTTTTTGATAATCGCTAATGAAAACCTTCATTTGGCGCAACGCTTCCTGCACTGTTTTATCTCCGCCTTTTACTTCTGCTGTCAATACTTTCCATGGCACAAAACGGCTGAAAGATATTTCACTATTCCCCGTGAGCTCTTTATTCACCGGGATTGCCACCATCGTTTCGAATGTAGAATCTTCCAGCTTTTTTACATGAAGCATCGGGAAATTATTCTCTTTAGCTTTTTGCGAAGCAATATATTTTTTCAAATTTCCAATTAAAGAATAGATTTCAGTTGTAGTAGGATAAGTTGATGAAATCTTTTTTGTAAGAACCATCGTAGAATCTTTCGACATGATTACGTGTAGATTGATCCCGTAAATATTCTCTTTATTATCCAAAAAAATTCGAAGGCTTGAAAGAATTTCAGACATATTATTTTTAATATTTTCAGCCTCATTAAATTTTAATATCCTTGTTACCGGATTAAGACCGGTTTTCAACACGCATTTCCACATGACAACTACTGAATCTATGTTCAGTTTGATAATAACTATTTTACTTTCATGTGTCGAACCATCACGAGTGATTGCAACTTCAATTGCATTATAAAATTTTTCCGAAAGGTGATAGTTATATCCTTTATAAAAAAATGAGCGTGATGAGTCATCATATTTCTTATTTGAAGAAGAATCCTGCGGCCACCATTTATGCCACGTCTTTTCATTGCTCAAAACCCTGAAGGCGCCGTTGATATTGCAGTTGATATATTCAACTTTGGATATTTCTAATTTGGATGGAATAAAAATGTAAACAGCGGCTAATAATAAAATGCAAATAGAAACAAAAACGATCAACAGCTTTTTCATCATTTAGAAAAAATAAGATTATCGTGCAAAATAATGAAAGGAAATGTATGGAATCAATATCTTTTAAGATCAGTTTTTATTTCACATAAAATTTTATTTCCTTTAAAATAACTATCGGCTATTTTAAAAAAGTCGGTTTTACTAAATAAAAATCAGCTTATTTATTTGTTTACTCAATCATTAAAAACAAAGCTAGCCACGCTTACGATCCAGTTTGGCACATTAAACGCCTTCGCCTTTCTCTACAATCTTTTGTGATAAAGATTCTTTTATTGACCTGCGCCTGCGCCACAACTGACCTTTATGATAAACAGGCACTTCACTTCCCAATAATTTTCCCCATGGTTTTAATCCTTCTACCCTGGTAAAAATTATTTTCAGAACCGCTATAAATGGAACAGATAAAAACATTCCTGCAACTCCCCAAACTGCACCCCCAAGCAAAACAATTATCAAAGAAACAAGCGCATTGATTTTCACCTGCGATGAAACAATGCGCGGTACCAAAATATTATTATCAATAAACTGGATAATTGCATAAGCGATAATAATTCCCAACTGCGTTGAATAACCGTCTTTTGTAACTGTTGCAATCAGCACAGGAAGAGCAATTGCAATGATTCCGCCAATGTATGGCAACACATTTAATAGCGCACCGATAACACCCAGCAAAACCGCATATTGAACTCCAAGAATTAACAAAGCGGCTGAATTTAATATCGCAACAATTATAGCTTCCAAAAGCAAACCGACCATATAACTTTGAATAGCATTTTTTGTTTCTTCCAAAACCTTACTTACCTGCGTTGAATTTTTTTCCGCAAAAACTTCATACAGAAAATTCAGGATAAGTGTTTTATAAAACAGCATGAGAAAAATATAAATAGGCAAAAGAACTACCATGCTTAATGTACCTAAAACGGTGCCCAAAGTCTGTCCTATCAATGGCTTCAGGCTGTCGCCTGCCTCCGAAAGCATTTGGCTTTGTTTAGTAATCGATAAAGAATAATTATTCTGCAACCAGAGTTGCAGATTGTGAAAAAGTAGTGAAAACTTCTTTTCCAATAGCGGCATATTCTCAGAAAATTTTACAATTTGTGAAGAAATAAAATAAAGTATTCCGGCAACAAAAAGAATCGCAACCAATAAAGAAATTGATATAGCTACAATTCTGTTTATTTTTTTCTTTAGAAGAATATTTACAAAAGGATTTAATAGAATGGCGATCATCAATGCAAATGCCAACGGAACGAGGATACTTCTTAATTCAAAAAGCATAAACACAAAAAGCATTATGCCAAAAAGAGTAACTGTTGACCTGAAAAAGAAAGGATATTTTTTTTGCATAAATAATAAATGTGCTTTGATAAAAAAAGAAAGAGAAATGAAAGGCTTGCACTTATTTTTATAAAATATTTTGGTAAAATAAAACAAACAGAAGCACACAAAAAATTTTATCTGTTTCATAAAAAAACCTCACAGGTTTTAAAATCTGTGAGGTTTGTGAAATCGAATTTCGGTTATTGTCCTTTTACTGTACTTAATTTGTATCGGCCATTTTATTATCCTCTACCCTTCCGCCACAAATAAATCTTTTTGCATAATAATGATCATCGAGGCTGCTTATCGTGACTCCGTGCGTCGACGCATGCAGGAAATAATCATTCTCCAGGTAAACTCCTACATGCGAAACGCCGCCATGTGTATTGAAAAAAACGAGGTCACCTTCCTGTAATTCATCTTTATCAATATGATCGGTAGCATCATATTGCTGGCGGGCAGTTCTCGGAAGATTGAACCCATAAACAGCGAGTAAAAGAGCGCCTGTTAACGCGCTGCAATCGATTCCTCTTGTAGTAGTGCCACCAAGTTTATAACGGGTTCCAAACCAATTGTCAATGAAACCGAGTAACGAAATATTTTTTAAAGACTCCACATCTACATTCATCAGCATCGCATATTTGAATTGCAGTGTAGAAAGATTTTCAATTAAAGAGTGAGCAACTTCTGCCACCGGATTTACTTTTGTTACAACCGGCGCTTCGATATTTTTTATACTTTTTGTACCACCACTTTCTGTAGTTCTTAAAATTCCTTCAGGAGTAAAAGAAATGCCATCAATTAAAGAAGAGGAATTGCTTTCGCTGTTGGTAATGCTTATTTTATTGACACTAGTTTGTGCATTTGCAAATTGAACGGTGCATGCAAATAGGATCGCGAGACAGGTAACTGCAGGTTTATTCATTCTTATCGGGTTATTTTTCGTTTAATTAAAAAAGAAGCAATGTGGCAGATAAAGAAGACAGCATCCCCTTTATTCTTTTTTAACACAGGCTTAGCTTAAAAGAAACGTTGAGTTTTAATTTTTATTTTCTCAAGTCGGACGAAGATAAGTTTCACATGGTAAAAAAGCAAAAAAAAATCTACACAAAATCTTAAAAAATATTTTTGCCCCTTCTGTGAATAAATTGACAATATGCAGGCTTCGTTTTTCACGATATTTGCATTTGAAATGTGAGAAGTTTTTCTCCGGTCTATTTCTTGTATCTAACATCTTGTTTCTCTATGAAGTTTTCTCATCTCCATGTTCACACGCAGTTTTCATTATTGGATGGCGCTGCTTCCATTAAAGCGCTTTACAACAAAGCGATCGTTGATGGGATGCCTGCGCTTGCCATTTCGGACCATGGAAATATGTTTGGCGTTTTTGAATTTGTAAAACAGGCGCATACGCTCAAAAATGCAGATGGTTCTTTGAAAGTAAAACCGATCGTTGGATGCGAATTTTATATCACTGAAAACCGGCATCAGAAACAATTTACCAAAGAACAAAAAGATCCACGCCATCACCAGATATTACTGGCAAAAAATGCAGAAGGTTATAAAAATCTGACCAAACTTACTTCACTCGGATACATTGAAGGAATGTATTCAAAGTATCCACGCATTGATAAAGAACTCATTCATAAATATCACGAAGGCCTTATCGCTACGACCTGCTGCCTTGGAGCTTTGGTGCCACAAACCATTTTAAAAAAAGGTGAGGCAGAAGGGGAAAATGAATTTAAATGGTGGTTGAATATTTTTCAGAAAGATTATTATGTTGAATTGCAAAGGCATGGCATTCCTGACCAGGATAAAGTGAATAAAGTGCTTTTAAAATTTGCGAAAAAATATGATGTAAAAGTTATTGCGAGCAATGATTCCCATTACGTAGATGTAGAAGATTTTAATGCGCATGATATCCTGCTTTGCATCAATACGGGTGAAACGCAGGCAACTCCCGCCCTTCGTGAGTTCACCGACGATGATGTGATGATAAAAAATAAACGGTTCGCTTTCCCCAACAACCAGTTTTATCTGAAAAACACGACGGAAATGCTGACGGCATTTGAAGATCTGCCACATGCGTTGGATAATACAAATGAAGTCATTGATAAGATAGATGTTCTTGATTTAAAAAGAGACATTTTAATTCCGCATTTCCCGGTTCCGAAAGAATTTGAAAACCAGGAAGCGTATCTTGATCATCTTACCTGGGAAGGCGCCAGGAAAAGATATGAGACAATCACGGCAGAAATTGAAGAGCGCATCAGCTTTGAACTGTTTACGATAAAAACAATGGGCTTCGCTGGTTACTTTTTGATCGTAAGTGATTTTATTGTTGCCGGGAAAAATATGGGTGTTTTTGTTGGCCCCGGCCGTGGTTCAGCCGCCGGTTCTGTGGTTGCTTTTTGCATTGGAATTACGAATATTGACCCGATAAAATACAATTTACTTTTTGAAAGGTTTTTAAATCCTGATCGTAAATCAATGCCCGATATTGATACCGATTTCGACGATGAAGGTCGACAAAAAGTGATGGATTATGTGGTGGATAAATATGGCAAAAACCAGGTAGCCCAGATCATTACTTACGGTACCATGGCAGCAAAGATGAGCATCAAAGATGTGGCCCGTGTCATGGATCTTCCGCTTTCAGAAAGTAATGCATTGGCAAAATTGGTTCCTGATAAACCGGGCACTTCATTAAAGAAAGTGTTGAAAGCACCGCTGACCGGGCCAAAATCATTAACAGAAGAAGGCGTTGGGGCCGACGATATCAGCAATATTCAAAAATTGCGCGACATCTATAACGGAGAAGATATACGCAGCAAAGTTTTGCATGAGGCGGAAATCCTGGAAGGTTCTGTAAGAAATACCGGTATTCATGCTTCCGCCATCATCATTGCACCACAGGATCTGATGGAACTGATACCGGTAGCCACTTCTAAGGATTCTGAATTGTGGCTGACGCAAATTGATGGCAGCAACATTGAAAGCGCCGGCGTTTTAAAAATGGATTTTTTGGGTTTAAAAACTTTAAGCATTTTAAAAACGGCGCTGTCTCTGGTCAAAAAAAATCATGGGATCAATATCGATCTTGACTCGCTTCCTTTGGATGATGAAGAAACGTATCAGCTCTTTCAGCGTGCAGAAACAAACGGTACTTTTCAATTTGAAAGCGCCGGAATGCAAAAATATTTACGGGAATTAAAACCCGATAAATTTGATGATCTGATCGCGATGAATGCCTTGTACCGCCCCGGCCCTATTGCTTATATTCCAAATTATATTGAACGCAAACATGGGCGCCAGGAAATTGTTTACGACCTGCCGGAAATGGAAGAGTTTTTGAAAGATACCTATGGCATTACGGTCTACCAGGAACAGGTGATGTTGCTGTCGCAAAAGCTGGCCGGATTCAGCAAAGGCGATGCAGATATCCTTCGGAAGGCGATGGGGAAAAAGCAAAGAGCCGTGCTGGATAAAATGAAAGCCCAGTTTATTGAAGGGGCTAAAAAGAACAATCATCCGGTAAGTATTTTAGAAAAAGTATGGACAGATTGGGAGGCATTTGCGCAATATGCTTTTAATAAATCGCACTCCACCTGTTATGCCCTGGTTGCTTATCAAACTGCTTATTTAAAAGCCCATTATCCAAGTGAATACATGGCAGCAGTGTTGAATCATGCCGGTGCAATTGAGAAGATCACTTTCTTTATGGAAGAGTGTAAAAGCATGGGATTAACCGTTCTGGGCCCTGATATCAATGAATCACAAAAAGGATTTGCGGTAAATAAAAAAGGCGAGATCCGTTTTGGATTTAGCGGGATGAAAGGCGTAGGAGAAGCAGCCATTGAAAACATCATTGAAGAACGGGAAAAGCGCGGCACATTTTCTTCCATTTTTGATATGATCAAAAGAGTGAACCAAAGAACCGTAAATAAAAAATCACTTGAAAGCCTCGCCTATGCAGGTGCTTTTGATTGTTTTAATAATTTTCACCGCGCACAATTTTTCTTTACGGTGCCGGGAGAAAATATAACCTCTCTTGAAAAAATTATCAAGTTTGGCAATCAATACCAGGCACAACTTCACAATAATACCAATACCCTTTTTGGCGATTTGCAAATGGGAGAAGTAACGCCGCCGATCATTCCTGATTGCGAGCCATGGCCTTTGATCCAAATGCTCGATCATGAAAGAGATGTGATCGGAATGTACCTGAGTGGTCATCCGCTTGATAATTATAAGTTTCAGATAAAACATTATAAGTTTGATACCATTGCAGATTTTAATGAGTTCAAATCTGCAGTACATCTTCATCCAAATCCTTCCCGGTCATTTAGAATTGCCGCTTTGGTTACAGAGGCGCAGCATCGCATTTCTAAGCGGGGAAATAAATTTGGTGCGATGCACCTCGAAGATTATTCTGAAAAAATGGAGTTGATGCTTTTCGGAGAAGATTATGTAAAATATAATAACTACCTGGAGCCGGGAATGGTAATTTGCATTACCGGCTCGTTTGTTCAGCGGTATCAGACGTCGCCATATGAATTTAAAATCGCTACCATATCACTTTTGGAATCCGTAATGAGAAGCAACACCAAGAAAGTTCATATTGATATGAATCCAAAAGATGTGTCAAAGGATTTTATTGATTTTATACGAAACAATATGCAAAAATTTCCGGGAAATTCTACACTGAAATTTAACATCTGCGATAATCTTTCGAAATTAAAATTTGGGATGTATACCAGTCACAAATGTTTTGAAATGAATGACGAAATGGCCAATTATCTGCAACAAAAACCCGAATTAGACATAAAAATAGAATTAACATAGTGTGGATATGCCAATTCAACATTTAAAAAGATTGGCTTTAACTTTGCCAATAAATAACGAATAAATAATTTTCAAACAATAAAAATTTAATTATGGCTCAGGAATATACCGACGCAAACTTTAAAGAAAAAGTTTTGGACTCAGACAAACTAACGATGATAGATTTTTGGGCAGAATGGTGTGGCCCTTGCCGCGCAATCGGCCCCGTAGTAGAAGAACTTCATAAAGAATACGACGGAAAAGTAAACGTAGGAAAAGTAAACGTGGATCAAAATCCCGAACTCAGCGTGAATTACGGAATTACCAGCATTCCGGCGATCTTATTTGTAAAAGGCGGAAAAGTAGTAGATAAATTAGTAGGCTCACAACCGAAATCTAATTTTGTAAAAAAGATTGAAGCGTTAAAATAATTTTAGCCGTTTTATTTTATTTAAAAATCTCCGGTCATGCCGGAGATTTTTTTTTGTAAAACACGCATACTGTATTAGAAACAGCAAAGCAACAAATAAAGTGAATTTTCATTTTCCTGCATAATCGGAATGACTTGAGTAATGCAAAACAATGTTATTTAATTAAAACAAAACTGCCTTTTAAACTATAAATTTTCCCAACTGCATCCACTGCTTTCAACACCCAAACATAGCTTCCTTCGATGATTTCATTATTCTTTGAAAATCCGTCCCACCCTTTGCTTAAGTCATTTGTAGAAAAAACTTTTTGTCCCCAGCGATTAAACACCGTAAAGTATGAAAGTGATTTTATTGCCACGTAATATGGCTTAAGAATATCATTTAAACCGTCACTATTTGGAGTAAAAGCTGTAGGTACGTATATAGCAGAGCCTTTAAAAACGGCAACATCCACAGAAGCAGTATCCACACATCCTTCCGGCGTTTTTACAGTAAGTAAATACCGCACATCATTAACAAGTTTGCCTGTCGGATTGGAAATAAACGGATCATTTAAACCGGTTGCAGGGATCCATGAATAAGATGAACCGCCACTTCCTTCCAGCTGGAATGCAGTATTCATCACAACCAAAGTATCTTTTCCTGCATTTGCATGTGCTGCATTGATAAATAGATTCTTAGAAACCGAGCTAGAACAACCATTTGTCGCTTCTGCCGTTAATTGAACATTGTAATTTCCTTCCACAGGAAAAGTATTTTGAGCAGTTTTGTTATCTGAAAAATGTTGATCACCAAAATCCCAATGCCAGCTTTTTACAGAAGTTAGAAGATCGTTCTGTTGGGCATCAAAGGAAACGGGGATATTTATACAACCATCATTTACGTTAGCAGTAATATTTGGTCGCGGCTTAACAGTAAGTCCGCTTACAAAAGAATTCGACACACATCCTGCACTGCTCGTAGCCGTTAATTTCAAAGAGTATTCTCCTGCAGAAAGTGATGTCAAATCGGGTTTTTGTGAATTTGAAATATCGTTGCCATTTATTTGCCATTGCCATTTGCTGATCGTCCCTATCCCTAATTTGGCATCAACATTTATTACCGGATTTACTGCTTCACAAGTATCCAACACATCAAAAGAAATTACCGGATCATCACCGACTTTAATGATTCTCGTAAAAGGCGGGCTTTCACAATTATCCATGGCCGTAATGTAATGACTTACTTTATATGAGCCCGTATCTGCGTAAACATGCGGCGGCGGATTTGGTAGATCGCTTGTAGTGCCATCTCCAAAATCCCAGAAGTAACTTTTAATTGTAGTAAAAGAAGTAGAACTGTCTTTAAAATCAACGGGTGCTCCATGACACACTTCATTATTTGGTAGGCCGGTGTTAAAAACAGGATTTAAAGCCGTACAAAACTTTTGAATATTATATTTTCCTCCGGTCGCAGCACTAAACCCCCAATAGACCATCGGATCATTATTAAAAATATCTGCGATCAGATTTGTTTGAGTTGAAAGGCGAAAAACTCCGTCAAAATAAGTGCTTAAAGTTTTAGTGGCTGGATCCCATTTTATTTGTAAAACATGCCAGGCACCATCTTCAATATTATCGCTGGTAGAGGAGGCGGGAATGGGCCCTGCCAAGTCATTTCCATGTTTTATAATTCCGTTTTTCTGAATGCTGATATGATCATAAGCCGGATCATTGTCACCAATGTTTTGCCAAGTGTCCAGCGCAATTCCAACCGAAGGTGATACTCCCTGGAATCCCATTCCGCCGCCTTGCGCACCTAGATTGGCACTTTGCTGTTGCAGCATAAAAACAATGCCATCTGCTCCGTCTCCATCCAGGTATCCAAGAAACACATTGAACTTAAAATCAAAAGGATCATTTAAACTTATCTTAGTGCTTTGCCATACACTACCTCCCTGCCACATTCTGTCAGTAGTAAGCTGATAGCAGTTGCAACTTTCTTGTGTTGCATTTCCATTTAAAATATACTGGCCTAAAGAGGTAAGTGGCGAAAAAAATACCAAACCCAATATTATAAAGGCGCAGTAATCTTTTCTCATGAAGTAGTCATTTTTCTAATTATTTTTGGCAGCATTCAAAGCTTTCAGTTCATTCGCTTTTTCCCACGCTTTTCTACCCAATCCCGGATGCACGTGTCGGTCGCTGTGATAAGAAGAACGTACAAGCGGGCCGCTTTCTACATAATCCAATCCCATTTGATAACCGATTTCTCTAAGCTCAGCGAATTCTGATGGATGAATGTAACGCTGTACAGGCAAGTGTTTTGGAGTAGGTTGCAGGTATTGCCCAATGGTAATAACATCTACCGCACTGTCTTTCAAATCCTGCATCGTCTGTATTACTTCTTCTTTAGTTTCTCCGAGGCCAAGCATGATTCCACTTTTTGTGCGCATACCTCCTTTTTTTAAAAAGCGCAAAGTTTCCATGCTGCGCCAGTATTTTGCCTGGATCCTAACATGGCGTGTGAGCCTTTCTACGGTTTCAATATTATGGCTTACCACGTCAGGAGCAGCGTCTATAATTCGCTGAATATTTTCTTCCTGGGCTTTAAAATCAGGGATCAGTGTTTCCAGGCTTGTTTGCGGATTTAACTCACGAATGGCTTTGATTGTATTATACCAAATGATGGAGCCGCCGTCTTTTAATTCATCACGATCCACAGAAGTGACAACCGCGTGTTTTACTTTCATTAAATGAATAGCCTCTGCAACTCGTTTTGGTTCCTGCCAATCTACAGCCAGTGGGCGACCTGTTGCCACCGCACAAAAGCCACAGCTCCTGGTGCAAATATTTCCAAGGATCATAAAAGTGGCGGTTCCTTCGCCCCAGCATTCGCCCATATTCGGACAATTTCCGCTTTCACAAATCGTATGTAATTTATGCGTATCTACAATTTGTCTTACATGCTTGTATTCTTCACCGATAGGCAGTTTCACCCGAAGCCAGTGTGGTTTTTTAGGCTTAGGCTGCGCTTCCATAATCAATTCTTCGCTCATTATTTTTAGTAAATTTTTTTTGATAAAATGAAAAACAGGAATTCCTATTTTCTTTTGCCGAATATGATGGCCACATAACCTCCGAAGAAAAATTCTTTCTCTTTATTATAAGCAAGCTGTGGAATTTTTTTTGCATAATATTCGCCCGTAATACCAACTTCTATCGCAGAAATCAATTCATTAAAAGTTCCGTAATCAAAGCGTACTGCAGCTTTTGCATAAACGCCGGGTGTAATGGTCATTTCATTCCACCCTCTTGCAAACCCCGGACCACCAATAATTTGATGCGTTAAAAATGCAACACTGTCAGCGGAATTATATTTTATATAACGGTAACCATTTCCATCCTGAACCTGCACATAGTAAGGACGCAAAAATGAAACGGCAACACCACCTCCATAATTACCTGTGATGGCCACACCGTTTTTATTTGATTTATTTCCCAATAATACCTGTTGTTGCACGCCAAGTTTTACCGGATAAACAAAATTTTCTTTGCCGTAAATAAACGGAACCGTGTTGGTATAAAAGCTTTGCTTTTCTTCTTTGGAACTTTTACGTTCACTGATCTCCAACTGGTACAATAATCCTTTTTTTACAGAAGTGGCACGACCTAATTCAAAAAACACTCCGTAGCCATCAGTGATCAGCTTAGCGCCAAAAGCAAAACTTTTTTTGTAAGCGATTACGCCTTCCTCCTGTTGTTTGATCATTTCGTTTACTTGGGCTCTCCTCCTCTCCTGACGGGCATTACGGGCAGTCTGAGCAAAAGTATGTGCTGAAAATAAAAGGATTATGATGATGAAAAATACGCTTCGCATTTGTTGTTGTTATATTAGTGCTGTAAATTTATACAAAAATAAGAGAATGACTGCATCAATAATATATAAGGGGAATTTGCGCTGTGAGGCGGAACATTTACAAAGTAAAACGACCATCGAAACGGATGCGCCGACAGATAACCGTGGAAAAGGCGAACGATTTTCTCCCACTGATTTATTATGTGTTTCACTGGCTACCTGCATGCTCACGACGATGGGAATAAAAGCAGCAGATATGAACATAAACATAAGCAACACAAGAGCAGATGTAACGAAGCACATGGCCAGCGATCCGCGCCGGGTTTCAAAGATTGAAGTAACGGTGACTTTGCCTGGAAATGCTAATGAAAAAGAAAGAATCATTTTGGAAAAAACGGGAACAAACTGTCCTGTGGCAAAAAGTATTCATCCGGAGATTGTATTGGTCCTGAATTATCAATGGATCGATTGAGGAGCTAATTTGCTGATGAAGAGTCAGCAAAACAACTTTTAATAAGAATTGTTAATTTTATTAGTTAGCACTGTTTATTACATGTTCACATTAGCGAAGCAAGGAGTTTCCAATCGCACATTCAAGGCAAAGCGTTTTATTACAATAAGCGTTTTTCAATTGAATAAAAGCCTGTGAGTCAAAAGCGTTGTTATTCGAATAATGCAGACTTGCAAAACCTTTGGTGATCGAATTTTTTTCAGCAGAAATTTCTTCAAGCCATTTGATCGCTTTCTCTTTATACACTTCTTCCTCATGATGCAGACCATAAGCAAATAGAATGGGAACGATGGTATTGATGATAACATTATCAATCATTTGCTTGCCTAAAGATTTTATTTTCCGTTCCGCCTTTTCGTCGAAAATATAATGGTAATGCCAATAATCATTAGCTTCCAGGCTAAACATTTGTTTTACTTCAGCGACTGAATCCGTTTCTTTTATTTTTGAAAATAAATGTTCACTATTGTGAATCAGCATCGCCAATTGAGCCAGGCGGATCGTGGGAAAATTAGCGGGACGCATTCTTAAAAAAAACAGTTCACCATCTACCGGTTGAAGCTGATATTTTTTTTGATAAAAACGATATTCCTTTTGCAACATGATTGGGTATTTTTCCTGAAAATCTTTTTTTAATAAACCCGCCTGTCCAAATAACATGGCTTCGATTTGAATGAGGTTATGTTTGTGCTTTGCTAACACAGATAACGGTAAAGATTGCGCAATCTTTTTAAACATCTCACTGTTTACTTTCAGTCCAAAATTAGCAGCGATCAGCCACCAGAAAGTTTCTTCCCAATGAAAATTTGTTTCCGATAAGATTTGGAAAATATTTTGCGATTTCATTATGAGTCTTTCCGCTACAAGCCGCTGCTTCCAACTGGTTAACGAAAGTTCACGCAATTGATGCGGGAGTTTTTCACAGGCGATAAATTGACCATTTTCACCAAGCTGTTTGTATTTCTCCAAAAGTAAATTTGAAACACGGCTTTGCAATTCAAGCGTCGGTAAATTATTTCCGTTTGCATCTTTTATTTCCGCATCATGATTCCATACAATATGAAGAATAATATTTTTGTAATTTTCATCAGCACTATGATTGTGCAAATTCCAATGTGAAGAATTGATATGCAGTTCTACATTACCAGCCCACAACGTATCATTGATCTTAATTTTTGCTTCTGTAAAATCCGGCCCTTGATTCAGATTATGTGATCCCGGATGAATCACGAGTATCTGATCACCGGTTGTGCTCGTTAACTGATGATTATTGTAATATTGAAATTTCCAGATGTATTGGAGAATGTCTTCTTTCATAGCAGTGAAATATTTTGAATAATAAATATAAAGAATAAAAAACAAGACTGCTAAAAAAAGTACTTTGAGGAATAAAACTTTGAGGAATAAAAATTAAAGTTGAAAAAATCGTTTATTTAGATTTTACCATTATTTTTGGCACCCGGTTTAATCACGTTTCAAAAAACGCGTTTGAAATTGCCCGGGTGGCGAAATTGGTAGACGCACTGCTTTCAGGTGGCAGCGTTCGCAAGGACGTGCTGGTTCGAATCCAGTCCCGGGCACAAGGAAGTCTGTAAATAATTACGTTTACGGACTTTTTCGTTTCTTTCAAACTTCAATTTGTTCCGGTTTCTACCGTATTTTTAAAATCTCTGGCAATCCTGTTAACAATGATTGTTAGGCAATGACAACTTGCGAAAGTATCTGTTACAAATCACGAGAGGCAGAATGCATCGTAAGTATTTTTGAATGTCTGAATGAAGTTGTGATTTATCTGCAACTGGTTAATGTGCTTTTTTGCCAATCCGGATGTTCGCAAAGCGGCAGCTTTCGTCACGATCGGCACCGCCATTCTAATTCAACTTTTCGACTGGAATTTTTACCAACACTTCACATCCTTCATCCTTTTTTGACTGCACATACAATTTACCTCCAAATAATTCTGCACGCCTTTTCATGTTCGCCATTCCGATGCCATATTGAACCAGATTCTTATTAAATCCTACCCCATTATCTGCAATTCTCATGTGTAAATAATTGTCAAAAATAAATACACTTACTTCTATTATTGAACAATGTGCATGTTCAACAATATTTCTCAATTGCTCCTGTAATATCCGGTATAAGTTTAACTTAATATCTTGCGATATAAGTCTTTCCTTAGAAGATTTATCGAAATAGACAGAAACCTTATAAGCATCTATGATATTGAAAGACTTTAACAGGCTTTTAAACGCTTCTTCTAACTTTGTATCATCAAAAAAAGCAGGGGCTAATCTGTGTGAAAGGTTTCTTATTTCATTTGTCGCCAGATTGATGGCT
>Ga0207667_10001143_pt1 | contig 33339 bp, 35 predicted proteins | sample KBSCornC52_FD_184301 | JGI IMG/M metagenome (GOLD analysis project Ga0207667, IMG submission 184301) | Corn rhizosphere microbial communities from Kellogg Biological Station, Michigan, USA - KBS Corn C5-2 (SPAdes) (version 2) | ecosystem: Host-associated > Plants > Roots > Rhizosphere > Soil ...
CTGAATGAGCCGGTATCCGTCATTACACCGGCATACAGGCATTCAGAAACTTCCATGTTTATTTTTTCAGCATGGCCACTGTTAATGATAAAATCAAAAACCATTTCTGCAGTAGAACTTTTTTGCGTATCACTGATTCCATAATCAAAAACCTCTGTTTGTGGCTGTTGATGGTGATCAATTAATATTTTGATACACTTTAAGTCAGCAATCACAGGTTCCATATTCCTGGTGCGGCTTAGCACATTAAAATCAAGGCAGAAAAGCCATTCGGCTTCTTTCAAAGCATTCAATGCTTTTTCATTCTGCATTTCAAAATCCAACACTTTTTTTGCACCCGGCATCCAGCTCAAAAAACCAGCCCAATTGGTAGGAGAAATAACCGTAACCGAATGGCCAAACTGGATCAAAAAATTATACAAACCCAATCCTGAACCCATTGCATCCGCATCAGGCTTTTGATGAAAAGTGATGGCAATTTTTTTTGGCTCCGATAATAAAGGAAATATTTCGCTGATTGGTTTCATAAAAGGGTGCAAAAGTATCGATTAATTGACAAAATGATGCAACGCTTTCTTAAAATTAAGAATGGCTACCTGGTTATCAAAATCCAGGCAGCCATTATATTTTTTATTTAAATTAAGGTTTAGGAGTCCACGTATTATTATCCGCATCCACATCCGGAAAAACATGCTCCGGATCGATTGTTACAGATTTCAGTTTTTCTTTTGTATCCAGTTTCTGAATCCAGGTATTTCCGTTTTGCCAGATTTCTACCGGAACTTTTACCGTATCTGATTTGCCGCTTTCGGTTTGATATTGAAGATATAATGGCATCGCCATTTTATCCAGATTTACAACTGTTACCAGGGCGCCGTTTGCCGGATCATTATCCACATATTGTACATCCGTAATTGCCTGGTCGAGTTTATAATTTTTAATAAACATTCCTTCCCAAAACCAGCCGAGATCTTCACCGGCAACATTTTCTATCGTCCGGAAAAAATCCCATGGAGTTGGATGTTTGTAAGCCCATCTTTCAATATATGTTCTGAAAGCATAATCAAATCTTTCGGGGCCCAGGATATTATTTCTCAAAAGATCCAATGCGTATCCGGGCTTGAAATATAAGGCTACGCCAATATTTTTTTCCAGCAAGGCATCCGGTTCACTCATAACGGATTCACTTGTTGGCCCAAAGATGAATTTGTACATATTTGCTCCGCTGTTTCTTCTTCTGCCGGCGTATTCTCCATTATTAAAATCTTTAGACGAAATGCCATTAATAAATGTATTAAAGCCTTCATCCATCCAGCCATATTTTCTTTCATTGCTGCCGACGATCATTGGGAACCAGGTGTGGCCAAACTCATGATCGGTTACCCCCCAAAGTCCTGCTCCTTTTGACTTTGAATTACAAAATACAATTCCCGGATATTCCATACCGTTAATGTTACAAGCTACGTTCGTTGCATTGTCGTATGGGAATTCAAACCATCTTTTAGAATATCCTTCCAATGCTCCCTTCACATATTCTGTGGAACGTTCCCAGGCATTATTTCCGTTGGATTCAACCGGGTACACGCTTTGAGCCAGTCCTTTTCTACCCGAAGGAAAATTAATTCTTGCAGCATCCCAAATAAATGCTTTCGAAGCTGCCCAGGAAACATCCCTGGAATTTTTCATTTTAAAATGCCACGTGATATTACCTTTTTGTGGGCGGGAAGCAGGATTCGTTACTTCATCAGCGCTGCGAATCATCACGGTTTTATCACTTTTGCGTGCTTCATCCATTCTTTTGATTTCTGTCGATGTCAATACATCTTTTGGATTTTGCAAATCTCCGGAACCAACAACGATCAGATTTCCAGGTGCGGTGACAGAATAATCAAAATCGCCATAATCCAGGTAAAACTCTCCGGCGCCTAAATATGGCAGCGTATTCCATCCCTCAATATCATCATACACACACATGCGTGGATACCATTGTGCGATTGCATAAATTTTCCCGTTTTTTGTTGGTAAAACTCCTGTACGATCACTGCCATCTGCCGGAATGTTATAGGAATAATCAATTTTAATTTCCGCAGTCTGTCCATGCTCCAGCTTTTTAGGCAAGCGTATCTGCATTCTTGTATCAGAGATGAGGTTAAAGACATTGGAAGAAGATGTTTTTCCTTTTTCTGTAGAAACGAGTTTTACTGATTGGATGTTAAATCCGCCTTCAAAGGTTGAACCCACATTGGTATAACGGCTTTTCCTTGTTGCCGGCGCTTTTGCTTGTCCCCGTGAATCAGGTTTGAAAAGATTCTGATCTAAATATAGCCACAGAAACGGCAAAGCCTGCGGACTGTTATTGGTATAATAGATGGTTACGCTTCCTGTTATTGCGTCTTTGGCTGTATCTAAAGTAGCACTGATCTTATAACTGGCTTTGTTTGTCCAGTATCTCAGGCCCGGTTCTCCATCTGCAGTACGATATTCGTTCACAGAAGAAGGATAGAAATTTGGATTAAAAAGGTCGTGTTCGTTGTAAACCGACTTTTCACTTTGGGAAAATGAAAAACTGCTTATCAAAACGAATGACAAGACAAAAAGGATTCTTGTTTTTAGCATGTGAAATAAAAATTTAAATGAAAAAGTTGTTTTGTTAATTGGCTCAAAGATATGTATTTAGAACCTACAGGTAGCGTTGAACGGAGAATTGAAAAAAGATTTACACGAGCGGTAAATACTTAATTGACGGCACTCTCAAAATTAGCAATTTTTAATATCTTTTAGATCAAAAACAGAGTTATTTGTTTATTTGCTGTAAATAGAAGTGATTCGGAAAGTTCTGCGGGCAAAAATAATTGGCGTTATTTATTTATCGAAATGTAAAGACAAGCGCACGTTTTACCCAATTGATAATTTATCTCTGCTATTTTTCTCCAACAAGATTATCAACTCTCAGAGGAATATCAATCACCAATTCACAACCATTGCCTGGTGAAGAATATACATCAAAGCGGCCATCAAATAGTTCAACACGTCTTTTCATATTTGACAGGCCAATCCCCCCTTTTACTGCATTTATATGGAAGCCAACCCCATCATCGGCAATGCGCATTTTTATTTTATGATTGCGTATGAGCAAATCCACTTCAATGTTTTTACACTGAGCATATTTGAGAATATTTCTAAGTTGTTCCTGCAATATCCGGTAAAGATTTAATTGTAAATCCCGGTTGATATTTGAGTCATTCACTGCTTCATCAAAGTATAATGTAACATTGTACTTCTTTTCAATATTGGCATTGTTCAATAAAATACCAAATGCTTCTTCTAATGTAGAATCATTAAAAAACGCCGGAGCCAGCCGGTGAGAAAGATTGCGGATTTCCTGTGTAGCCAGATTGATATAATCCCTGCACTGTTGAAAGAGTTGCATCCCACATGGGTTAACGGATTTTGCCAAAACGCCCATGCTTATATGTGTGCTGGCCAGGATCTGGCAGATATTATCATGAAGCTCTGCACCGATTTCATACCGTTCGTTTTCCTGGGTCTTAATAATGGCCTTCGTTATCTGTTGTTCCATCCGGTTTTTTTCGGTAACATCCGTAATGATCGCCAAACGATATTTTTTGTCATTCATCGATACCGTCTTACTCTGAACTTCTACGTGTATGACTTTTTTGGCTTTTGTAATATGAGTAAATTTACCGGAGATATAAGAATCCTCACCGGAACATTTTTCCAAAGCCTTTTTAAAAGCAGGCATTTCTTCAGGGGGACGCATTTCAAATATCGTCTTCTGCAAAAATTCCTTTTCAGAATATCCATAGAGATCAATTGCCGCTTTATTTACCTGCACAAAACGATAAGTATCGAGATCAAACATCCAGATCGGCTGCGGGTTCAACCGAAATAATTCGCTGTATCTTTTCTCCGACTCCTTTAAATGTATCTGTGATAATTTACGTTCTGTAATATCTTTAAAATATACGGATAAACCATTGTCAGATGGATAAGCGCTTATTTCAAACCATTTTTCCAAAACAGGATAAAAATCTTCAAAAACAACCCGCTGATTGGTTTTAAGAGATTCATGATATTTTTTATAAGATAATGAGCCGATGCTGTTGGCAAATACGTCCCATAAATACTGTCCAATGATTTTATTTTTCGGCATCATTAGCATCCTTTCTGCTTCTTTATTCCAATAGGTAACGAGCCAGTTATTTTCTACTCTGAAAAATGCATCCCCAATACTTTCCAGGATGGTATTTTTTTCTTCATATAATTTCAAAATCTCTAATTCCGCTTTTTTGCTTTCGTCAATGTCCTGGAAACTGCCATATATTTTTTTGCATTTGCCATCTACTATTTCTGCCTTACCGATCGTTCTCATCCATTTTACATTTCCTTTATGGGTATAAATCTGAAGATCTTCCTGCCACGGCGTTCCATGTTTTATCGCTTCTTTTACTCTTGCAATGATGGTTTCTTTACTGTAACCTTCTTTAAAATGCGAAATTCCTTCCCGCAAGGTGGGTTTAAAACCGGGAGGAGTTTCACGGATCTCTTTGGTAATATCTGACCAATAAACAGTAGCGTTTTCAACATCAATTTCCCAACTTCCAATTTTTGCAAGACGATGGGCTTTGTCTAAAAGTTGCTGCAAATTTTTCTTTTCGGTAATATCCTGAACGGCACCGATCATCCTGGTTGCTTTTCCGTTTTTGTCCCTGATAATGATGCTTCTATCCAAAACATAAGCATAACTTCCGTCCGTTTTCTGAAATCGGTACTCATTCAGCCAGTTAGACACCGTTCCGTTTTTTGCCTGGTTAATTTCATTTACAACCCGCTCATAATCCTCAGGGTGTATATGCTTTTCCCAAAAATAGTCATCAGACAAGATTTCTGAATCATAACCAAAATCTCTTATAAATCCTTCTCCCCAATAACATTTGTCAGTAATAAAATCCCAATCATAAATCGCATCAAAAGTTGCTTTGCTGGCATAATGGTACCTCAAATTGCTTTCTTCCAAAGACAACTTCAGCAGCTTCGCTGTGGTGATATCCTGTACGGTTCCTTCAAAAGCAACTGGCTCTCCATTTTCATTTTTCACCAATTTACCAATCTCATGGACCCATTTTTCAATTCCATCAGGTCGAATAATACGGAATTCAATATTCATTTCCATTTCGCCGGTATAAGCAGCAGATCTCACTGTTGAAAACGCTTCTTTATCATCCGGATGAATTGAATTCATAAACAATTCAAAGCTCAATTTTACATCCTCTTTATTCAGCCCGATTATTTTGTAAACCTCGTCCGACCAAAAGCATTTATTTTTTAAAATATCTACTTTCCAATAGCCGATTTTAGCAATATTTTGCGCAGCAAGTAGTTTTTTCCCATCGCTTTTCAATTGTCTGACAGCCTTTTCCTTTTCAGTAACATCTTTTGCTGAAAATACAATATGCTCTATTTCTCGGGAATCGGATAGCAGTGGAAAATTTTCACATTCAAAGTATCGTGTTTCTGGATTATTACTTCCCCCCATCTCTAAAACACATTTCTGAACCGCCATTTTATCTGCTTTTTTCTCCGCAATTACTTTACGAAAAGACTGCAACAGGTAATCTTTTTCTTCATTTTTTGGATCAGGATTGCCTGGGAAAATATCGAAAACACTTTTCCCCAAAATGTCACTTTCCTTGCGGTTGACGGCATTTAAAAAGGCAGCATTTACCTCCGAAATGGTATAAAGCGGATCATCCGGCAATAAAACCAGCATTGGTAAAGGAGTTGCTTTAAAAATGGAAACTAAGGAGTTAGCATTCATTACGGAAATTGGACAAATGTTTTACAAAAATAAATATTTAAACTGAATGTCTGGTTCTAAATTGTTGCTAATATTCTGTTCCATGAAATGTGCTGCAAAAAAGGTTTATTATGTCTAACAAAATATTCCCGGTAAAAATAAGCAAGTGCCTTATTTGTTTGTTTGCTAAAAACCAATAAATCTACCGATGTTTTTTTAAAAAAAGTATAAGTGAAAGATAAGCAGCAGTTCTCAAAAGTCCTTTTGCCAGTTCACTTCCGCTGCTCCCTGCATTCCTTCTATAGGTGGATGCATTTTTTTTATAGAAATAGAAATAGATTTCAAGTGTGGATAAACGGTATGAATTTCGTTTCCTGTTTGCATGACGATGGTTTCAAGCAACGGAGTTGCAATGCTCATTCTTTTTTTAATAATATTGTAAATCACTGCATAATTTACGGTATCGTGAATGTGTTCAATTACTGCATCTTTCTCAACAAACGCGACAGAAACATTTACCACATATTCATTCCCCAATATCTTTTCTTCCTCGTGAATGCCGTGAAAAGCATTGAAAAGAAGATTGCTTAATTCAACCGTGATCATAGGAGAAATGAATTTGTTATTGTCGCTCACTTTGAGAAATAGCACTGAAATGATCGGAAGGAACCGGATGTTCCAACATGCTCAAAAATCTTTCAGCATCAAGCGCAGCCATACAACCGGAACCTGCGGCGGTGACAGCCTGCCGATATATTTTATCCTGCACATCTCCTGCTGCAAAAACACCTTCGATATTTGTTTTTGTGCTTCCCGGCAATGTTTTTATATAACCTGCTTCATCCATATCGAGCCAACCCTTAAAGATGTCAGAATTAGGCTGGTGGCCAATAGCAACAAAATAGGCGCTCACGGGAATCACCGTCTTCTCTCCTGTTTTATTATTAATTACTCTTACGGATTCTGTTTTGGTTTCACCTATAATTTCTTCCACTTCTGTATTCCAATACACCTTGATGTTTTCAGTTTCCAACACCCTTTTCTGCATGATCTTACTTGCTCTCATGGCGTCTTTTCTTATAAACATGTGCACCATGCTGGTAAGTTTGCTCAGGTATAATGCTTCTTCTGCAGCAGTATCACCGGCGCCTACGATACACACTTCTTTTCCTTTAAAGAAAAAACCGTCACAAACGGCACAGGCGCTTACGCCGTAGCCGTTCAATCTTTTTTCACTTTCAAGTCCAAGCCATTTTGCACTGGCGCCGGTAGCAATAATAATTGCATCAGCGCTCAGCCATTTTTCTTCATCGATCAATATTTTCATCGGGCACGCAGAAAAATCAACTTTCGTAGCCAATCCATATCGGATATCTGCACCCATTCTTTTGGCTTGTTTTTCAAAATCAATCATCATATCCGGACCCTGGATCCCATCCGGGTAGCCCGGATAATTTTCTACTTCAGTAGTAATGGTAAGTTGTCCGCCCGGCTGAATTCCCTGGTACAAAACCGGTTTCAGATTGGCTCTTGCAGCATAGATCGCAGCAGTGTATCCCGCGGGTCCTGAACCAATAATAAGGCATTCAATATGTTCTGTTTTTGTGTCCATAGCCTGCAAAAATAATATTTTTAAAAATAAAGATTTTTTACCTTTTGGCAACTGCTCACCCTGGCAAGTTTGCCGCTTCCCAAAAGTTAATTAGCAATGACTATAAATTACAGATATTTCTTTGTTTGCCGGAAAATAAGATGCTGTTTGCGCGGATCTTTATCAGCAACAGCAGTCCTTTTGATCTTTTCAGCAACAGCAGTCCTTTTTAGTAAATATAAACACGTTAAGCCAGTGATCCGGTTGAGCCTGGCATTGATTTTTCATGGGGGATAAAATATTCTGGATTAACGGCCTCCCGGGGAAATTTAAAAGAACCTGTTTCGTTTTATCTGAAACAGGTTCTGATCCTCCTATTTTTGATTAGCCTGGTTATGCAGTTTGTCCATGTTTTGAGCTGCACTGATAATACTTCTCACAGCCTCTTCTCTTATTGCTGCTCCTGCTTTTTGATCAAGCAATAAATAAGATGAGGTGTGCGCAAGTAATGCTGATAATATCGCATCAGTAGCAGGTGGGTAATTTACGGGATTACCTCCACCACCTCCACCTCCATGCCAGGGGATTTTTGTGAAATGTAACCGCCATAAAATAAGCGGCCACCAATCGGGACAAATGGGAACGTCATCCATAATTTTATATTTTTATTGCCTACTCTTTCTTTCCCTTTTCGGCTTTCGGGATGCATACTCTTTTTAAAGGATTTTCTGCGTTTTCCTGTTAGACTTTTTTCTTGATTTGACCGCAATAAAATTATCTGCGTAGTAAAAGAATCTTTATTTGTTCATTAACTGAAATAACCGGCAGGATATCGAAAATGACTCCATTAATCCCGTTAGGACTTACGAGGATAGAATGAAAACAAAGATAATAGCAGTAACGGGTAGTATATCAGGGAAAAACCGCATTTAACATCGGCGGTTTTACCCGAAAAAAATCAGGATTTGCAGTAACGAATTAAGGTAAAACCTTCAATGGTTTTTCATGTAGAATTATTCTCTTTGCTTTGAAAAATGTTTTTTAGCACTATTTAATAATTGTAATTTTATAGCCTGCTTCACTTTCTGATTTCCACTTTATTTATCACATTTAAAAATTAAAACCATGAAACGGTTACTGGTTACTATGTGCGCTTTAGCGCTGGTTCTTTTGGTCAAAGAAAGTGTTGCACAACAAAAACAAAAAACGAAACCGGAAAAAGTTAGTATGAAGGAAAAAGGCATGAATAACATGTCATATCCTTATACCGCTGGCTATTCTTCTGATTTTATAATCGGAAATCCTGCCAATTCAAAAATGATTTTGGAATTGTGGAAAGATTTTGATGATAATGCTTTTGACAGGCATGATTATTTTGCCGACACTGCAGTAATGTTTTTACCTGATGGAAGCATGATAAGAGGAAAAGATTCTATCCTCGCCGGTGCAAAAAGATTCCGCGGGGCTATGTCATCTTCAACCAGCACACTGGATGCATGGGTACCATTGAAAAGCGTGGATAGAAATGAAAACTGGGTTGCGCTATGGGGCACAGAAACAGACACTGCGCCGGATGGAACAATGAATAAAACAGATCTTCAGGAAATCTGGAGAATCAACAAGGATGGCAAAGTTGATTTCATGAAACAATTTGCCTCAAAGCCGGCACAAATGCAGCAATAACAGCGGTTCTCATCAATCGTTTCACCGGTTTCATAAAAACCGGTGCAGGAAATTATTATGGGCCGCCGGTAAATGCCTATGATAATTTTGCCGTCTTTTTCCTCAGACGGATGTTCAGCATTTCCACTGCCAATGAAAAACCAAGGCACGAATAGATAATGCTTTTGCTAACTTCCTGGTGTAGCCCGCCTGCAATCAAAACCACTCCAATAACCACCAGGAAAGAAAGAGCGAGCATTTGCAAGGTCGGATGACGATTAATGATATTGCTTACAGGTCCCGCAAAAAGCATCATGATAGCAATGGACACTATAACGGCAATGATCATGATGATCACATTGTCTACAAGCCCTACCGCCGTTAATATAGAGTCGAATGAAAAAACCGCGTCGACCAATACAATCTGAAGGATAACCGCCCCAAAACCGATCTTCTTCTTGCTGGTTTTTAATTCTTTCTTCTCTTCCTTCTGAAATTTATGATGGATCTCAAGCGTACTTTTTAAGATCAGGAACAGGCCACCCGCAATTAATATCAGATCCTTGAAGCTTAAATCCAGTCCCTTTTTAGCAATTCCTGCAAAAGATGGAATGCTGACCACAGGGTCTTTAAGCCCAATGATCCAGTTGATGCAAAGCAATAAACCAATACGAAAAAGCATCGCAAGCATCAGGCCTATATTACGTGACCTGCGCTGCCGCTCTTTAGGAAGTTTATCCGCTACAATGGAAATAAAAATCACATTGTCGATACCGAGTACGATCTCTAAAAAACTAAGCGTCAACAGGCTCACCCAAACACCAGGATTGGCAAAATCAGGAAAAACAAGATCCATATATTATGAAGTTTTGAAAATTTGGAAAGTGTACAACTATTAACCGGCAATCGTTTTTATCCCTGGTTTCTTTCTTTTGGATATCAGCATTTTTATTAGCACCGGAACAGTCGTAATCATTACAATTCCTATAAGGATCTTTTCAAGATTCTGTTTCGCCCATATATTTTCGCCCAATAAAAAACCCGCAGTTACAATCGTCGCTGCCCATAAAAAACTTCCGGTAATATTATAAAAAGAAAATTTGCGCGGCCCCATTTTTACCATTCCTGCAACCAGTGGTGCAAAAGTACGCACAATGGGCAAAAACCTGGCAAGTATGATTGCCCCGCCACCTTTCTTATCATAAAATTCCTTTGCCTGCAAAAGATATTTTTTCTTGAAAAAGAAATTATCTTTTCGTTCAAACAGCAGCGCTTCAGATTTCTTTCCCAACCAATATCCCATGAAATTGCCAAGGGTACCGGCAGTAGCAATCAGCACAATCCAATAAAGCAAGTTTAGGAATTGCACGTCAAATGGAGATAGCGCATTGGCGATAACCATACCCGCAATAAATAAAAGCGAATCACCAGGAAGAAAGAAACCAAACGGGAAGCCGGTTTCGACAAAAACGATTAACACGACAATATACAAACCGCCATATCGCATGATCCATTCCGGATTTGTAAGATGAGTAAAAAAATCTATGATCGTTTCCATGATAAGTTGATAAAATAATGAAGGAATAATTTTTAAGAAATAAGCGTATCTGCCTTCTTTAAAAAAAGAAAGAATAAACACTGCAGCTAAGAGAAAAAATCTGATCAGAACAAATAGTAAATCGAAAGGAAAGAATAGTACTCCGGACGGATGAGCAAATAATCATCCGCGTAGTGAAGCATACCAGGATTTTCATTTCCGTTGGCAACACGATCATCTCTTAACAGATGGTGCGCTTTGGAAAGGATCCGTTTATTTCTCCACGCTATGTGGCATTCCTGCTGCTCATCATCAAGCTGACTCAAATGACTAGTTTCCGAGTCATTCTGATTTTGAAGAGAAAATGCCGTAAGATTAATTGAGTGATTAAATCCTGCCGCCTGGATCAAAGGCGCAGCAGTAAATAAGCAATTGAGAAAGATGAAAATAAACACAACGATGCGCTGATGAATAATACCGTTATGTGCTTTTCGTGCCATGAGAATTTAAATCAAATTATGGCAGGCAAAAATATCTGTAAAAAGCTTTTATAAATGTTATCTTTCTCATAAAGTGACCGGTAAAAAATCAGCAACATTTATTTATTTGCTGTTCCTATTCGAATGGAAGAATACAAAATGCAGATATAAGGTTTTCGAAATCTTATCAGGTCTTTTCCATAAAATGTCTTTCTTATTTTTACCAGTACGGTAGTTTTAAGAAATTATTCGACCAAAAGCTTATCGGAATAAATAAGGTTCTTTTCAACATCAGTTATTTTGATCAAGTAAAGCCCTTTTACCGGTTTTGAATGAAGCTTAAAGCTTTCTACCTGCCCACTGTATTTCACATAAACTTTTTCAAAATCAACCAGCCTGCCCTGGAGGTCGGTAAGTTCAATTTTATATTCGCCCAACGATTTATTTTCAAATGAGATTTTAATCTGGCCGCTGCTTACCGGATTTGGATAAATGGTAATAAAATTATTTCCAATTACATCTGCAGCCGTCGAAGTGGCTACATTCATAGTGGCATTGCTTTGATTTAAAAGATAACTGCTCGCGAGGTCAGATGCGGTAAAAATCTCGCCTGTTGCTGCCAATTTAACAGAAGAAAGATCCCTCATATTAACTTTATAGAACCCTCCGGTCCCACTTCCGCTGCTCACCACTACGCTACCGTCTTTATCAACAGCTGCGCCGTTCAGAGAAAAAGTAGCAGGCAAATTGAGAACAGCGCCTTTATAAGTTGCCACTCTTGAATCCGGATCAATTTCAAAAACCTGGTGTGCCGCAGTAAACAAAATTAATTTGCCGGAAGCGTCTGCCACCATATCGCCGCCCCAACTGCTGCACTGATTATGGACAGAAATTCCATTGTTCGAATCGGCGTCTACGATATTTCCAAGATCGGTGATAATCACTTTGCTGCCCGCTGTGAAGCGGATGAGGTGATTGGCATCATTGGTCAGGGCGTAACCGTTTCCATTGGCGCCAATGGTCATGCGGGTAATATTAAAAGCCGGATCGTCAAAATTACTATTCTTTACCAGGGGTTTGCTAATCGTGTAGAATACCGGCGTGCCGGCCCCTGCATTCATATCGAGCCAAATAAGCGAGCCGGTTCGCATGGAGGCGAAAAACAATTTTCCATGTCTTTGATCATAAGCAATCGCGGCACTGCTCAAATCTGTAGGAGACGGATTGATTACTGTTGGTTCTATCGCCACATTTGTATTTATTTTTTGAGAAATCGCAGCTGGGAGTCTCATCATCATTTTATCTACAGGCAGCCGTGTTTCTGCGTTTATAAAAGAAAATCTTGTTTTTCCGTTCTCAAAAAGCAATGAAGTTGCATGCCCGGTAGATAGATCGATACTTCGAATATCTGTCCAGTTCATATCTCCTTTTCCATGGCCTGTAATTGCGAAGCCGGTACTGCTTTGCGAATAGGAAGTTTGATAAAAAAGTATAAAAGCTACGAAGGGTAAAAATGTATGTTTCATAGCAAAGTTTTTATTTGAGCGGGTAAATGGCACAATAAATTTACAGATAATTTTAAATGCTTAAAAAAAGTTTTTAGTATCTGCGCAGCCAGTAATTCTCTTCCAAGCTCCTTGTCCTCAGCGACTCACCTGGATTTTCTTCCATGTCGTCACCTGCCACCTGCAGTTGCACGTCAAAATGCTTTCAGTTAAGACAAGGACCAGGGAAAAAATCAATCTTAAAAAAGTAACGATCGTCGAACGGCCTATAAAATACCTCATAAACACGTATAAAACAATCATCCCGTTATTTATTCTTAAACACCTAAACACCACGATCCCTACTCCCAACAGAGTCCCTCCCTACACCTACCCATAACAAACTGCTGTACCCGTGCGTTATTAGCGCACGGGTACAGCACCGGGTCGCATACAGGTATAGGGCGTTCAGGCAATAAAAGTATATGGAACATAAGCTAAGTAAATCAAAAGAACGTGGCTAAAGTAACAGACGTGTTTTTAAATGGCACTATCGGAAATGTGGTGTTTTACCGCCGCATGGGCACCAACTGCGTCCGGTCGAAGGCCTTGCATGTGAAGCAATCGGGGGCAACGAAAATAAGATCGGCAAACTTTGGTATTGCCGCAAGGGCCGGCATGCCTTACCGAGCCGGTTAACCGCATCCATGTTCGATGCAAAAGACTGGAGCGTGCAAAACCGGTTTTCCGGTGCCATCGCCAAATGGCTCGGCACTTAACGATTCTGAACTGGAGGGTGAGGATACCGGACAGGGGGAAAAGTAAATAAAGAAATACTTCGATTTTTCATTCTGGCAGTATGCGGCTGGCGAGAACACCGATCAGGGAGGAGGAAATGGTGGCTTTCTTCATGACCATAGCGGGGATCATTTTGTTGTTTCGCTGCCCATTTCTTTACCTAATTTTTCATATTCAATATCATTGGGTTCCCAAAGTTCTATGTTGTTTCCTTCCGGATCCAGGATATGAACAAATTTTCCATAATCGAATGATTGAACTGAATCCACGATCGTTACCCCGTTTTTCTTCAATTCTTCTACAAGCGCTTCGAGGTTCGCTACCCTGTAGTTGATCATAAAGTCTTTCGTGGAAGGCTCAAAGTATTTGGTAGTTTCATTGAAAGGACTCCATTGCGTAAATCCTTTCTTCGTACTATCTGCCCCCTGGTGCCATTCAAATACGGCACCATATTGATTTGTTTTTAATCCAAGATTTGCCTTATACCATTCCCTCATTTTGCCTGGATCTTTGCATTTGAAAAAAATGCCGCCAATACCTGTTACTTTCTTCATGTTTGATTGCTTTGATTGTTTTGAAATTATGGTGTGAAATGCGAAACCGAAACAAAATGAGGTAGCAATAACCAAAGTTAATAATGACGCCTTTTTCATGATCACTTATTTTAATTTTAAGCATTCGGGAAGTTTGTTATTGCAGTTTTCCAGGTATCAGAAATTCTGGTCGTTTAAACTGTCTTTTGATTTGATTTTTACCGGTTTAAATGCAAAAGATGAAGATAACAAGAAAAAGCAATATTTGTTATTTTGCTGACAGCTATTGGAGATATGGAAACTAGTGGGTGTTATATACATATAGATCACACTTCAATGCTGCCTCTTGATAACGTCAAGGATATCTGGCCTGCATGATGTGAATTATGAAAAAGAATATGAGAAAAAAGTCGGAGACGTGTTACCTCGTTAAAAAACGGCGTGTACACCATCGTCAGCCAATTTTCTGCGGGAGTGGTTTCGATGAGCTCCTCCAAAATACGGTAGCCCGTCTCGATCATTTCCCTGCTTTCTTCTACATTCTTTCCTTGCCCGGTGTCGGTTTTTCCCATGGTAGTATTTTGTACATCGGTGGTAAGGCCAAAAAAGGTAGTAAATAAATTCATCGTTTCTGCAACGTGACGATAAATAAATCCAATTGAAGCCGCATGTTTGTTCAATCTCAATTCTGCATTTTCATTTGACACCCTGTCAAACGAAAAAGAACAGGTCATTTTATTTTGGGTTAAAATGTTCTGAAGAAATTCCTTTTCCATAAAGAAAAATTGTAGTTTTTTGAACGTATCAAATAATGATCAATTCAGCATCTGGATTAGCAATAATCTTTCCGCCTGGGTTTGTCTTTCACGAATGGATCTGAAACCTTTATTCTCCTTCCGCGGCCCTGGCAAATGCATCCAGTTTTTTCACCTGTAACGCCATGTGATGCTTCACCGTTTTTTCATAATCGGTTTCTTTCTCATTCACCTTGCTGATCAATACCAGCATCTCTAAACCGAACAGGAAAAAGAACCAAAGTAACCAAACGATCAGGGCCACATTTGAGCGGGTGATCAAACGATACATCACCTCCAGTTCATCTAAAAAGCCCACCTTCGAACTGATCTCTTTTTCGAGAGCAGGCCTGATATTTAAAAGTGCAGAATCCTTTGCTAACTTTTGCATTCTCAGTTCACTAATGGTTCTTTCAAGCGGCGCGATCATTCCTATTTGAGGATTGGGCATGTTTGAAGTGACCGTTACCATTTGAGGGGTTGATCGTTCTGTTACAATCGGTTTCCCGGTTACTGAATCAATCATCGTCCGTTTCTCAGTTTTAACTGTTGGTTGAGTTGAAAAAATTTTAGTAGTTGGATGATCCTCCACATCTTTAATTAAGCTAAGTCTTTCCTCTTCCTTTTTATTGATCGCCGAATCGAGGGAAGCAATCTGGTTGCGAAGCTCTTCCGTTTTTGGCGGCAATGCTTTTTTCACTCTTTCTTCAATGGAATTGATTTTCTCCAAATCGATGTCTTCTTTAAAAATGATCTGGTCAATAATAATGGCGCCGATAATAGCCATCGTGCAGGCAATGATTCCCCTGGCCAGGTAAAGCCAGAATGTAGGATTGATAGACAGGATGATTTGCCGCTCTATCTGCACAATAATGATCACCAATATCATTGCTCCCGCTATTGAACCATACGTTCCGCCATGAAGATACCGCCGGGTAAAGCAATAGCCGATAAACGCCCATAAAATGCATACGATCAACATGGCAGAAGTATATCGCTTCACTGTTTTAGCCGCTACTTCACTGGAGTTTCTTACGATACCATAATTGTACCCGGTGAGAAAACATCCAAAGCGGATCCACCAATTTTTCATATGGCTGTTTTTAAAAGTTTCTGTTCATAATTGAATGATGGGAAATGGCTGCCAGTCCATTGCGGAAGCCGCGGGTATAGCTCAATACAATGCCCTGCGCTACTCCCCTGTTTTCATTGGCTTCCTGTTCTATTTCGAGCACCTGGCGAATGTGGCTTTCAGCAGTTTCCTTTTTCGCATTCAATTCTTCTACAGTATCTACCATGCCACTCCTGCTGCGGCTTGAGATGTGAAAATTAATTTCCCTGATAAAATCTTCGTAAAAGGTTTTTACTTTTCTGATCGTTCTTTCCAGTTCATTTTTTAAGGCAGCGATATTTTGTTCCAGGTGGGTATTATCCGGATTCATTAAAGCATCATCGTAACCTTTCTTTTCATAATTCTTTTCCAGGAAATGAAACAGCAGGTTAATTCCATGTTCAGAAGAATGATTGTTCTCAGCAGAATCAGCATTCAACCCTTTATCGGTTTCAACAAATACGCCTTGTGCGTTTTCAGAAATTTTATGAGCGGAATCTGCACCATTGAGGTGAACTGCATTTCCATTTTTCCGGTTGAAAAAACTAAATAAGCCCATGAGTTGTTATTTTAAATTGTTACGCTGGATCATTATCGGGTGATTGCTCTTCACCACATCTTTGCCATTAACCGGTTTTGGAAACACAAACCGTGGCCTCTTAATTGTTATTGCTGGTACTTTATCTTCCGCATTCTCTTAACACGAATGCCGCTTGTAAATTCAGTTTTAAAAATACAGATTTAATATCATGCAATGTGCAGCCTGGAAACGATATTCTGTATCTTTTAACAGGGACTTTCAATTATCCTTACTTCCGCAAAATCTTCTCCAGCGCCTTTCCTTTGGCCAGTTCATCTACCAGTTTATCCATGTATCGAATTTTTTGCATCAGTTTGTCTTCTATTTCTTCAACACGATAGCCACAAATGACGCCGGTAATTTTCGTAGCGTTTGGATTCAATGCAGGCGCCTCATCAAAAAAGGTTTGCAAATCAATCTTCTTATCAATTTGATTTTGTAATGCCTGTTGATCATATCCGGTCAGCCAACAAATAATTGCATCTACTTCTTCTTTTGTATGGCCTTTTTTCTCTGCTTTTTTAATGTAAAGCGGGTACACACCGGCAAATGACATTTTAAAAACTCTTGTCTGATCCATTGAAGCGGTTTTTAAAGTTAACTTCAGCAAGTTAATAATTGTAACTAAACCGAAGGCTCTTTTAATTTTTCACCTATTCTACCGCACAACATTCACCACCTCAAGGCAAATATTTATCAATCTTATTGGGCAAAAGGTAAAGCACCGGTGTAATAAAAAAAATAAAAATGCTGACGAGCGGCAAGAAGAATGAAAATAAAATAGCCACGGCATACATTACCGGCGATATCAAAAACAATTTCTGCGCCTCGGATTTCACTTCGGCCGGCAATTCCCTGGTAAGTAACGTTCGCCTGCGGATTCCATAATTCCATTGGAAGAATAAAGCAAGATTACATAAGCTAAGATTCAATGCGTACATCAGAATGCTTGACCACCGGAACTCATTAGCTGCTAAAAAGCGGGTGCTAAAAGGCACAAGGCAAATGACCATGTAAAAAATAATGCCGAGGAAAATAAAATACCGGTTGGTTTTGGAAACATATTCAAACACCATCCGGTGCCCATACCACATAATGCCCAACACAATAAAACTGATGAAATAACAAAATAACTGATGCCGGATGTCATATAAAGCATGCGTAAAGTCGGCAACTGAGTTCCCTCTCACATCCGGAATCCGCAGTTCGATAACGAGTATGGTCATGGCTACACTAAAAATACCATCACCCAGCGTTTCCAGCCGGGTAGATGACATGGAAAGTTTATTTGGACCAACATCCATTTGTGTTAGTTGAGCATTACCACAAAATTATTGCTATTATTTGGAACAGATATAGCATAACTAAATTACGAAAACACGATATTTCTTTCTTTGCTGAATCCTCCGATATGCCGGTAACGTCTTACACCTTGAAGCTGGAACTCTAAACCTCCTTCAACCTTCAATCACTCCAAACTTCCATACAAGATCTGCTCAAATTTTTGTTCAAGATCGCCATGTGAATTTGGTGTTTGCTGCGTCATAAATAAAACGATCAAGTGCTCTTTGGGATCAGCCCAATAAGTAGTGCCGAAAAAACCTCCCCAGTCAAAGCTTCCCTCGTTTCTCGAATGATCAGCACTGCCTTTATCACTAACGATTTCAAAACCTAAACCAAAATAATTGGTGCCATTAAAAGGAAAATCCAATTGATTATGCAGCATCATTTGAACCACTCTTTTGGAAAGGATCCGTTTACCATTGTAAATCCCTCCATTCATGATCATTTGCAAAAAGACCGCATAATCCATTGCCGTAGATGAAAGTCCTGCTCCGCCGGAAAAATAATGTTTGGTAATCAATGGATAACCAGGATCTACACCAAAATTGTTTTTAGCCCATGGAATTACCCGTTTTAAGGAATCTTCGGTATAAACTGACGTTAGCCGATTGGCTTTATTCTGAGGCAGATTAAACCATGTATCATTCATGCCCAATGGATCAAGAATGTTTTTTCGTAAAAAATCCTCGAGGTTTGTCTTACTCACAACTTCTACAACGGCCCCCAACACATCCACACTTAATCCATACCTCCACTGCGTTCCGGGCTGAAAAGCGAGCGGCAATCCACCTAATTTATTCATTTCATCTACCAGGTTTTCACTGACCACGCCGAGGCCGGACGGAATATTTGCCTTTGCATAAATCGCTTTCATTTCTTCCGTCCCGATACCCGGATAATCGATGCCTGAACTGTGCGTAAGAAGGTCTTTGATGGTTACCGGCCTTTTGGCTGCAACGGTAGTGTAGGTTGTATCAGCAGCGTTGAACTTATCCATCACTTTTTGATTCTTAAATCCCGGAAGATATTTTGAAACAGGATCGAAAAGTGAGATTTTCCCCTGGTCATACAGCATTAACACCGCTGTACTCACAATAGCTTTTGTTTGTGAAGCAATCCGGAAAATACTGTTCGGTTCCATCGGCTTTTTAGAAGCCAGATCGCTGTATCCATAAGCTTTGTTTTGAATCACTTTTCCATCTTTTACTATTAATGCAACGACACCGGGAACCCAACCACGCTTTACATAACCATTGATAAGCGTGTCAATATTCGCAAGCCTTGTATAATCTATTGCAGCATCATGCGCACCCGTACTTTCAATAACCGTTTGGGCATTAAGTGAAAGAAAATGAAAAGGAATGATGAGCGCACAAATAATGTTATAAAATAGCTTCATAAATAAATTTTTTATTGAATGTACTAAAGAATGGGAAAATTGTTTGTTGTTTTCTTTAATGGCTGTTATTTCAACATGCGATGATATTTTGACATTTGAAAATACACTGCAGCTAATTGGAGGAACAAAATAACAATGAGGTAATTCGAAAAACGGAATATTTGTTTGTTTACTGCAAATACAACTTCTAAAGTTGGAGCAACCTGTATGAGTTATGTAAAAAACATTTCTTTTTACAATTTTCACGCTGAACAAACGTTGAAATAAAAATTTTAAATTCAGATGAAAATCTTTTCAATTGCCCTGCTCCTTCTAATGTCGTTTTACTACAGTATCGGGCAACAAGATTCAAAGAGATGGCAAGCTTCTGCCGAGGTCAATGTGTCCAGTATTCCTACACTGCATTTTTCCGGAACTGACACCACTACTCAAAAAGCTCTTTCCATTGCGCCGTCTTTCAGTTTTAGAAGTCCGGCCGGCTTTGGAATTATTTACTCGCCTTATTTCACAGCCGGGGGTTCTGAACCGGCTATTTTTATGCATGTTGTCACAATAGGGCTGGAGCAATACAATAAAAAAGATTATCAGTTAGTAGCCGATTATAATCATTTCTTTTTCACTGGTAACGGCAGTATTCCCAGTACGCCGATAACTAACGAAGTAATAGTGGAAGGAATTTATAAAAAATTATGGCTGTCGCCAAAACTTTTAGCCGGGATGGGCTTTGGAATGAATCATGAAACCACTCCTTCCAAATTCGCTTATGATATAGAACTGACCGGAGGAGTATGCCATTATTTTGATTGGCAGGAAGGAAATGATTTTTCTTTCAATGTCACCCCCTCCGTCCTTCTAAATGCAGGAACTGACGAATATTTTTCTTTTCTGAAACTTTCGAAATACATTACACATAGCAATAATTACAATAAAATTGTAAAGAATACGCATGCCAGTAGCAAGGGAAGAGGAAGAGGAAACTCAAATACAACCACTACTACTACTACCACTTCTAAAAATGCTTCTCAACCTGTTTCCGTAAATAACGTGGAGCTAAATCTTGAATCTACTGTTGAACATGGATCATTCAGCTTCCGGCCAGCCGCCAGTCTTTATATTCCCCTATCAACACATTCTTTAAGCGGATATTGGGAAATGAATTTTGCGTATTATTTTTAGTACACATCAGGACGTTTGATGCTCTTGATGGTTTCAGTGTGAAAGTTTATAAACCATAAAATTTTAGTTTCTTTTGCCTTTTCTCAAAATTGATAACCGACTCCCACATTAATCAATGTCGGATAGTTTAGTCCATACCTTAAGATAATTCCGCCAGTTGGTTTTTGATACCGGTAACCTACAAAAATATCGGGTAATAACTGGTCTGAAAGCGGAGGATTTGATTCACTGTTGGTGATCATATATTTCAGACCTGCATTCAGTTCTAAATGGGAACTTCCGGCTCCAAATAATTGCACAAATGCACCGTTAACATAATAGCCCTCGCCCGCTACTACAAACTGTCCGCGCCCGAAACCGGCTCTTATATTGCTTAATGATTTTGGTCTTTTGATAATGTTTCGTTCGTAGTTTAAATTAAGGTCGAAAATGCCGATATAGATGTTTATATTATTTCGCGCTTCATGTATGTTCCGTGTACTTTGTGCACTTACCTGCCGGGCAAATAAAAGCATCATTAGAATTGTCAATGAGGTGATTATTAAAAGATGTTTCATTGATAACTTTTGTATTGTTTAAAATCAATCAATTCCTCATTCTCCGATCTCAAAATTATTGTCCGGATAATCTTTTCAGGTGTGGGGTTATCCATTATTTCCCTTGATCAAAATCTCCTAATTTTTATCATCAAAACGCGCATCGGAAAGTCATTCGTTATCAGTCGCAGCCTTTTCAGTAATTAACTTCCTTTTTCTTTTCTTACCATTTATAGCTCTTATTGCTAATACTAACAGGAAAATTACCAAAGCAGTGCCCCCAATGCCAACAATAGCTGCTGCCGCACCATAACCGTTGCAGGATAAATTACAGGATAAAGCCGCCACAAGCATAAGCAGCCCGGCAGCTATGAGCGCAGAAAGAATGATAAGGGCTATTTTCTCTCCCTTTGGGAGGTTATGATCCTTTTTAATTTCTCTAACCTGTTCTCTAAGCAATTTTTTTCTTTCTTTCCATTTCAGCTGATTGCCTTTTCCATCTTTTAATGATGAGTTGAATTTACCGATAGACTTGTAATGTTTTACTGTAGTGTCTTTCACAGGAAAAGCAATTGCAGATGCTTTTATTTTAGGATAAAATTGAAATAACTTTTCCGGCTGATTACTAAGGCAAACAATCATACAGAAAGTAGAAGCAGCAAGAATAAAATCACAGCTTTTTTGTAACCGGTAATACCACGACGGCCTGGCTTTTTTTCCTTTCTGCTTCTTTAAAGGGTATGCAATAAAAGCGACAAGAAAAATAAAAAAGCAGCCAAATAAAAATGTCTGTGAAAATAATATTCCAAGTTGATTTAAGAATTGTCCGGTAACAAACGCAAGCGCATTTAAACAAATAAAAGATGCAACGATAAGAATACGTGCGGACAGTTTGTGATTTTTAGCCCACCATGAGATTTTTTTCATAAACAGATTTTTATTTTTAATTCTGAAGTAAAAGAAACAGGAGGTATTCGTTTTTATAATATTCCAGTGTATAACATAAAATTAATTACTGAAGATTGGATTTTGAAGGAGCTTTTTCCCTGCTTTACAAAGTTTGCAGTTCTTGTTCTTCTTTCCTAAGCTTGCCGCTTACGAATAGTGTGCTTGTGGTATTTCTTAGGTATTTCCGGATTTATCGGTTTCGTTTTAAATCAATTTCTCTTTTAGATCAAAAGTCTTTTAAAACTTCAAAAATAATGCTTCAACAATTAATTCTACAAACGAAAAACCATTATTCCTGAGGTGAATAATCATGATAATTTTAGTTTCTCCTCTTTTTTCCTCCCGGATATTTAAGAGCTTTTTGTGCTGCAGGAGAGATTACTGCCGCGGCTTCACAAACAAATCATAACAATTACAGTAAAAGAAGAAATAGGCAGCTTTTGTATTTTCTGAAAGAAGATGATATATTTGAAGTATCTTTTAATTTATCAAAAGCGATTGAGGAAAGTAACTGCGAATTTTTAATCTTTTTAAAATTGAATTGTACAAAGTAGGACAAATGTATTTGTGAAAGTGTCAATAGTAACTGGTTTTTTTTAATTCTATCTAAATTAAAGTGTCGCCCGTAATTGTTCACGAACACCTATCATAAAAACGCTAATGGAAACAACACAACCCCTGCCAAAATCTAAGCCTCCTTATTTATTAGGCCTACTTTGTTTAATGCCGTTGGTTGGCGCATTTGTTGGGCTGGGACTTTTACTCTATGGTCTTTTAAAGTATAAAGACAAATGGCTTTCAATAATCGGGGCAGCAGGCATTATTTGGACAATTATTGTTTATTCAACACTTTTTTATGCAGGCACCCATGCTGCAGTTTTCAAGAAAGGTTTTGAAGACATTTCTCAAATGCAGCTCAATAGTTTGGTGAAAAATATCGAGTTCTATAAAATGACACATGGACAATATCCTGATAATTTAGAGCAACTTTTAGAGGACGATAAATTAGCGCCAATTAACGATGCAGTGCAAGGAATGAACACAAAAGGTGATTCATATTACAATTATCAAAAAATTGGGAACAAATATTTACTTTTTTCATCAGGGCAGGACGGAATACCAAATACGAAAGACGATTTGTTTCCGCAATTAACAGATAGCGAGAGTAGTAAAATTGGTTTAATAAAGCATCATTGATATAAATGCAACTCGATTACCGATCGGTTCTATCCGCTAAAGCACAGTTGAAGTATTTAAAACAAAAGGCGCTTTTCCCAAACAGAAAAGCGCCTTTCTCCATAACAAATAATTTCATCATCAATATCCCCATTTCTTCATCATTGCCAGATCCTGTTTCGCACTTTCCAGCGGAGTAAGATCCTGGTAAGATTCCTGTTCAATGATAAATTCAGTAGTGCCGCCTTTTTTCCTGAAAAGATCAACAATCTCTTTTACAGGCAGCACACCTTTACCCAAAACGGTACTTTCATAATTGTCATTCATCTCTCCTCCCGTCTTTGATACGATCTCATCTTTTACATGCATGCTTTCAAAACGGCCGGGATGTTTTTTCAAAATATCCAGCGCACGGCCACCGGCGCCATACATATTGCCGATATCTATTTGCTGCAACACCAATGCAGGGTCGGTTTTTTCAAGAATGATATCATAAAGTTTCTGCCCGTTCAAAGAATATTTAAATTCAAAATCATGGTTGTGATACCCAAACTTCAAACCGGATTGCTTACACAGCTCGCCGGATTTATTGAATACATCCAAAAAGCGCAATAAGCCGTCATAATCCTGGCGAAGGCTTTCATCCATCCACGGGCTTATTACATATTTCTGCCCTACTGTGGCTGCATCTTCGATGGTTTGTTTCCATTTGTCGGAGAACTCTTTCTTTGATTCATCCCATTCCTTTCCCGATAGAACCGTATGGCCGCTCGGCATTTTTAAGTTCAGATCGTCCAAAACCTTTTTAAAATCTGTCGGAGAATAGCCATAAAATTTTCTGTTTACATAATTGGCGTGTTCCACATAACGATATCCCATGGCAGCCAGTTGTTTCAGCGTGTCCATCGGCGCTTTCTGCATATCTGCACGTACCGAATAAAGTTGTAAACCAGTGATCGTATTCATTTTCTTTTTGTTTGCAAAAATGTCATCGGGTAATAATAAAGTTCCCGCAAGCGCCACTGCGCTGCTTTTGATAAATTTTCTCCTGTTTACGGTCATAATAAATTGGTTTTGTGAATGTGAAAAATTATTGTCAGGCGTTGCTTTCTTTCAGTTTCATATTTTCAGGATCCCAAAAAATGATCTTTTTCTTAAAATAACTTTCATTGCAGGCGAGGCACGGAGCGGCAGCGCGGAAACCAAAGACAGCATCTTCTACCACAGGTTTGCCTGTGCGGATGCTGTTGTAAAAATTAAGGTGGTGCTCCAGGTCTTCATTATATCCTGCAGGCGTTTTATACACAATATCCGGTTTTACCGGCCGTTTCTGATCTTCTGCGCTGTATTTCTGATTGTAATCCTCCAGCAATTTTTTCTGCATCGCTTCCGGATAGGTACCCAGTGCATCCCAGCCACCGATTCCCGGCGCTTTGGGCATGATGCTGTGGTGAATCATAAGCCCGTTTCCTGTTACATGCATTACGCCTTCGTCGCCGATAAACTGGACTGATTCTTCGCCACCCGTGCCGCTTACAAAATTTACCTGCAAGGTGAGCTGAAAAGCAGGATGTTCTTTGGTTTCCGGATAACTCATTATCCCGGTCATCACATCCGGTACATTTCGCCCGTCTTTCCAATGAGCCAATTGCCCGGATGCGTAAATTTTTTCAGGACCTTTAGAACCGGTTATCACATGCGTGCCGGAAATGAGATGTACAAACAGATCGCCGGCAACGCCTGTCCCGAATTCTTTATAATTGCGCCACCAGAAGAACTTTTTGGGATCATAGGGGATCTTCTGCATTCCTTCGATGTACCGGTCCCAATCTACGGTTTCGGGTGAAGCGTCCAGCGGCATGGTGTATTCCCATGCTCCATTTGCGCTTTGGCGATCATACACAGCATTTACCATATTTAGCTTTCCAATTTCGCCGGATTTGTACAGTTCATTCGCTTTTGCATAGAGAATGCTGCTTACCCGCTGACTACCGATCTGCATTGTTTTTTTACTCGCTTTTTGTGCGTTGATCACACCCTGTCCTTCGCTGATGTAATGCACCATTGGCTTCTCACAATACACGTGCTTGCCCTTGGCCAACGCATCTTTGCTGATGCGCGCATGCCATTGATCACAGGTAGCAATGATCACCGCATCGACATCCTTTCTATCAAGGATTTTGCGGTAATCCTTCGTAGTAAACAAATCTTTGCCATAAACTTCTTTGGCTCTTTCCAGCCTGCCCGAATACAGGTCGCACGCACCAACCAACTTCACCCCCGGAACTTTCAGAGACGTTTGCAGGTCGTTGTTTCCCATAATTCCGAGGCCGATCACTGCTATATTTATTTGATCATTTGCAGTAAATTTTCTTTCATATTGAAGAATGCGCTCTTCAACGTTTTGCTTATCGGCCAGGGAAGCGAGTGGTGAAGCGGCGATTGCTGCAGCGGTTCCTGCCAGCTGTTTGATAAAATTTCTACGGGATGGTTTTGGGTTCGCCATGATTTATTTTTTCGATGAATAAAAAAAGGAAAAGTAATTCGGTCAATAAATCCGAAACATTTACTAGTGAATAAATGTAAAAGATTTTTCTGAGAAAGAGGGGAAAGAGTTTATGAAATTATCGCGGTTGGAAAATGCTTTAGTTGATCAGATGCAAGTGAGAAAATAACTGCTGGTTTTTTAAACTTTTAAGATAGATTGTACCAGTAACAATATAGCAGACTAGATGAAGAAAGATAATTTCTTTTTTTACTCACATTTCACTTTCTTTTTAGACAATTCAATGAGCAATATTTTTTAAGGAACTTGTTTTAGGTTAACTTATAAGTTACCTTTGTCTTCGTGACGACAGAACGCCAAATTATATTTCACGCACATAATTTTCAAGACTTTTACTTGGAACAAACTGAGAAAGTGCGTGAGAAAATTGCCTATGTATTTGACATTCAGCTTTCAACTCTTTACACAATTTTTGAAGACGGGCTTGGTAAACGAATTAGCTTGATTATTGCGTGATGACTTTTTCTCCGACGCGGGTCTCCAGGCTAGCGCATGAGCGTTACTATCTACGAAAGCGTTACTTATCTTTATTATGGATTTTTCAACATTGTGCGCCAATTTAAAAAGAAGTAACCCAAAATATGACCAAAAGAAAAAAAGCAGTATTTAATTGGAGTGGCGGAAAGGACTCAGCCTTAGCACTTCAAAAAACACTTGAAGAAAATGATTTTGAAGTTGTTTCCCTATTGACAACCATCAACCAAGAAACAGGAACATCGTCAATTCATTCTATTCCTTTAAAATTATTATTGAAGCAGGCTGACAGCATTGGAATTCCACTTTATACCGTTTCTCTTTCTAAGGACACAAAAACGTATGAGGAAGGAATGACCGAGGCAGTAGAACATTTTAAAAAGCAAGGAGTAACACACTTCATTTTCGGCGATATATTTTTGGCAGACGTGAAATCATACCGGGAGAGTAAGCTAAATCCATTGGGAATTGAAGTAGTTGAACCGCTCTGGAGCAAAACTTCCGAAGAAATTTTTAGCGACTTTTTAAAATCGGGCATTAAGACAAAAATTATTGTAACGCAAGCAGACAAACTTGACCAGACCTTTATTGGAAGAGAAATAAATGAGGAGTTTTCTAAATCGCTGCTGGGCGGCATTGACTTGTGTGGTGAAAACGGTGAGTATCATACCTTTTCTTATGATGGAAAACTTTTTAAAACTAAAATTGATTTCGAAATTGCCAGGACAAATAAAATAACTTATGATTTCAAAATGGACACAGGCGAAATGAAAAGTTATGATTATTGGCAAGCAGAAATATTGACATGATGATGAAAACCGAACGCACAACAAAGAGATCCGTTGTATCTAAAAAGATCCAACCGAAAATCCATTGGATATCCAGCCTCGGCCAATGCGTAAGCAGCAATATTATGACGACCTTGAAATTTACAATTTTCTTTTCAATTATCGCACTTTACTCTTGCGGACAGACAACTACAAAACATAAAGTGAATCCTGAATTGGTTAGACTTAACAAAGAAATCATCCCATTCTTTTCTTTTACAAATAATCCTGACAGTTGCCGAAAGGCCCTTTTGATTCTTGATAGCGCAACTACTATTGACAGTAATGACTTTAATGCTTATTATAATAAACTGTTTTTTTTGTATGGTTTGAAACAATATGACAAAGCAATAAATACGGCTAATGAATTAATCAAATTGAGTCCAAATGCCCACGACCTGTATATTCTGAAGGGAAACCTGCTTAACAAAATGGGCGACACAACATCAGCAAACATAAACTTTGAAAAGTCGCTTAAGATATGCAATAGTGTTTTGGACACAATGCATGAAACGAACGCAGACTATTTAATGTTGGTCACTGGCAAAGCGGTAAATTTAATTATGTTAGGAGATTCAGCAAAAGCAAATAAAATTCTGAAGGTTCTTTATGATAAGCAGCCAGACGACCCTGCATATGACAATTTTGAAAAAAAATTGATTTTATCCCTTATGAATAAGAATCGCATTCAATTGATAGACTTTCTCAACAAACCTGACACGACCAGAAGTAATAGTACAGCATATCCGCAATGACAATGACGCTTACACGCGATTGGCAATAGCTTGCTTGGAATGAAAGCGATCAGCTTTTTGTTCGGTAATCGGGCTGGGTTCCCCGCTGAAAGTTCTGTATTGAACTAAGAATCGTAATCTGACCTTTTTGTTCATTTACTGTACTTTTGTTCAGGCTGAAAGTTCATTTATATCAAGTCAAGCCTTCGTCCATGCGTAAACGTTGGCTGTCTGACATCCGTTCATTATTGATATAACAAAATGAATATAAAGTTTAAATTACTATTTCTCGCTTGTATTTTTCACTTCGTTGTTGTGGAAGGGCAAACTATAAAGCGTATCAATGGTTCTGCCATTAGTGTCGACAGTTTAACGGGCAAAATTGATTACCTGATGCGAGCAGCAAATGTATCAGGTATAGCCGATTTCCGTGTTCAATAATAATGAACCTGTTTACAGTAAAACCTTTGGACTGGCTGCCTGGCGATGGGAAAACTATATTCCCTATAACTTAAAAAACTAACGGCTCGTAATAGTTGTATTTGTGAAGTATGGTTGATCAGCCGCAGGTGAGCTGTAGTAATCTTTATTAGCTTTTGTTATCAGCAGACACCAAGCTATTCAACATTTGTATTATCTTCAACTGCAGTTTTTCAATTAAGCGTTTGTACAGGGTGACATAGTTCAATTACATGACTTTACAAATGCTCAAACGTTCTCAGCCACGTTGCACTCCAAACAAAGAATAGTATTAACTTGAACCAGCTTCAAAATGAAAAATGACATTCAGCGCAAAAACAAAGCGGTAAAGCCGGATTTGCCAATTCTGACATTCAGCTCTACTGAAGATTTCACTTCATGGATGGCAAAATATCATAAAGAGTCATCGGGCATTTGGATCCGGCTTTTCAAAATCAAATCCAAAGTACCAACAATCACCTATGCGGAGGCACTTGATGTAGCATTATGTTATGGTTGGATTGATGGACAAAAAAAAAGTTATGATACAGAATCGTGGCTTCAGAAATTCACACCAAGAAGACGCAAAAGCATATGGTCTCAAAGAAACCGGGAGCATGTTGAACGGCTTTACAAATCAGGACTGATGCAGCCAGCCGGTATCGAAGAAGTAGAAGCAGCAAAAGCTGATGGAAGATGGGAGCAAGCGTATGAATCAGCAGGCAACATGACCGTGCCCACGGACTTTCTGAATGAATTGGCTAAGGATAAAAAGGCAGAAGCATTTTTCAAAACCCTCAACAAAACAAACCTCTACTCAATTGTGTGGCGACTGCAAACGGCCAAAAAACCGGAAACAAGAAACAAAAGAATGAAAGCAATTCTTGACATGCTAAAGAAAGAAGAGAAATTTCATCCTTAAATTTATACAGTGTGAAAAGGTATTTGCTACATTTATAAATAGCAAGTGCCAAACGGCAATTTATGACCGCTTCCATCATGACTTTTAAAGCACAAAAATCATATGACGTTTACTAAATTAGTTCCAAACATTTTTTTCGAGGATATAAAGGACGGACTTGATCTTTTTGTTGATTGCCTGGAATTCAGCATTGGTTATAACGACCTTAAATGTGAGAGTCCCTGTTGCATAGTTCAAAAAGATACCCTGGCTATATTCCTATTTCAAAACAAGGAGTATGCAGACAAAGACAGACCTGAGATCAGGCTCCATACAGACAACATAGAGGAGGTTTATGCTAAAGTTTCAAAGACACATCCGCAACTTCTACATCCTAATTTAAAGACAATAACGCATCGGCCGTGGGGCGCTAAAGAATTTGCTTTAAAAGATAAATCAGACGTATGTGTTATTATACAACAATGGCATTAGATGATTGATATGATCTAAATGACGCGTCATTTTTTTAAGTTAGCCATATCAATAGTTTTGACGTAATTTCTTTTTCGCTACTCGCCAGAATCACCGCGGCAATTTCTCCCTCACCAAACCAAACACCCATGTCCCTAAAACCGCGCTTAATAAAGTAACGATCACTACGAAAGCGCCGGTACCTATCTGGGCGAATAAGGGCCCTGGGCATGCGCCTGTCAAAGCCCATCCAAATCCGAAAATAAGGCCTCCGTAAATCTGCCCTTTATTCAATTTCTTTGGATGAAATTCTATCTTTTCGCCATAGATGGTTTTGATGTTGAATCTTTTGATCAGGAAAACCGAAATCATTCCGGTTACGATTGCCGATCCTATAACGCCGTACATGTGAAAACTCGCCAGGTGAAACATTTCCTGGATCCTGAACCATGAAATTACTTCTGACTTTACCAATATGATCCCAAAAAGAATTCCTGCAAATAAATATTTTAAGTTAAACCACCAGGGATGATGCAATACTGAATCGTTAATGCAGATTTCATCGAGCGAACTCACTTCAAAGTCGGTGTTTGTTTCTATATCTGTTTCTGTTCCCATTTCAGCCGGTGTATGATTCATTTTTAAAGCTTTAAAATAAAAGGTAAAAGAAGATTAGACATGATAAAGCCGCCAGCCATAAAACAGATGGTTGCAATGAGTGACGGCAGTTGCAAATTAGATATGCCCATGATCGAATGGCCGGATGTACAACCACCAGCATACCTCGTGCCGAAGCCAACCATAAAGCCGCCGCCCACCATCATGATAAGCCCTCTTGGGGTCAATAACTGATGCCAGTTAAAAAGCTCGGATGGAACTGATGAATGCAGATCATGGATACCGTAAGCAGAAAACTGAGAAACGATGTTTGTGTTTATTTTCATCGGCTGACCGTTCATGAGAAATGTGGCCGCTATAAAACCCCCGGCGAATATGCCTCCAACGAAAAATAAATTCCACGCTTCTTTCTTCCACTCGTATTGAAAGAATGGGATTTTTACAGGCGCGCATGCTGCACATATATGGCGAAGAGAGGAAGATACTCCGAGCCTTTTATTTCCGATTATCAACAACAAAGGAACTGTCAGCCCAATCAAAGGGCCTGCTACATACCACGGCCACGGCTGTCTAATAAACTCAATCATGATGCTCATTTAATTTGTCTGAGCACAAAGGTCAGGATTTTTCGAAAGCATAATTATTTTTTTCCGATTTCGAAACTATTGTACCTGCATACAAGCAACAAGAAATATGAAAATAATTGTTAGGTTAGCCGTGCCTCATAACCAAAGAATCATTTTTATCATTCACATTAACCAATCGGAGCAATATTGGCTTGGCCAATGTATCTACTTTACCGGAATAAGAAAAACCGGCATGTGGTCCGTTATCATTGCCACCATTTTCAGCATTGGTAAGATATTGTAGTTTTACATTTATACTTTGAAAGGTTCCTTTCAGTTTAAAATTGTCGGTACCATTTTCTTCTTCACCTTCCAGCGTACCAGTGGCTTTGCTACTATCAGTTACAGTGCTGTTGATAAAAAAGAAACTATTTAAATCGGCGCCTTTTACTTCTGTCCATTGATTGGAAAAATCAGGTAAATAAAGATCCACCAAAGAACTTAAATCGTCTGAAGATTTATTACAGCCTGCAACTAACAATAAGAATGTTATTACAACTGATTGTTTCAAAAAATGTTTCATAAAAAATGTTTTAATTATTAAAGAAAAAGTTCAAATTTTAGTTATTCAGAATTTCACGTTCAACCTCCAGTTTCCCGATAATGTATTTCGTTTTATTTTCCAACACCACCAAATTATTATCCAGAACAGGTAGAATGGAACTGAGTGTAGCAGCAATCTGCTCTTTTAAATCTTTCCGTTTTTTTTTATTTTTTTCATGTATATACATATTGGCCTTTTGGATAAACAAAGTATTTAGCGCCAGGATATTTGTGCGGTGGATATCATTGATCGCATAATCAAACACGTTATGAAAACCGCTGGCTAATTCAGGACTTCCCCAATAGGTTTCTACCGCCTTTTCATATTCGTTATTGTACGTGTTCAAATCGTTATAACTATTGTTGTAAACCTTTATTGTCGAATCAAACAGAAAGAAAGATTTCGGGTTTTCCAAAGAAAAAGAAAGCATGTTTTTAAAAATATCGCGGATGTCCTTTGCCTCGTTTAGGTAGCCTTCGAGGGAAGCCGATATAAGGTTAAAATATTTATCCCTGCCAGCGAGAATCTCTGAAGCTCTTCTTAGATCATTGTTTGAAATTTTATATTTTTGAGTGACTACTTTTAGTACAGAATCTATTTCTTTCTGCATTTTTTGGTTGGCTTTCGTATTTTTTGAGATAGCATCTCCGATATAAATATTCTTTTTATCCAGCATTTTGACCAACGTTTTATATGCTTTTTCCGTTTCTGTTTTTTTGTGTAAAACGATGGTCGTAATAAAACTGGCATCTTCAGGAAATGCAATGGTTTTGGGGCTTATCACTACATAATTGGAATCCCTTAAAGAAATTAATATCGACCTCGACGAATTTTCTCGCGTGAAAAATACAATACCCGAACTATTGGCTTTTACTTCATGCCCGTTAAAAGTTAATTCAAATAATGAAGCGGGCATGGTAGTATTATCAGGCATCAGGTAAGCTATTTGAAAAATGTATTGATTGGTTTGGCCAATCATCTCATTATTCCTGAATAATAATAAATAACCAATAAACAGAATGATTTTCATAATCAACTTATTAATTATCGTCAACTAAAATCTGCATGTTATCGGACAAAACAACCCGATCTGAAAACAGCCATTTTCCGTTGTTCATGATCACTAAATTGGAATTATCGCCGGTTTTTGAAGGCAAATAAATTTTAAAAAAACCGTCATCATCACTATTTACAATCTTGCCAAATTCCATAAAATTTAAGGTTGCATTTTTTACAGGCAATGGCGGGCCCTTTTGATTTTTCTTAAATACATATCCGGAAAAAAGGGTTGAATCAATTACTTTATTAAGCAATAACCTGATAACAGGAAGTACGTTATCAGGAACTTTTATCAAAGTATCCTTTCCGCTGGAAATGGTAAAGCCTGGAATATTTGAACTTACAGGGATCATTTTTCCCAAATAACGATGATCAATGTTGGTGAAAACGACTTTATTTTCTTCATCAACAGGTAATTCCCGGGGATTATTATCCAACTCGATTCTTATAGAACCTTTTTGTTTTTCAGGAATTCCTTTTTCAAAATAGCTTACTATAAATGTCAAATCAAATGGGTCCTCTTTTTCGATTGGTTTATATTTATAACCAATCAATAAAATAACCAGGAAAATAACTGCAGGCCCTGTTATCTTTAAATTCCCTTTAAGTACATTACCACTATATTCCGCTGAACTTTTTAATACAGAAGCAAGAAAAAAAGTGGCACCCAGGTCGCAAATAACCAGCAGAAAAAAATACAACGGAAGAGACAGCTGAATGGCTCCGCTATTGGTAAAAAATACGAGCAGAACAATAAAAATTATTAATAAAACAAAAGCTATAACATAAGCGGCATTTATCTTTTTTGCACTCATCAAATTTTATTTTATAAAAAACTGATTAATTAATATGACAACCGCTTAAAACATTAGAGAACGCTTTTTTAATCTGTTCATTTCAAAATTACTATTCTGCTACCCGGGAAAAAAAAGGAAATCCATGATATTTTTCATGGAAATCCACTATGGGTATCAAGTAAAATCATGGACTGATAAGAGAAAAAAAGAGGAAATTTCGATCTATTATTTTTTAACTCCCTACAATTGAAGAAAGAGATTTTTTAAATGAATCTTTCCTCTTAATTATTTTTAACG
>Ga0207667_10001145_pt1 | contig 33320 bp, 28 predicted proteins | sample KBSCornC52_FD_184301 | JGI IMG/M metagenome (GOLD analysis project Ga0207667, IMG submission 184301) | Corn rhizosphere microbial communities from Kellogg Biological Station, Michigan, USA - KBS Corn C5-2 (SPAdes) (version 2) | ecosystem: Host-associated > Plants > Roots > Rhizosphere > Soil ...
CGCCCGCCCGGCGCTCGGCGCCCCAATCGCCGTCGCGGCTGGCCGGGCCGAATCCGCCGTTCACCGGTAGGGCGGGCGCGTTGGCCGATCGGCTCAGGCGTGGGGCGGCTCCGTCCCCTACTTTGGGTTCAAGGAAGACGGCTCACTTCGGGCCCTCGAATTGGAGGACAGCATGCACCCGCGAACTACGGCAATTACCGGATGGGACGATGACGACGATGATTTCGAACCGGAATGCGTCGCCACGGTCGAAGACGGCTTCGAGCGCGGGGCGGCGCTGAGCGGCCTATGGCTCCACGTCTGCTCGCAAGAGTTCCGCAGCGGGCGGGTGACGGCCGTTTTTTCCGGCGTCACGATCGACCTCCGGGAGGCCGCGCTCTCTGCCGAGGGGGCGACGATCCACGTGCAATCGGCGCTCAGCGGCATCACCATCCTGGTGCCGCCGGAGTGGCACGTGGTTTGGGATGTGGATGCCATTTGCGGCGGCGTGGGCGAGCAGCGGCGACCGCCGAGGTCGGTGGAGCCGCGTCCGCGCCTGCGCATTGCGGGGATGGTCGTAGCCGGTGGGCTCTCGGTAAGATAGGAGCGACCCATGCGGACGAACCACCACCACCATCACCACCGGCCCGGTCTTTGGCCGGGCCTGATCCTGGCTTCCGTGGGCGGCGTGCTGCTCGCTCGCGAGTTTGGCTTTTTGCCGCCGCACGTGCGCCTGGTCGACTTCTGGCCGCTCATCTTGGTGTTCATGGGAGTCTCGAGCCTGTTTCACGCGCGTGGGTTCATGAGCGCGCTGTTTGCGCTCGCGTTCGCCGCGGTGGGCGGGATTTTACTCGCGCGTAACTTCGGCTTTTTGACCTTTCCCGCGGCGCGCCTGTGGCCGGGGCTGCTCGTGCTGCTCGGAGTCGCCTTTCTGATCCGCGGCGCGCGCGGCTCCGATCGGCACGAGCCGCCCAGCGATCCGCCCGAAGGCGCGCCGGGCGGACCGCGCGAGGGCCCCGATCCGCTCGCGGATGCCGAGTGGGACGACGAACGTCCAATAGAGCGCAGTCTCGCCACCGGCGGCGATCGCTTGAACAAGCAGATCACGTTCTCGGGCCTCGATTTCAAGATTGAGTCGCAAGCTTGGCAAGGAGGGAAGCTCGGCGTCACCGTGGGTGGCGTCGAGATCGACCTCCGGTACGCGCGCCTCGCCCCAGAAGGCGCGCTGCTCGACGTGCGCGTCGTGCTCGGCGGCGTCGACATTCGCGTGCCGGACACTTGGCAGGTGCAGTGCGACGTGACCCCGTTCATCGGCGGCGCGGATGATACGACGCGCTCCACCCAAGGCTCGACCCGCGCACCGCTGCTGCGCGTGGTCGGGTCCGTCACCCTCGGCGGGCTCAGCATCCGCAACTGATGCATCCCCTGCTCGCTCAGCGCCGTTCGCTTTCGGCCTACCTGCTGTTCTGGGCGGGTCTTTCCGCCGTGCCCTGGCTGCTCATTCACTCGACGACCCCGCTCGGCGCGCTGCTCCTGAGCACCGCCTGCACCGTTGCCTTCGCGCTCAGCACGCTGCCGGTCTGGTATCTGTGCCGCGCGCTGCCGCTGCTCCCTGGGCAGCTCTGGCGAGTCGTGTGGATCCATGCCGGCGCCTCCGCGCTTTGGAGCGTCGGTTTCGTGGCCTGTGCGCAGCTCTTGGCCGAGCTTTTCACGCTGCTGCCGGTCTGGCACGCGCTGCCGGCCCAAGTGGATGCCGCCGAGGGCGCATTGATCGGCGTGGGGGCGCTCTTTTACCTCCTGGTGGCGACGTTTCACTACGTGCTCGCGGAGCTCGAACAGCGGCGCCTGGCCGGCGAACGCGAGGCCGTGCTCGCCCTCGCCGCGCAGCGGGCCGAGCTCAGTGCCCTGCGCGCCCAGGTTCATCCGCATTTCCTGTTCAATAGCCTCAATACCGTGAGCGCGCTGATCGGCTACGACCCGGTAAAGGCGCGCGAGGCCTGCCTGCTCTTGGCGGACTATCTGCGCGGCACACTCGGGGCTCAGGAGCGCGCGCTCGTGCCGCTCGCCCAAGAGTGGGCGCTGTGCGAGCGCTACCTGGCGGTAGAAGCGCTACGCTTGGGCGAGCGCTTGCGCATCGAGGTGGTCATGGATGAGTCAGCCAAACAGTGTGAGGTACCCTCGCTTTTGCTGCAACCGCTCGTGGAGAACGCGGTCACGCACGGCATCGCGCCGGTGGACGAGCCCCTGCCCCTCCGCGTGCGCGCGCGCTGCCACGACGGGCGGCTGACAATCGAGCTCGAAAATGGGCTCGATCCGGCGCCACGCCGGCGCCCAGGCGGGCTCGGGCTCGCCAATGTCCGCGCTCGCCTGTTCGGCCAATATGGGGGCGACGCGACGCTGCGCGTCGAGCGCGAGGCCGAGCGCTTCGTCGTGTTGCTCAACTTACCGGCGCGCTCGCCGCACGGGGCGGAGGCCGCATGAGCGGTTCGACCGTGCCGCGGCGCGTGCTGATCGTCGACGACGAAGAGCCCGCACGCCGCTTGCTCGTCGAATACCTGCGCGCGCACCCGACCTGGCGCGTCGTCGCACAGGCGAAAAACGGGCTCGAAGCGCTGCAGCTCGCCAAAGAGCACGAGCCCGATCTCCTGCTGCTCGACGTGCAGATGCCCAAACTCGACGGTTTCGAAGTGCTCGGCTTACTCGCGCCGGAAATCGCCGTCATCTTCACGACCGCGTTCGACGAGTATGCCGTGCGCGCCTTCGAAGTTCACGCGGTCGACTACCTGCTCAAACCTTTCTCGGCGGAACGCTTGGCGCAAGCGCTGGCGCGAGCCGAAAAGCGGCTCGGCGAGCAGCGCAGCCTGGCCGCGCCGGAGCTGGCGCGGGCCGCGCGCGGGCCAGACAAATTCCTCGAACGCCTGGCGATCCGCGACGGAGCCGAGATCCGCATCATCTCCGTGCCGGCGATCGACTTCGTGCGTGGCCAAGACGATTACATCGAGGTCTTTCACGAGGCGCGCTCGACGCTCACGCAACAGACGCTGCAGAGCCTCGAAGCCAGCCTCGATCCACGCCAATTCGTGCGCGTGCACCGCTCCTATTTGCTGAACGTGAGCCGCGTCGCGCGCATCGAACCGTGGGGCCAGGGCAGCAAAATGGCGATCTTACACGACGGCCGCAACGTCCCGATCAGCCGCTCCGGCGAAGCCCGCCTGCGCAGCGCGCTCGGTTTGTGACGGCGGCGCGCTCTTCTTCGAGCCTTTGATTGATGGTCACGCGGCAGTCACAGGCCGGCCCAGCCTTCGGCGTCGCGGACGACTTCCCCGGATCGAGAGACGGCCAAACGCCGCGCGGAAGTGCGCGGACAGCGCGCCGGATCGAGTGGGGTCGGCTCAAATGGACGCCGAAGGCTTTGCCGCAGACTGGCACGCTCGGTGACCATCAAAAAAAGAAGAGCGACCGAGCGAGCTCCCCGCTCGAACGACTGGGCGATGCGCGCTTAGCCGAGCCAGGGAGCGGCGCGGAGTTCACTGAGCAGGGCGCGCGGGGTCACGCCCGCGATCGCGCGGAACTCGGCGATCAGGTGCGCTTGGTCGTAGTAGCCGACGGCAGCGGCGATGCTCGCCCAGTTGGCGGGCGCGCCCGCGCGCGCGGCGCGGAGTGCACGCTGGAAGCGCGTGAGTTTCGCGAACGCCTTCGGGCTCACGCCGACGGTTTCGCGGAATACGCGGCGGAGGTGCCGCTCGCTGACTCCGAGCTCGACCGCGACGGAGTGGACGCTCGCGCTCGCGAGTCGGGCAGCGGCGGCGCGCGCGAGCTCCGGGCGCGCACGGTCCGCACCCGCTGCTGCCAGGCGTTCGGCGATCGCGCGCTCCAGGATGGCGGCCGCCTCGGCCGTGGTCCGCGCAGCGGCGAGTCGGGCGTACAAGCGTTGGCTGGCGGCGTTGCCCCACAAATCCTCGAGCGCGACGATGTGGCCGGCCATTGCTGCGGCGGGGACGCCGAGGAGCGCAGCGGGCGCGCCGATTTGCAGGCGCGCGGTCACCGCGCGTTGCCCGCCGCGGATCAGCTTTCTGTGCACGCGCTCGCGAGCGCCGAACGCATGCACGTCGAGCCCACCTCGCGCAGACGACCCAAAGCGAACGACCAGCTGGATCTCCGGACGCGGGATCACCACGCCGGGGCCGTCACGATCGCAATCGTAGACGAACAGCTCGGCCAGCGCCGACGCGGTCGACGCGCTCGGCGTGATCAGCCTGCGGTGAGCGGCGCTTCCGTGCATCCAGCCACGATTGTGCTGGGCGCGCGGCGGCCGGGCAAGCTCTGCGGGCGCATGTCCGTTTTTTCCAAGCTGGGTCGGGCGCTCAGACCTACGTTTCCGCAATGAACATCCTCGTCACCGGAGCGACTGGAAAAGTCGGCAGCCGACTCGCCAAGCGCTTGGCTCAGCGCGGCGATCGCGTACGCGCGCTCGTGCGCAACTCGGCGCGCGCCGCCGATCTGCAGGGCGCTCGGATCGAGCTCAGCGAGGGCGATTTGCTGGCTCCGGATTCACTCGCGGCTGCGGTGCAGGGCATCGATGCCGTGGTCCACTGTGCAGCCTTCTTTCGCGGCGCGACGCCCGAGCAGGCGCATGCGGTCAATGAGCTCGGCACGCGCCACCTGGCGAACGCCGCCCGTGTCGCCTCCGTGAAGCGCTTCATCTTCACGAGCACCGGCTTGGTCTACGGTCCGACTGGTGGGCGGCTCGCCCAAGAAGACGATGCCTGCGCGCCAAGCGCGGCTTACCCACTGAGCAAGCTCGCCGCCGAGCGCTTCCTACTCGCGCTCGAAGGGCTCGACGCGCGCGTACTTCGGCTGCCGTTCGTGTACGGCGACGGCGATCCGCACATCGAAGAAGCGATCCCGATGATGCGCGGGTTCCCGCCCGCACAACGCTTGTCGCTTGGCCACCACGCCGATGTCGCGCAAGCCGTCGCGCGCTTGCTCGATGCCGCGTCACCCGCGCATCGCATCTACAACGTGGTCGACGACGAAGCGCCCGATCTCGCCCGCTTGTTCGCCTCCGTGGGCCAGCCGCCGCCGGACGGCTCGGACAGCGAGCGCGCCCGCGCCTTCGACACACTGCTCGGCGGTCGCCGCATTCGCGAGGAGCTCGGCTTCAAGCCCCAGTTCCCGCGTCTGGCAGACGCGCTCGCCGCCGGCGCGTGATGGGGCAGGGTGAATCCGCCGGCGATCCGCGGTCGGGTCATCGGCGCCGGCTCACGTAGCGTCGAGCGGGAAAGCGTGAGAAAACCGCAATGCCGCGTCACTACCGCAGGGTGACGGCGTACAGCAAAGGACGAGGAGAAAGCAGCATGGCAAAGGTGACTGGGGTCGGTGGCGTGTTCCTGAGAAGCGCGGATCCGAAGGCGCTCGGCGCCTGGTACGCAAAGCACCTGGGCATCGAGGTCGGTGAATACGGCGCAACCTTCTCGTGGAAGGATGAAGTGCCGGCGGGGACGGGCATGACGACCTGGAACCCCTTCCCGAGCGATACGACCTATTTCGGCGAGGGAAACCAGGCGGTGATGATCAACTACCGCGTCGACGACCTCGACACGCTGCTCGTCGAGCTTGCGGCCGCTGGCGTCTGGATCGACCCCAAGCGCCAGAACGAGAGCTATGGCCGCTTTGCTTGGATCAAGGACTGCGACGGGAACCGCGTGGAGCTCTGGCAACCGCTCGCCTAACTCGCCCGGGTGAATCGCTCGCGCCACGAACTGCCACGCGAGTCAGCTCGGATCGGAAGGGCTGATTACGTTCGCTGCCTGCGCGCGAAAAATCACGCGCAGCCACAACGGCGCGCTCGCTTGCGGGGCGAAACGCCCGCGGCACCGTCAGTGCTCGAATCTGCCAGCCGCAGCGTACGCAGCTTCGCTCCGATATTCGCAAGTTTCGCGCGTATCCGGGACGGAAATGGGCGACCGCTCACACTGCTAGGTGGTTGGATCCAGATGACATGCCGCAGGAGACGCCCGTGAGTACATCTAAGTTCGAATTCATCACCCTGGCTACATGCCTCTGTTTGGCCACGAGCGTCAGCTTGATGGCTTGCGGCTCGTCCACTGACGACACTGGACACGCCAGCGGCGGATCTTCGAGCGCAGGCACCGGCGCTACCGCAGGCTCGTCCCAAGGTGGGACCGCGCAGGCACAGGGCGGAAGCCCTTCGACCGGAGGCTCGTCGCCCACGGGCGGAACCAGCGCGGGCGGCCAACCCGGAGCGGGCGGCGCTTCGACCGGCGGAGCGCCACCGGCTGGCGGCGCGGGCGGAAGCGGCGGCAATGTCGCGATGGGTGGCTCGAGCGGTAGTGGCCCGTCGGGCGGCGCGGCAGCCGTGCCGAAGTTCATCGGCAACATCACGACCGGCAACTCGATCGATACCGGCGGCATGACCTATTCGAAATACTGGGACCAGATTTCGCCCGAAAACGCCGGCAAGTGGGGCTCGGTCCAGTCCTCAGCCACGAGCGCATTCAATTGGTCGTCGCTCGACTCGATCTACGCTTACACCGAGACGAACAACATCATCTTCAAGCAACACAACTTCGTCTGGGGTTCGCAGCAGCCCAGCGGAAGCCCGACCGAAGCTCAGGTGGAAAACTGGATCAAGAGCTTCTGTATGCGCTATCCGCACACGAAGCTGATCGACGTCGTGAACGAGCCGCCGCCCCACACCACGCCCAACTACACAGCGGCCCTGGGCGCCGGTGAAAGCGGCACCTACGGCTGGATCACCAAGGCCTTCAAGCTCGCGCGCCAATATTGCGGCAGCGCAATCCTGATCCTAAACGATTACAACAACATCGAGTACGGCGATCAGGAAACTCATTTCATCGACATCGTGACGCAGATCAAGGCGGGCGGCGCGCCGATCGACGCCGTGGGCGCACAAGCGCACGGTGCCAGCTCCCTGAGCGCGGCCACGCTGCAGGCAAATATCGACAAGTTGGCGAGCGGAACGGGCCTGCCCGTTTACATCACCGAATACGACGTCAACCAGGCGAGCGACGCCACGCAGCTCTCGGTCTTCCAGGCCCAAATCCCGATCTTCCGCAACACCGCCTCGGTTCACGGCGTCACGATCTGGGGCTGGATCGCCGGCAGGACTTGGGAGACGAACAGCGGCTTGGTCAACGGCACGACCCCGCGGCCCGCGATGAGCTGGCTAATGCAGCAGCTCGGCCGCCCCGTCCCGCCGAACTGAGTCCTGATGATTCATCGCATCTGGTGAGGACACCCGCCGATCTTGGTTTTTGGCTTCGTTTTCTCTGCGCTCCGGTGGGCGTGCGCGACTCCTCGAGCGCGTCGTACGAGAGTACGCTCCGCTCCGGTGCTCGCGAAAGCCTCGCCAAAAACCAAGCTTGGCAGGTGGGCAACCTGCCATGTGATCAATCCTGAGAATTGAATCAGAGCCACGGTCAGGGCGACGGCTCAGTCGGCGTGGCCTACTGAGCGGCCGCCCCTGCTACGGGCAACATATCGACGGCGAGCTGATTTTCGCCGACATCGACCGTCCAAGCCACGACTTTCGAGTTCGCGCTGATGCTGGCGATCGTCCCGGGGCGGTCATGCACGAGCACGCTCGGCGCGTGCGTCTCTTTCGAAACTTCGAATAACCCCTCGACGCATGCGCAGAAGATGCGGCTCGTCACGAACATCGGCGAGCACACGAAATGGTCGAGCGCGACCTGCTCGCTGCGCAGATCGAGCGAGCGCTCGAGGACCTTCGACTGATCGAGATCGTAGTAATAAAGGGCGTCGGTGCCGGCGAGCAAGGCCGGCGCGCGGCCCTTGCGCTCGGTCGCGTATTCGGGTTTGCCATCGCCAATGTGCACGAGCCCGAGGCGCCAGGAATCATCGCTCGGCCGTTGTGCGAAGTAGACCGTATCGCCAATCATGTTCAGCGCGCGAATTTCGCCCGGCGACGTGACGAGCACGCGCGGCTGGTTCGAGGCCAGCGTTTGGATCGTATAAACACCGTCCTCACTTTGGTCCACCCACGCGAAGGCCTCGCCGGAGGACACGAAGTATTGCGGTTGGTGCGCGAGCTTGGCTAGCCGGCGCGTGACGCCACCCTGTTTCGGCGCGCGCCAAATGCCCCCTTCCGACCAAAAGACGAAGGCGGACGGGGTCAGCGTCGGTCCGACGCCCAGCTCCAGCCGGATGCCTTGTGCAGGCTTGCCCGCGATCAACCGATAGGCGGCGTGGTTCGTCAGTAGGTAGACCGCGTCGTCGTCGAGCGCGAGCGAGGTCGAATACGCGGAGATGGGCAAGCTCGTGAGCCGCGTCGGCGACACTTGTACGGCCGGCTTCAGCTCCGTCGCAGCCGTAGCGTGCGGGGCCGGCACGCTCGACGGCTGCGGCGGCGGATGCTGTGAATCACGGCTGCATCCGAACGACAACAGCGCGATACTGGTCGTGGCCACGCACTTGGCGGGAGCCGCGACCAGCGCGCTCAGAATTGGCTCAAGAAGGTCCAGACGTTTTGATATTCCCAACTCGTTCCCTGACCGGGATCCGTGGGATCCGGGGTGTGCGGACCATTGAAGGAGCAAAATTCCACGGGATAGCCCATGCTGCAACCCATGTAGTTCGTACACACGTGATTGCCGCTCGTTACCTTGGTCGGGGTCATCGCGGTGCAGCCATCCACGGCTACCATGTTGCTGAGCAGCGGCAGCCCCTGGTTATCGTAGTTCAAGACCGTGTCGTTCGTGCCGTGCGAGGCGTAATAGGCGACGGGCTTCATCGGCTTGCAGCTGCCGCTGAGCTGAGCGGCAGAGTACACCGCGATCGATCGGATGTAGCCAGGGACGCCGTTCGTCGTGCCACCGAGCGGCCGCTCGCACGCGGTTTCGTAGGACATGCTGGCGCCGTAGCTCCAGCCGGTCGCAAAAATCCGATTCGTGTCGATGCAGAAGTTCTGTTCGATCTGCGCCACCACCGCGTCGGCGAGCAGCATGTCCGAGTCGTTCGGGTTGGGCCAGCCGCAGTTCGACGCCGACGAGCAATTTTGGTTGTTCTTTTGCCCGTTCGGCGCGACGAAGATCGTGGTGTCGTTGGAGAGCGGCAGCAGATGATAGTACTTGTTCTTGTACATCTCGTCGTCGTTGCCGTTCAGCTCGTGGTACGCGATGACGAACCGGTAGGGATGCGTATTGTCGTAGTTCGCCGGCACGTTGAGGATGTACTCACGCTGCATGTTGGCGGCCGAGATCGCGATGTGCGAGCCGTTGTTGTACTGGCTGCTCGGGATGGTCGGCATCTTGCCGCAGCCCGCGCTCTTGCCGGCAGCGCTGCCCCCGCCCGCGCCACCGCTCGATTGGCCACCGCTCGGCTGACCGCCGCTCGACTGACCGCCGCTCGACTGACCGCCGTACGGTTGACCGCCGGTGCTCCCTCCTGCCCCGCCTGCGGTCGAGCCCGAGCCGCCGCTCGTTGCCGTGGAGCCGCCCAAGCTGGCCGGGCTGCCGCCAGCGCTCGTGCCGCCACTGGAAGTGCCGGCGATCGGCGCGCTACCCGAAGCGCCGCCCTCGCCGCCAACGCCGGTGCTGCCCGAGCAACCCGACATGAAACCAGCAACGACGATCAGGCATGAAGCGAGCTCACTCAGCGATGGACGGGTCATCTTTTGCTCCACGGGTTGGCCGCGGACTCCGGTGCGGAGCACGCGATACTCGGTGATCAAGCAGTGTCGGAGATGGTGGGATTCCGTCTCGCTAAGACCGTCCGTGGGGTTCACGGCTCACGCAAAAAAAGAGGGCGGCGCGCCATTACGTGGGGCCGTGCGCCCCAGCAAGCTTCGTCAGTTGGATCTTTGGCCTGCAAAAAAGGCGCTTTTACTGCCGCCCCGAAGCTCGCTCCAGCCGCGTGTGACGACGAAGCGCGGGATCTCACGCAACAACTCGAATGGAACATTCTTCGAATGGACGCGCGACTCTAGTGCTCGAGACCAAAGTTTGGGCTCGCTCAAGAACATTCGAGCCGCGGAGCGGCAGAAGCGTCGTGAGCTTGGATCAAATCGGCGGGACATGGGCATGCAGCGCGCGACTTGGACGAAACGCGCGCGCCTCCGCCGGTTCAGCCCTGGGGGTTGCTGCCCGGCGGATTTGTTAGCAAATTTCTGCAGGCTTCGTGGATTTACGCGGACGGAATCGAGCCGCCCGGGACACTGCTTCATATGCCATTGTCTCCAGTCCGGAAGTCCCTTTGCGCAGGGATCGCCGGGCTGCTCGCGAACCTCAGCCTGAGCGGGGTCGCGTTCGCGCAAACGAGCAAGACCTTCATTGACTACCTGCAGCCGACGCCCATCACCTGCCCGCCGCTCAGCTCCGCCACCTGGGGCGTGGCCGGTGTGCTGCCGCGCGATACCTGCAACGGGATAGAAAGCGCCAAAGGTGCCGGCGTCGCGCCGGATTACTACTACTGGGATGGCCGGATCATTCGCGCTCAGGACGGCACGTACCACCTGTTCATGAGCACTTGGGCGGGCTCGGCCGGGTTCAATCCCGGTTGGACCGGCTCTGAAAGCTACCACGCCGTGAGCACCGGCGGGGTGCTCGGCCCGTACACGCGCCAAGGCTACGTCTTCACCAACAACGGCTCACACAAGGGCCACAACACCTCGGCGTGCGAGCTTCCGGACCACACCTACGCCGTCGTCGTGAGTGAGGTGGTGCCGTTCACGATCTACACCTCACCGTCACTCGACGGCCCTTGGACGGCCTGCCCCAACCCGAGCGGCGACCTGATCAAAACCAACGGCGTCAATGGCGGCGGCGACACGCATTGGGATTCGAACGTCAGCCTCACGCCGCGCCACGACGGCAAATTCGAAATCGTGCAGCGCCACGGTTTGATCGCGACTGCGGACACGATCTGCGGCCCGTACTTGATGCAGAAGCCGACGTGGACCTATCCGAGCGCCAATCGTCCGAGCATCGATAGCATCTACCCGCATCGCACCTCGCAACCGGATCCGGCGATCACCAATCCAACCTATGATTGGGAGGAAGATCCGACCATCTGGTACAGCGGCGGCCGGTACCACGTGCTCTACCAGTCCTCGACCGATCGCATCGGTTACGAGCTGTCGTCTCCTGACGGCATCCACGACTGGAAAGACGGCGGCCTCGCTTACGACCCGAGGATGTATCAAAAGATCTTCGGCTACGTCGGAAGCACGACGTACACCAAGTGGTACAAGATGGAACGGCCGGGCGTCGTGCTCGAGAACGGCCACGTCACGCACGTGACCTGGGCCGTGGCTGACGTCGACAAAGACAATCAGATCCCCGCTGGCTCGAACCACGGCAGCAAGATCATCGTCGTGCCGTTCGATGGTGCAGCATTCGACGCCGACAACGGCGGCGGCGGCACCGCAGGAGCCGGCGGGGCTGCAGGAGCCGGCGGGACTGCGGGCGCCAACACCGGCGGAACGGGCGGCAGCGGCGCACCCAGCGGCGGAAGCGGCGGCGCACCAGCGGCCGGTGGCGGCAGCGCCGTCGGCGGGCAGACCGGAACGGCGGGCACTTCGAGCGGCGGCAGCGGCGGATTGAGCGGCGGCAGCCCGGGCAGCGGTGGCGGAGCCGGAGCCCCGATCAACGCCGGAGCCGGCACGAGCGCGATGAACGCTGCTGGCCAAAGCTCGAGCAATGCCGGCAACGGCTCGAGCGGCTGCGCGTGCACACTCGCGGCGAGCTCGCCCAACGCCAACACTGCTGCGGCACTCGCTTTCGCAGTTGCGCTGTCCGGCTGTGCCCGTCGGCGTCGCCGCATGAAAAAAATCGGCTAGTCATCGCGCGAATCACTCCCCGGTCGATGTGAAGGATAGGTCATGAGATTTTGCACGGCTACCATCAGCGCGGCGGTCCTCGCACTCTGCGCGCTGCAAGGCTGTACGGGAAGGATCGACGGCTCCGGCGCGGAGGCGACTGGCGACGGGACCAACACCACCGCGCCCGGCGCGCTGAACCTGGACGGATCGGCCCAGTACTATCGAGTGATCCGTCTGACCAACGCGCAGTGGGGGCGCGCCGTGCAGGACATGCTCGCGCTGCCCGAGCCGTCACACCTGGAGCAGCAGTTTCAGGGCCCGATCATCGGCACGACGGATTTCAGCAACAACGAGCTCGTGCTCGACGTAAACCAGGAATCCTGGGCCAATTTCCAGGCGGCAGCGGAGACTCTGGCCGATCAGGTGACCGCCACGGATGCAGCGCTCGCGCGAGTTTACAGCGGCACGGATGCGGCGGGCTTCATCTCCACGCTCGGGCGCCGCGCGTATCGCCGGCCGCTGACGAGCGCCGAACAAGCGACGTACTTGGCGCTCTTCAACCAGGGGAGTTCGCTCGTGGGCACGCGCAGCAACTTCGCCAAAGGCGCCTCGCTCGTCATCCGCGCGATGCTTCAGTCACCCAATTTCTTGTATCGCACCGAATTGCAGCCGAAGCGGGCGGCGCTTTCGGCGTACGAGGTCGCGGCCAAGCTATCGCTCTGGCTGCGCGGAACGACGCCGAGTGACGCCTTGCTCGACGCTGCGGCAGGCCCGGGGAAGCTGGACAGCGCCGAGGGCGCCGCGACGCTCGCCGCGACGATGCTGGAAGAGCCAGCTGCGGCCGCCGTGATGCGCGATTTCCACGCCGAGCTCCTCCACTTCGAGCGCTACGCCCAGATCAGCAAGGTGAACGTCCCGAGTTACAGCACCGCGTTGAACACGGAGTTTCAGGACGTTTCCAAGCTCTTCTTCGACAAGATCTTCACGCAGAACCTGGGCGTGAAAGACATCCTCACCTCGACGAAGGGTTTCGTGGGCCCGGGCACCGCGCCGCTCTACGGCCTGAGCGCGCCGGGCACCGGCTATATGGAAGCGGATCTCGGCCCACAGCGCGTCGGCTACTTCTCACAGGTGCCGTTCCTCGCTCTCTATGGGTTCAACGCGGATCCGGATTCGATCCACCGCGGTGTGAGTTTGAACCTCGATCTGCTGTGCGCCAAGCTCGGGCCGCCGGCCATCAAGCTCCCGCCGATCCCGCCGATCATGCCCGGACAGACCAATCGTCAACGCATCGATACGTTGACGGCAGGTTGTGGCGCGCAGTGCCACAACGAGATGATCAACCCGCTCGGCTTCTCCTTCGAGCACTTCGACGGGATGGGTCGGTACCGAGACACCGAGAACGCTGGGCTTACCATCGATTCGAGCGGCAGCTATCAATTCGAGAGTGGCAAAAAATCGTTCTCGGACGCGGGAAATCTGATGCAGGTCATGGCGGACGATTCGCAGGTGCACCTGTGCTACGCGAAAAAGCTTTCGAGCTACGGCTTGCAGCGCGACGTCGTCGCCGCTGATTTGGCGCTGCTGCAAGCGCTCGCCGCTACGAGCATGACCGCGGCCGGCTCCACCAAAAACGTGATCTTACAACTCGTCCGGAGCGACGCTTTCCGAACCCATACGGGAGGGAACTAGTGATGCGCTTGCCTCGATCCCCGATTTCATCCTCGTCACCGCTAATGATTCAGCCGAGCCGACCGATCCTGAACCGACGCGCGTTCCTACGTGCTGCGGGGACCGTGGCCATCGGCTTGCCATTTCTGGAGGGGCTACCCGAGCGTTCGGCGTGGGCGGCCGACAGCCCGCCGGTTTTCACGATGATGATGGTCGCCGCCTGCGGCGTTGTGGGAAACAAGTTTTTCCCGGACGCGGTCGGACCGTTGACTCAGGCCTCGCTCACCGCCGCGACCGGCAAAGCGGTGAGCGTGCTCGCCGCTCACGCGGAAAACCTGATGTTCATCAAGAACGTCAATTTTCCACTCGGTGGCCCCACCAGCTGCGGCCACGCGCAGGGGCTTTGCCAGTCCTTGACCGCAGCGCCCCCGGGCGGCGGCGGCGCCACCTCGTACTCGACCGGGATCTCGGCGGACATGGTGATCGCCAAGGCCGTCAATCCCAACGCCGGAGACCCGCTGACGTTGTACGCGGGCGCAAAGAATTACATCGCCGAGCGGATCTCGTTCAAAGGCGGCGGCGCGGGACAGGTTCGCGCCGCCGATCTCAACCCGTATACCTTGTACTCGAGGCTGGTTGGGCTCCCGACGTCGAGCGGCGGCGGGACCACGACCGATCCGGTCGCGGCTGAGCTTGCCGCCACGCGTAAGAGCGTCAATGACCTCGTGCGCGGCGAGTTGAAGAGCCTGATGGCCAATCCGGCGCTGAGCACCGCCGACGTGAAACGGCTGCAACAACACTTCGACGCCATCCGCGACGTCGAGGTCACGATGACGACCATGGCCGCGAGCTGCACGAAAGACGGCCTCTCCACTTCGCAGCTCGACGCGCTCAGCAAAGGGATCGCCTTCACCTCGAACGGGATGATCGAAGACGTCGTGAAGCTGCACCTCGAGCTCGTGGCGATGGCATTTGCCTGCAACTACAACCGCGTTGCCACGCTGCAATGGGGCGACGGCACGGACGGGACGAAATACAACGTGGCATCGAACGCGAGCCTCAACTGGCCGTTCCACCACCTCAGCCATCGCGTGGATTCGGACGCGGACACCGGCAGCAATCCCACCGCCGAGCAAGCCCACGCGGAGATCGACGTCTTGCGCATGCAGTCGCTGCTGCACGGGCTCGATGCCTTCAAGGCGCGCGGCCTGCAGGACAAATCCGTCGTCATGTGGACGAACCACGTCGCGGATGGCCCGAGTCACAGCATGACCAACGTGCCGCACATCATTTGGGGCAACGGCGGCGGCTTCCTCAAACCGGGGCAGTTCATCGACGCGGGCAAGGTCACGAACAACCTGCTCTTGAACACGGTGATCACCGCCGCCATCCGCGACAAGAGCAGCGAACCGGTCAACTTCGGTATGGGTACGGGCACGGGCATGATCGCGGGAATGCTGGCTTAAGCAACAATCATGAATCAAACCAAAGTAGCGTTCCTGACCGTGCTCGTTGCAGCCCTTGCCGGCTGCTCCTCCAGCGCAAGCGACGGCATGGGCTCACCCGCGCGCGGTGGCAGCGCGGGAGCCGGCGGTTCGAATGCGATCGCAGGCGGCGGCGCAACCGCAAGCGGCGGCACCGCGCCGGCGGGCGCGGGCGGCAGCTCTGCGACGGGCGGAACCGCCGGCGCGGGTGGATTGGGTGGTTCGAGCGGCTCGAGCGGCGGCACGGGCGGAAGCGCGGGCAGCGGCAGCTCTGCCGGCGTCGTTCCCAAGCCGAGCCCGGGTTGCATGAAAGCCACTCCTCGCCCAGCTGGCGGCAAGGTCGAAGTCACGGGCCAATCCCTGCACCTCTTTCCGGCAAGCTACGACGGCACGAAGCCGTTCCCGCTTTTGATCGCGCTGCACGCCTGCGGCAACCAAAACACCGAGTTCGTGGGCCTGACCAACGGCACGAACTTCGAGACCGACTACGTCCGAACATTTCCGAACACGCCCGACAGCATGCAATGCTGGACCAACTACAGCGGTGACGTGTCCCGGGTCCTCTCCCAGTACGATGATCTGGTGAACAATTATTGCATCGACCTGAACCGCGTGTTCGGCATCGCGCATAGCTCCGGCGCGCAATTTCTGGTCAAGATCTTGGCGCAGAAGAGCGACGCACAGCACTTGAATTTCAAGGCCATCTCGCCCGTCGCTGCAGATCCGGCCGCGGTCGCGCTGCCGATGCCGGTGCTGTACATCGACGGCAAGATGGACAACCAGCGGGGTCCCACCTCCGCTGCAGACACCGTCGCAAAGTTCAGGACCGCAAACATGTGCGCGGACACATCCAAGCCGTACGCGCCGGTGATGAGCTGTATGAGCACGGAAGCTGGTCACCCCACGGTCGATCCGGGCTGCATCATTTACGACAACTGCTCGGTGCCGACGATCTGGTGCTCGCACAATGACCCGAGCTACGGCGGAACCGAGCACGGCGTCCCGTGCTTCGCCATGAAATCGATGTCCGACTTCTTCGCCTCGCTGCACTAACCCGCGGCGAGCGCTGAGTCAGCGCGAGTTGGCTTTGCGCGTGTGGAGAGCCCGGCCCTCGGGGCATCGATCTCGGACGGACGCCCCGGCTCGAGGGGTGTACTGCGCGGGCAGCCTTAGTACGAAAAACGGACTCGCCGGCGGAGCCTCGCGTTCCACTTGCGTTCTCAGACGCTTCGCGACTACTGGCTAGATCGCTTGGCAGGTGGGGCCTGCATTCGTCTTTCTGAAAAGGAGTCAGCAAATGAATAGGCATGTGGCAATTTGGACCGCGGTGCTCGCGCTGGGTGGCGCCATATCGTTCGGCTGCAGCAGCAGCGACGACTCGTCGCCTCAGAACACCGGCGGCTCGGGAGGCAAGGCCGGCGCGGGCGGCTCAGTCGGTCACGGTGGCACCAGCACGGGCGGCAGCGCGGGGCTCGCTAACGGCGGTTCGTCCGGCGGCAGTGTGAGCACCGGCGGCGGAGGCGCGAGCAACGCAACCGGAGGCAGCACGAGCATAGGCGGCCAAGCTGGCGGCGAGAACGGCGGCGGGAACGGCGGCGAGGCCGGCGCAAATGACGGCGGCGCGCTGCGCGCGCGCGGCGCCCTGCTCGTGCGCTCCGTAGCGCTGTGCGGTGGCTGTCACACCCCGAGCGGCGGCGCCGAGTTGTCGGGCAATCCGCAATTCAAGAACGGCACACTACCCGCGCCCAATCTCACCCCCGATAAGACTGGCTTGGGTGATTGGACCGATGAACAGATCATGAATGCCTTCAGAAACGGGATCGATGACGGAGGCAGGCACCTCGATGCAGCGATGCCCTATTGGCTATTTCACAACATGAGTGACGCGGACGCGCAGGCCATCGTGGCATTCCTGCGGAGCTTGCCGCCGACGTCCGCAAGCGTGGGAGAGGCGAACCCCGACGCAACGCCGGTGACCCCGCTTGCGCCAACGGCGTTCCCCGCATCCTCGCTACAGGCGACCGATGCCGACTATGCCGCCGCGCAACAGGGGAAATACCTGCTCAGCGGCGTGGCGCAATGCGTGCGCTGCCACTCGCCGAGCAGCGCGGGCCTGCCCGCGCCAAGCTTCTTCTCCGGTGTCGCGCCGACCAACGGCACACAGATCTTCGCGCCCAACATCACGCCCGACGCGACCGGCATCAGCGGTTGGACCGCAGCAAACGTGGCCACCGCGCTGAAGGCCGGCACCAACAAGGCTGGCACTGCCTTGTGCGGGTCCATGCCGTCCGGAACCAAGGGCTACGGCGGTCTGTCGGACGCGGACGCGCACGCGATCGGCGTGTACTTGACGACCATCCCTGGGGTGAGCAACGCGAACGCAGCCCCGACGCTCGAACCCGCCTGCCCTTGAGACGGCTCGCGCATTTTATCGAGCGGGACCAACGCAGCTAACACGACAACCGCCGCAGGCCGTCGATTCGACCAAAGGACAGGCGCGAATCGCCGGCCTGCTGTAGCTCACGCTGGTGACGAGCGCGCTCGTCGAGCTACCCGTGCAGCAAGCAGATCAGCAAGGGCTCGAATGTGGAGCGTGGGGCGCTCACCTGGTGCAGCGTGGCCGCCTACTCGTTCGTGTACACAGGCTATTCGACTTCCCTACCCGCAGCGCTTGCGCCCTTTCGTGCTTTGCGAGCGCGTCTGGCTGCCCGAGCTCGAAGCGCGCGCTGGGCCTCTGCGCCGGCCGCTGACGTGCGGGCGGCTGATCCCGGCGCGCTGGAGCGCGCGGGCGACGCTGGAGAGGCTGAGTTCCTGGCGCGTCTTCGCAATCCACGCCCGCTTGAGTTGCTCGAGCGTGGCGCCCGGAGATTGTCGAACGAGCTCGACGAACGCGGGCAGCTCCTCCTCACTGATGCCACGCATTGGGCCGACCCTCACATCGCCTCGCTCGCGCTTGAGTTTCACCAAGCGATATACCGTTGCCTCACCGACGCCGAAGCGTTGAGCGAGTTCGAAGTAGGTGCCCTCGTTGCTTTCATAAGCTTCGACGATGCGCCGCCGCAGCTCCAGCGGAACTGAGTTCATGCATGCGATGTAGCTCAAAGTCAGTTGCGACTTTCAACCACTAAGCAATCACCACACGAAGCAATCGCGCCACGCCTTGCACCGTGCGCTCCGTTCCGTAAACAACGAGGCGCGAAGAAGTCGGGATCGCGATCGACTTCTCGCAATTGACTACGGCGACCTGACACATAGACGTGCGCGCGCAGACGCAATCAACGACGCACCATACAGAGCGCGGATCGCGCACAGATGGGCTTGATTCGTGCTGAATCGACGTAACCGCGGAAAGCCCCACGCGCCACTGCCGCCGGAAACTTTGTGACAGGCGCCGGTACCGCGCGCGTGTTCTGCGTGCGCCACGCGAAACGCACCACACTCCAAACAGCACTCACGCGACTCACGCGACCGAGGAATCGCGTCTGCAAAAAAAACCTACGCGACATGGGCACGACATCTCTGCAGGGTTAGACACAGGGCACATTCGAGTTATCGGAATGGCAGGTGAACAACCGAGCTGCCCTCTCACCGAGATTGGTCTTTTTCTCTAGCAGAAGGCTTTTTATGCCGCGCCGGCAGCCTTCCGCGCGGCCACTCATCCCCTCATGTAACCGCCAAGCGCTCGAGCAGCGTCCTTCGCATCGTCCATAGAGGCCACGTAGACAATGGAGACACCCATGCAGCTACTTACTTTCAACAGAACTCGCGTCCCACGCGGCGCTCTCTCCCTGCTCCTCTCGGGCACCCTGCTTTGGGCCGCGGTCGTCAGCAGCGGGTGCAACAAGTCGAGCGCTGCCGCCTCCTCGGACCCGGTGGCAGCAAAGCCAGACAAAGCGGCGCCGGCGAGCACCGAGCGTTCGACCGAAGCCAGCGGCGCCACCGTGCTCACCCCGCCGGGCATGGAGAAATCCACGCAAAAAGCCGCAGATTTCCCGACGGCCAAGGTCATGACCACCGGGCTCAAGGTCGATGACGACAGCGTCACGGTCGGGATCCTGCACTCCACGACCGGCACCATGGCCATCAGCGAGACCGGCTCCGTACAAGCCGAGAAGCTCGCGATCGCGCAGATCAACGCGCTCGGCGGCATCTTGGGCCGGCAGATCAAAGTCATTCAGGAAGACGGCGCAAGCGATTGGCCCACGTTCGCGGAGAAGGCGCGCAAGCTCTTGGTGAACGACAAAGTGGCGGCAGTATTCGGCTGCTGGACATCCGCGTCCCGCAAAGCGGTGCTACCGGTGTTCGAGAAGGAGAACGGACTCCTTTACTACCCGACCTTTTACGAAGGGCTCGAGCAATCGAAGAACGTTTTTTATACCGGGCAAGAGGCGACGCAACAGATCTTGGCCAGCCTCGACTGGGTCAATAAGGAGAAAGGCGCCAAGACATTTTACCTCATCGGTTCGGATTATATCTGGCCCCGCACCTCGATGAAGATCGCCCGGAAGCACATCGAAAATGTGCTGCACGGCACGGTCGTGGGCGAAGAGTTCGCACCGCTCGGAAACACGCAATTTGGCTCGCTGATCAACAAGATCAAGCTCAAGAAGCCAGACGTGATCTTCGCCGCGGTGGTCGGTGGCAGTAACGTGGCCTGGTTCAAGCAGCTGAATGCCGCCGGCGTCACTGCCGCCAATCAAACGCTGCTCACCATCTCCGTCACCGAGGACGAGGTGCTCGGCATCGGTGGCGAGAATTTGGCGGGCTTCTACTCTTCGATGAAGTATTTTCAGAGCCTCGACAATCCAAACAACAAGGCGTTCGTCGAAGCCTTCAAGAAGATGTGGGGCGACAAGAGCGTGATCGGCGATGTCACCCAGGCCGGCTATCTCGGCGCCTGGATCTGGAAAGCCGCGGTCGAAAAGGCGGGCAGCTTCGATGTCGACAAAGTGGTCGAGGCATCGCCGAACATCGAGATCAAGATTGCGCCCGAGGGCTACGTCAAGGTCCACCCAAACCATCACTTGTGGAGCAAGGCGCGCATCGGCAAAGCCAAGGCAGATGGTCAATTCGAAGTCGTGCACGAATCCGACTTGATCGAGCCAAACCCCTTCCCGAAGGGCTATCAGTGAGCTGAACGGTGAGTCGCGGGCTCACGACTCAATCTCGGTGAGCTCGCTTGCCGAGGCTGTGAGCGCGAAAGATGCCCGCGACGGAACCAAGGCATGGGGCCGCGAAATTCTCGTCCTCCCTTCCGAGGCTCGAGAATCTCGGCCCCTGCCAGCAGGAGCGACGGGATTTCAGCGAGAGAGAGACCGCAATGAGCTTCAACGAAATCAGTTCGATGATGGCGATGCAAGGCTTTGCCGGGCTCAGCCTCTTCACGGTTCTTTTGTTGATGGCGCTCGGCTTGGCCATCATCTTCGGCCAAATGGGCGTCATCAACATGGCGCACGGTGAGTTCATGGCCATCGGCGCGTACGTCGTGTACCTGTTCTCACAACTGACGCAAAACTTCGCGCCCGGCTTGCGCGACGTGTACTTCGTGCCGGCGGTAATTGCAGCGTTTTTCGTGGCGGCCGCCGTCGGCTACGTCGTCGAAGTGCTGCTGATCCGGCGGCTGTACAAGCGCCCGCTCGATACCCTGCTCGCCACGTGGGGGCTGAGCTTGGCGATGCAGCAGTTCTTCCGCACCTTCATCAATCCCAAAGAGGTCAGCGCCGAATTGCCCGAGTGGCTGCTGGGCGCCTTCAACCCGACTCCGACTATTCAGGTGCCGCGCAACGGCATTTTCGTGATGGGCCTCACGATATTGGTGTCGGTCGGCGTGTATCTTTTGATGCTGAAATCACGCTGGGGTGTGCGGATTCGCGCCACGACCCAAAATCGCGTGATGAGCTCGGCCGTCGGGATCAACACCGACCGCGTCGATCGCTTCACGTTCGCGCTCGGTTGCGGCATCGCGGGGCTCGCTGGGGCGGCCTTTACGACCATCGGTTCCACCGGGCCCACGAGCGGTTCGCTCTACATCGTCGACACGTTTCTGGTCGTGGTCTTCGGCGGCGCCGCAAACCTGCTCGGCACGATCGCGTCGGCGTTTTCGATCGCCCAAGCGCAATCCCTGCTCGAGTTCTTTCTGACCAGCGCGATGGCCAAGGTGCTCACGCTGCTCACCATCATCATCATCCTCATGATCCGGCCTCAAGGGCTATTCGTCACGAAGGTCCGCACCTGATTTTCGGCAGGGAAACATGAATTTCGTCACCAAGAAGTTGGGCAAATCCGAGCTCATCGGCGTGATCGTACTTTCGCTGGTGATTCTCGTGATCTTTCCGAGCGTCTTCAACATCTTCCGACTGAACCTGATCGGCAAATACCTCACCTACGCGTTCGTGGCGGTCAGCCTCGTCCTACTCTGGGGCAACGGCGGCATCCTGAGCCTCGGGCAGGGCGTGTTCTTCGGGCTCGGTGGCTACTGCATGGCCATGTTCCTCAAGCTCGAGGCGTCCGACCCGGTCGCCACCAAGATTCAGACCACGCCTGGCATCCCCGATTTCATGGACTGGAATCAGATCACCAAACTCCCGCTATTTTGGCGGCCGTTTCACAGTCTGACCTTCACCGTCCTGGCGATCGTGCTCGTGCCAGCCCTGTTCTCGTTCGTGATCGGCGTGGCGATGTTCAAGCGCCGCGTGGGCGGCGTCTACTTTGCGATCATCACCCAAGCCGTGGCGCTGATCTTGTCGATCCTGATCGTCGGTCAGCAAGGCCTCACGGGCGGCATCAACGGCATCACCGATCTGAAGACGATGCACGGCTGGGACATTCGCAGCGATTCGGCAAAGTACATCCTGTACTACGTGAACGCGGTGCTCTTGATCGGCTGCGTGGTGTTCACGCGCTGGGTACTGTCCACGAAGTTTGGCATGCTGCTCCTCGCCCTGCGCGAAAAAGAGGACCGCGTCCGGTTCTCCGGCTACGACGTAGCGAACTTCAAGACGCTCGCGTTTTGCATGTCCGCGGTCATGTGCGCGATTGGCGGCGCCATGTTCACGCTGCAAGTGGGCTTCATGTCGCCATCCTTCGTCGGCATCACGCCATCGATCGAGATGGTGATTTACACCGCAGTCGGAGGCCGCATGTCGGTCATCGGCGCGGTGTTCGGCACGCTGCTGGTAAACTTTGCCAAAACCTTCTTCTCCGAAGATTATCCAGATTTTTGGCTATTCTTGATGGGGGCAACGTTCATCGGCGTGGTGCTCCTGTTTCCAGATGGGCTCGCCGGTCTATACGAGCGCTACGGCAAACCGTGCGTCCAGCGACTGATGCGACGCAGCTCGGCCGCAAAAGCCGAACCGAGCGCGATGCAGAGCGACCCGGGCGTCCCAGTGGCCGCGCTCGAAAGCGGAGGTAAGCATGGCTGAGTTCGAGATGCTCACGATTCAGGGCCTGGGCGTCTCGTTCGACGGCTTCAAGGCGGTGGACGACTTGAATTTCCTGGTCGACCGCAATGAGCTGCGGGTCGTGATTGGGCCGAACGGCGCAGGCAAAACCACGCTACTCGATCTGATCTGCGGCAAAACCAAGGCGACGAGCGGCACCATTCGCTTCAAGAGTCACGAGCTCACGGCGATGAAGGAGCATGACATCGTGCGCGCGGGCGTCGGGCGCAAATTCCAAACGCCCTCCATTTACGAGAACCTGACCGTCGCCGAAAATCTCGAGGTCTCGTTTCCGCGCGGGCGAACCGCTTTCGGCGCGCTCTTTTTCAAACGGACCGCGGACGTGAACGAGCGCGTCCAGCGAGTCGCGGAAGAAGTGCTACTCAGCGACAAGCTCGAGCAGCAAGCCGCACTCCTGAGCCACGGCCAAAAGCAGTGGCTCGAGATTGGCATGCTCCTGATGCAAGATCCCGAACTCTTGATGCTGGACGAACCGGTCGCCGGCATGACGGTGAACGAGCGCGAGCAAACCGCCGAGCTGCTGAACCGCATCAGCAAGAACCGCTCGGTGATCGTGATCGAGCACGACATGGAGTTCGTCCGCAAAATTGCGCACAAAGTCACGGTGCTGCACCAGGGCAAGGTCATCGCCGAAGGCAGCATGGACAAAGTGACGGCCGACCCGCGCGTGATCGAGGTCTACCTGGGGCATTGACGTCGGGCCGCCGGCGAGAACGGAACACTCATGATCGAGATCAAAGATCTGCACGTGGGCTACGGCCAAAGTGAGGTCATTCACGGCGTGAATCTGGAGGCGCAGGCTGGCCAGATCGTGGCCGTGATGGGGCGCAACGGCATGGGCAAGACCACGCTGTTCAAAGCGCTCATGGGCGTGATTCGCAGCACCTCCGGCACGATCAAGATCGGCGGCGTCGATGTCACCAAGATGCCGAGCTACAAGCGCGTGAAAGAGGGCATTGCCTACGTGCCCCAAGGCCGCCTGATCTTCCCGAGCCTGACGGTGTGGGAGAATTTGCTCACTGGCCTCGAGGGCTCCAAATCGGGCCGGCTACCGGACGACATCTTCACGCTCTTCCCGGTGCTTGCAGAAATGAAGACCCGGCGCGGAGGCAATCTGTCCGGCGGGCAGCAGCAACAACTGGCGATCGCACGCGCGCTCGCCGCGGAGCCCAAGGTGCTTTTGCTCGATGAGCCGACCGAGGGCATTCAGCCCTCGGTGATCAAAGACATCGCGCAAGTGCTGCTCAAAGTGCGTGATTCGCGCAATTTGACGATCATCGTCTCGGAGCAAGTCTTGAGCTTTACGATGGAAATCCTCGACCGCTTACTGGTGATCGAGGGCGGCCGATTCACCGCGAACGAGGTGCGAGACAAGGTCGACGTGAACGAGGTGCGCCGCTTACTCGCCGTTTGACGATCGCCGCTCAGCGAAAGAACCTTTTGACGAGGATGGCCAGATGATTCACGGAGATATCTCGAGCAGCAAGGACACGGTGGGCGTCGCGGTCGTCAACTACAAGATGCCGCGGCTGCACACGCGCGCGGAGGTCCTTTCGAACGCACAAAAGATCGCCGACATGCTGCAAGGCATGAAGCTCGGTTTGCCGGGCATGGATCTGGTGATTTTCCCCGAGTACAGCACGCACGGCATCATGTACGACAAGCGCGAGATGTACGAGACGGCCTCCGCCATCCCCGGCGACGAGACCGCGATCTTCTCCGCGGCGTGCCGCGCCGCCAAAGTTTGGGGCGTGTTCTCGCTCACGGGCGAACAGCACGAAGAACACCCACACAAGGCGCCCTACAACACTCTGATCTTGATCGATGACCAAGGGCAGATCGTCCAAAAATATCGCAAGATCATGCCCTGGGTGCCGATCGAAGGCTGGTATCCGGGAAACTGCACCTACGTTTCGACCGGACCAAAGGGCCTCAAGCTCTCACTCATCATCTGCGATGACGGTAATTACCCAGAAATCTGGCGTGACTGCGCGATGAAGGGCGCCGAGCTGATCGTGCGCTGTCAGGGCTATATGTATCCCGCCAAGGATCAGCAGGTGTTGATGGCTAAAGCGATGGCCTGGGCGAACAACGTGTACGTCGCAGTGGCGAACGCTTCCGGCTTCGACGGCGTGTACTCGTATTTCGGGCACTCCGCGATCATCGGCTTCGACGGACGCACGCTCGGCGAATGCGGAGAGGAGGATTACGGCGTGCAGTACGCGCAGCTCTCCACCTCGTTGATCCGCGACGCGCGGAAGAACATGCAGTCGGAAAATCACCTATTCAAGCTGGTCCACCGCGGCTACACCGGGCTCCTCAACTCGCGTGAGGGGGATCGCGGCGTCGCGGCCTGCCCGTACGATTTCTACAAGAAGTGGGTCGAAGATCCGGAAGGCACGCGCGAGATGGTGGAGGCCATCACCCGGCCCGCGGTGGGCACGGAAGAATGTCCCATTCCCGGCATTCCGACCGAACGCGAGGCCGTGCACCGGTGAACGCGAGCTTGCTCGATGCGCTGCGCGTGCAGGACGAACCGTACTACGTGCCGGTCGCGGGCGAAGTGGGCTTGTTCGAAGCAGCGTACGCGACGCGCTTGCCGGTGATGCTCAAGGGCCCCACTGGCTGCGGCAAAACGCGCTTCGTGGAGCACATGGCCTGGCGCTTGAGTCGTCCCTTGATCACCATCGCCTGCAATGAGGAGCTGAGTGCAGCGGATCTGCTGGGCCAGTACCTGCTCGCAGACGGCAACACGCGCTGGCAAGATGGCCCGCTCACGATCGCCGCGCGCTTCGGTGCGATTTGCTACTTGGATGAAGTGGTCGAGGCGCGCCAAGACACGCTGGTGGTGATCCACCCGCTGACCGACGACCGACGGCTCTTGTCGCTACCGGCGCGCAGCGAGGCTTTTCGAGTCCATCCGGATTTCGAGCTCGTGGTGTCCCACAACCCCGGCTACCAGAGCGCGCTGAAAAATCTCAAACCATCGACCAAACAACGCTTCGGGGCGATCGAGTTCGGTTACCCCGAGCGCAGCACTGAAATCGAAATCCTGATCCACGAGACCGCGCTCGCGCGACCAATGGCAGAACGCCTGGTCTCGATTGCGGAGGCCACGCGGCGACTCAAGGGGCACGAGCTCGACGAAGGCGTCTCGACGCGAATGCTGGTGCACGCGGGCGCGCTGATCGGAAAAGGGGTCGAAGTCGAGGCCGCATGTCAGATGGCGCTCGTGTGCCCGCTGACCGACGATCCGGAGCTCACCCAAGCGCTCCTAGCTTCTGTGCGAGCGTGTCTATGAATTCCGCGTTAAAAGATGGCGAGTTCGCGCCCGGAGCGCGCGCTTTCGTGCGTGCGTTGTGGGGCATCGGTATGCGTATCAGCCCCCTGCCCGCGAACGCCGCGAGCGCCGCGAACACACGCGCTCGCTTCCTCGGCTCGCAGTTGTGGCTGCCTTCGACGCTCCCGCCCGGCGTGAGCGCAGACGGTGTTCAGCTGGCGGCGGCCGCGCATGCCGCGGCGCACCTGCGCTTCAGCGGTGCGCGCTTCTTACCGCGCGGGCTCAAGCCAGTTCAAGTTGCGCTCATCTCGCTCTTCGAAGATGCGCGCGTCGAGCGGCTCGCCTGCCAAGAATATCCCGGGCTTTTTCGGCTATGGGCGCCGTTCTTTGAGCTCCAAGCGCCGGGCACGCGGACGAGCGACGCGCTCTTGGCTCGCCTCGCTTTCAGCCTGCACACGGGCACGAGCGATCCCGACTCATGGGTGAACGAGGCGCGCCAGCGCTTCTTCGCCTGTGACGCGCCCCTCTGCGACCCTAACTTCGTACGCGAACTCGGCGGGCGCTTGGGCAACGAGCTCGGGCAAATGCGGCTGCCCTTCGCTGCGCGCGACTACGTCGTCACACCAGCGTACCGCGACGATCACTTCGGCGTGTGGCAATTCGAGCTCGAGAACGCCGCGGAGGGAGCCGAGCTCGAGCTGAAAAGCGCCGGATCTCGCGCGGCGGCCGCGGATGTCTCGGCTTTGCGCAACCGCTCGAGCACGAGCCCCGATGCGAACGGCACGGCGAGCGCGTTCGCGGTGCCAGACCGCGCCGAGCCCGAGCACGCCGCATCGCCTGCGTTCTCCTACCCGGAATGGGATTACGTCATTGCCTGCGAACGCGCCGCCTTTTGCACGCTGCGAGAGAGGGCCGCGCCCAGAGTAGACCCCGAGCGCCTCGACGCAAGCGTCCGGGGCTACGCCGGCACGCGCCGGCGCCTGTTGCGAGCCGCATCACGGCTGGCCGAGGAGCAGCGCGTGCACCAGCGCAGGCTCACGAGCGGCTCGCGCCTCGATCTGCGAGCAGCCATCGCCTCGCTTTTGCCGCTGGAGCGCCAAGCCGGCGCTCCACGCGTCTATCGGCGGACGCGTTTTCGCCGCGAGCCGCCCGCGTTGCTCGTGCTGCTCGATTGCTCAGAGTCGCTGAACGTGGTGCCGCGTGGGTCGGCCTTTAGCGCCCTCGAGCTCGCACGGCGCGCCAGCGCGCTCCTCGGTTCGACCCTGGACGCGCTGAGCCGCGATTGGGCCATTCACGGCTTCAACTCCAATGGCCGCAAAGACGTCGGCTATTTTCGGTTCAAGGATTTCGGCGAACCGTACGACGACCAGGCTCGAGCGCGCCTCGCCGCCATGCGAGCAGGCTTATCGACGCGGCTCGGCACGGCCTTGCGCCACGCGGGCCAAGCGCTCCACGCGCGGCGTGCCACACGCAAAGTGCTGATCGTCGTCAGCGATGGCGAGCCCTCCGATGTCGATGTGCACGATCCCGATTACCTCGCGTTCGACGCACGGCGCGCCACACGAGTAAATCGCCAACGCGGCGTGACCAGCTTCTGCATCGGCTTGGGCTCGAGCGCAGAAAACTGCATTCGCACCATATTCGGCAACCGTCATTTCCTAACTATCGATCGGCTCGAGCGCTTACCCGAACAACTGAGCCGCTTGTCGCTACGCTTCGCCGGTTGAGTGCGTGCTCGCCGCGATCGCTTCCATTTGCTGAAGCAGAAACCACAACGTTCGAATCGCGAAACAGGTCACTACTAGGCTGTCAGTTACCATCCCAGTAGAGCGTCGGATCGACCCCGCGAGCAGCGCTTTCGGAGCACGATCCTCGCGCTCATGCATCACGGAGGCGAAGGAGTATTCATGGACACGCTCATCAAGGTCGATCTCGCAGCGCCCGCCACCGATCACGACGTCATTCACAACCGCTGGCATCCGGATATCCCCATCGTCAGCTGGGTCGAACCCGGCGCCCAATTCCGAGTCGAGTGCATCGATTGGACCGGCGGACAGATCAAAAATGACGACTCAGCGATGGATGTGAAGATCGTCGATCTGAGCAAAGTGCATTACCTGAGCGGGCCAATCGGCGTGAAGGGCGCGGAACCAGGCGATCTGCTCGTCGTCGACATCTTGGATGTCGGAGTGCTGCCGGATTATCAGTGGGGCTTCACCGGCATCTTCGCCAAAGAAAACGGCGGCGGCTTCCTCACCAATCACTATCCCGAGGCCCGCAAAGCGTGCTGGAATTTCAGCGGCATTTACGCCAATTCGCGCCACATCCCCGGCGTGGAGTTCGCTGGCATCATGCACCCGGGCTTGATCGGCTGCTTGCCTTCGCACGAGCTACTCGACACCTGGAACAAGCGTGAAAAAGCGCTCTTCGACACCAACCCCGAGCGCGTGCCAGCGCTCGCCACTCTGCCGTACGCGGCCACCGCGCACCTCGGGCGCATGCCCAAGTCGAGCGTCCCCGCGGCTGCGGCGGAGGCCGCGCGCACCGTTCCGCCGCGCGAGCACGGCGGCAACTGCGACATCAAGAACCTCACCAAAGGCTCGACCTGCTATTTTCCGGTCTACGTCAAAGGTGGCGGCCTCTCCATGGGCGACATCCACTTCTCGCAAGGCGACGGCGAGATCACCTTCTGCGGCGCGATCGAAATGGCCGGTTACCTCGATTTGCGAGTGAAGATCATCAAAGGCGGCATCGCCAAATACGGCATCACCAATCCAGTCTTCAAATCCAGCCCGCTCGAGCCCACTTATTCGTCGTACATGATCTTCGAAGGCATCTCGGTCGACGAATCCGGCAAACAGCACTACCTGGACGTGCACATCGCCTATCAGCGCGCGTGCTTGAATGCCATCGAATACCTGAAAAAGTTCGGCTACACCGGCGCCCAAGCCTACGCCATCCTGGGCACCGCCCCGGTCGAAGGCCGCATCAGCGGCATCGTCGACATCCCGAATGCCTGCGCCACACTGGCCATCCCCACGGAGATTTTCGACTTCGACATCACCCCTTCCGCGGACGGCCCGAGCGCGTCCTCGGTGCCTGCCGGAGCGGACCTAGCCGTCGCAACCTAGTCGTGATCTGCAGCATCAGGCGCGAACACCGAACTCGCGCCTGCGCCACAGCACCGCCTTTCGAAACCCGATCTCGACCGAGGTTCCCATGCCCATCTACGAATTCAACTGCGCCGCCCACGGCACGTTCGAAGTCACGCGCCCCATGGCCGAAGTGCGCGACCCCGCGCCCTGCCCCGATTGCGGAGCGATCGGCACACGCCAACTCAGCGCCCCCAACCTCGCTACCGGCTCAACCATCTCGCGGCGCGCCGCGGCCATCCACGAGCGCAGCCAACACGCGCCCCGCATCGTCCAACGCGAGGCGCCAAGACCGGCGCAAGAGCCCGCGCAACGGCCGCTCCGCTCGAGCCGCGGGGGGTATCCGTGGGCGATCGGGCATTAGGGGGTTTAGCGTGGGTGCGCCGGAGGGGGCGACCGGAGTCGATGCGCGCCTGCCGCGCACACTGACCGTCCACTCAACGGATCGTCGGAAAATTCGGCGATGCGCAAATGTTCCTTCGCCGGATTGAGCCGTTCCAGATGCGCCTGGTTCGATGCCATCGCGATGCCGTGCGTCGAATCGGCCAAGACCCGGTCTGGGCAGGTCGGGAGCACGAGCGACTCCGCCAGCTCGGGACGATACGGCGCGCTCAACGGGATCAAAAGCGTGAGCGCGACGCACCCGGCAAGAGAGAGCATGTCGTTTGAGTGACGAATACGTGACGCACGCCGGGCCGGCCTCATAAACACAGGATCTGGCCCGGATCCCGCCGCCACCTAGTTGTGCCCCAGACGTCTCACGAATGCGCGACACTCGCGAGCCCGCTACGTCCGCGGGACCCGAGAGCCATGACGTCCGAACTCAACGAAGAAGAAACCGAGCTCCGCGATCCGGATCTTTACGTCAATCGCGAGCTGTCGTGGCTCGCGTTCAACGAGCGTGTGCTCGACCAAGCCAGTGACGCGAGTTGGCCGCTGCTCGAACGGCTGAAATTCCTCAGCATCTTCGGCTCGAATTTGGACGAATTTCATGATTCGCGTGTCCGGGCTGCACGAGCTCTTGGACGCGAAAGCGCCGAGCACGGCGCCCGACGGTCTGTCGGCGAGCGAGCAGATGGCGCAGATCCGCGCGCTCGTGTTGCGCCTGACCGAAACGGCGGCATCCCTTTGGATTCACGATCTCGCCCTGGAGCTCGCTCGGCAGCAGATCATCGTCCGCAGCTTTGCCGAGCTCGATGTCGAGCAACGGCAGTGGGCCAAGGCCTACTTTCGCCGGGCGGTGTTTCCCGTGCTCACGCCGCTGGCCGTGGACCCGGTGCATCCGTTTCCATTTCTCTCGAATCTGTCGCTGTCGTTGGCCGTGGAGGCCGAGAACCCGAGCACACGCGAGCGCCGCTTCGCGCGCATCAAGGTGCCGGAGAGCTTGCCGCGCTTCGTGCCGCTCGAGCCGACCAGCGAGGCGCGCCGCGCGGCGACCGAGTACGTTGCGCTCGAGCAATTGATCGCCGGCAACTTGGGCGATCTATTTCCAGGCATGAACGTGCTCGGTTGTTACCCATTTCGCGTCACCCGCGACATGGATCTGGAGATTCTCGAGGAAGAGGCGGCAGATTTGCTGGAAACCGTGGACCGCGAGATCCGCAAGCGGCGCTTTGGCGCTGCGGTGCGGCTCGAAGTGTCGCCCGGGATCCCCGAGCGCATCCGCCAGTTGCTCCTCGAAAAACTCGAAATCGATCAAGACGACGTTTATGAAACGCCGGGTCTACTCGGCCTCTCCGGGCTCGCCTCGCTCGCGCAGCTCCCGCGCCCGGAGCTGCACGACCCACCGCTCGTGTCACGCGTCCCGGCGGATCTCGGGGAGCTTGGGGATCCGTTCGCCGTCATTCGCCAAAGCGACCTGTTCTTGCACCACCCGTACGAAGCATTCACGCCCGTGCTCGTATTCTTGCGACGCGCAGCCGAAGATCCCAACGTGCTCGCCATCAAAATGACGTTGTACCGCGCGGGCTCGAGCTCGGAGGTGGTGCGCGCGTTGATGCGTGCCGCCGAGACCGGCAAGCAAGTGGCCGTGTCGATCGAGCTCAAGGCGCGCTTCGACGAAGAGAACAACATCGGCTGGGCGCGGGCGCTGGAGCGCGCTGGGGTGCACGTGTTTTACGGCGCGGCCGGGCTCAAAACACACGCCAAGGTGCTACTTGTGGTGCGGCGCGAGGGTCTGGAGCTGCGGCGCTACGTGCACCTGTCGACCGGCAACTACAACGCTGCGACAGCGCGATTTTACAGCGATACGGCGCTATTTACCGTCGACCCCGAGATCGGCGAGGACGCCTCCGAGCTTTTCAACGCCTTGTCCGGGTTCTCGACCGTGTTCGGTTATCGAAAGCTGGCGGTGGCGCCCAATAATTTGCGCGCGACGCTCACCGAGCACGTGCGCGAGCAAGCCAACCGAGCTCGCGCTGGCAAGCGCGCTCGCATCTTTGCCAAGCTGAACGCGCTCGTGGATCCGGAAATGATCCGCGAGCTGTATCGGGCGTCACGCGCGGGCGTCGAGATCGAGCTGATCGTGCGCGGCGTGTGTTGCTTGCGTCCCGGCTTGCCCGGCGTCAGCGAGCGCATCGTGGTCCGCTCGCTGATCGGACGTTTCCTCGAGCACGAGCGGGTGTTTGCTTTTGGCCCAGAGGGCGAAGAAGAGTTCTTTCTTTCGTCGGCTGACTGGATGCCGCGCAACCTGGATCGGCGCGTCGAGGTGCTATTCCCGGTGACGAGCCCAGCGGTGTGCGAAAGCATTCGCAACGAATGCTTCGTGCCCGTCGAGCTCGACAATCAACGCGTCTACGAAATGCGCTCGGATGCAAGCTACGTCCGGCGACGGCCCGAAGAAGGACAGCCTCCCATCGACGCCCAGCTTCGCACCTGGGGGATCGTCACGCGAGGCAGCGCGGGCTCCGCAAACGGGAGTGTGTTGCCGAAAGTGACGCCGAGCGCGGCTTTGTCTGCGCCGTAGTCTGCGGCAGATTGTCGGGCTTCTATGCTATTGCTCGATGTCTTCTCGAGCTGCCCCAGGAGCCTCAGAGAATGACCGTTACCGCGGGCGCGCCTTGCAACGTCCCCGTTGCCTTGTCGTAAAGCTCGAAGGTCACTTGATCGTGCGCCTTCCATGCGGGGTTAGTCCAGACGTTGAACCCCTGGCTCGACAGCGGACCAAACACGAGTCGGTGCTGACTGGGCACTCCGGGATGTTCGTCCGGAAGTACATCCGAGTACTTGCCGTTGACTTTGACCATCACGTACCCCAATTCGTCATTGCCGGTTATTTGGACGAGCGCGAGTTGCCCTGCCGAGACCGGGGTGAACAGTTGCATTTGCATCTACTTCTTCGCTCCTTCAGCTGGCGTAATCACTTCGGCGGTGGGCTTTCCGAGGCCGAGCGCCCCGAGGATCCCCGCACCATCGACTGTGTCGATCGTCAGCGCAGCGTAGCCCGCAAGGTTTGCTTGCCTCGTCTGTGGATTCTCGAACAGGTTTCCACCGAAGCTGACGTGAAGCGCGTAAATCGGCGTAAAGCCCAAGCCGAACAGGAACGACGGCGTGCTCTCGCGAGGGTTCTTCGTGCCAATGAAGGTCGCGTTCACCCCGAGGTCCGTGGTCATGTAGTTGAAGAAATTCCCACCTGAACCGAGCCCCTTCGTCTCGCAGCCGTGCGGAGACCAGCACACCGACACGAGGATCGGAATCGAGATCTTGTCTGGCTTTTTTAGGGGATTCTTGTTCAGCGCTTCGACCGCCACGCCCGTCGAGACGAAGAACCTTGGCTTGCCGGCCACGACCTTGACCAACTTCGTCGTGCTGACCGCGTTCGTGAACGTGACCTCCTCGGTAAGCGGGAGCGTCGGCGAGAACGCTTCGTTGACCTTCTTCTCCCAAACACCTTGGATCTGGGCCTTTACCTCCAAGGCAGCAACGTAGGCGAGCGCGCTCTGAGCGCTGGCATAACTGGCTCGCGCGGTGGACATTGCTGTCGCAAGTTGGTCGGCGCTTGCCTTTTCGGCGGTCGCTTTCTTCGCGTTTGCCGCCGGCGCCTTCTTGGCTAGCTCTCCCTTATCGGCAGCCGACTTGCGAGCAAGCGTCGCAGCGTCGTCGATTGCGCCGAGAAGGTTCACGATTGGCTCGCTATAGGGACGAGCGATGACTTGCGTTTCGACGCTGGTGGTCGGTGCGAAGTCCAACGTTGGGATATTGACGAGCGCCTTGGCGACGTCCGCGTCGGATTTGCCGGTGGCAAGATCCTTCAACGTCTTGAGGTTGGGGTCATCTGGCTTGATTTGGGCTTGCTCGGCCGCGCCGACCAGCTCCTTCAAACATAGGGCTAGCGCTTTCTGACGCGCCTCCGGCGTGCCACCGCCAACGAACGCCGTTTTGTCTCCCAAGCAGGCCGGCGCGGTTTGTGTCGGCGCTTCGTACTTTTGAATGGTCAGCGCGGCGCTCGCGAGCTCGTGCGCCGCAGGCGCG
>Ga0207667_10001146_pt1 | contig 33315 bp, 27 predicted proteins | sample KBSCornC52_FD_184301 | JGI IMG/M metagenome (GOLD analysis project Ga0207667, IMG submission 184301) | Corn rhizosphere microbial communities from Kellogg Biological Station, Michigan, USA - KBS Corn C5-2 (SPAdes) (version 2) | ecosystem: Host-associated > Plants > Roots > Rhizosphere > Soil ...
CACTTCAGCGCGGGTATCTTTCCGCTGGTCGAGACAAGTTAGCGCTACCGCGAGAGCGGATCTATTTTCTATCCGGCTTCCTTCCCAGAAAGAGAGATCCGCGTGATGTCGAGATCACTACCCGGTGGGCACGGCCGCTGGTTGGCAGTCGCCTCCATCTTCGCTGTCGTTGCGTTGGCTGGCCTCGTTGAACAGGCGCTAGCGGCCCCCCCTGACGCACTGCTCCGTGAGCTCTGGTCCCGCGACAATGATCGGTTCATACGGACATGGCTCTTCCTGGGTCCCATCCCCGAATCAGCTGCGCAACTGGACGGCAACGTCACGCCGCAACCCGGCGGGGTCCAGGCCCTCGCGGGCAATCTCAAATCGAGCTGGGTACCGAACGCCGCATATCACGACACCGTCGATCTCCTGGAGGTATTCGCGCGTCCGGTATCACGTGGGCACCTGGCGACGCCGGAGATCGTGTATGCGTACACCGCCGTCAATCGTCCGGAAGATGGGAACGCGGTACTCTCGTTGGCAAGCGACAACGCAGTGCAGATCTGGGTGAATGGCAAGCTCGTTCACGAGCAGCCCACGGATCGCCCGTTCGAATATGACTCGGACCAGGTGCCGGTCCGCCTCTCCAAGGGCGAGAACCGCATCCTACTGAAAATCGTGCGCGTCACTGGACCTTCCCGGCTCGCCTTGCGGGTACGGGCAGGCTCAGTGCTGGCGCGGCTGACGGAAATCGCGCCCTCGATTACGTCCGACGCTGACAACCTGCTACAGATAAAGACTCACGCCCGGGAGGAATCGGGGCCGGCGGTACAGCTCGATGTGCTGGCGGCAGGAGGAAAATCCGTCGCACACTTGCAGGCCCAACGCGGTGAGGTCGTGCGGTTTGACACTCGCGGGTGGCGCGACGGCGCATACGAAGTTCGTGTTAGTACGCCAGCATCGGATGGCAGTCGGTTCATCTCCTACTTGCCTTGGTACAAAGGCGATGTCATAGCGGCTGCCAGGCGGCTGCTGGAGCAAGCGCCCAAGCTGCCGAACGACACTGCTGGGATGACCGCACGTATGCTTGCTGACATGGTCCGCACCAGGCTAGGTAATGACTTCAATGCCATGCCCGATGACATCTGGCTGAGCATTCACTCACCACTCCTCGAATATGAGGAACTGTTACAGGCGAAAGCCGGAGAGCCCGGGCCCGTCCATCCGGGAGGCTTTGTGCGCTTGGCGTACGAGGATGATATCGACGGCTCAGCCCAATTCTGCCGCGCGTACTTGCCCCCCGACTACAGTGCCTCCCGAAAGTGGCCCGTCATCGTCTATCTTCACGGCTACAATCCAGCCAACCCGGAGTATGTGAAATGGTGGTCGGTTGACCAGAGGCACAGTGCGATCGCGGACCATCACAACGTGATCTACATCGAGCCACACGCGCGGGGCAACACTCAGTACCTCGGGATAGGAGAGCGTGATGTGTTGCGTTGTCTCTCGGAAGCCCGCAATCGCCTGAGCGTCGACGATGGCCGCGTTTACCTCGCTGGAGAATCGATGGGCGGCTCCGGAACGTGGATCATCTCTTCACGGCATCCTGATCTGTTTGCCGCGGCGGCTCCAAACTTTGGCGGGTGGGATTTTCGGGTGGCCCCTCTGGGGGGATATTTCGTCGAGCCGCGCCAGGACTACACCCCCGTGGAGCGGTTCATCCATGAAATCCAAAGCTCGTTTGTGGGAGCGGAGGGATTGTTGCACGTTCCCCTGCTGGTCAGTCATGGTGACAGTGATCGCAGCGTCGACGTGAATTTTTCCCGGCACGCGGTCGCCATGCTGGAGCGCTGGGGCTATGACATTCGTTACGCCGAGTATCCCGGGCGCGGCCATGAGGAGCTCGACAACGCCGACCAGGTCGCCGATTGGCTGTTGAGCCATCAGCATGTCGCCACCCCTCGCCACGTTCGGCTGCGCTCAGGCGATCTGGCCAGCGCGTCTGCGTATTGGGTGCGCGTGGAGGGCAGGCAGGAGCCATTTCAGTTGATTGACGTGGATGCGGAGGTCGTCAGGCCCGGCCTCATCCGGCTCGACACACAAAACGTCGACGAAATCACGCTATCACCGCCACCGGTGCTGTTGGTCCCTGATCATCCAGTGGAGGTGGTGTGGAACGGATCTCATCGGCAGGTCGCCCTCATGCAGGGCAGTGCGACGCTCAGATCACCCGAAGCATCTGCCGGGCCCGGAATGCCGCCGCATGGCTCGGCAGTGCGCGCCGGACCAGACAACAAGCAGCCCGCGCTGGAAGGCGGATTGTCACGGCTGATCACGACGCCGTTCGCCCTCGTCGTGGGGACACTCTCTCCAGACCCCGTCATGCGGCAACGCTGCCAGGCAAAGGCTGACGCATTCGTCGAGCTCTGGCAACAATGGCAACATGTAACACCACGGGTCTTCCGCGACGATCAGATAACGCAGGAGGAGCAACGGCGCTACTCATTGCTCCTCATCGGGGGACCTGCGGAGAACAGAATCACCCGACAGCTGGCACCGCGTTTACCTCTCAAAGTCGCGCCGGATGGGTTCATCATAGATGGCCATAAATACGCCGCGACCGACGCTGTCGTACAGATGATCTATCCGCACCCTCTCGCCAAGGAACGTTATGTAACGGTCGTTGCAGCCACATCCGCGAACGGAATGTACTTCTGGAATCCTCCGCTCTGGAACACGGCACTGGGCCTTCCCACGAATTATTGGGATTGGACTGTCCAGGATGGCCGGCGCGTCAAGTTGGCCTCCGGTGCCTTCGGACCCGAACGGGGGTGGGTGGCGGCCGGTGTGTTCAACCAACACTGGCGCCGGGACGATCGCTGGGTATATTTCGGGGATGCTGAATTGAGGCGTAGCAGCCCCTTACGCCACGCGCCAGTACCTGGATTGAGCATCCCGGAACAGGTATTGAATTCTTACGTGGGCACATACCAGATCGCCCCGGGTCTCTCCGCACAGATCACTCGCGCCGGCCAGTCTCTTCTGGCCACGGTTCCGGGCGAGGTACCTATGCGTCTCGATCCCGAGAGCAACACGGAGTTCGTGGTACACGACACCACGGACTCCGTTTACTTCGTCTCGAACGATAAGGGTCAGGTTACCGGGGCGGTTCTCAACCGGTCAGGAACCGAGCTCCCGATCACGCGCATCATGCAGTAATCTTGACATGCGGCAACCGAGCCATCCTCCGCCCGCCAGTGCCCTGGCCTACGTGATGTGATGAGCGAACCGTTGATTCGGTCCCCGGCGGAATTCGAGAACATCTTCCGTATGTGAATCACGGTCAGCACCCTGCATTTGGGTAGTATGAATGATGGCGACGCTGATGACCTGCACGGCGGCGAACTGTGGATGCGAGCTCATTGCCTGCTCAGCGGCTGTCGCGATCGTATTCGCCGCGTTCTCACGATCCATTTGGTTGGAGTGAGCGAGTGTATTGTCGCTGACCGCAATGCGCAGATGAACGGAGCTGGCCAACAGCTCCAACGAATCCGTGGAGTAGCCGGCCGTGGAAGCAATCGCGCTCTGGATCTCTCCCAGGCCTGACATTGCCTGCAGGTTTCCCGCGGTTGCCTGCGAGTTTCTCGAGGGGGGCGACCCCTGTCCACCGCATGCGCAGAGAGCTGCCGCAATCAAGACCGCCGTAGAAATTCGCCTCAAGGACCGGACTTTCATAAACATTTCCTCTCTTCTCACTTCGGCGGAAACCTTTGCAGTACCGACTCCACGGCCGAGCGGATCGCAACGTCAGAGCGGTCGATATCCGATTGACTCAATTCCTTCTTTGCCCAACCATGCCAGACGGCCCTGTGCGTGCGCACATCAAACACATCGATCGACATTGTGCCTTCACGATACTGCCGCACATCGACGTCTCTCCCCCAATAGGGACGCCCCCACCACCCGTAATACCCGGGATACAATGGGCCTGCGTAGGACACCGGGTAACTTTGAATATCCGTTCGGTCGTGCGCCCCGATAGTAAAGTCGACAACGAAGTCTGCCTTGGTGGAGTCCTCGACATAGGCAAACCCCTTGCCCACGAGGCTCCCTTGGATCGCATCCCGGGCTCGCTGGATTACGAGAGGATTGTGTGTGCCGTAGTGCTCGCGCGGCATCCAAGCGAAGGTATGGTAGCCGGACATGTTGACAGTGCGGTCGAAGTCACTGCCCGTCTGCAGTGATGCACAAGCCGCAAGCGTCAAAACGAGGGCTGTCACAACCAGCGAACGCCCCACAAAACCGAGGTCTCTCGAGCTCATGTTGCCCCCTCTATGCCGCGACAGCGGCGGTAACCGCAATGCTGACGGCTCGGCCTGCGGATACTCCCGATTCGCCAGTGCGATCCCACGAATCCCCAAATGATTCGAAACACGATGAGACCCGTGGCCGTGTACCCCAGGATCATGTGTACGCCTCGTAACTGCTCCGACTCGGCCACGAGGTAGGCGACAGCAAATGACCCCGCCAAAAGCCAGTGAACACGCGCACCGGCAGATCCCACACTCTGATTTTCTCGGACATTGCGGTTCCCCAAGTTGGATGGAAGTAGTCTCTTCCGACTTCGCTCGCTCTCCAGTCCGTAGAGATACTGATTGCCTAAGGGCTTTCCGTAGGCAAGGCTAGGGGGAGTCTCTTGAGAACAGCTCAACGGCTCGGGGGAGGCGGCCGTCTGCGGCCTGCGGAAGGTTCGTATGGAGCTCATTCCGGGTCAGGCGTAATGGTGGCGGCAGAGATCGCTTGCCACGAAGGAGACGACAGATGGACGAAGAGATCAGAAAGAAGATCCTGACCCTGTTGGATCAACACCGGATCATGACGATTGCAACGCTGAGGCCGGACGGCTGGCCGCAGGCGACCACCGTCGGCTACGTAAACCAGGGTCTCACCCTCTACTTCCTGTGTGGCCTGGACAGTCAGAAGGCGAAGAATCTTGCGCTAGACGATCGAGTGTCACTGACCATCGACCATGACACGCCGGATCTGATGGCTATCGCCGGCCTGTCAATGGCGGCACACGCGCAAGCGGTGGTCGACCGGGCCGAAGCGGAAAAGGTTCTGCGCATGCTCCCGCTGAAATATCCCGAGCAGACGTCTTTGCCCGTGGCGATGCCGACGCCGGCAGACGTTCGAATATTCCGCGTTACGCCGACCGTCATCGCTGTGCTCGATTACTCCAAAGGGTTCGGGCACTGCGAGCTCGTCGCCTGTTAGGCTTCGGAGTCGTCCGACCCCAGGGTCAACAGGCCGATCGCACGCTTCGACGCTCGCGCGGCGGACAGTCTCACCTCGCTGCGTGAGCCCTCGGCGGCGCGGGCAGGTCGATAGGCGAGCCTCTGCAATCCGGCCTGGATCTCGATGCAGTCCTTTTTCCACGCGGCTATGCCTATAGCTTAGCTTTAGAGAAGGATAGCGATTTGTGAGTGGCGTGAAGCAGCCTCACCCCATGTCGATAGCGGAACCCGTAACGCCCTCTGTGTGTTGTACTATTGCAACGCTTCGAAGGCAGAAGTTCCCCAATTCCCTCGCCCCGCGGAGGTCGAAATGAATGCGAACGCCAGCGGGGTTGTCCCTTGCGGCATCGAAGGTCTCGACGATATTTTGCGCGGCGGATTTCCGCAGGAATGTCTCTTCCTCGTTACCGGTGCTCCGGGCACAGGCAAGACCTCGCTTGCCATGCAGTTCCTGCTCGAGGGCGTCAGACGCGGCGAGCGATGCCTTTACGTGACTCTCTCCGAATCCAAATCGGAGATCGAAAAAGTCGCGCAGAGTCATGGATGGGACCTGTCGAAAATCGACATGCTCGAGCTCATCCCTTCCGAGCACAACCTCTCCGCGGATGCGCAACTGACAGTTTTCAACCCGTCCGAAGTGGAGCTCGGGGAGACCACCGAGGCCATGATCGCCGCCGTGAACCAACACCGGCCGCAGCGTCTCGTGCTCGATTCACTTTCGGAGCTGCGCCTCATTGCCCAGAACGCGTTGCGCTACCGGCGCCAGGTACTCGCTCTCAAGCAATTCTTCGGTGGCCACAGTTGTACCGTATTGATGCTCGACGACCGAACCGGCGGCATCGAAGACGATCACCTGCAGAGCATCGCCCATGGCGTCGTCATGCTCGAACAACTCGCCAATCAATATGGCGCCGAGCGGCGACGCCTCCGAGTCACAAAGATGCGCGGTGTACCGTTTCGCGGCGGCTTCCACGATTTCGCTATCCATCGGGGTGGCTTGGACGTCTATCCGCGCCTGATCGCGGCCGAGCACTTTGCTGAGTTCGTCGAGCGGGACCTGCCGAGCGGAAATGCCCAACTCGATGCGCTCCTGGGTGGTGGGCTGCCGACAGGCACGAGCACGCTGTTGCTGGGCCCCGCCGGCACCGGCAAATCAACGGTGGCGACCCAATTTGCTATCTCTGCCGCCACGCAAGGTGAGCGTGCCGCGGTCTTTATCTTTGATGAGAGCATCGCCACCTTTCGCTCCCGCTCTCGAAAGCTCGGTCTGCCGGTGGATGGACTCATTCGCGAGCATCTTCTTTCGCTCCAGCAGATCGACCCCGCGGAACTCTCGTCCGGTGAATTCGCCACGATCGTGCGTCGCGCGGTCGAGGGTCTGGATGGCAGTGGCAAACGCGCCAAAGTCATCGTGGTCGACAGCCTGAACGGCTATCTGAACGCGATGCCGGAGGAAAAGTTTTTGACTGCGCAGTTGCACGAGCTGCTCTCGTACCTCGGCCAACAAGGTGTCGTCACGCTACTGAGCGTCACGCAATCCGGCATGGTCGGGCACATGAGCTCGCCGGTGGACACGACCTATCTAGCCGATAATGTCATCCTGTTCCGCTATTTCGAAGTCACCGGCACTGTACGGCGCGCGATCTCGGTCGTGAAAAAGAGAAGTGGGCATCACGAAAAAACGATTCGAGAGCTCGACATGTCCCCGGCGGGTATTTTGATTGGAGAGCCCCTGACAGAATTCCATGGCATTCTCACCGGAGTCCCGGTCTATGCGGGCCAGTCCGGTCCTCTCACGCGAACGCCACCGAATGGCAAGTGAGCGTCGCCCGGAAGCGAATGTCAGCCCGTCTGAGGCTCGCGTTCTGATTTTGCCGCCGACGACCGCCGATGGGCTGGCCATATCCAGGTTATTTGGAGCGCATGGGATCCAGTTCGCGCTTTGTCCGGATATGACAGCCCTCGTCACTGAGCAACGTTCCGGTGCGGCGATGCTCATCGTTTCAGAGGAGGCTCTGGCTAGTGAGGGGGTGCGGCTCCACGGCTTCATCGCGCAGCAGCCCGTTTGGTCGGACTTGCCTATCATCGTGCTCTCCAGGACCGGTCGTGAATCAACTTCACTCGCGCAGATTCTGCCGCAGCTGGGTAACGCGAGCGTTCTCGAGCGGCCGGTCCGCATCTCGACACTTCTGTCTCTCGTGCGCTCGCATCTGCGTGCGCGCGAGCGTCAGTATCAATTGCGCGATTACTTGATGGAGCGCGAGCAGTTGCTCGGCTCCGAACGTGCCGCTCGTAGTCAGAGCGAGCACCTGAGCCGGACCAAAGACGAATTCCTCGCGACGCTCAGTCATGAGCTCCGTACTCCACTGAACGCGATGCTCGGCTGGGCAGAGGTGCTGCGCAGGTCAGCGGGACTGCCGGCCGAAGCTGCCAAGGCGGTCGCAGTGATCGAGCGCAACGCCCGTTCTCAGGCGCAAATCATCGATGATCTTCTCGACATGAGCGGCATCATCTCCGGCAAGGTGCGTCTGAATGTGCAGCGTATCGATCTCGTCGCGCTCATTGAAGCGACATTGGAGACGATAAGGCCCGCCGCGGAAGCCAAGCGCGTCCAACTCGATGCCATGCTCGAACCCTCGGTCGGGCCGGTACGGGGCGATCCGGGTCGCCTGCAACAGGTGCTCTGGAATCTATTGACGAATGCCGTGAAGTTTACCCCTGCAGCGGGTCGTATAACGGTCTCGCTGGCGCGCGTCGACTCGCACGTCACAGTGGAGGTGGCCGATAGTGGTGACGGAATCGATCCCGCGTTCCTGCCCCATATCTTTGATCGCTTTCGCCAAGCGGACGCATCGACACGTCGGCGGCATGGGGGGTTGGGGTTAGGTTTGTCCATCGCCAAGCAGATCGTTGAACTTCACGGTGGCACCATCACCGGCAATAGCGAAGGACCCGGTGCCGGCGCGACCTTCCGTGTGATGCTACCCATCGTCGCGATACCGAGGGACCGCAATGATGCGCAGGATGGAGCGGAGCGACCGATCCGCTCGCCGCAGTCTGTAGACGCACCGGTGAGGGCGCCAACTGACTTGACTGGTATAAAGGTGCTCGTCGTAGACGACGAGTTGGATGCACGCGCTCTGATCGAAAGGGTCCTGAGTGAATGTAAAGCAAGCGTCGTGACCGTCGCGTCGGCCGACGAAGCGTTACGGGCTTTGGCGGAGCACGCCCCGGATGTCCTGGTCAGTGATATCGGAATGCCAGGGGAGGATGGATACACACTCGTGCGCCGATTGCGCGCCGGAAATGATCCTGGTGCATTGATTCCTGCGATTGCGTTGACGGCGTATGCTCGCAACGAGGATAGCCAGAGAGCGGCAGCAGCCGGTTTTCAGCTGCACCTCTCGAAACCTTTGGAAGCCAACGAGCTCGTCGCCGCAGTCAGAAGTCTCGCCAAGCGTCCGGTAGCCGTGTCGAAGGACTAGCACCGTAGCAGCCTGGGTCGTGTCTCACGGCCATACGCCGAGGATTTCCACCTGCCCCGTGTAGGCGCATAGCAGAAGTTCGGCGAACCATAGCGATAGGCTCGTGGACTTTTCTGCGTGACGGACGAGCTCGTAGCGTGCGTCTTTCGTTTCGCTCAGCGTGTACTCACCCGGTGGGACGCTCACAACTTCGCCGTCAACATTTGTTGTGCGCATTGTGCGTAGAACTCTGGCGCGCCATTGCTTTTTGTCGTTGTCCACGCACATATCATTGTCGAGCGCGACCGCTGCTCGAAGTGACGGATCTCACAACTCTGAAGACCGGTTTTGGACGTGCGCGTGAGCCCGACGCTCAGCTCCTACCCGCCGATGTTTAGGACAGCCGGAGAATCCATCCAGGTCAAAACATCTGCGCAGCTGGACGGCCCCGGGGGTGGCTCGCCCCTCTCGCAGATCCAACATCTCGCGACGCAGTTGCAATACGCCTCGAGAGATGCCTACGCGTCCCATAAATCGTCCGACAAGCGCACGATTTGCGAGCTGACGGTCGATCGTGCGACGTGCATCCGCAGCCATCTCCGCGGTAGCCCGGATCGAGAAGCCGGCGCGCGTAGCGAATGGGTGAGAGTGTATTGCGCAGCTCGGTGGGCGGAGGCTCACCACCCGGTAACGCGGAGATTAAGCTGCCATTTATGTAGCGTGTGAGACACTTTCGCCTCACCTGAACGATTATTGACGTTGAAGCTCAGCTCGCGGCGTCGCCACGGGAGAAAAAAATGAATTTAATCGAGATTCGAGCAGGATTGCGCAGGCTTGAGTTCGAACCCGCAACAGAGTCTGAGAACGCCGCCCATTATGCAGCGGTTGAATTCGTCCGTCCGAAACCGTTGCGTCCCGGTGAAAAGGTGTGCGTGCCGCTTGGAAGCCAGGGCAGTGTGCTTCGTGAGCTCGTCGGCGAGCCACAATTGATTGAAACCGTCAAACTCGAACGGGATCAAAGCGAGTATCGCTATCGCGTGCGAGGACCCATCGCCGCGATGCGTGCCCAACACCGAAGCGTTGGATAGCAGTCGCCGGCGAAGCTCTTGTGCCGGATCGGTCCGTTCCGATATGCGCAGCGAGCTGGCATCCTCCCAATAGCCCAATAGTACACCGTCCATGTGCGGCAAGCCGTGGATGGGCGGGGTCCCGGTTAGGGGCCCCCGGGTCGGATTGTCGCGCGCGACATCTCAAGGCTCCGGACGAACGACCCATATCGCTGCTGGAGTTGAAGATGTCGCTCTTACGGCAAGGTAAAGCCGGTCCATCTCCGGCACGAACAGTGATGTCCTGGCGCCGGCGGACGTTGTCAGTTTTCCGCTCTGATGATATCCGCTAGCATCCCGTGAAAACACATCGATGGCGCCTTCACCGCATGTGACATACACACGGTGACGCTTCGCATCCACGAAGAGATCGTCGGAGTCGCCGCAAGTCTGCAGCGCTTGTAGTCTCTGTCCATTCTGGGCCCGGAAAACCGCCAGCCTTGCCGGGTGGCGGAAAACGGCAAGAATGTTACCGCTTTCATCCAACGCGAGCGGGTAGTTGGACCGCAGGTCGTCAGTCTTCCAGGTTGCGACCTGTTTGCCGGCGTTACGGTCCACGACGGCGATCTCACCCGCGTCGGGCACGTTCACATAGATCTGCGGGCCGGCAGAGGCCAGCCGGAAACTCTCGGGGTGTGCCTTCAAGGCGATGTCAGCAACCTTTCGCCGGCTGTTGGGATCTATCACCGCCAGAGCGCCGCTCCCATAACCGATCCACACGCGATGACTCGCCTCATCGATGCGCACATTATCCGCGTCCTCACCTAGATCGAGCGAGCCCAGCGGCGCCAGATCCTCGCCCTTGAAGAAAACCACGGATCCGTCCCGGGCGTTAGCCACGTACAAGGTATCGGTCTGCGTTTCGTAGCCGATACCCTGTGGCTCTTTCAACCCGCGCAGAGTCTGAAAAGTCCGGCCTGTCTGGAGATCGACGACGCCTACACTGTCGTTGCCCAACTCCGCGACGTACAACCTTTTGCGCTTCAGGTCCACGCCGAGGTGATCGATGCGACCGTGGACTTCTCCCAGGCTGATCTTCGACTCGATCACCAGCGCCGGCGAATCCGCGGCACGAACGCTCGCCACTGCTGCCAGCCATAGCGAGAATAAGACAAGGGCACACATTCGCATGAATCGCGCTCCTGAGAGGTTCCAGCACTATGGGCTATGTTTGACGTTCATGAGCTTCAGTGCGGCCCGCACCCCTTGGGCAAGCTTTTGCGCATCGTCGTTAGCCCAGAAATGCATGAAGAAGAGATGTGGACTGTCGTCAATCATGTGACTGTGGAGTGCGGTCACCTCTATGCCGTGCTGACGTAACGTCCGCAGCACCGGATTGACCTCACTGCCGACCATCACGAAATCGCCAGTGATAGCGGCCTTTCCGCCCCCCGTCGGCTGGAAATTGATTCCCGTGGCGGTTCCCATGGAAGCCGCCACTGGCATTCCACCCTCGGAGATTGTCTCGGCGCGCGGCACGCTGACTTGGTAAACACCTCCGTTGACCTTTCCCTTGTAACCGAGTGCCTTTTCCAAAGAGGCGGTATCCAGGCCAATCGAAACAGGTTGGCCGGACGGAGGGTTAGGGGGAGTCATCGGTGTCTTGCTCTGTGCTAGAGCGGAATGGAGGATTTCGGCGAGCTTCACGGGATCGCCATGCCCGCCCACGTGCATGTAGAAAACAGGCACGGAGGTACGAAACAGATGGTTGTGGACCGCGGTGATCTCGACGTCACCAGCTATCAACCGCGCCATCACCGGACTGATCTCGGTGTCCGTCAGTACCAGATCGCCCATGAACATGGCACCTGAACCACTCGGCTGGAATGCGATCCAACCGCCCAAGGCCAGGGCAGGTTTGATCGGAACTCCATCGACTGTAACGCTCAGGTCCGAGCGCGGGAAAGAGTACTTGTGAACGCCGTCGGGCTGATCGGAGCCTTTGCGTCCAATGGCCTGATCCACCTTGGTCCAATCGATATCCGCGGCACCGGCGGCGGTAGTTATGGCAAGCACGGTAAGCGTGGAAAACAAGGTTGCAAGAAGGTTCATCTAACTTACTCCGATTGAAGAAAAGCCCCTGCGCACGCGGCCGGGCCGGGTTTCGCAACCATTATGCATCCATGGGATGCTCTGGTTTCGCGTTTCCCCGCGAAGGTATGCGCCTTTGCGTGGCACTACCCGTAAGTCCGCTTTCGTCCAGTACATACGCATAGTCCACCATTGTCGATATTTGCGCTTGCTCTAATGTTGTATGCAGCCCGATGCGTGAACAAGAACGGCGCGTCGGCTGGAATTTCACACGCAATCAGTGCGAACAGGAGTACGACACAGATGAAACCGTCAATTCTGATGCTGGGCATAACGGCGCTTGGACTTTCATTGGGGACGCTGTCAGCCACGGCCGCAGTTCCCACCGCCGCCCAGATCTCCGCCGCGAAGACCTCGGCCGATCACGAAGCGCTCGCCAAGGCATATGAGTCGGAGGCAAAGTCCCTCGAGAAGATGGCCGCGCGGCACAAGGACCTCGGACAGACATATGGTCAGCCAGGCGGGAAGCCGTGGCAACCTGCTATGGCAAAGCACTGTGATAGCGTATCTTCCGAGCTCGAAGCTGCAGCAAAGGAAGAGCACGCTCTTGCGGAGGAGCACCACAAGATGGCCAAGGGTGGGCAGTAACGGTGGGAATGAAGGGAGTCGGGGCGTGGCATTACCAGTCCCGACTCCTCATTGATTCACTCGGACGCGACGGCGCTTGATCCGGGTAGCGCCTGCTCCATGACTCGCTCCTCGATCTCTACACCCGTTTCTAGCGAAGGCGTCAATCTGCAACGACACGCAACGGCCCAGGGGTTGATACGGGTGTCCAGCTGGATCTCGAGCGGGATTTCGTGCTGGCTTTTCTGTCCAACTACAGTCCTCCTTTTCCGCAGCAACTGGCGGAGGACGTGGGCAAGATGTTGGATAAAGATTGACGTCTGCGAATCGAGCTAGAATCGCGAGCCGCCTTTTGAGCCGGCAGCGGGGCGGCGCCCGGCGCGAGTTGCCGAGTGAGGGCTCAGATGATCCAATCGATCGGGTAATTGATATGCTCGACGACGAGGCTGACGTCGTCAGGGGCGAAACGTGCCTCAGCAGGGGCTCGCGTCATCTGCAGCTGCTCGCTCAACCAATCGAATGCGATAGCGGGTCATGCGCAATCCAGCCGCAATGTTCGCGCGGTAATGGATTGTCTCGGACAGGCGGACCGAAAGAGAGGATTCGTGCGTATTCTGTTGGTAGAAGACGAGCCGGAGATGGCGGCGGCGTTATGCGCGGCCCTGAGTCGCTACGACATGGTGATTGACCACGTCCTGACGCTCGCTGAAGCCAAGGCTGCCGTTGCCGCCAGAGTCCACGACGCCGTACTGCTCGATCGCCAACTGTCGGACGGCGATGGATTGGCTCTCATCCCGACGCTGCGGGCCAATGGTCTTGGCGTGCCGGTGATCGTACTGACGGCGCGCGGGGCTCTCTCCGAAAGGGTCAATGGGCTCGACATCGGCGCCGACGACTATCTCGGAAAACCGTTTGCAGTGGAGGAGTTGCTTGCACGCTTGCGGGCCGTCCTGCGTCGGCCGACGGAGCTGCAATCAGACTGCGTACGCATCGGCCGGCTCAGCTTTGATTTCAGCCACCGCACGGCCAGCGTTGATGGCGTGCTTCTCGAGTTACCCCGCCGCGAGCTGTTGGTGCTGGAGGCACTCGTACGGCGGCTGGGGCGCACGGTCTTGCGTGCCTCTCTCGAGGAGGCGGTCTACAGCTTCGATGACGAGATCCAGTCCAACTCACTGGACGCGCACGTGTCGCGACTCCGTCGCAAGCTGGCGGATAGAAATGCGGGCGCCGAGATTCACGGCATCCGCGGTATTGGCTATCTCCTGAGGAGTACGCCTTGACTCTGTGGAAATCGCGCTCGCTCATCGGCCGGTTGGTTTGGCGGCTGATGCCCCTGCAGGCAGGCCTGTTGATCGCATTCGTGCTGATGGTCTGCATGACCATGTGGGCCGCCGGCTTCATCCTCGACGATTCGGGGCATCCGGTATCACTGAGCAAACTCCTCAGGGGGACCTATGCCGTGGTCCTGCTGGACATCCTGCCCAACTTCGTTCTGATGACGCTGGCGACAGTGTTCGCCATACCGATCGTCGTTCGCCGGGTGTTGGCGCCCTTGGGGCAGGCCGCTGCCCAAGCGGAGCAGATCCATGTGGACCGACGCGGCACGCGACTCTCGACTGAAGACGTGCCGGCTGAAGTGACTCCGCTAGTGAAGGCGGTCAATGATGCACTTGCCCGGCTGGATGAAGGTTATGACCGGCAGCAACGCTTCCTCCTCGATGCGGCCCACGAACTGCGCACGCCCATTGCGATTCTGCAGACCAGGCTCGAGTCGTTGCCCGATGGCGCACAGAAGACTCGGCTGCTGGAAGATGGTGCGCGACTCGCGTCCCTGGCCGAACAACTGCTGGATCTGCAGAGATTGAATCCGCATAACGGAACGGCGGGTACGATGATCGATCTGGTGGAAGTCGCGCGGCGCGTTGCCGCGGACCTCGCACCGCTTGCGATCGCCGCAGGCTACGAGTTGAGTTTCGACTGCGAGGTCGAGAAGTTCGCAGTGATCGGAGATCAAGGAGCACTCGAGCGAGCGGTGGCAAACCTCGTGCAGAACGCCATCGAACATGGCGGGCGACGGGGGGCCATCACGATCGCGGTGGGGCGCAGTGGCACCGTCGATGTGACCGATGAAGGGGAAGGTATTCCGGTTGAGCATCGGGAGCGCATTTTCGAGCCGTTTCATCGACTACAGCCCCGCACACGAGGCGTGGGCCTCGGACTCAATCTCGCGCGCAGCATCGTTCAACGACACGGTGGAGATATCGTCGCGCTCCCTGGAAGTCGCGGTGGCGCCCGTTTCCGAATAACGCTCCCTGCCGCCAAGACAGCGTAATCTGTCTTTCGACGCCGGTAGGCGACGCAATCGACGGCGCCTGCCGTGCGCGCTCACTCCCGACTCATGATCAAAACGTGATTCGAAAGGTCAGTGCGGGAAATACTCCCGCTCCAACGGTATCCTTTAAATACAACGATCCGCCGACTCGCGAACGCTTGTAATCGAGGGCCCGTCCTTCGAGGTTGCGGATATTCAACGCATTGATGATGTCGAGGATGATGGCGCTCTGGTAACCCCTGACAAGAAACTCGCGTTTTAGCCGCAGGTCGAGGCGGCTATAAAATGGCAGTCTCGTGGAGAATGGCTCACCGTACACGGGTTGCACCAAGCCGGGGAAGTCGGGATTCTCTTTGATCCCGATGATCGGCGTCGTAGCCTGGCCGCTGCGCAGCGTCAGGCGCAGGCCGCCATCGATGCGAGGCGTGAATCGATAGTTCATCACCCAGTTTACGATCAGGGGTGTATCCAGGTGGTAGTCGCGCGTGACACCAGTGCGCTCGTTGGTTCGCTCGCTCTTCGCGAGGCTCAGGGATAACCAGCCATACCACCTGTCAACCCGCTGCTTGTCGAGCAGCAAATCGATCCCATAGGCACGGCCACGGACGTCGTTGCTGTAAAGCCGGGCTGCGTCCGGTTGGCCCGCATCGAGCGCCAGCGGCAGGTCGCGCAGGTCCTTGTAGTAGAATTCCGCATTCCAACTCCATCCGCGATCGAGCTGATGTTTCAAGCCCGCAGCAAAGTGTGTCGCGCGCGGTGACTCGAGCGCGGGATTACCCATTCCCGGCAGTATGGTATTTGTATCCGGAAAGCGGTTGTATTGACCGGCCTTCAGGCTGAGCGTCCATCGATTGGCCGGCCGCCAGGTGAGCGCCGCTCGCGGCTCGATGAAGTGTTCGCGGGTATATGTGTTGCTCTGGTACTGCGCGCCGAGGTCGAGATCGATGTCTTCGCTGATATTCCAGCTGTCTGACAGCCAGACAGCGCGGGAGTTCTCGCCAATCTCCTGCGTTGCCGCGATCCGGCCACGGCGCGTGTCCTGGCAAGTCGGATCGAACTCGTTGCACACGAACAGAATCTGATCGTAGGCAATGCCCAGCGTGTTGCGACTCAATTCCGTGCCCACATGCAGTGTATGCCAGGACCCCAGAGCCTGATCGTACTGTAATCTGCCGAGAGATCGCTTCAGGAACTGATTGTTGAAGTACGAATCACCCCAGGCGAGGGTCGTGTCGCGCCGCATTTGACCGACTCCCACCTTCAGTGTGGAGCCGGTATTGCCGTTGTAGTCCCAGATCAGGCTCCGGTTCCAGAAGCTGTCGTGGATCCGGGCGTTGCCGACGTAGTCCGGGCTGATCTGCGCCACGTCGGATGTCGCGCCGAATTGCGCCGCGACCAGATCCGAGGCGCCGTTGGCCGCGAAAGTCAGACCCTGACTCTCGTCTATGTTCCACGCGTACTTGAACTGGTAATCATCGTCCTGGGGCGCCTCCTCCACACGAACGCCATCCTTTTCCTTGTTCTTTGACACGAACAGATGAATCATGCTCTTGCGCATCGACAGGTAGGCTGCCGTATGGTCGGTCAGGCCGCCTTCGAAAAACACCCCTGAGCGCAGCATAGAGACATCCAACACCGCGGACCACGGTTGGTTTTTGGGAGCCCGCAATGAGATGTCAAATACGGCCCCGGTCGCGTTGCAGTACTGTGGGCCGAACGCGGCCGGATAGAGTTGGAAGTCCTGGATGATGTTTTCGCTGAACACCGAGCTGAGGAAGGTGTGGAACACATAGCCGGCGGGCAGGAAGTCCACCATGTACAGGTTGTCGTTGGGCGAGGAGCCCCGGACGGCCGGCTCTCCGAACTCGCCGTTTGCATAGACGACGCCAGGCAAACTGAATACCGCGGCGACCGGGTCGCCCAGCGCCCCCGGTACGTCGATGAGTTTCTGGGCTCCAGGGGTGATGCGAGTGGAATCTTTGCTGCGCTCATCACTGATTACGACTTCAGGGATGTCCGCTTCGGTGTGCGCGGGGCGCGTGCTGGCTGTCTGTGCTAAGGCGCAGGACGGTATGGGGAAGCAGAGGCCAAAGGCGAGGGCAGATCCGGACAATTGACGTAATTGCAAGATGGTGACTCGGGCTCCAAAGTGATGGTGGTCCCGAGCCTTTCGATCACGTAATTAGCCTGCGGGATCGGCAGAACGACAACACGCGCTCGGGATTGTGCGCGGCAGTGTTGCATCGGGGAATTGCGCGAACATTGCGTCGCAATCGAGAGCAGGAGTGTCTGCAGCTCTGGCAGGAGCTGCGGTGTCGGATCAGCTTACCGTTGCGCCGATTGGTGAGGGCCTGTACGGATCGGCGCTGCTCTCCAGCAGCCTCGTTGCTCCCTAGACACGCGCGCTCGTTGGAATGTCCGAACCTGATCGGCGCTTCATGCGGTGCGGCGATTCGAACCGCCGCTACTGCTCCCGCGCGTGCAGTCCCTGCAAAAATGCCCGAGCTGTGCGCAAGACTGTACGCGCGCGCTCGTTGAGATCGGGATAGCTGTCACGAAGCTTCTTTGAGCGCTCCTCAACTCCGATGGGCAAGCCGTTCGGCAGGAGGTCAATGATCTCACGCAGAGGCAGACCACCCTCACCAAGAGCAACTCGCCCATCGATGGCTTCTGTCAGGATCGACTCCCCGTCCAGAGGGTCGGCGCCTGGCATTGGCGCGTCGCAAAGCTGGATGTAACTGAGCCATCGCTTGGGAATCGCCTCGATGTCGCTGAGTGTGCCCCCGGAGCGCTGCCAGTGGAGCGAATCGATGAGCAGGCCAGCAGCTGGACCATCCACTTGGGACAACAGTCTGTGCGCCTGATGAATCGTCTTTACTTCAGTGAATAGGCCGAATTCCAGATTCAGTCGGATATGGTTGCGCTCTGCACGCTCCATGAGCAGGCCCAGCTTGTCGAGGGTCGCACCGAGGTCGGGGTCGCTCGAAACACACAGGACATTCCGCGCCCCGAGCTCAGCGCCGACGTCTATGATGCGCAGATGATCGGGATCCAGCGGTCCGGGCTTAATCCATACAACCTCGATGTCGAGGAGCCGGAGGCCCGTATCGCGCAGCGCCCCTGCAACAGCGCGTGTGGTCGCATCCGTCCATTGGTCAGGCTCCATCCACATGCCGCCGAAGTCAAAACCTGCGCGTGCGGCCGCCTCGACGAGCTGCAGAGGTGTTGCCTCAGGCATGATGCCTGATGCCATGGCGAGCGGATGCATGCGATTCATCGGTGCACTCTGCGTTATGTCCACGGGATGATGAGCGGCTCGCCGCTCCAATGGGAGGGTGCCTCGCGCGCCTGTCGATACATATCCCGGATGACAGGATCTTCCGGATACAGCTCGATCATGTGTCCGAAATCGGAACGCGCGTCGATGTAGCAGATCCTGACACCCCAGCTCAGCGTAAACTCGCTCGCTACGGGATAGCCTGCTGCGACCCATGCATCCTTCTGTTGCTCATAGTCGTCGCAAAACTCAGCGACGTGATGGAGTCCCTCCTCGTCCGCGGCAAACATGTCATGAAACGCGCTTGGCGGGCTGGACAAGATCTGGAGGAGCTCCACGTTGAGTGTGCCGACCTGCACGAACACACCGCGTACAGATACCGCATTTGCGGGCCGTCCCCGGTAAATGTGGTCCTTCAGCTCAAACTGTGAATCCCCGACAAAGGGACCGACGCCATAGACTCGGTGAAATCGCCGGCAGGCGTCCTCGAGATCGCGCACGACATAGGCGTTTTGCACGATCGCGGAACGGCGTGGCGCCCGTATGCCGCCGTTTGAGTCGGTCACGGTGGAATTCCCTAACGGATGGCTCGCACTATCGTCCGTCGTAGCACCCTCGCTGGGAACTGGCAGATTGGCTAGTTACGAGCCACCTTCAGCCGACAAGTCCTGTAGCTTCAGATGCAACGTAAAGCGGAACGTCGAACCCCGGCCGAGCTCACTTTGCACGCAAAGCTCCCCTCCATGCAGCTTCACCAAGCCGCTGGAGATGGCGAGACCCAAACCCGTGCCACCGTAACGTGAGCGGACCTCAGCTCCCTGGGCATACTCCTCGAAAATGCTGTTGAGCCGGTCCGATGCGATGCCGATACCCGTATCGGAGACGCTGAAGGTGATGGCGACAGATTCCGCGCCAGTGGGCTCGCAATGAACGGACAACCGCACCACGCCGCGCTCCGTGAACTTCAATGCGTTACTGAGCAGGTTCGTCAACACCTGATGGATTTTCAGGGCATCGCCGACCACGCATTGCGGCACCTCCCCGGTGATCGTCTGTTCCAACGCGATGCCCTTCAGCTCGGCGCGCGCCCGCATTGTTTCGAACGAGGCGCTCACCAATGCCTGCAGATCGAACCGGTGCAGCTCGAGTACTTCGTGCCCGCCCTCGAATCTGCCGAAATCCAGAACGTTGTTGACCAGCCCGAGGAGGCTTTCCGACGAGGATTTCAGCATCCTGACCAGTTGGTCCTGTCGGGGAGACAAGTCCGTTTTCTCGAGCATCTGTCTGACCGCGACGATGGCGCTGAGCGGGCTGCGAATCTCGTGGCTCACCATTGCGATGAAGCGCGCCTTTTCTTGCGTGGCCTGTTCCGCACGGCGTCGTTCCCGCAGCAGCTCTTGTTCATATTTTCGCCGCGCTGTCGCGTTGAATACGGTGATGCGTATGAGCTGTGGCTGGCCCTGCGCATCGCGCGCGAGGGTCGCGTTTATCAACACGGGGAGCCGGCTCTGATCAGTGCAAATGACCTCCAGAGCGATCTCACGCACACTACCCTGCATCAACAGAAGGGGCGCGTAATGCGTCTCGTAGTAGATCCGGCCGGAGGGAGGCAGCAGATCGGAAAAGCGCCGCCGACCCACTACCTGGTCGGATTGATAGCCGGTCCACAGAAAAAACGTGCGATTCGCGCGAACGATCAGGCCGCCTGGCAATGTGGACATGTAGCCGCACGGCGCATTCTCATAGAGATCCTCGGCGGTCTCCACAGGCACCTCCGGCTCCGAAGGGCCATCCACGAGGCGCTCAGCCATTCGGGCCGAGAAACGGCCGCATGGCTGCGATCGTCTCTTCCGGCGCGCTCAAGTTGGGGCAGTGCCCGGTCGCGTTCAACATCACCAGCCGCGCCGCCGGCATGGAACGCCTCACGTACTCCCCCACCACTGGTGGTGCGATCACGTCTTCGGAGCACTGGAGAATCAGTGTCGGTGTGCGCACCAGTGGCAGGTCCGCGCGGTTGTCAGACAGAAAAGTCACACGCGCGAAGTGTCTGGCGATGTTCGGGTCCGTACGGCAGAAACTGTTCTCCAGCTCCTCGCTAAGCTCCGGACGCTGCGGATTACCCATGATGACCGGAGCCATAGCACTCGACCAGCCGAGGTAGTTGCTGTCGAGCGATTCGAGCAGCTCCTCAATATCCTTACGCGAGAAGCCGCCGACGTATTCCGCATCGTCGATATAGCATGGGGAGGGTCCAACCAACACCAGCTTCGCGAACCGGTCCGGCTCAGCGCGCGCGGCCAGCACGCCGATCATGGCGCTGACGGAGTGGCCGACAAATATGACATCCTCCAACGTCAGCGCGCGGCAGATCTCCAGAATGTCGGTCGCATGAGCATGGAGCGTCTGATACTTCGCGCTCGACCACGCCGAAAGGTCCGATTTGCCTGCCCCCACCAGGTCGAGCAGGACGACTCGATAGCTTGGCTCAAATGCCGGCGTCACGAAACGCCACATGTTCTGATCGCAGCCGAACCCATGCACGAACAGGATCGGTTGCGCATCGGCGCGGCCGAGCACTTTTACGTTGTTTCGCGCCAGAACATCCATACCCCATTGTAGCGAATCGACGCGGGCCTTCACGACGGGACGTAGGCCTGCAAGGGGTGCGCAACCGCCGCGCTCCCGCTTACTCGTAAAGAATGGCTGAGGGTAGAACGCACAACAGCCCAGCCATGCCTCAAGTCCGCGGCGTTACATTTGAGGCGTTTGCATCGAGTAACTACCCCAGACTGGTTAGCCACCACGCCGCGATGGCAATCAGCGAGGCTGCAGGAATGGTTATCACCCAGGCCACCACGATGTTGCCAGCCACTCCCCAGCGAACCGCCGACACTCTTTGAGTCGATCCCACTCCCACAATGGCACCCGTGATCGTGTGAGTGGTTGACACCGGGATCCCCAGGCTGGTTGCGAGAAACAATGTCAGGGCCCCGCCTGTTTCAGCCGCAAATCCGCCGACGGGCTTGAGCTTGGTGATGCGCTGACCCATCGTTCTGACGATCCGCCACCCGCCGAAGAGCGTGCCGAGCGCCATGGCCGTGTAGCAGCTCACCACCACCCACAATGGAAGGTGATCGCGTGAGGTTGCACCAGCGGAGATCAGCATGAGCCAGATGAGGCCCATCGTTTTCTGCGCGTCATTGCTGCCATGTCCGATGCTGTAAAGCGCCGACGACAGGAGTTGGAGTCGGCGAAACCATTGATCGACCACGTAGGGCGAACGATGGAAGCAGAGCCAGGAGACCGCAACCATCAACAACCCGCCGAGCAGTAGTCCGAGCAACGGCGAGATTACAATGAATACCACGGTCTTCCAGATTCCGGCGGGCACCAGTGCCGCACTTCCGGCCTTCGAAATCCCGGCCCCTATCATCCCACCAATCAGCGCGTGCGACGAGCTTGTCGGGAGACCGTAATACCAGGTGACCAGACCCCAAAGGATGGCGCCCGCCAGCGCGCTTGAAATGACCCGTGCGTCGACGAACTCGGGTGCAAGGATGCCGGTGCCGACGGTGGCTGCGACGTCCAGCTTGAATAGCGCGAAGGCGACGAAGTTGAATGCCGCGGCCCACGCGACCGCCTGATAAGGACGTAACACGCCGGTTGAGACCACAGTGGCGATAGAATTTGCAGCGTCGTGGAATCCGTTGAGAAAGTCGAATGCCAGGGCAAGTCCTACCAGGACTGTCAACGTTGTGAGGCTCGATGAGATTTCCATGGGTTGCACGCACGCACGGCAAGTGCCAGGTGAGATCAGCCGTTCTCCAGGACGATCCCCTCAATTATGTTTGCGACGTCCTCGCAACGATCGGTTGCCGACTCGAGCAGCTGGTACACAGTCTCCAGCTTGATGAGTTGCCGTACATCGCTTTCTTCGCGAAACAACTTTGACAGAGCCTCGCGCATCACCCGATCCGCCTGGGACTCGAGCCTGTCGATCTCATTGCACAACTTGAGTATCTGCGCTGAATGTCCCAGATTGGAGAGCAGGGCGACTGCTTGCTGCATACGCACACAACAGTCGTGCACCAGGTCGGCAAGCTCGCAGGCCTCCTGGGTCAGGTTTCGGACGTCGTAGAGTTGGAAGGATTCGGCTGTGTCCTGGATGAGGTCCAGCACATCATCCATCCGGGAGATCAGGCGATGGATGTCCTCGCGATCCAACGGCGTAACGAATGTCCGGTGTAGGAGTGCGACCGTCTCGTGAGTCACCTTGTCGGCGCTATGTTCGAGATCGAGAATGCGGGCGATCCGCTCGAGGCGTTTGTCGTGGTCGCGCGTAAAGCTTCTGAGGAGTTCGGAGAGTACGGCGCTGGCTGCGACGACCAGTGCCGCGTGCTGATCGAAGAGCTCAAAGAATTTATGCTCGCGCGGCATCAGCTTCGATAGAAATTGCACTCTCGGAACTCCCATCGCGGAAACACAATGAGGGCGACCTGCTACTGTCCAGAGCAGCCACCACCGGACGGATTCTAACTGAAGACCGGGCTTTTCGATGCAATTATGGAATGCGTGAGCGTCGAGCCAGGGCGGGTTCGGAATCGGATGTTGTGGGGTTTCGGCCGGTAACTAGAGCTGCATCCGCATCGATCTCCTTCAGCCGACTCGGTTGCAGCTCGCCCGCGCGCTCGAGGACGCCATAGGCGACGGAGCAGATGTGGGAATGAATACGTTTCAGGTCGCGCAAAACGTCAAGATGTAGGGAACTGGACTCCATGGTTTCCGCGCGTCCTTCCCGCAAGCGCGCCAGATGACTTTCCGCTGCTGCGAACTCGGTTGCACGCAAAGTGGCTTTTTCAGCGATGAGCTGGCGTGCGATTCTGACATCGCCAGACATGAAAACGCTGAATGCCAGCTTGAGGTTGTCGCAGACCTCCTGATGAAACGATTCCAGCTCCGCGAGGCCTGCCTTTGAGAAGATAATCTGTCGTTTGATCTTCTTGGCCGCAGAATCCATCAGGTTCTTGTCGATGATGTCTCCTACATGCTCCAGATTGATCGAGAAGGAGATGATCTCCATCGCGCGTCGCCCATCGCTTTCATTCAGGCTCTCGCGGGTGAGCTTGGTCACGTACCGCTTGACCGCCTCATCGAGGCTGTCTACTGCGTCATCCATGCGACACAGCTCCGTGACCAGCTTGCGATCGTTGGTCATGAGCGCTGTCCAGGCTTGACGCAGCATTGTCTCGATGATGTCGCCGATGTGAAGCGTCTCGCGGGCCGCACAAACGAGAGCAACAGACGGTGTTGCGAGGGCTGTCTCGTCCAGGTAAAGCGGCGTCGACGGGTCGTTGGCTTTGGCTCGCGCAGGCAACATCCGCGTCAGCAAAGCTGCCATGCCGTTGAGTGGCAGGATAAATATGAGCGCCAGGCCCACATTGAAGGCGGTGTGAAAGTCGGCAGCCATGCGCGAGGGGTTCGGCTCAATCTCGGCAAGTACCCTGGCGATGGGGTGCAGGAATGGCAGCACGAGCAGGCACCCCACTGCGCGATTCAGCAGATTACCCAAGGGGAGGCGTCGGCTGGCGGGGTTGTCGCCCTGGCTGCCCTCAACCATGGGATTGATTGCACTGCCCAGGTTTGCGCCGAGGATCAGTGCCAATGCTGCCACGGGTGCGATGAAGTTTGAGTAGGCCAACGACATGACCAGCAGCACGACAGTCACGCTGGAATGAGCGATCCAGGTTAGCCCTGCGGCAATGAGCAGGCATAGCAGGGGCTCGCTCGTGATTGCACCCAACAGCGTGCGAACCGCGGGTGCGTTCTCGGCAGGCGCCAGGGTGTCGAGCAGGATGTGCAGAGAGAGCACCATCAGCCCTACACCGATGGCTACACGCCCGAGGTCGCGCGTGCGTGTCTGCCCTCCACGCTTGAATGCCGTCACTCCCACCAGGAACAGGACAGGCGCTACGGCCGATACATTGAACGACAGGATTTGGACTATCAGCGTCGTTCCGACATTGGCACCCAGCATGATGGCCAGGGCGGGGACGAGATCGACCTCGCCGCCAGCCGCGAACGAGGCGGTCATAAGGCCGGTTGCAGTGCTGCTCTGGAGCAGCGCAGTAACCGAAAGCCCGGCCATGAATGCCAGTACACGGTTTCGCAGCGCCACCCCAAGAAAGCGGCGGAGGTCGGAACCAAAGGCACGCACTATGCCGCTGCGGACCATGTGCAGGCCCCACAGCAGCAGGGCGACGCCTCCGACCAGATCAAGAAGGATCATGCTTCCCAAGTGTTCATGCTCCATCCGGGCCGCACACCAGGCGGATACCTGTGATCTCTTTTGCGGCTCCAGCAGGTCGCGCGTCCGTGAGTTACCACTCACTTTCACCTACCCGGCGCAATCAGCTCAGCGTAGCCCTTGCCTGCACGCAAACGGCTATCCTATGGACCACAACGATAGGCGCACCCTCCGCGAGCTACGACCGCGCTGCGAGAAAAGCTCGCATTTCCCGTAGAACCTCGGCTTCATTCGACATGAAGACGAAGTGGTTCGCGCCCGGCAAATTGATCACCCGCGCCGAGGGCACCGCGGCCCGAATAGCATTCTCCTGTCTGCGCGTGAGCGCTTCGAAGACGGACGAGTAGGCGCTCACTGCTGCATGCACGGACGGGTCGGAGTTGTTGTCCAGCCAGGGCCCCAAACTGTGTGGATTGGCGACAATGATCAGCGCTGGAACCGGAATATCGTTGTATTGCTTCACTCCCGGGATCAGATCGGCAGAGCCCGGAAACGTGCGGTGGGCCCCTACACGTCCCACGGGCGCCGTGTCCCATTGCTGTCTCAGCTCAGCTTCGGGGAGCCGGACTCCATGCATTTGCTCGTAGTACGCTTCCAGCGCACTAAAGCTGGCGAGGTCCGCCGGCCCGGGAGGTGGAGTCTCGGGTTGGTGCACGATCTTTTGAAATTCCGCCATCGAGATGCCGTGTCCATTGTCAAAGGCGTAGGGATACGTGGCCTCGAGATAGATCAACCCCGCGACACGCGCTGGATAGCGGTTCGCAACATTACTCAATTCCGCACCGGCGAACGAGTGGCCGACCAGGACGGGCCTGCTCAGGCGGGCGCGTCGATTAACGGCCAGAACGTCATTGCCCAGAAGGTCGGCGCCGCGCTCGCCAGGCATGTAACCTGAGTTTCCGAAGCCGCGCCGGGTAATACCGTACACGTGAGAATGGTCCGTGAGCTTCGGCGCAAAATCATCGAATTCATGAGCAGTGCACCCGCTCGCGGCGAGCAGGACCACAGCTCGTCCCGTCCCACCCCAATCGAGCACCTCCAGTTGCACGTTCTTCTCGACGCTAACGAACTGCACTCGATGTGGCGATGGGTCATGCCAAGGCGTTGGGGCCATCGTACTGCGGCGCTCGCCTCCCGAGATCGGGTCGGCAGCAGTACAACCTGAGGCGAACACGCCCAGGGTCAGCAGCCAGATCAGCCGCGCCGGACGACGCGGCCATGCGGGTTTTGGGGTCATGGGGCAGCTCGGAATGTCCTGTATCTGACATTGGAGTTGCCGACGGCGCTGCGGGTTTAAATGTGGCCCCCAGGGCGGCTTACGCCAGATCCACGACAACATCGAGCCCGATACCGGCCCAGCGCCGATATTTATGGGCGCCCGTTCTGCACGTGACCGATCTCGAGGCGGACCAGGAGCTCCAACAGTTGGTACCGCTCTTGCTGCGCATGGCGCTCGAGAATCGCACGCTCGTGAGGATATACCCGCATCCGCGGCGCGCTCGCGAGTCTGAGACACTGCTGCTGTGAAGGAACATTATGGCCTAGGTGTGAAGGTGAAGACCCTCGATGGGACGGTCTACTTCAGTCACACGGGCTCCAACATCAGGCGATGTATGTCGCTGTCGGAATGGGAAGGAGGCTTTGTCGATCCCTGCCGCCCGCCATTCGCGACCAATCATCCGGGCGGCCTGCCGCCGGCAACGACGATGGGTTCCCCGAGCGCTTGCATATATTCCTCCTCGCCGATCGCATGCACCGATCGCAGCTTCGCCAGCAGCTCGTCGATCAGCGAGCGCAGCCCAGGCCCCGGCGTGCCATGCGCGAATGAACTCTGGTACTTGATCGGGCCGGGGATGATCGAGACCAGGAAGGCCATCTCGGCCGGCGTCAGCGCCTGGGGTTCGCGACCGAAATAGTGGCGGGCCGCCGGCCGCAGACCACGCAGGTCCGGTCCCCATTCGATAATGTTCAGGTAGATCTCAAGAATACGATCCTTGCCGAGCGCCGACTCGAGCAGGAACGTGATGGCCAGTTCCTGCAGCTTGCGTCCGAGCTGCTTGTCGCGCGACAGGAACAGGTTCTTTGCCAGCTGCTGAGTGATTGTCGACGCGCCGCGCGCGGCGCCGCCACGCGACCAGTTGGTGAGCAGCGCGACGGGTAGTTCGCGAAGGTCGATGCCGCGATGTCCGTAGAAGCCTGTGTCTTCGGCAAGCAGGAGAGTACGCACGAACAGCGGCGGAACGTCGCGCAGGGCGATGAAATCGGGGGATGTTGGCGAGACGTCGATGGGGCGGTGTGGCCCGGCTCCGTCACCGGAGCTGAAGATGAAATCGCCGCGCAGACGCACGATCCCAGGCGGCATCTGACGTGGCGGCCTGAAGTTGATCTTTTGGCTCACCGAGAGAGAAGCAGGGTCCGCCGGGCGTCCGCGTACACGCAGGTCGATCGTGGCCGAGCCAAGATCATGGCCACCGGCGGGCGCCATCCCCAAGCTCTCGGGCACCGCGAGCCCGGATGTGCCCAGCAGTTGCGCGAAGTCTAGATGCTGCACGCCGAGTGCGAGATCCATGACCGGAGCGCAGCGGAGGGAATCCCAAGAAGCGCCAGCGGCGCGACACGGGACAACCGGAGCGCAGCGGAGGGAATCCCAAGAAGCGCCAGCGGCGCGACACGGGACAATCGGATCGGTGTCGAGCTCGCGCAGCGCGATCGAGCCCGACAGGGTCGCGCCGGCCAACGTCGCGTGGACATCGGGGATCTCGATCGTGCCCTCGGGCCGCCGCCACACGCCGTCGAATCGTATGGTCACGTCCGTCGGAGCGCCAAGCTGCGGTTCGTCGTCGGCGTTATCCGCCAGTGCTCCCAAGCGCGCGCCGCGCGCGCCCATATCTACGTGGAAACGAAGCGCATCGGTGCTGGCTCGAAGATCCACTCGGCCGTCCGCGATACCACCATCGAGCAGCGGGTGGGCGTCGCGCCGCACATCAAGCAGACGGCTGACGTCGAGCCCACGTGCCTCGACGTTCCATACGCTGCCCACCGGATCCGGCAGCTTGCGGATTGACAGGCCGGTCTGTGGCTCCACCAGAGTGAGCTGGAGATCCTCGCCGAGAATGCCCGCCATGTCCCAGGCACTGCCCGGCGAGCTGACACTGAGCCCTGCTGGGCCCGCGAGAGTGGCGGCGCGAACTGCGAGTCGCAGGCGGCCGGCCCACGTGGCTGTGATCATGTCGGCATGCAGTCGCACTCCATGACCAAGGTCGAGATCGAATCCCTGCAGTCGCAGCAACGGCCAGACGCCGACGTGTAACAGCCCGATTCGGGCAACCATGCCATGGCGCACGGTGGCGGACTCGATCCGCGCACGCACCGCGTGCTCGAGCATAGATCTCAACACCACCGCGGCCAGACTTACGACCAGCGCCGTGGCGATCGCTCCTCCGAGCCACCATCGTCGCCCGCGGGTTCGAAACGTAACCATCGATGCAAGGATGCCACAGCCGGATCGCGCGCCGGCTGGCGTCCGTCGGGTCGTACCTCGACGATCTGCCGTATCCGGTGGCACTGAAACCCGTGAGCCCTTTGTAAAGGCGAGCATCATGCAGTCCGCCAAATGGCCATCTGCAATCTCACGCGCTTCAATCAAGCCGGGAGCATCAAAGTACAGATGCACCGGATGCGTCCCAAGAGCGCGCGCACGAGGACTCCGGGCCAGTTCGAGCGGGCAGAGCCGTGACACGGGTGGCTCATAAGGAAATCGCGCCCCGGATTTTTCGCCTGCGATGATCATTCGGCCGAAATCGATGGCCATTCGTTCGGCGGCGGCGCTCGGGCTAAGATGTTCTGTTTTCACCAGGCGCGGAACCAAGCGTGGCCATGCAAGCTACCGTCGACTACTGCCCGACGGTCGATCCGGACGATTTGCTCAGCGAAATCCTGCAGGATTTGCGCCTCGCACGTGCATCCTATGGGCGTAGCGAGTTCACGGCCCCGTGGGCCATCGAGATTCCCTTTAAAGAGGGCATTCGCTTTCACTTTGTGGCCGAAGGACGCTGCTGCATGTTGAGCGGCGCTCAGGAGCCAGTGTGGCTCGACGCAGGGGACGTGGTGCTGCTACCCCATGGCAGCGCGCATGTCATCGCCGATCAACCGGCGCGCCGTCCGAAGTCACTCGCGGAGATCGGCCCCCAGCTCGTAGGCAATGCGACCTACCATTTGAGGGCAGGGGGTGGTGGCACCCGTGCTCTGATCGTCTGCTGCACTATCGGATTCGATGGTCCGACAGCGCATCCCCTCATCGAGCTGCTGCCGCCCATGATGCTCGTGCGCCGGAATGAGGCGCACGATCCAGCCTTACCGATGTTACTCGACTTGATGGCGTCGGAGGTGGCAGGCCAGCGAATTGGCGCGGCCACGGTCATGACACGCCTCGCCGACATTGTCGTGACCCGCATCATTCGATCATGGGTCGAGACGCGGCCATCCGATCTCACCGGATGGCTTGCAGCCATCCGCGATCCGCAGATAGGAGTCGCGCTCGCGCGCATCCATCGCAGTCCCGGAGATCCCTGGAGCGTAGAGTCGCTCTCAGACGTAGCCGGCTTGTCGCGATCGATCTTTTCAGAGCGATTCACCGCTTTGCTCGGCGTCTCACCGGCACGCTACCTCCTTCAATGGCGCATGCGGCTCGCTGCGGCGTGGCTGCGCCACGAGCACATGACCGTCGCGGAGGTTGCAAGCTTGTTGGGGTATGAGTCTGACGCCTCGTTCAGCCGCGCGTTCAAGCGCTTCATCGGAGTTGCACCTGGTGCGTTTCGGCCGAGGGGGGCTGACGTCGGCATACCCTGATGCCTTGCGGGTGCTGTCGCGAAAGCACTCGAGGAGCTCGGGCGCGGCCAGCGACTGAACTGCAAAGAAATCCGGACATCGCGCCATGGTTTCCGCATCCGCAGCACAGTAGCGTGTCCACGGTGAGGAGGACAGAACCGTGAACCAGAAGCTGAAACTTGCGTCCGTAGGATTGCTTCTTCTGCTGCCGTGCGCGCCGCGGGCCGAGCCCCCGCCCAGCGCCGCGGCCCCGATGACCAACCACTATCTTCCCGCCGAGAAACTCCCCTGGTATCAGGAGAGTCCGGGAGTGCCCATCAAGCTGGCGCCCCTGTGGGGTGATCGCGCCAAAGGTGAGGCCGGCACCTTGCTCCACGCGCCACCGGGCTTCAAATCCGGCCTGCACAACCACACCGCCGACTACTGGGCGGTGGTGATCGAAGGCAAGTGGCAACACTGGGTGCCCTCGACGGGTGAGGGCAAGGGAATCACTTTCACGCCGGGGGCGCATTGGACGCAAGTCCGGATGCAGTGGCACGAGGATGCCTGCGTCTCGAGCACTCCGTGTGTGATCTTCCTCTTCAACAAAGACCCCTACAAAACAGAGTTCTTCAAAAAGACGAACCCACCATGAGAGATACGTCACCGGCGTTGCCTCGAATGAGGAATGCCTGATCTACGTTCACAACACGGGCAAGCTCGACACGATTCCAGATGAGTGAAGCCAATAAACAGCGCGCCACGCTCCTCGTTCTAGGCGTGGCGGCCTTTGTTCTCGGCAGCGCGGAGTTTGTCATTGTCGGCGTGTTGGATCTGGTGGCCGCGGATCTCGCGGTTCCGCTGAGCGTAGCCGGGGATCTCGTAATGGCGTACGCGCTCGGTATCGCTGTCGGAGGACCCCTCGTCACTTTCGCCACGGGTCGACTGGATAGACGCACGGCCCTGATCGTCACACTCTGCCTCTTCGTTGTCGGTAATGTTGTGATGGTACTGACGAATCGGATGAGCTGGCTGTTGGCCGCAAGATTCCTACCCGGCTCGATGCACGGGGCCTTTGTTGGTATTGCCTCCGTGGTGGCGGCCTCGGTGGCCAGACCAGGCCAGGAGGGTCAGGCGATGGGGCGAGTTTTTGGTGGTGTTGCGGTTGCCACTGTGATAGGTGTTCCGCTCGGTGCCATCATCGCCCACGCGCTGAGCTGGCGTCTGGCGTTTGCCGCCATAGCCGGATTGACTGTCCTTGCCATCGCGGGGGTCTATGTTTATCTGCCCTGTTGCGATCCCCATCCTGGAGGCAACGCACTGGTACAGGTACGCGCCGCGCTGGCCCCCCGAGTGCTCGTGCTGTTGTTGATGGGTTTGTTGCTCATGGGCGGACAGTTTGCCGCCTATACCTACATGGCGCCGTATCTGCATGATGTTACCGGGATCCCGGGAAGCTGGATCAGTGCGATGCTGCTCGTCTATGGAGCCGCGAGCGCGATCGGCATGTTTCTGGGTGGAGCCTTGGCTGACCGTGGCGCTGCAAAAGCACTCATCATCGCAAACGTGCTGCTCGTCGCCGTGCTCGCCGGTCTGTACGCCGCGGGCCCAAATCGATGGGTCACCGCGGGTCTTTTGGCAATCTGGGGCGCGGTCGCGTTTGGACTCGTTCCGTCGCTCCAGCTGCGTGTGGTCAAAATGGCCGCGGCAGGGGCGGATCTCGCCGCGACGCTGTCCGCTTCCGCGATCAATGCCGGGATCGCCCTCGGTGCCGTGCTGGGAGGGTGGATGCTTGCGGCAGTTGGGACACGATCGGTGGTGTTGCTTGCCGCAGGCATCTGCGCGCTGGCATTGCCGTTGACGATTGGCACTGGCAGCTGGCAGGCGACAACTGAAACGATGGATGCGGAACCTGATGAAGTCAGCTCAGTCTAGGACGTTGGTTATGGGTCTCCTGATGTCCGTTGCGCCGTATGCGTTAGGCGCGGCGACACCGAGCGGAACTATTCTGCCTGCGCAAGACTTGCCGTGGAGGCACGATACCGCCGGTCATCCCGAGCAAACCGCGCGGCTTTGGGGCGATCGCGGCAGCGGCGCGGCCGGCGTGCTCGTCAAAGTTCCCGGCGGATGGCGCTCTGGTGCTCGCGCCTATACGTCGGTGCAGCATGTTGTCCTCATATCGGGACGTTGGGCTCATGCGATCGGGGGCCATGGCGCGGCAGGAAACGAGGTTCTGCTGCCTGGCTCATATTGGCTAGAGCCGGCTGGCGAGGTACATGAGGATCGCTGCGAGCAAGGCTCGGAGTGCATCGTGTTGGTTTACGCACCTGACAGAGTCGCGGCGATCGCGCCGGTGCCAGGCGGCCAACCCGCTGCCAACACCAGGCAAGTTGGTGTCCCTGTCGTGCTTCCCGCGAGTGAATTGAAATGGGTGAGCCAGTCGCCTGATGTGCCGCTGCGGCTCGCGGCTCTCTGGGGCCGCCGCGACGAAGGCCATTTCGGCGAGTTGGTCAGGATGCCGAGCGGGTTCGATTCCGGCCGGCACGCGCACACTGGTAACTACTATGGTGTGCTGGTGTCGGGCACCTGGGTCCATGTGGAGGAGAATGGCGCCGGTGCAGACCAGGAGCTGGGTCCGGGTTCCTATGTGATGCAGCCGGGCAGGGGAATGCATACCGATAGGTGCAAACAGGGCACTGACTGCATCCTCTTCATCTATCAGGACGAGAAAGGCGATGTAATCTGGCCGGAAAATCGCTGACATCGGGCCGTAAGCGCAGCCTGGATCTGGATGCTGGCGAACGGGGACGCGACGTTCTGATGGGCGGTGCGCGGCCTGAACGAGACATAACGTCTCTCCGCACGGAGACCGCCGAGAGATTGCTGGAGAGTTGGCGGCGGCTCTGCTAAGTTTCTGGCATAGCTAGAACAGCCCGCCGCGGGCGATCTCGGGGAGCTCCTGATTCTATGAGCAAGGGAGTGCTGAAGCGCACTCGATGTGCGCTGGTATTCATGGTGGTGCTGCTCGTTGCGGCTTGCGGTGGGGGTGGAGGAAATAACAGCTCGCCGCCACCGCCGTCTGCGGTCACATTGGCGTCCCTTTCACCCGCCGCTGTCAACGCGGGTACGGATACCACTATCCTCACGGCTACTGGCTCCGGGTTTACGGCTAGCTCGGTCATCGAGTGGAACGGCAAGGCGCTGACGACGAGCTACGTTTCGACGACTACCTTGACCGCCTCGATTCCCGTTGCCGAGCTTGTCGAGCCGGGCACTGTCGCCGTCACGGTATCCAACGCAGCCAGCGGGGGTGCAAGCTCCCCAGTGGTTGATTTCACGATCAGCGAGCAAACGGCTCCCACGATCGCGACGCTCGCTCCCAACACGGTCATGGCCGGCGCGCAGGGTTTTCTCCTGGTTGTCACCGGAACGAATTTCCAAGCCGGAGCGACCGTTTCCTGGAATGGAACCGCGCTGCAAACACAGTTCGACTCTGCCACTGAATTGGCGGCTAACGTGCCCGCCTCGCTGCTCGCCAATTCGGGTTCCGCTTCGGTCGTTGTGATCAATGATGCCGCTGCGGGGGGCACATCCAATGTCGCGACGTTCACGATCTCGTCCAAGCCTCCAGCGCCAACGCTGGTTTCGATATCGCCCACGTCCATCAGGCAGAATCAAGGGAGTGTGACGCTCACGATCACGGGCACGAACTTCACGCCGACGACGCAGGTGAGCACCGGCGTGGGTTTTAACTCTGCAACGACCACCTACATATCACCGACAGAGCTGACGTACGCATTTACTACGTCTCCCTCTTCGCCCTACGCCGGCTCGACAGTCAGCATCATGGTCGCGGATCCGGCATCCGGGCTCGTGTATTCGAATGCGCTCGCTCTGGCAGTCACCGCTGCGACGCCGGTGGTCAGCGGTATCAATCCTGCGTCGATCTACGTCGACCAGGGCGACACGACTATTACAGTGTCCGGGCAGTATTTCACTCCGACCTCGGTTGTCTATTTCAATGGCAATCCACGGGCGACCTCACTGAGCAACAGCGGGCAGCTCGTCGCTCAGCTGACGGCCTTGGATGTA